>Ga0272446_1000965_pt1 | contig 43437 bp, 30 predicted proteins | sample YNPCB0061_FD_194587 | JGI IMG/M metagenome (GOLD analysis project Ga0272446, IMG submission 194587) | Hot spring microbial mat communities from Yellowstone National Park, WY, United States - YNP-CB-006-1 | ecosystem: Environmental > Aquatic > Thermal springs > Hot (42-90C) > Sediment | place...
CAGCGTTCGCGGCAGCAGCAATTTGGTCATTCAAATTAACGGTAAACAAACGGGCTTTTCGGGAAGCGACCGGGCTGCGCTGCTGCAACAAATTCCCGCGAATTTGGTGGATAAAATTGAGGTTATCACCAATCCTTCTGCCCGCTACGATGCCGAAGGGATGGGGGGCATCATCAATATCGTTACCAAAGCCGAAATCACCCAAAGTTGGAATCTAACGCTTACTGGTGGTGTCGGCACGAACAGCAAATACAATGCCTCGGCAGATTTGGGCTATAAAAACGGTCCGCTTTCGCTCACCGCAGGCTACGGCGCACGTTTTCACCACCAATACTTTGGCGCAGACCTGAACGCTTCCTATCTCACAGGCAACCAAGAACGCTTCGCACAAGGTTTGTACGGCACGTGGACGGGCATGGGGCATTTTGCCAACCTGAATGCTGATTACGTGCTCAATGACAACATAACGCTCAATCTGAACGCACAAGGACGGCTCAATGACGGTGGTAATCGAGAGGCGTTGAGTTTTGATTATATGCGCTCGTCGGGCGAAAGCTATCGCCGTGCAGCACGAGACAACAACACTGCTCGTTCGTGGAAGAGCGGCGAAATTGGCGGCGGCTACAAACAAACCTTTAGCAGCAAACAGCATTATCTGGACGTTTCCACGCGCTACACCGCCAACCGCGCAACAAGTTTGGCGCATTCCGTTGAACGCGAGCAAGATCTTCTCGGAATGCCGCTTCTGGGTCTGCCGGCGGAGATGAACAACAATTTTTACAACACGTTCCGCATCTGGATAGCACAAGCCGACTACGTGCAGCCCACAGCAATTGGAAAACTGGAAACTGGCGTAAAATCTACGCTCAGGCTGATTGACAATGATACATACTTGGATTCACTTAATCGCCGAACAGGGGAGTATGTGCCGAACGTGGGCGCAATCAACAGTTTTTTCTTTAGCGACCACGTATTGGCAGGCTACGGAATGTTATCCACTAAACTGATGGACTTCAATGTTCAAGCGGGTGTGCGGGTAGAACACACCATCGTTCGCACAGAGCAACTCACTACGGGCGAACGCAGTGGCACGGCGTACACGCATCTGTTCCCAACGCTGCATCTATCGCGGAAATTAGACACTGCCAATACGCTGCAATTCAGCTACAGCCGCCGCATTAACCGACCGAATTTTTGGCAACTGAACCCGTTTGTGGATTATTCCAATCCTGCACTGCTCCGCAAAGGCAATCCGCAACTTCTGCCAGAGACCATTGATGCTGTGGAAGCCTCGTGGGTAACACAGCTTGACAAACACACGCTCACTGCCACGGGCTATTACCGCCGCACAACCGATGCCATGCAGTTTTATGCTGTTGTTGACCCCAGCATTCCACCGAGCGCAGGAAATACCTTGCTGACCTTCCGCAACTTTGATGCAGTACAAAATATGGGCTTCGAGGGAGTCTATCGTGGTCAAGTGCTGCCCGGCTGGACGCTCATAGGCAACGTAAATGTGTTTTACAACAGTATCCAAGGTGGCAGCGAAGTGGGGAACATCAGTGCCGGGCGCGTAACGTATAACTTCCGTGCAATGTCTGCACTCAAAATGCCATGGGAAGGGGGCAACTTGCAAGTGAATTATATGTACAACGGTCCCATGGTGATTTCCCAAGGGACGATGGATGCTTGGCACGCGCTCACGCTTGGTTTCCGCCAAGACGTAAGTAAAGAACTTTCACTGACATTCAACGTCTCGGACGTGGTGAACACACAAGCCTTTGTGTTGCGGTTGGGCGATGCGAATTTCCACAGTTTGGTGAACCAAAAACCCGAGACCCGTATTGCTACGCTCAACATTACCTATCGCTTGGGTGGAATTCAGGGTGAACAACCACGCCGCAGGCGCGATGCGGGTGATGCTCCACAGGAGAGTGGAGGCGTAGGGTTTGGCTTCTAAGCGGCGTTCATAGCAGAAGGAAGCCGAATACGTATAGCACATTTTTCACACTGCGTTGCTTCATACAGTGTATCCAAGCAACGCGGTGTTTTTTTTGTACCGATAATGATATCGTGGGGCAAATGCCTTGAGAGACTTTTTCAAAAGTCCTGTTGTCGATGTTCGCAGTTTTACCAGTCAACGTCAGAATATTGGGCTTCAGAGACGCGCCTGCAAAAAGTTTCGCGTGTCAGGAATTGCCCGCCAGAGAAGATGAAGAGGGAAGTGCAGGCGCGACCGCATAAAGAAAAAACACAATCCGCCAAACACAGCATTGTATGCCACCACGCCCAATGGCACAAGGTGTTCCGCACCCAGCAAACCCACAAGTGCCGTTGTGCAGATGCCTGCCAGACCGCCAAGCACGATGTAGAGCAGCAGTTGGCGCATTGCGCCGTAGGCAATGACGACGGTTTTAAGCATCTCAAACGGCAGCAAGGGAGCAACCAGTACCAGCAACAAAAAGTACCCCACTGCCGACGAAAATTTTGCAGGTAAAGCTATCCTAACAAGCAATTCCGCGCCGCCAATCCAGAAAAACAGTGCTGCTCCTATCATTGTTACCAGCGTAAATGACAGGGTTTTGGAAATAAACGCCAAGAGTTCTGCTTCGCGGCGTTCGGCAACAAGGCGAATAGTACCCGGATACAGCAAATTCATCACTCCCGAAAAGGCTTCGTCAAAAAAGCGAAACAGCGATTTTGCCGACTGGTACATTCCCACTGTTGCCGTGCCAAAAAAATACTGCACGATGTAGATGTCTAATTGTCGAACGCCGTTGCCGATAATTCCTGCCAAACCTTGATACAGTCCCACATAGATGACCTCGTGGTAGCGTACCTGCTTTTCAACAGTGAACACCAGCAGTTTGCGCGTTATCCAGAGCGCGACGCACGAGGCGCACGCCATACCGCTTGCAGCAATGGCAACCATGTCGTCCATGCGTTGAAGACGTTTGGTAGCTATCATCCACGCCGTGAGTGCCACCATTGAGCCTATCCACGCAGCATTGACGGTAAAAATGGCTTTGGCTTGCACATCGCGGCTCAGGAGTTTGATGCAAAACGTTCGTGGAATTGCTACTAAGCACATCAGCGGCACGTAGCCAGCAACGTTTGCCACACGCGGCTCACCGAGCAGATGTGCAAGCGGCACACTTGCAAGCCACACCAACAAACTTCCGCCCAACGTGAGCGCAAGATGCCAAATGAGCGCAAAACGGTTCACCGCGCCGTGTTCCTCACGAACACTGCCGCGCATAATGATTGCTTGCAAAATGGCGGAATCGCTGATAGTGGAAATGAAGGTTTGAAGAGCATTCAGAAGAGCAAACAACCCAAACTCAACAGGTGTGAGCGAGCGGATTTGCACAAGCTGAACAAAGCCGTACACCACAAACAGCAGTTTATCGGCGGCTGTCCACGAAAGTTTTGCAAGATGGTCTTGAATACGCATGAATGCTCATCGTCGTTGTCTTAGAAGGCTTCCAATACGCTAAAATAAAACTTTGGCACACCGCTTGAGCCCACAGCTGCATCAAACCTAATGTTTAAGCGTTCTTCCATGCCAATAGTGAAGCGAATGCCCGCCCCAACAGCATACTTGAGTGTTTCGGTTGTAAAGGCTGTGGGGGAATGTTGTCCGAACATATCGCCCGCCGAAGCAAACGCCACTGCCCCAAATCGCCACCAAAGCGGTATGCGGACTTCGGCTTGCAGCAAGCCCATGCCTGTATCGCGGAAACGCCCAAGCAAGTACCCACGCATCATCAAACGTCCGCCCATACGAGCTTGTAAAAACAACGGTACGTGACCGCCAAAACTTTTGGTGATAAAACCGTGCAGTGCCAGCACTGCTTGTCTGCCGTCGAAGGTTTCAGCAAAACCGAGCGGTATGTATGTTCGCACATCGCCCGTACAGCGCACCAACGAAAAATTGCTGCCCAGCACAGGTGAGAACACCGTTGCTGAAACATCAGCAAGAACGCCGCGTGTGGGCGAAAAAATGTAATCGCGGGAATCTACGTTCGCCACCACACCCACACCTGAGGCTTGCCCGCCAACTGCTCCCAGTGTTTGGATACGCTCCAGTAGCCCGCCCGGTGTGGTTTGCACGATGCGGTCGCTGCGAAATTCATAGTGCAGACCGAGATTCACACCGTTGCGAACGCTCTTGCCTTGCAGATTCCAAAGCCACGTGGTAAACAACGTGAACGTTTGCGGAATAAACAACTCGCGGTGTTCCTCGCGGCTGCGATTGCCCAATCCAAAGAACACGTCGGGATAATACAGGTAATTGGCTTGAACAATGCCGCGCACGCTTTCGCGGTTAAAGTACAGTTCCGAGCCAAGCTGACCAAGAACTTGCTGGAGTTGGGTGTAGGTGAACGCACCGCTTATGCTGCTTGGGCGTGTCTTGAGATGCGGTAAGTCTGACGAATGGCTGGTGAGTGGCTCTGTGTGGGTGGCATCTGGCTCTGTTTGAAAGTATGTGATGCCAATCAGACCGCCCGCAAGCCGCGTTTCTGGAGTGTAGTTCAGAAATGGAGTGATGTACAGACCTTCGTGTTTGCCACCATCAATACCAAGTTGGTACAATATGTCTGTGGGCTGCTTGTGTGCTTGTGTCGCAAGAGAGTCTGTAAAGGTAGGATAAGCCGCAAACGCAACGAGTTTGGAAGGTGCGAGGCTACCAAACGAGCAGCCAAGCACAACAGCGCAAATCCCTGCAAGGCGACGAAGGTAAGATGCCCCGTGCTGAACACGTTGTTTGCAGTGCTTCGTCGAGCAGCATTGGGCAAGGTCGTGCATAGTGGTAGTGGTTGGAGACTCCGTACAATCACGCAAGGCATATCAGTTTGCCTGTTGGACGCACCATCGTCGCAAAGATTGTCCAATAACCATCATGCCACATCAGCGCGGCGGTGGTGCGGATGGAGGTTTACCAACCGGTGCCGACCGTGAGTTGGGCGATGCGGTTGTGTGTGGTAATTTCAGCGGTGATGCCGATGTGCCACCACTGCTTGCTTTGCTTGCATTCAACGATGGTTTTTCCTGAGATTTTTCTGCGCCAAGCGGTATTTGTGCTGGTTGTTGTGCGTCTGAGCGATGCAAGGAAGCAGGGTTTTTACCCAGCAAAGGCGTGTTTGCCTTTGTTTCCAGCTCGGAGTGGCGAAATTTTCTGGTGCGGTTTTGTGGGTGTCCAGCGGTAAGTTGGTTTTCTATCACAAACGTTTGGACAAGTGTGAGCAAGCCTTCCATGCGTTGGTGGCTTTCCTGAATCAAGTGCATCAGTTGAGCATCAGCTTGAGCGGACTCGCGTGAGGTACGCGAAATATCCGCAACATTCTCGGAGGCAATTTTGCTTTCAGAGGCTTGTTTCTTCGAGGTGAGCATGATTTGTTCGGTCATCTGCAAGACTTCTTGAGAACACTGTGCAATGTAGTTCAGCACATCGCTGGTTTGTTCCACAAGCGCAATGCCTTTGTTCATCTCGTCGTTACTGCGGCGAATCACGCTTACGGCATCGCTGGTCTTGTGGTTAATGCCTTGCACGGTAATTTTAATTTGCTTGGTAGCTTGGCGCGTTCGTTCAGCCAGTTTGCGAACTTCATCGGCAACAACGGCAAATCCTCGTCCTTGGTCGCCTGCGCGGGCAGCTTCAATGGCGGCGTTGAGTGCCAGTAAGTTTGTTTGTTCGGCAATTTCTTCAATCACGTCCACCACTTTGTTAATTTCTGAGCCTGAATCCCCCAAGTTTTCGATTGTTTTGAGCGACGAGGCAATAACAGTATTGACTTCATGAATTTTTTGGCTCATTTGCGCCAGCACTCGTGCGCTTTCTTGTGCGGCTTGCTCATTGCGGTTGGCAGCTTCAGCCGTGCGGGTGGCGGCTTGCGAATTTTCTTGAATAGATTCTACCATAATGCCGATGCTTTTCGAGATTTCCGAGGCTTGTTTAGAGCGTTTGCGGGTTGCCACAGCAAGCACTTGGGAAATGTCTTCAATTTCTGCCAGTGCATCGGCTGTGGAGACCGTAGATTCTTGCACCTGCCGCACAATGCGCCCTATGGAAGCAATTGCCTGATTAAAATTGTGAAACAGTGTGGCAATCACATCATCACGGTTAGCATCCAGATGCACCGTGAGATTGCCCTCAGCAAATCGTTCCATTTCTACCAACATTCGTTGGACAGAATCTTCCAAATACTGTTGTTCGTTAGTAATGCGCTGTGCGGTTTGTTCGGCTTCGCGGGCAAGTCGCGCTGATTCTTCCTGCTCTTTGGTGACTTCTTCAAAGTATGTTTGGAGGCTTTCCACCATCGCATTAAACGACATAGCCAGACCGCCCATTTCATCAGAAGTGTTCAATGTAACGTGGGTGTTCAAATCGCCAGCACTGACGCGCTTTGCTGCTGCCGAAAGGATGTTGATAGAGTTGAGGATATTCCGCATTATCAACCCGCCCACGAGCGTTGTCAGTAACAACGCCACGCCCACAATTGCTAAATTGACTATTTTGTCGTATTGTGTAGCTTCAATGCGTGCTTTTAGCAGCATATCCAAGTGGTCAATTCCTGAGTCCCACATCGTAAAACTGGCTTGCAGAGCTTTTTCGCTTGTGGCAAGCAGGTCTGGCACGCGCACCGAAGCGGTGGTAGAAATGGTGGTCTTCGTGATGTCGTTGTCGAGATAGTTGGCAAAATTTCGTACCGTAGCTAATGCTTGCTGCGAGGGGACTTCTAACGTGGATTTCAAATTTTGAGCAGCATTATTGTCAAACGCCACACGGTAGTCATTAGCACATTTATCAATGTTGGAGTTGAGCAGTCCCAACAACACAATCATCCGCAGCTTTTCATCGTCCGTGCGCTGACCTTGAGCATATATCGTTTCCGCCAATTCGGTGGCTTGATAGAGCAAATCTTGTTGTTCGGGCAGATTGATAAGCGTCAAATCCATGAGGTAATACGAGTCTAAATCGGGGTCGAGAATGAGGTTAGATTTGTCGCCTATGTGAGCAATGTAGCTCCGCAAAGCAGCCAAAAGTTGTTTGTGCAGGGCATTGCTGGAATCTGCCGAGACATGCACCGTGCCGTGTACAGCCAGTCGGACAGTTCTCCACGAGGCAAGGAATTGTGCGTAGAGTTGTTCGCTTGCCATTGCTTTGCCGTACTGCTGCTCGACGTTTTGGAGTGCAAGCAGAGCTTGCTCAATGCCTTCCAACGCGCTTTTGCTCTGAATCTGCGCTGATTGGTTGCCTTGCAAGGCTCTTTTCATAACGGCTTTGTGCTGCGGAATGTACTGCATAAGTTGGCGTAGCGGTCGCAAATACGCATTGCCGTCCAGCTCTTTTTGTGCAAAGTCAATTTTTTCATTGCGCGTGGTAATGAAAAAATACGTGAGCAGCGCAATTGGCAGAAAAAAGCCGCCTGTAACAATGGCAAGTTTTATACGAATAGACATAGCAACAGTCTCGAAAAATCTGGAAAATGTCTGGAAAATGTCCAGAAAATGAACGTGTCGCCCGAGTATGTGCGTACACAGAGCAACCAAAGCATAAGAGCGTCTCCCGTTGTGTAGAAGACGCTCTTAGAGTTAGGAGCAAAATCTATGCCCAATATCCTCCAATATTCTCAAAAATCCAAACCTTTCTGAATTTTTTCTATCGTCTCAAAGCACGCTTCTTTGTCTTGAATAATTTGCTCGAAAAACAGCCCCGTGCTTTCAAATTTTCGCTCTTCTCGAATAAATTTCAGAAACGACACCATAACCTCGCGGTCGTAAATCATCTTGTTCCACTCAAACAAATGCACTTCCAAGCGTGGGTGAATGTCGTCGGTAAATGTTGGTCGAATGCCTACGTTTGCCATACCAAAAAGGTTTTGACCGTCTAAAATTGCCGATACGAGGTACACACCGTTTTTGGGCAAAATCTTGTTGTTGTCGGCGGGTTGAATATTTGCCGTTGGCAGACCCAATTTTCTGCCGCGTCCGTCGCCTTCGACGACTTTACCTGCAACCAAGTACGGATATCCCAGCAGTTTATTGGCATGAGCGATATCGCCGCTGCGAATAGCGCGGCGAATTTTTGTGCTGCTAATGTTTTCCCCGTTCTCCGTAAGCACAGGAGCTTTTTCGACGGTGAAACCGAGTTCATTGCCTAAATTGGTCAGCATTTCCTCGCCGCCTTGCCTGTTGTTGCCGAAAGCATGGTCGTACCCCACAATCATATGGCTGACCCCAACTTTTTTTACTAACAATGCACGGACGAACTCTTCGGCACTAATTTGGGCAAATTCCTGAGAAAATGGAATCACCAACACCGCATCTAAACGCAATTGATGCAACAAAAAAATACGTTCTTGAATTGTTGTCAGAAGTTCCACCGGTGGGCGGTCTGGTTTTTGAAGAATAATTTGTGGGTGCGGGTGGAACGTTAGCAGAAGATTCCGTGCATTGCGTTCTTGAGAACGCTGCTTGAGCAAGTTGATGATATTCATATGCCCACGATGCAGACCGTCAAACGTGCCAATGGTCAGCACAGTATTGGGGTTGTGTGGGATATCGTCAAAAGAATGATATACAAGCATACTCTTCGTAAAAAATCATGCAGAATGTCGTTCAGAATGTCGTTGTCGCTTACTTATTTAACCTGAAAACGGTCATTAATTTTTCGTACAGCCTGAACAAATTTCCACAATGGGCTTTGCTCATCAATCTGAAATTGCCGACGAATGTAGTCATCGTACATTTTGGGGTATGGTGCCAGCTTTGGCTCTAAAAGGTAGGAAATAGCACGACTGTAGCTGCCCTTTTCGACATATATCGTTTGCTTGGAAACGGCAAACAGCACGTCCCCAATATCTATGGCATCAAACGCTTGTTTGCTTTGATTGTGCAGAGCCAGCAGGGATTTCCATTCTTTTTTTGTCAGTTGAATAGTGAGCAGTTGTTCTTTGACAGCAACAGCCTCCGAAGCCGTTCGCCACCGAAAATTCACCCGTCCGCCTTCGGTAATTATCATCAAGGTTGAAAATGGTATCTTCCCCGCCTCAATGCGGGTTTCAAGGTAAATTCGCAGCGAATCATCTTTGGCTACGGTTTTGATGGTGTCGCCGCCTTCGTATCGTACACCAGTGTTTGGAAAGGCTTTTTGAGGCTTTGCCGTGGAATCCTGCTCTGCTACGACAGAGGTATAATGCCGGGCAGGTATCGGAGCAGCATTTCGGGGGGAATTCTGAGAGGAATTTGGAGGGGTCATCAGCACACTGCCATATGTATTGCTGAACCCTGCGGTCAGTGCCAAAGCAACCATGATGCACGACAGCATAGAACGCCAGTACGCGCCTGCAATGGTTGTGTATGCCATTGCTGGTGTTGTTGGTTGATTGCAATCGTTCATAAGTCTCTTCATGAATAGGTGAATTTATACCGCGTTTTCTGACATACACAAGGTTTGCAACTCCTTGATTGTGAAGGCATCTTCAACACGATACGCGCCAATTCCTGTGCGCCGCAATGAATGTATGTACCCACCGCAGCCCAGTGCTGTGCCAATGTCCCGCGCCAAAGACCGAATATACGTCCCTTTGGAACATTCTACGGTGATGGTCAGCATTGGTAAGGTGATAGAGGTGATGATGATGCTGTCAATAGTAACCATGCGGGCTTCGCGCTCTACCGTTTTGCCCTGTCGCGCAAGTTTGTACAAAGGCTTGCCGTGGTGTTTGAGTGCGGAAAACATGGGAGGCACTTGATAGATTTCGCCAACAAATGCTTGCACGGCACGACGGATGCGTTCTTCGGTCAAAGTAGCGAAAGCCGCTTGTTGTTCAGGCGACTGCTCTTCAGGTGCTTCAGCGTCGTCGGTGATAGTGGTTGCGCCAAGTCGGATTGTAGCGGCGTAGCGTTTGCGTTGCGCTTGAAACTGGTCTATAAATTTCGTGGCTTTGCCGCAGCAGACAATCAGCAGTCCCGTTGCTAAAGGGTCGAGTGTGCCAGCGTGTCCAATTTTTTTGATGCCCACCAGCCCACGCAACTTTGCTACAACATCAAACGATGTCCAGCGAAGGTCTTTATCTACCAGCAATGCTGCGCCTTCGGCGAGTATGTGCTCGCGCCACTGGTCAATTTCGCCAAGGTGTTGTTTCGTCAAGACCGTCATCAGTTGGTTGGTTCAGCGTCGTTAGGGGATTGGTGTTCGTGTGGTGGTTCGCTATGGTCGGACTCTTCGCTATATTTCGGAATTTTTTTGAGCAAAGAATCCACGCGCTCCATTATTTCCAACGTGTCGTCAATAAAGAACTTCAATTCTGGCGCAAAACGCAGCCCTAATTTGGGTACAACATCGCGGCGAATAGCTTTGGTGCGGGTTTCAAGGAGCATAATGGCTTGTTTTGCATCCACTTTTTTTCCGCCGAAAATACTCAAATACACTTTTGCCACCCGTAAATCAGGCGACATCCGCACGTGTGTCACGGTGACCAAGCCGGCTCCGACTTCGTGAGCAAAATCGGACAACGGGCGTGCTAAGGCTCGTTGAATCACACTGGCAACTTTTTCAGTTCGTATGGACATAACGTTTGACTCGTACTTACAGTTTTCGTTTAACTTCTGTTTTTCGCACGGCTTCGATAATATCGCCGACTTTGATGTCGTTGTAGCCTTCGATGCTGATGCCGAACTCAAACCCTGTATCCACTTCCCGCACGTCGTCTTTGAGGCGTTTAAGCGAAGAAATTTTGCCCGTATAAACTTCAAATCCATCCCGGACGACGCGAACAGTGTCATTGCGGTTTATTTTGCCTTCAATCATATAGCAGCCCGCAATATTGCCAACTTTGCTAATGCGGAATACCTCGCGGATTTCTGCCGCACCAGAGACCTCTTCTTTAATCTCTGGCGTAAGCATTCCTTCAAGGGCAAGTTTTACCTCGTTGATACAGTCGTAGATGATGCGGTAGAGGCGAATATCCACGGATTCATTTTCCGCAAGTTTTGCCGACTGCGGTGTTGGGCGAACATGAAAGCCAATAATGACGGCATCAGAAGCTGCTGCGAGCATAACATCGGACTCCGAGATTGGCCCTACGGCACGGTAGATAATAGAAACGCCAACTTCGGTCGTCGAAAGTTTTTGGAGTGAATCGGCAAGTGCTTCCACCGAGCCGTCGGTATCGCCTTTGAGAATGATGTTGAGCTCTCGCATGCCGCCAGACTTAATGCGGTCTGCAAGGTCGTCAAGCGTAACATGACGCACTTGTTTGAAATCTTGTTCGCGCTTGATTTGCTGGCGATAATTCGCGATATTTTTAGCTTCGCTTTCCGATTCCATGACGGTGAACGTGTCACCAGCCTGGGGAACACCGTCCAAACCGAGCAATTGTACTGGCGTAGAAGGAATAGCGTATTCCAGACGTTCGCCCTGTTCATTGAGCATAGCCCGCACCCGACCGTACACAGTGCCGCACACAAACGGGTCGCCCACGCGGAGTGTGCCTTTTTGGACGATAACTGTTGCTACAGGACCTTTGCCTTTGTCTATCTTGGCTTCTACGACCGTTCCCCGTGCATGGCGATTAGGATTTGCTCGAAGGTTCAGCAGTTCTGCTTCCAGCAGGATTTTTTCTAAGAGTTGGTCAATATTCAACCCTTTTTTTGCCGAAATTTCCACCGATTGGAATTTGCCGCCCCATTCTTCAACCAAGACATTGTGGTCAGCAAGTTGCTGGCGAACACGGTCGGGATTTGCTTCTGGCTTGTCAATTTTATTGATAGCGACAACCATCGGCACGTTGGCTGCGCGGGCGTGGCTAATGGCTTCAATGGTTTGGGGCATCACATTGTCATCGGCGGCTACCACCAGCACCACAATGTCCGTTACCTGTGCGCCCCGCGCACGCATAGCAGTAAAGGCTTGGTGGCCGGGAGTATCAAGAAAGGTGATAAATTTTCCGTCTTGCATTTTCACGCTGTACGCGCCAATGTGCTGTGTGATGCCGCCTGCTTCACCCGTAACGACGCTGGTTTTGCGGATATAGTCCAGCAGCGAGGTTTTACCGTGGTCAACGTGTCCCATCACCGTTACAATGGGCGCGCGGGCTTGGAGCGTTGCCTCGTCATCTTCATCGTCTTCAACATCTTCATCAGCAAACGCGTCTTCAAACTCCACCGTGAAGCCGTAATCGTCGGCAATCAAGGTAATGGTGTCGCGTTCAAGGCGTTGGTTAATAGAAACCATCAACCCAAGCCCCATGCACTTCATAATCACTTCATTTGTTGGCGCACCCATCACATTGGCAAGTTCAGCCACAGTGATAAATTCTGTCACGCGCAAAATCGAACTTTCCAATTCTCTCAACTCTGCTTGACGTTCTTGCTCTTCGGCACGTTCAGCGCGGCGTTTTTGCCGTAAACGGCTTCGCATGGCTACGGCGGAGTCATCCTGACCTGAGAGTGTACGGCGAATGGCGCGTTCGACATCATCAGCATTGACCTCTCGTTTGGCAGTCTTTTTGCGTTTTTTCTTGCCTTTTGCCGCATTTGCACGTGCTTCCTCATCCGTCAAACCTTTGAGAACAGCAGTTTTTACTTTAACTTTAGGACGTTTGGCTTCTTCTGGGCTCAATTTGCGTTTGCTCACCTCGCGTTCGCCGCTTTTTGCATCACGGTTTTTATGACCAAGGTCTATTTTTCCCAAAATCGTCAATCCCATAGCGGGCAAGCTGGGCGTATAGCCTTCAACCTCGATTTCGCCCATACGTTTTTTGCGTTTCTTTTTTGAGCCCTCGTCATGCAAGCCCTCGTCGTCGTTTTCCTGAATCTCGTTGATGACGTTGCCTTGAGCAGAAACTACTGGGTGCTGTGTTGGTCGTTGTGCTGGTCGTTGTTCATCTCGCGCTGGGCGGTCAAATTTTTTTCCTTGTTTTGCTGAATCACTGCCCTGTGCGTATTCGCCTGAACGTTGCCCATATGGGCGTTCGGTACGGTTGCTATCACCCCTGTTGCCAGAGTGTTCAAACGATTTTTCATCGCGTTCTCTATAACCACGATGTCCTTGTGTGGTATCGTTTTTTTGGTGTGACGACGCACGGTCTTCGCCGCGTGATTTCTGAGAATCTGGCGGTGCTGTGGTGCGATGTTCTTCTGCTGGGTCTGCTGTTGGCTTCGCTTCGTTTGGCTTGGTTTCGTGTTGTACTGCGTTGGGTGTGTCTTGGTGCTGTAACTCAGTACTGTGTTGTTTTTCCGATGCAGCTACGTCGGCAGAATCACCGCGTTTTTTTGTGAAGCGTGAACGACGACCAAAATCATCTAACTGTATCACCGAACCGACCGTAGGCACAGGTACGTTTGCCTCGGTAATATTTGGTGTCTTGTCGAGTGCTGTGGGCGCAGAAGTGATTGCCGGTTGTTCGGCAGACAGAGGCTGTTGTGGTGCTTGTGCTGCAACCTGTTGAGCGGAATGTTCCGCGCCTTCTGCTTGGCTGACACCATAGTTGGTAGTGGGCGGTTGCGTTTGTGGGGGCATTGTTTGCTCTACGGTTTCGTAGGCGGTTTCCAACGCAGCATGTTCGGTTTCTTTGGGAGAAAACTCTGCTTCGGACAACTCCTGCATGGCATCCGATGAGCCTTCTCGCACCATTGCAGCGGTGCTACTCAGTGTTTTAGCGCGTTGTTTGGTGGCTGCGCTAAATTCTTTTTGGAAGTTTGCTAACACCAAATTCACCATATCATCGGTGAGCGTTGCTGTTGCCTTATTCTCAATCGTAAAGCCTTTAGCTTGCAAAAACTCTACGATGGTTTCTTTGCCAACGTTAATTTGGGTCGCAATCTTAAAAAGCCGTGTTCCGGTACTTGCCATACAGTGAGGTAGAAATAAAAAATAGTACAGTAAAAATCGTCGTCTGACACCCTATAAAGCCCTACGGTATAGGATAGGGCAAAGGCAGTGCATCTGCTATGACTACGCATTGAGTTGAGAGTATATGCTACGATTCTCCTTCAAGGGGCTGCTCGGCAGACTGTGGTTGTTCTTCGTAATTCCCGTTGTGAATTGTATCTGTTGGCTGAGGTGTTTCTTGCGATTCCAGTACCTGAGCCTCTGGATGAGTTCCATGCTGCTGTTGAGCATCTGGTGGAGAAAAGGATAATACGTAATCTACAAGTTCTGGATTTTCACGCTCATCGAACTCATCAAGCATAATTGAGCGCAGCTCCAAAAGTAGATGCGGGGTCATGCCGGGCAGTGCTAACAATCGTTCAACATCTGCATTCAAAAACTCTCGCGCCGTGTCAATCTCGGCATGGATGATTTCCATATAGAGTTCTTTGCCAATTTCATCGCGGAACTCAATAAGTTCAATATCCTCACCGCCTTCTTTCACCAGCGAAATGGAAAATCCTGTCAGCCGTGAAGCTAATCGCACGTTTTGCCCATTTTTACCAATGGCAAGCGAAACTTGGTCATCTGGTACAAGCACAGTGGCAGTGCGTGTTTCAGGTGAAAGCTGAATACCTTTGACTTTGGCTGGAGCTAATGCCCGAGCAATGTAGATTGTTGGGTCGTCTGAGTAGTTGATAACATCGATGTTTTCGTTATCCAACTCCCGCACGATGGAGTGAATACGGATGCCTTTCATACCTACACAAGCACCTACTGGGTCAATGCGGTCGTCATATGATTGCACGGCAACTTTTGCACGTTCGCCCGGCTCGCGGGCAATAGACTTAATTTCAATAATGCCGTCGTAGATTTCAGGAATTTCAATTTCAAACAAGCGTGCAAGAAACATGTTGTCAGCACGCGAAAGAATGATGTCTGGCGCATTGCTCGTTGCTGATTGACGGCGGACTTCTTTGATGATAGCGCGAATGGGTTCGTTTTTACGGTAGCGTTCACGCGGAATTTGTTCCTCACGCGGAAGGCGCAACTCCACGCCGTTGTGCATAACAAACACATCTGAGCGACGAACGTGATGCACGTCACCGACAATAATTTCACCAATTTTTTGTTCATACATGGAGATAATATGCTCTTTTTCAACATCACGAACGCGCTGTCCGAGCGTTTGACCAGCCATAGTAATCAACCGGCGACCAAAACTCTCGGCAATATTATCAAGCGTTATTTCCTCCAGAAAGTCGTCTCCTACTTCGTATTGCTCCACGCCTTGGTTAGCTTCTTCTTGGGAAATTTCTAATGCAGGGTTATGAACAAGCTCAACCACAGTCCGCGTCATGTAGATTTCAATGTCGCCTTTGTCCATATTGAACACAATATCAGGATTCGCATCGCTGCCGTATCGTTTTTTTACGAGCATTTCGAGCGTGTCTTTGATAATGCCTTGTAAACCTTCACGGTCAATACCGCGCTCACGCGCCATTTCTGCAAAGGCTTCTACGATGATTTGTTTGTCAAATTTAGGTTTGAGTTTCCGTGCCATTGCTTGCTCTATCTTGTGGTTGAATGGTAAATGCTCAAAAAATTATTGTTGCGTCGTTGTTAATGCTGAATACTGGTGTTAGAGTTTGTTGTTCTGCGCCGTGCAACCTGCCGTGCAGCCTACTTTTCTATTTGCCTAAGGTCTATTTGCACGACAGCTTGGCGAATATCTGCCAGTAGTACCGTGGCTGGCAGAGCAAGAACATTCGTGTTGTCTGCCTGTTTTTTTTGCGCACTTTTGCTAAGTTTTTTTGCCGGTTCAAGCGTTAGGGCATCTTCGGTAGCATGAGCGATACGCCCTAAAACTTTTGTTTCGTTCCACAACTCTATCGCCACGAGCCGCCCAACATTGCGTTGATATTGCCAATAATACTCCAATGGTCTGTCCACGCCGGGCGAGGAAACATCGAGCCTGTAGGCTCCAGTAAACACCTGTTCTGCTTCAAAAACGGCATCCATAGCATGGCTGAGTTCGCTGCATAGTTCCAATGTAATGCCTTTGGGGGAATCAACGTACATCTCGACAATCCGACGCTGTTCCGTGCCTCGCAAGATTATCTCAAGAATACTTGCTTGATAGGGCTTGCAGCACTCTTCCAATAATTTGGTAACGTGAGCAGAAAAAGGCGATGATTTCACAGAGATTTCACAGAATGTATTCTCGAAAACAGTCCTTCGTTTCACACCCTTGCCAAATAGCTCTTGCCAGATATGTACTGTGTGTAAGCAAGTGCTTGTTACATACAGACCAAACTCTACATAGAAAAAATGGGCTTTACAGCCCATTCTCTTCTCAGACGAGTTGTCAGAACACAAAAATACACAATTTTTTGTGCGTATCAAAACCTTGCGTTGAAAATGCTTATGCTTGCTGTTGTTTGCAATCTGTACAGATATGTCTGTGCAGGATTGTGTTCAAGAATTGTGTGCGAGAACTCTGTTTGGTTGGTTCGGTCGGTGGCGGTGAAGGCACGCCAATCATGCCCGCGATTGTCTTTACGGAAGCGGACATGTGGCGGTGAAAGAGGGCTTTGCAAGACGCTGTTCCAGACAACACAAAGGCAGCATCATAAGAGATGCTGCCTTTGTGGGAAAGTTACTCTTAAAAAGTTGCTCTCAAAGTAAAACTGCAACAATGTTACTGAGAATATGGCTGCATGAACGTTCTTAACACTTAACAAAGGAGTTGTCTAACATTTTAACAATGAGCGCAGAGAGCGCGGAGAACGCAGAGAAATTATGAGCAGAGAAAAGTATGTTCGACGAGTGGAGAACAAGATATTGTCCTGCTTCTCTGCGCCCTCGGCGTTCTCTGCGCTTAAAACTTTAGACAACTTCAAAGATATTAACGGATATTAACGAATTCTGCCGCCGCCAGAACTGCTTCCCGAATATCCACTGCCCGACGAGCCACCAGAACGATAGCTACCGCCGCCATAGTTTCCGCCACTGCCTTGCCAGCCGGAGGAGGATTTGTAGCCTCCGCTGTTGTAGTTGTTGCTGCCACCACTTTGCCAGCCGGAAGAGGATTTGTAGGAGTTGCTGTTGTAACCCGAAGAGCCTGAGTATCCGCCATAGTAGCTGCTGTTGGGGATGTTCAAGCCGTCGCGCGAGCGCCCGCCAGCATAGCCACCGCCGTCATAGTTGCTAAGGTATTGTGTTGTGGTTACTCCAGCCGCATAGGGGCGTGTAGTGCCAAAATCACGCAACTGTGTTGGGCGATTCTGAAAATCAACAGGTGCTACATTGTTGTTGAACACATTGACAATGGTAGTGTTGCCCCACGTGTTCCATCCAAAGGGTCTGCCGAACCAACGTGTGCCTACAAATGGGCTAAAACCATAGACTGGGCAGTAAAACGAGCTGCCCCAACCAAAAGGCGAATTCCAAACGCTCCAAGGCGAGTAGGCAAAGTCGTTCCATCCAAAACCGAAGCCAAAGCGGTTAAAGCCAAAACCGCCAAATGCCGACCAGCCAAGCATTGGTCCGAAACCTATGTAGTCGTACCACGGTGTAATAACTGGCACGTAAGCGATTTGTGTCCGTCCTTGTTGAGCCGCAAGCGGGTTCGACCACGTGTTGGTGGCATCTTCTTGGAGGACGGGAGGGGTGTTGCGGTATCCAAAGTAATCTTGGCGCGTGCCCTGCACTGAAGAGCAAGCAGTCATAAAAGCAAAAACTGCAAGATAGATTGGAATACTGAGCATCGGTGTGATTCTGCGGGATTTCATGGTGCCTCCACTGCGTCAGAAAATGTTGAAGATAGTGAATTAACGGTTCTGGTGGATAGAGTGTTTTTCTGTACATCTACTGCGTGATTTCAGGCTACATTATGCCACACGTTTCAGATGCTTGGCTTCACCACTGCTGCGTACACTCTATCTCAGAATTCCTTGCTACATCTCCCCACTACAAAAATACACCATAGACAGTGCATATCCTACACTTTTAGACAATACAAAGGGTAAAAACGTTTGTTTCGTTGCTGACGATTTTTATGGCTTGAGTTGGGGAGAAATTACACTTTTTTCTTTCTAAACTCGTGTTGCAATGTGTAAATTGCAGTTCACGAGAATAATTTCAAACGAAAAACGGAGAAGCATTGTGGCTAAAGTAATGTTTAGCGTGGCTTACGAAATTCCTGAATCAGCACGGGCGCAGTATCTTAATTTAGTGGCACAACTCAAGCCGCTTTTGAATACTCACGGCACCGTGTATAGTGTGTATCAAGTAGAGAACAAACACAACCATTTCCAAGAAGTCTATATCTACCCCAACGAGGAAGCGTACGAGGCTGCAGAAGACGTGGAAAATCCTCAAGCTGATGCGCTCGTACAGCAAATTTACGCTTTAGCAAAAGACCACAAAGTTACCTATTCCACTATCATTGAAGCAGTCTAAATTCTACGGTTCTACTCTCTCTTGCACTCTTTCTTGTTCTTGCTGTGTCTTATTACTAAACGTAGCCTCAACCATAATGGGGACTGTGTGCCGCTAAGGCACAACGCACAAACCGTTAGCCAAACCGTTAGTATAGTGTGAAGGTATTTGGCTGGTATATTTGGCTGATACACTGGGTGTGTTTCTCAACTCTTTGGTATCCCAAGCGCATACTCACACGAACCAAGGAAGGGCAAAAAAGTAATCTGGTGTCCAGTCACTGAATGTCCAATCGTTGAATGTCCAATCGTCTAATCATGTGGGGCGACCGAGTGGATTGGCAAACTGAGTTCAAGCAAGCACGTTCTATGCAAATTCTATGAAAAAGGCTATTATTACCACCCTTCTGATTCTCGCTGGTATAGGAGTGCTTGCCGTGCCAAAGTTTCTGCCATTAGGCAAAACTGCTTCTGCAACGCCTGCCGCACCTTCAGCCACAGCAAAACCTCCCAAACCTTCTGTTCAAGCTGTTGTTCTCGCAGAAACAACCCTACACAATAGTATTCGCGCCACAGGTACACTTATTGCTTCTGATGAGGTAGAACTCCGCAGTGAAGTGGCTGGAACTATTATCCAGTTTGCTATTAAGGAAGGCAAGCGGGTGAACAAAGGCGATATGCTCGTGAAACTGAATGATGCTGAATTACAAGCGCAACTCAAGCGAGCGCAGTCACGCAAAACGTTGGCTGTGGCACAGGAGGCACGGCAAAAACAACTTCTGGAAATCAAAAGCATTAGCCAAAACGACTACGATATTGCGGTAAATGAACTCAACAGTATCAAAGCAGAAATCGAACTTATTCAAGCGCAAATTCGCCGCACTGAGGTTCGTGCGCCTTTTAACGGAGTGATTGGTTTGCGCTACGTGAGTTCTGGTGCATATCTTACCCCGGCAACGCGCATTGCCAGTTTGGTCAATTTAGACACCCTGAAAATCGATTTTGCCGTTCCCGGACAGTATGCAGGACTCGTAAAAGTCGGTGATGTGGTGCGGTTTAGCGTGCAAGGCTACAATGAAACATTTCTTGCACGTATCTCGGCAGCCGAACCCAAAATAGACCCTGCCACGCGCACCATGCAAGTTCGTGCCGTCTGTGCCAACAGCGGAAACCTTGTTCCCGGTGCCTTTGCCGAAGTAGAAATCACCCTGAAGGACATTCCCAATGCCTTGCTTATTCCCACTGAAGCCTTAGTGCCTGAACTCAAAGGTCAGCGCGTGTTTGTTGTGCGGTCAGACAAAGCAAAAGCTGTTGATGTGCAAACGGGTCTGCGGACTGAACGAAGCCTTCAAATCATTAGTGGTCTCAAAGCAGGGGACACAGTGATTACCACGGGCTTATTGCAAATCCGTGACGGCTCGCCTATTAGTGTGACGGTTATCGATAACAGTAACAGCAATAGTGGGACGGCATCATTGGAGAGGTCAAGTGCACCGCCAACACTGTCGCCGCTTCCTCCTTCTTCACCCCCGACTTCTTCCGTCAGTCCCAAAAGCGTTCAACCTGCGCCAGCAAAAAGAAATGCAACAGACTCAAGCGTGCCATGAGTGGGAAAAACGCTTGTTGATGCTATGCATCAGCACCAATAACACAAAGCTTAGCCCCAGCAAAACAGCCGCGTACACGTGCGCCGTATGATAATTGAGCGACTGGACTTCGTCGTAAATTGCCAACGATGCCACACGAGTTTCCTCAGGGATGTTGCCGCCTATCATCATAATCATACCAAACTCACCCACGGTATGAGCAAAACTTAGCACCAACCCCGTCAAGACAAATCGGAGCATCTGTGGGACGATGACGTACCACAAAATTTGTATGGTGCTTGCGCCCATGACTCTCGCTTCTTCCAGTGATTGACGATGTAAGGATTCCAAACCCGTTTGCAAGGGCTGAATCATGAAGGGCAGGCTGTACAGAACCGAGCCCAAGACCAAGCCTGAAAAACTAAATACCAAGCGAACGTTCCAATGCTCCGCAAGCCAAGTGCCAATGATGCTGGATTGACCAAACACCAATAAATAATACAAGCCCAAGACCGTTGGCGGCAGCACCAAAGGCAATGACACGATTGACTCAAACACCATTTTCCATGCACCACGCAGCCTTGTTATCCACCACGCTAAGGGTGCGCCAATACACAAAAGCACACCTGAGGTGAGCAACGCAAGTTTGAACGTGAGCCAAAGAGGAGACCAATCTATCATAGTGTTGTGAACAGTGTCTGTAAGCAGTCTCTTGTGGACAGTGGCGGTGGATATAGCGCGAACGATAGCGGGCGCAGAGCAATACAAAGCAGCGAAAACAGACACGAAAGTTTGGAGACATTCGTCAGTTCGGGGCAAGCAACGGACAATAATAGTTCATAATCACCGAACACCTATGCCGCTCAAAATACACACCCCAGTACCAGATTTTACCCTACCTTCGACGGCAGGTCGAGATTTCACGCTCTCCGAGCAGGGTAGTGGTAAAATTATGATTTTGTACTTTTACCCCAAAGACTTCACCCCGCTTTGTACCGAAGAGGCGTGCAGTTTCCGCGATGCTTTCGAGGCGTTTCGTCATTTGCAGGTAGATGTTGTGGGTATCAGCACCGACGACATTGCTACACATCTGCGCTTCAAAGCAGCACACAATTTGCCGTTTGAACTGCTCTCTGACCCTGATTCCCGCGTGGCAAAACTTTATGGCGCAGTTATGCCGATTGTGGGGATAACCCGTCGTAAGACGTTCCTTATTGATGCTCAAGGCAATCTTGCCGCCGAATACGAAAACAACTTTTCTGCCGATGGTCACATTAAATCCATGATTGAGCAGTTGCAGAACTCAGCCCTTACCAACACCTTGCCAAGCCTACAACGGTAACTCGCGCAGCAGAACAACGACCGTCTGGGTCGTCGTCTGTGGCAGTGCGGGTGCGTTACGGCACGGGCAGGGAAAACCCAAAGCGTCGCAAAATGCGCTGGGCAGGTGCGGTCAGCACAAAAGCACAAAATTGTTCGCAGGCACGCTTGCGTTCTGCGGCAGAGATACTGGGCTTTTTGGGCTGCATAACCACAAAGGCTTGCTCCAAAGGCTCGTGCAGAGCCGAATCCACAAGCGCGTACACGCCGTGCTCCGAAAGCGCGGGAGCAAGTGCCAACGACAGCGACAGCAATGCCACCTGAGCATCACCCGTTTGGGCGTACTGTGCTGCTTGGGCAATGTTGTCGGCAAAGACTATGGCTGAACGAACAGCGTTCCACAGCGTAGTGCTTGTGCCGTCGGCAAGCGTAACAGGTGCAGAACGCTGTAACGCCTCTTGGGCACGCTTGCCATACGGTGCGTGCGTGGGATTAGCAATAGCAATGCGTTGGATGTGTGGTTTTCTGAGTACTGCCAATCCATCGCGCAAGTCTATGCCAGAGTGCTTTGTCGTCCACAGAACCAAACGCCCAAGAGCGTATTGCTGTGGTTTGGTGGTGGTTAAACCTGCGGCAAACAGTTCGCGAGCGTAGGACACATCTGCCGAAAAAAAAGCATCGAATGGCGCACCGGCTTTGAGTTGGGCGCAAAAATTTCCCGATGAGCCATAGACAACCGTTACGCGCACGGTGGGATTGGCTGCCTCGAAAGCCCGCACAAGCTCAGGCATGACAAACTTCAAATCCGATGCCGCCGCCACACGGACTTGTACAGGGTTTGTGGGCAACGTTAGAGACGCACAAGCGTAGCATCGGTTCTGTAATGCGAGGTGTTGAGACCGCTCAGATTGGCACCACACAGTGCTTGCACAACAACACCACACAGCAAGCACTTTGCAAAATACCGACAGCAGGCACCAACGTCGTGCGTGCTGTACACATCCATCGGGAACAGATTCGGGAACAGATATTGTCATGGGGATTATGTTTTGAGACGACCGCTTAGACGAAACAAGAGCATGACAAGTGCCGAGGGTCATGCTCTTGTTGCGTGCGTCTTGTGTGATGAGCATCTGTCAAGCAATCGTAACTTCGTTGCACAAGTACACGTCTTGAATGGTGTGCAACAGTTTGATACCCTCTGCCATAGGGCGTTGGAAGGCTTTGCGACCGGAAATCAACCCCATGCCGCCCGCGCGTTTGTTAATGACGGCAGTGGCAGTGGCTTCGGCAAAATCGTTTTCGCCCGAAGCCCCACCGCTATTGATAAGCCCGATTCTACCCATATAGCAGTTTGCCACTTGGTAGCGGCAGAGGTCAATCGGGTGGTCACTTGTAAGTTCAGTGTACACGCGCTTGTCAATTTTACCATAGCTGGAACTGCCCATGTTCAACGCCTGATAGCCGCCATTGTTTTCAGGGAGTTTTTGTTTGATGATGTCTGCCTCAATTGTTACCCCCAGATGATTTGCCTGTCCGGTTAGGTCAGCAGAAACGTGGTAATCCTTGTCGGACTTAAACGCATTATTGCGAATGTAGCACCACAAAATCGTTCCCATGCCCAATTCATGCGCCATAGCGAAGGCTTGAGATACTTCCACAATTTGCCGTCCGCTTTCGGGCGAACCAAAGTAAATCGTTGCACCCACTGCTGCCGCTCCCATGTCGTAGCATTGTTTGATAGTGCCGTACATGATTTGGTCGGCTTTGTTCGGATAGGTGAGCAACTCGTTATGGTTAATTTTGACGATAAAAGGAATTTTGTGGGCGTATTTTCGTGCCACCATACCCAGCACACCGTAAGTAGAAGCCACGCCATTGCAGCCGCCTTCGATAGCAAGTTTGACAATGTTTTCAGGGTCAAAGTAGGCGGGATTTTTCGCAAAACTTGCCCCTGCCGAATGCTCAATGCCTTGGTCAACGGGCAGAATTGACGTGTAGCCTGTTGCTGCCAAACGCCCGTGATTCCACAACCATTGTAAATTGCCCAGCACGCGGTTGTTGCGGTCGGAGTTGATAAATTGCTTATCAACAAAGTCTGGTGCAGGCAGGTGCAGTGCGTCTTTGGAGATAGTGGTGGATGTATGGTTGAGCAAATGGTCGGCGTTTGCGCCAAGATGCTCGCGGATAGTGTCTATCAATGCCATAGAGAGATGCAAAAATTGAAGATTGAGGATTGAGGCAGTGTGCAGAAACTCTTGCCGATAATGTTTCGCGGAACACCGAACCAGCCGAACCAGAATATTGTGCTCCACTGCCTCGTGTGAGTTGTAGGCGTTGTTGCGTGCTGCGTTCGCCGCATGTTTTGATGCTACGGTTATCGTTGCTGTGTGCACGGCAAAGATAGAAAATTTGTGCAGATTCAAAAACGCTTTTGTACAGGTATTCGGAAATGCAGATTTTATTCCCTATTATTGCGGCGAAAAAGTCGTTACCGTGCTTTATGATGCTAAAACAAAGTGATGGTGTTTCTCTCTATATTTACAGAAGGTATCGTTATGTCCAAACGCAAAATTCGCACTGAGGAAGCCTTAGAGTACCATTCATCAGGGCGCAAAGGCAAAATTGAGGTGATTCCCTCCAAACCGTGCAACACGCAGCACGAGCTATCGCTGGCATATTCGCCCGGTGTGGCAGAACCGTGCCGCGTGATAGCGAACAACGAAGAAATGGTGTACGAATATACTGCCAAAGGCAATCTTGTCGCGGTCATCTCCAACGGGACGGCGGTGCTGGGCTTGGGAAATATTGGTGCAAGTGCTGGCAAACCCGTGATGGAAGGCAAAGGCGTGTTGTTTAAAAAGTTTGCCGATATTGACGTATTCGACATTGAAATTGCCACCCAAGACCCCGACGAATTTATCCAAACAGTGGTGAACTTGGAGCCAACGTTTGGCGGCATTAACCTTGAAGACATCAAGGCTCCGGAGTGTTTTTATATCGAACAGGAATTGCAACGGCGCATGAAGATTCCCATCATGCACGACGACCAGCACGGTACGGCTATCATTAGCAGTGCAGGGTTGCTCAATGCCGCAGAATTGCAAGGCAAAGACTTAGCAACGATGAAGATTATCGTCAGTGGTGCAGGCGCGTCGGCAGTGGCGTGTAGCAATCTGTATATGAAACTCGGCGTTCGGCGTGAGAATCTGTTTATGTTCGATAGCAAAGGTTTAATCCACAAAGGGCGTACAGACCTCAACGAGCAGAAAAAAGGTTTTGCCAATGGCGACCGCGATATTCCGTTTGCCGAAGCATTCACGTTTGCTGATATGTTTCTGGGTCTGAGTTCTGCAGGTTTGGTGAGCAAAGCAATGATTGCGTCCATGCCACCCAATCCGATTGTGTTTGCGCTGGCAAATCCTGACCCCGAAATTGGCTATGAAGAAGCAACTTCAGTGCGCGAGGACATTATCATGGCAACTGGGCGCAGCGACTATCCTAATCAAGTGAACAATGTGTTGGGCTTTCCTTACATCTTTCGCGGCGCGCTCGACGTTCGTGCCAAAGCTATTAACGACGAGATGAAACTTGCTGCTGTTCGCGCTATTGCTGCGCTTGCACGAGAATCAGTGCCAGACTCGGTTATGCGTTCCTACGGTGGCGAACCCATAAGTTTTGGTAAAACCTATGTGATTCCCAAACCGCTCGACCCGCGTGTGTTGCTGCACGTGGCTCCAGCAGTGGCGCAAGCAGCGATTGCCAGTGGTGTGGCGCGAAAAACTTCGCTCGACCTTGAGTCATACAAGCGCGAATTAGAGGCACGTCAGGGCAAATCCAAACAGCTCGTTGCTACCGTTATGAGCGGTTTGCAGCGCAAACGCAGCAAAAAGCGCATCATTCTTACCGAAGGCGACGAAATCAAGATGATTCGCGCTGCGGAGGTCTTGTACCAAGATGGTATTGCCTTGCCGATTTTGCTTGGCGATGAAGCTGTTATTGCAAAAAAAGCTGCCGAACATCATGTCGATATAACGGGTGTGGAGGTCATCAATATCCTGCAATCGCCGAAAATTCAGCAGTATGCAGAGTTTTTAACAACCGCACGGGCGCGGCGTGGTATGACGCTTGCCCAAGCGCGGCGGCTGCTCAAGCAGCGTTCGTATTACAGCACGATTGCAGTGGCGTTGGGCGATGCTGACGGGAAAATTGCGGGGCTGAACACGCGCTATGACGAAACGGTGCGCCCAGCATTGCAGATTATTGGTGTGGACAAACGCTACTCTCGTGCCGCGGGAATGCACATTCTTATCATGCCATCAGGTCGCACGGTTGTGCTTGCTGACACGACCATCACCGTTCATCCTACTGCTGAACAACTTGCTGATATTGCGCTTATGACCGCCGAAGCCGCACGACGATTTTACATGGTGCCGCGTGTGGCACTGCTGTCCTTTAGCGATTTCGGTTCGTCGGAGGAGGCTTCGACTGTATTGGTGCGCCGTGCGACGGAATTGGTCAAGCAACGGCAGCCCGATTTGGTAGTCGAGGGCGAAATGCAGGCAGACACGGCACTCGTACCAGAAAAAGCCAAAGAGCAGTTCCCGTTTAGTGCCATTCAAGGCGATGCAAATGTCTTGATTTTTCCCGATTTAAATGCAGCAAACATTGCCTACAAACTCTTGATAAAACTGGGCGGAGCAGAATATTTGGGTCCGGTGCTGGTGGGAATGAACAAACCCGTTCACGTGCTGGAGCGCACGGCTGACGTGAACGAGATTGTGAGTATGGCAGCCATTTGCGCTGCCGAAGCGTTTGAACGCTCACTTGAACGGTAAGAAATATTGCACACGATTTTTGTGCGAAATTCAGCGTTGAGCGCAGAGAGCGCAGAGTACAGAGTACAGAGAGAGAGAGAAGAGAAATGCAGTGGAAAGCATTGCGTGCGTAATTTGTAAGCAACGTTCATCTTTAACACGGCTTCCGTAGTTCTTCTCCACGTAATCTTCTCTCTGCCCCTTACTCTTTCTCTGCGTTCTCTGCCCACCGAGACGTTGCTCTGCGCTTCATGTTCTTCAATGCTGAATTGACATTTTTTGACCATTACGTGGGAAAAAATGTGTATTTTGAAGCGTGGCACGTCAAGTACATCAAAGGTATAGTTCATCAGAGCTATACCTTTGGTACGTCATAGAGGACAGGTGGTGTAGAGTATAGAGAACAGCTGCTGTGTTCAAGGGACGGTTTGGGAAACGTTGCCCAACACAAGAGCGCAAGGAGAAAAACCGCAAAGAACCACAAAGAGCCACAGAGGAACATCTGCAAATCCAATAAAAAGCATGGCTCTGAGAAACGGTTGCAGAGCTGCAGATAGTTATGGCTGCAGGTAGTAATAGAAAGTCATTCAACACGCGCATCATGCTACAACGCATCAATAACGTGAGCATCTCTGTGAAAGTTACCATGCCCGTCGTAGGGACAGTGGTGATAATCTCCGCATTTGTTGCTTTGGGGATTCTGCCTTACGTTGAACGCCGCTTTATGGAATCCAAGCGCGAAATGTTGATGAATCAGGTAGAGACGGTTGTTTCGCTGATTCAAGAGTTTGAACAAGCTGCTCAGAACGGTACACTTTCTACCGATGAAGCCAAAACGCAAGCAATGGAGCGTGTGAGAGATATCCGCTTTATGGGCAAGGAGTATTTTTACATCTACGACCTCAATTGTGTGTGTCTGATGCACCCGACCGCACCCAACCTTGTTGGCAAGTCCCAATGGAACCTGCGCGATGCTCAGGGCAAAGCTATGATGCGGGAAATCACTGAGATTGTTCGCCGCGACGGCAAAGGATTCCTGACATACTATTTCCCCAAAGCCAGCGACCAAAGCAAAAAGCCGTATCCGAAAATTGGTGCTTTTAGCCGCACAAAATCGTGGGATTGGTTCGTGGGAACAGGTATTTATGTGGACGATGTAGAGAATGAAATTCGTGTGCTGCGCTGGACAGTGCTTGGTGGCTTGTTGTTGGTGGGCGCATTGGTAACATCCGTAGCTTTATACATCGTGCGAAAAATTTCGCATCCCATAGAGCAACTTGACCGCGCAGCCAGTAAAATGGCAGCAGGCGACCGCTCTGTGCGTGTTTATGTGGAAGACGAAAGCGAAATCGGGCGGCTTGCAACGTCGTTTAATGCGATGGTCGAAGGTATTAGTGCTGCGTTTGCCGAACTCCAAGCTGAAAAAGCCAGCGTGGAGCGGAAAGTTGTGGAAGCCACGCACCAACTTCAGCAGGAAAAAGATTATCTGGCAAAAAGTATTGACCAGATTTTGCGTGTGATAGAGCGTTTTCGTGATGGTGATTTAACTGCCCAACTTTCATCGCATGAACGCGGTGATATCGGGCGGCTGTACGCGGGATTTAATCAGGCTTCTGCGTCATTACGCCAAACCATGATGCAGGTGTCCAATGCTGTACAAACAACGACCGAAGCCAGTAACACCATCGTAGCAGATACCGAACAGATGGCAAGTGCCACGGTGCAGCAAACTACACAAATGGAGTCCTTGGTTGACTCTATCAAACAAGCAGCAAAAACCATCAGCCAAACCACTTACAAAGCTGTTTATGCCACACAACAAGCTGAACAAGCAGGGCAAAGTGCTAAGGAGGGCGGCAAGGTCATTCACGAAGCTATTGACCGCATGGAGCAGATTGCCAATTCTGCGCTTGCTGCCGCTCAAACCATAGCCACCTTAGAGGCAAGCAGCAATAAAATTAACGATATTTTGCAAACGATTGCCGAAATTGCTGACCAAACGAATCTTCTGGCATTGAACGCTGCCATCGAAGCAGCCCGCGCAGGCGACCAAGGACGCGGGTTTGCCGTGGTTGCCGACGAAGTCCGCAAGCTCGCCGAACGTACCTCCGAGGCTACTAAAGAAGTCAATAAGGTGATTGCAGAAATCCAGCGTGGTATTGGCGTGGCGATGAAAACCATGCAAGCCAGTGCTGACGAGGCAATTGCCCAGCGTGAACTTACCAGCAAAGCCGAAAAGTCGCTCAGCAACATTCTGGAAACAACCAATTCCGTGAGTCTGACCATCAGCCAACTCGCTGAAGCCAGTGAAGAGCAAACCCAATCCGGTCAGCGTATGTTGGAAAGTATTGAGCAAATGCAGTCGGTTGTACAGCAAACTGCTGCCAGTGCGCAAAATATTGCCAACACTGCCGAAAATCTTCGCGCCCTTACCAATGCTCTGAAAAACACGCTGCGGCATTTTACGCTGGAGCAGCATACCTTGAACCCTTAAGACCGTTCAGAACAGTGGTGTGTTCGTTGCGGTGTTCGCTGTTCACTCCATGCTTGCACCCACTCACCGATACATTTGCACGTACTCGCCAAACCGCCACGTGGAAAGTTTGTCCAGCACGGCACGAACGCCATTGGCAAAAAGCGTGATTTTATCAGCATCGCTCATAGCAAAATCTACGACGGTTATTTTCCTGTTTGGCGCAACAGTGTTGCTGATGCGGATAATTCGTGAGGCATTGTGCGGGCTTTCCTTGATAACGGATTTATCACCGTGTTCCATAGCTGTCAGAAACATTGCCATACCGAGTTTGAGCGGATTATCAATTTCCTCGACGGTGTTGGGCGTGTCAAGCTGTTCGTCAATGAGCAGCCCAAAGGTTGGGCATTGAGGGCGCGTCCGTTCTGCCTCTGCCTGAGAAGGAACGTCGAAAATAGAAAGGGGAAAATTCGACACAATGCCGCCGTCCAAAAACATGGTGTAGGGCGGGGCTTTGAGGTTCTGGCGGTCGGTGGAAAAGTCGTCAAGCCGCATAGGCGCGAAAAAGAAGGGAATCGAAGCCGACGCTCGCACCAATTCGCCGATAAGAATCTCGTCGGTGCGGTAGAGATACTCTGGCAAATCTCGTGGAAAAACCACTTTTTGGCGGCTGGAAATGTCGGTGCAAATCACTTGAAAATCCTGCGCTAAAGGCTTGCCTTCAATGCGCACGGGGTCGCACTGCCATTGTTCGCGGAGCGCAGCGACGGTCAAAGGTTTGTCGCCATGAAGTTCGCGCAAGCCATTGCACAAAAAGGTGAGCAACCGCCCGCCCGGGTTCATGCCCAGTTGTTCGGTCATTTCGCTGAAATTCCGCAGAGCAACCAGTGCCACGCGCGATTTATTCAGCACACTACGCCACTGTCCGTGCAAAGCAGGTTCAAAGAGCAGTTGTAGTGCTTGTTGTGCGTCCGAGCCGCCATCAACAAAACTCAGAAAATCCATGTTTGCCAGCACCTGAATCAACGTTTCGGCTTTGCGTTCCGCCGCGCTGCGTCCCGTTGCTGCCAAGAACGCCGCAATAAGCGCACCAGAAGATGTCCCGGCAATCTTTCTGAATCGCAAGCCGACTTCTTCCAGTGCATAGAGCGCGCCGAGCGTGGCAACGCCTTTTACGCCACCACCCTCAATCACCACGTCCAAAAAGCCCAGTCGTTCGCCGTCGGGTGTGGTAAACACAAGGTTCGTAACACGTTGTACGTCAAAGCCACCGCCAAATTGCTCGCGAAAGCGTTCAAACGCTGGTCGAACGGGAGCAGTAAAATCCTGAACGCTAAGTGCCATAGCGAATGCGCGCTTGTGCTGTTGTTCACTGGCTTAGGTGCTGGTTGGGCGTGGCAAACTTACCGACATCACAGGGCAGTGTGCCATCCGCAAGAGGCGTTCGGTGGTGCTGCCCAAAATCATATACTCCAAGCCGCGCTTGCCCGTTGTGCCAATCACGATAAGGTCAATCTGGTGGCGGTTTGCATATTCGGCAAGCATAGCGTAGCCCGAACCGTGCAAAAATCACGTCTCTACGGTTACACCGTCGGCACGGATTTCACTGGCGAGAGCGTCCAGTTTTTTGCTTACCTCCTGTTCCACCAACGGACGAATTTCCTCGACTGCTGTGGAAACATAGCTCCACTGGTCAGTTTTTTCAATGGGCTCAATAACGTGAACAAGGTGAATCGTGCCATTAAAGACTTTGGCTAACTGCGCGGCGTGGCGCAGCGCATGGTGCGAACACTCGGAAAAATCCGTTGGCTCAAGGATATGAGGCTGTTGTGTAAGCATGGGCTGGTTGATGATGTAGGTGAAAAAATCATTGACCTCTACGGTTAACCTCTGTGCTGACCTCTTCGCTAATCTCTTTGCTAACTTCTCGGTTAGCCTCGTCCGCCACACGATTATCGCCGAACAAATGCGGTGATAATCTTGTGCAATTCCACCGCCACAATGACCGACAGTGAAGTTCCGACAACCATTACCCATTCTGTTGGCGAAAGCGAATAGGGCGTAGAAAGAATGACCTCCATAAATGGCAGCGTAACAGCACCAATTTGCATCAGCAGCACCATTGCCATCACCGCGAGCAGTTGTGGGTTATCGCTGAAGCGAATGCGCTGCAAATACGGTTTTGGGCTGTTGCGTGGCGCAGGCAACTTGAAAAACAAGGAACGGTCAAGCGAGCGTGAATTTTGCACGTTCCAGATTTGGAACAGGGCGAGTGTGCAGAATGCAACCGTTTGGGCTTTGATAAGCGGGTCGTGTTGGACTTCATGGCTGTAATAAAACATGCCAAGTGTGCCAAGCATCATCACCACACCGCACAGAATAATGCGAAAAAGCATAGGACGTGGAACAAGAGGTTCATCTTTGCGGCGTGGGGGCGCGAGCATAGCATTGCCGTGTTCTTTTTCAAATGCCAAAGGAAACGTTGAAGTGCCATCGGTTACAAGGTTAATCCACAGCAGTTGCACGGGCAGCAGAGGCAGCGGAATGCCCAGAATGACGGAAGTTGCCAGCGTGAGAACGCCGCCAAAACTGGTGGTGAGGATGTACAAAATAATGTGCTGCAAGTTGCTGAAAATCACACGCCCGCGCCGCACAGCTTCGGCAATGCTCACAAAATTATTGTCCAAAATGACCATGCTGGAAACGTCTTTTGCCACGTCGGTGCCGCCACCCATAGCAATGCCAATATCTGCCTGTTTGAGTGCTGGAGCGTCATTCACGCCGTCTCCTGTCATGGCAACGATATTGCCGTGCGCTTGGAGTTGTTTGACGATGCGGAGTTTGTCCGTAGGTAAAACCCGTGCGTACACGTCCACTTCGGGTACACGCTGAAAGAGTTCTTCATCGCTCATGGCTTCCAAGTCTCTGCCAGAAACTGCGATAGGCTCTCTGTTCGGCGCAAGGTGAAGTTCACGGGCAATTGCCTGCGCTGTGCGTGCGTGGTCGCCGGTAATCATCACGACGCGAATTCCCGCTTTGTGGCACTCGCCAATGGCATGTTTGGCTTCATCACGGGGCGGGTCAACGATGCCCACCAAGCCCGCTAATACCAGACCTTCGGCAGCCGCAAGTTCCTGTGGGGAAAACGGTGCATCAAGGGGTTTGAATGCCAACAGAAGAACACGCAAGCCGCCTGCGGCGTATTCCTCCATGCGGGCATGGATGGCATCGCTATCAAGGGCTTGATGTGTACCGTTTGCGCCGAGCATGGTCTGACAGCGCGGCAGCAAGCGGTCTATGGAGCCTTTGAACAGCGCAACGTGTTCAGTGCCGTTGCGCGTGGCATTGACCGCCATAAACTGCCGTTCAGATTCAAAAGGCAAGTCAATACTCACCTGCCACTGATGCTGCTCTCCATGCTTGGCAAACCCTGCTTTGTGCGCCAGCACAAGCAATGCCGCCTCGGTGGGGTCGCCAATGATAGCAAAATCGCCAGTGGTGTGGTCAGGATTAGGGTCGTGAATGCGGGATTCAGTGCAGAGATCACCAATACGCACCGTCCAATCTAATGCCTGATTCGTGCCATGCGAAACGTTTGTTTGTGCGCTGCTCAGCACCTCGCCTGCTTTGCCGTAGCCAGAACCAGAGACGGTAAAGTCTTCATCGCCCGCATACACTCGTGCGGCGGTCATCTGATTGCGCGTGAGCGTTCCGGTCTTATCCGAGCAAATAACGTTGGTGCTGCCGAGAGTTTCGACGGCAACAAGTTTGCGGATAACGGCATTGCGCTGTGCCATAAGCCTCATGCCAATAGAAAGCGTAATAGTTACCGACACGGGCAAGCCTTCGGGAATAGCTGATACTGCCAAGCCCACAGCCGTGAGCAGCATGGTAATTGGCGGATTGCCGCGCAGCCAACCGATAAGGAAAATCGCCGTGACCACGCTCATAATGGCAATGCTCAGATATTTGCTAAACACTTCCAAGCGTTCTTGGAGCGGAGATTGGTTTTCGGTGGCTTCGGCAAGGTTTTTGGAAATTTTGCCAAACTCCGTTCCAGCACCGACGCTTGTAACAACGGCTTTTCCGCGCCCGCGCTGCACAATCGTTCCCGAAAAGAGCATATTTAAGCGGTCGCTAAGCGGTGCGCGGTCGTTGGTGGTGGCAAGTGCGTCTTTGTCTGCCGCAACAGATTCGCCCGTGAGCATCGATTCGTCCACTTGCAGCGTAAGCGACGAAATAAGCCGCGCATCTGCCGCAACACGGGTGCCACTTTCGACCAACAAAATATCGCCGCACACAAGCTCACGTGCTGGGATTTCTACTTGTTTGCCATTGCGCAACACGCGGGCTGTGGGCGGGGCAAAATTTTTCAGGGCTTTTAAGGCGGCTTCAGCACGACGCTCTTGGACAAACCCCACGATGCTGTTGAGCAGTACCACAAAGCCAATAACGATGGCATCTTTGGGGTCAGCCACAATGCCATTAACAACGCCAGCGGCAAGTAAAATGTAGATAACGGGGTCGTTAAATTCTTGCAAAAAAAGCAGCCAAGCAGGTTTTTCCTTAGGTGGCGGAAGTTCGTTTGTGCCGAATTCTTTACGCAAACGTTCTACATCGTGTTCATCAAGTCCTTGCTCGACAGACGTTCCAAACCGATGTATGAGCGTTCCCAATTCAGCAGTATGTGGCAGCATGAAAACTCCTTTGTGTACAATGCCGTGAAAACACTGGGTGTTTTTTAAGTATGTTCGCACCGAATATACCAAGTTTTTGCGACCTTCAGCAAGAGATTTTCTTGTAGTTGAGACGAGCAAGCAGGGGATTTTTCTTCTTCGGCACAAGAAGATTCATTAACTTTACTGCGTGTTTGCTCTGTGCGGTCGTTGTACCCCATGCGCATCATCATGCGCATCATCGTGCAAGTGCATGAAGGTACAGTGTACGGAGTTTGTTGCCGTAAAATGCAGCTTTAATTTTACTAAACCTTGTGCTGAGGCGCACAGCCAAGCCACTTTTTGTATGGCAACCATACTGTCTCGACACGTTGCTTGTGGAGTGCATACACGCTTCCGTGCCTGCTTACGCATGCTGAGTTCTCAGTGCTGTGAGCGTGGGCGTACAAAGTGTGTCGTGCTTTTGGGGTTTGCATGGTGGCTTGTGTCAATGCAACCAAAACTTGCTGCTCAGAATACCTCGTTTGCTAAACGTGATTCGCTCCGTGCGGCAATCACCCTGCTTGCCAACGACAGCACAAAAGTAGATGCGTTGTCCGCACTGGCACTGGCGTACAACGCTGTATCGCCTGATTCGACTATGTTGTTTGCTCGTGAAGCCCTGACCTTAGCGCGTACTCTCAAATATCAACACGGTATTGCCGAAGCCGAACGTATTTACGGATTTGCCGAACAGCGGCGCGGCTCAATGGCACAAGCAATGACGCACTACCTGGAAGCACTGCCTATTTTTGAATCTCTGCGCGACACGCTTGGTATGGGGAACTGTTACAACGGCATGGGCATTGTGAATTTTGAACAAGGGCATTTTGCCCAAGCATTGGAATATTACACCAAAGCCTACTACATGTTTGTTGCAGCACGAGCAGCGGAGAGAATTGTGGCAAGTTTGTCAAACAAGAGCTATGTGTTCATTCAGCAAAACCGCTTAGATTCAGCAATGGTTTATGCTGAACGCGCTCGTGCGAGCGAGCAAGAATACAGCTCAAAGGAGACCTCGCCGTTTATTCTGGTGAATTACGGAGAAATTGCCCGCCGAACATCAAACTTTAGCAAAGCGCAGCAGTACGGCGAACAAGCATTACAGTCCAGCCGTCGTTTGGGAAATAGAGTGAGCGAAACTCGTGCCTTAAATTTGCTGGGCGGGATTTTTTTTGATAAGGGAAGCTACACTGAGGCGGAACGATATTTACAAGAGGCATTGCGTGTTGCCACAGGTTCTTCGCTGCGGTATCGTGTCAAAGATGGATACGAATATTTAACGGCGTTGTATGTGAAAACGGGCGATTATCGGCAAGCCTACCGCTACCGTGTACTTGCGGAAGCACTGCAAGACAGTTTAGACAACGAAGAAATTGCCGTGCGTGTGGCAACGCTGGAAGCACGGCGTGAAGCCGAACAACGCAAGGCAGAAATCGCTTTGCTGACGAAGAATAATGAAATTCAGCGTACCGTGCTTGTGGCATTGGTGATAGGTTTGGTTATAGTGTCTGGATTCAGTGTGGTTGTGGTGCGGTACAGCCGACGCTTGAAGGCAAGCAATATCCAGATTTCGCAACAACGAGACTTGCTTGAACATCAAGCGCAGGAAATTTCAGCAGTGAATACACAGTTGGCTGCCAGAAATGCAGAGTTAGACGAGATTAACCAAGAACTTGCAGAAACTAATGAGCGGCTGTCGGAAGCCAATGAATTCCGAACGCGGATGCTCAGTATTGTTTCCCATGATTTGAAAAATCCGCTGACAGCTATTATCGGTTTTGCCGATGTGATTAAATTCGAGCATGCGCCCGACAGCCCCACGTTTATCTACGCCTCGCGGATTGGCGAGACAGGCTGGCGCATGATAAGTTTGGTCAAAGACTTGTTAGACCATGCAGCGCGTGACATGGGCAAAATGGAGCTGTTCATAGACAAGGTGGATGCTGCGGCACTGCTGAAGGATGTGATTGTAGAATACACCCCAAAAGCCCAAGATAAAGAGCAACATATAGTCGTTTCGCTTCCTGAGTCCTGCATCATCGATGCCGATGCCAAGCGATTACGCCAAGTGATAGAAAACTTGCTTTCCAATGCGGTCAAGTATTCGGAGCGTGGTAAAACGATTCGCGTAGCCATAGACGCACAATCTCGGTCTGATGTTCTTCGCTTCACCGTACAGGACGAAGGTCCAGGCTTTACTGAAGCCGATAAGAAAAAGATGTTCGGCTTTTTTCAGAAACTTTCCGCCCACCCGACAGGTGGTGAATCCTCCACAGGTGTCGGTTTAGCGATAGTCAAACACATTGTGGAACTGCATGGCGGTTGTATTACCGTCGAGAGCGCAGCGAGGCAAGGCTCAACATTTATTGTGGAATTACCTCGTGAAATATCCCAACGTGAACCCAACACCGCAAACGTTCAGCAAGTCTAAGCACGTGTTGCCGTCTGCGTGCAAAGGCATCGCCTTCTTCCAAAACCTTGTTGTTGTCAAAAACACTATGCGACAAACATCAGAGAATAGCGAAACAAACATGATGAATGCTCATCACAGTTATCATCACAGCTATACGATGCGGCAAGGAGCAAACCCCAAGCACTCTGCGGTTAGCAGCCTACTACGGCACCAGCTGTACTCGCTGTGGTATTGCTTTTTGGCTGTGCGTTGTATGGTGTCGAGTATTGTGCCGTGCAGTGTGCTGCTGGTCTGTGTCGCCCTTCTGGCGATGGCATCAAGCATGGCTCTGCCGATTCTCAGCGCAAAAGGGTGGATGCAAAGCCATAATTCTCGACCCGTGTTAGACAGTCTGCTAAAGGAACTACGCTTGGCAACAAACGATTCGATGCGTGTTGTGCTGTTGTGTGCCATTAGCACTGAATACACGGCTTCAGAGAGTGATTACGTCAATGGTGAAATTGTTGCCCGCCAAGCTTTGAAACTTGCCGAGCGTGTGCAATCGAAACTCTTGATGATATATGCCTTCAAGGCATTAGGCTATGCACATGCTTTTCCTGAGCATCCCCGCATATGGGATGCTGTGGCGTACTATCGCCGTGCGTTAGAGCTTGCTGAAGAGATTGGCAACAAACGTCAAGCTGCCTACACGTTGCGCTGGTGGTTGTATTTTGTGCGCGACCGTATGCTTGAACTTCCACCTTCGGATGCTCGTCTGGCAGCGTTTGCTGCGGAAGCCTTTGCGCTGTTGGAAAAGTGTGAACGGTATGCCAAACAGTTGAACGACCATACGCTTCAGGGTTCATGCTTTTCGTCGCGTGCAATTCTCTGCGCTGCACAACACAAGTACGTGCAGGCATTTGATGCAATCGAACAAGCCCGCAGGCATTATCAAGCCCATGACGACGCTAAACGTGCTGCGTACTGTTTGGAATATGAAGCGCAGATTGCTACACGCATTGGCGATTCGCCACGTGCGCTCACAGCGTATTTGCGGGCTATTCAGGTGGCAGATTCTTTGCAAGCCTTTGGCGATAAAGCGGTGTATATGACCCATCTTGCAGAGTTTTACAGCCAGCAAGGCAATCTTGCCAAAGCTATGGGATATTATCAGCAAGCACTGCCACTAATGGCACAACACGGCTCAAAGGTACATTACGCTCTGCTCGTGGAAGACATTGGGCAATTGTACCAAACTCAAGGAGCATTGGATTCCGCAGAGTATTGGTATCGTCAAGCACGGGATGTGCGTACTGCTATGCGCGACAATTCGGGAATATATCATCTGAAGCTCGGTTCTTTGCTTATGGCACAACGCCGCTATCAGCAAGCCTTGGACACTCTCAACCACGGCTTTGCCTTGCACCAACGCCTCAAACATCGGCAAGAAGCCAACAAGTACACATTGGAGTTCCTGCTTACCATTGCCGACGCACATCAGCATCTTGGTCGTACAAAAGTAGCAGAGCAATTTGCCAAGCAAGCACTCGACCGCGCCCAAGAGCAACAGTTCCCCGAATATATCGCGCAAGCCTGCCGTCGGCTCTATGAGCTTGCCCGACAACAACAGCCTGCCCGCGCTTTAGAGTACTACGAACGCTATGTGCGGGTCAATGATACCTTGTTTAGCAGAGACAAAGCTCGTAACCTTGCTGCTATCGAAGCGCGGTCGGCACTGGAGTATCGTCAAGAGCGTATTCAACGTCTTGAACAAGAAGCACGCTTGAACGCGCTGCGCCAGCAGTGGCTGATTGTGGCAGTGGTTGCGGCGGTTATAGTCATAGGAGTTGTGTTGCTGCTGTACCGAGCAAAATTGCGTTCCGAACGTGAACTTCGTCAGAAACATGAGGAAATCATCAGCCAGCAAACGATTTTAGAAGAACAATCACAACGCCTCCAGCAAGCCAATGCCGCGCTCAACCAACGTAATGAAGAACTTCACGCTGCTAATCAAGAGCTACAACGTGTGAACGAGCAGTTGGACGAGGCAAATACGTTCAAACTTCGTATGCTCAGCATGGCTTCGCATGACCTGAAAAACCCACTTTCATCCATTATTGCGCTTGCCGAAATGCTGCCACGCATTGCCCACCAAGCTGACAAAGTGAAAGAGGTAGCACAACGCATGGGTACGACGGGCTGGAAAATGCTGCATCTTATTAGCGACTTGATGGATGTGGCGGCGCAGAGCGTAGGAGCGATACGGCTGAATCTTCAACGCATGAACCTGAGATACATTGCTCAGACGGTAGTGTCAAGGCATGAACCCGAAATGCAGCGTAAAAATCAAACGCTGTTGTCCGCTATCCCAGACGAGTGCTATGTGTACGTTGATCCAGAACGATTCGACCAAATTCTCGACAATGTTATCTCGAATGCTATCAAATACTCTCCGCACGGCAAAACAATTTGGCTCGATGTGGTGCTTGATGAACAACAACAACAGTTGTTATTGCACCGTGAGCAACTGCCACCCGCAGAAAAGCCGAGCGTCATGCTCACCGTGCGGGACGAAGGACCGGGAATTTCTTCCGACGATAAACAAAAACTGTTTGGTTTATTTCAACGGCTTTCGGCGCGACCTACCGATGGCGAGCATTCGACAGGAGTTGGGCTGGCGGTTACGAAACACCTTGTAGAATTGCATGGCGGACGCATCTGGTGCGACACTACCAGTTTTTCTGTCGGGGCGATGTTTGTTATAGAAATACCGTTGCTGCGCGCTGGCGTTACTTGCCTTCAAGCTGGATGCTGTCAACGCCAAGAAAACAGTATTGCAGAGTAATTGCTGCATGGCAGTAGAAGGCTATGAAAAGACGTTCGGGGTTACTCACTGCATTCTCACCACTTTTACTGTACGTTTATGCTTCAATTCTTCGTTGCTGGAACTGTTCTATTCCTTTTGATGAGTATGGTTCATAGCGAAATGTTTTCACAACACCGTGTGCTGGGACACCGCTTTGTGACCCGCTCGGAAGTCATTGCACGCCATGGCATGGCGTGTACAAGCCAGCCGCTTGCCACACAAGTTGCGTTGGACATCCTGAAACAAGGCGGCACAGCCATCGACGCAGCAATTGCCGCAAATGCAACACTGGGGCTGATGGAGCCGACGGGCAACGGTATGGGCGGAGATTTGTTTGCCATAGTGTGGGATGCAAAAACCAAAAAACTGCACGGTCTGAACGCAAGCGGGCGTTCACCGTACACGCTAACGATGGAATATTTTAAGCAGCAAGGCTTGAAGCACATTCCGCCGCACGGACCGCTTCCCGTCTCGGTGCCGGGTTGTGTGGATGGCTGGTTTGAGTTGCACAAAAAGTTTGGCAAATTGCCCATGAGCGTTGTGCTTGCGCCCGCCATTAAGTATGCACGCGAGGGATTTCCCGTCTCCGAAGTCATTGCGTATTACTGGGCGCGGAGTGTGCCTGTGCTGGAAAAATTTCCAAATTTCAAAGAAACCTTTACCATTGGCGGACGTGCGCCGCGCAAAGGCGAACTATTCAAAAACCCCGCGCTGGCAACCACACTCGAAAAACTCGTCAAAGGCGGGCGCGATGCGTTCTACAAAGGTGATATTGCCCAAACCATTGAACGCTACATGAAAGCACAAGGCGGTTTTTTGACAGCGAAGGATTTGGCTGACCACAAGTCCGAGTGGGTTGAGCCAGTGTCGGTGAAATATCGTGGCTACGATGTGTGGGAACTGCCGCCGAACGGACAGGGCATCGCCGCGCTACAAATGCTTAACATTCTGGAACGATATGACATAAAATCGATGGGGTTCGGAAGCAAGGAACACGTGCATACCTTTGTAGAAGCAAAAAAATTGGTCTTTGAAGACCGCGCAAAATTGTATGCTGACCCTGATTTTTTCAAAACGCCCGTCAAAGAGTTGATTTCCAAAGAGTATGCCGAACGCCGCCAAAAACTTATTAACCCCAATCGTGCTGCCCAACGCTACGATGCAGGCAACCCCGCGCTCAAAGACGGCGATACGATTTACCTGACCGTTGCCGACCAAGAGGGTACGATGATTTCGCTTATTCAGAGCAACTATCGTGGCATGGGGTCGGGCATGACACCAGATGGATTGGGCTTTATCTTGCAAGATCGGGGCGAGATGTTTGATTTAACCGAAGGTCGCCCGAACAGCTATGCACCGCATAAACGCCCGTTTCACACGATTATTCCTGCTTTTGTGACCAAAGATGGCGAACCCTTTATGAGCTTTGGCGTGATGGGCGGCGAATTTCAACCGCTTGGACACGTGCAAATCCTGATGAACATCATAGATTTTGGGATGAATGCTCAAGAAGCCGGCGATGCACCCCGAATAGCCCATGAAGGCTCTTCTGAGCCAACGGGCGAGGTCATGACCGACGGCGGGCGAGTGTTGCTGGAAGATGGGTTATCGTTCGAGACCGCACGAGACCTTGTGAAAATGGGACACAAAATCGGCGTTGCATTGGACGGTAGCTTCGGTGGCTATCAAGGAATTGTTGTGCAGTTTACCACAGACGAACAAGGCAAACGCCACAAAGTCTATTGTGGTGCCTCTGAATCCCGCAAAGACGGTCAGGCGGCAGGATACTAAGATGAAGTATGAAGTATGAAGAGTCAATGCCAGATTACAACCAAAAACCAGTAACCAAAAAACCAAAACCAACCAACAAATGAACACCATCTATCTCGTTGACACGGGAGTAAACAATCTGTTATCCGTTTGCAACGCGCTGGAAATGACAGGCGCAGATTTGCATGTGTGCCGAACACCTGACGAACTCCGCGAAGCCGACCGCATAGTGCTTCCGGGCGTAGGAGCATTTAGGGACTGTATTGCTGGTCTGCTTGGCGGTGGTTTTGTGCCTGTGTTGAATGAACGGGTACTGGAGCGCAAAGTGCCTATACTGGGAATTTGTGTAGGAATGCAGATGATGGCGCGGCGCAGCTTCGAGGGCGGCGAATACGAGGGTTTGGGTTGGTTCGAGGCGGATGTGGTCAAACTTACCCCAGAGCCTATCAACGGCTCTGCCTTGCGTGTGCCGCAAATTGGTTGGAACAATACAGACGTGGTGCTGCGTAACGATACTTGTCCGCCTCTATTTGTCGGGTTGCCTCCAAGCCCTGATTTTTACTATGTTCATTCGTACCATCTGCACTTTGATACTGCACGTACCGACGACGACCACGTTTTGGCTGACGACATTGCTGCCACGTGTGATTACGGCATGACCGTAACGGCATCGGTTTGGCGGCACAACATCGTTGCCACGCAATTTCACCCTGAAAAAAGCCAAGATTATGGAATGCGTGTACTGGAGAATTTTTTGCGCTGGCAACCGTAATCAGCGTTGTTGATGACTGTAACAACGTAAAAAGCACAGAACCAATAAAGCACAGAATGTTCGTGAATTGCTTGTGTTATTGCCTACACACTTCTCAATCTTCTCTCTGTGTTCTCTACGTTTCTCTGCGCTCAATTGTTCTTCAACGTTGAATCATGATTGATGTACACTATTGCTGAAAAATATGCTCAAACGCCGCTTAATACCGAAATTACAGATGAAATCCAGCCGTTTTGCGGGGCAGATGGTGCTGGTAACAACGGTGCAGTTTGATAAGGTCGTGGAAGTGGGCGACCCAGTATCGCAGGCAAAAATCTACCAAGCGCAAGCCGCCGACGAACTCGTGTTTCTCGACCTTGATGCCACGCCACAAAACCGCAAGCCGCTTACAACCATTATCCGCAAGGCTGCCGAAGAAATTTTTATGCCCATCACCATTGGCGGTGGGGTGCGTTCGGTGGAAGATTTTCGTCTCATGCTCGAAAACGGTGCCGACAAAGTGAGCATCAACACGGCGGCTATGGAAACGCCAGAACTTATCAGCGAAGCAGCAGAGCGGTTTGGAGCGCAGTGCGTGGTGGTGAGCATTGATTTCCGCCGTGAGGCTACGGGTGTGCCCTTTGTCTGGACGCGCTGCGGCAAACAAGCCACCACGCTGCATCCCGTCGAGTGGGCTGTTGAGTGCGAACGGCGCGGTGCGGGCGAAATTTTGCTCACCTCCATAGACCGCGACGGCACGCGACAGGGCTTAGACACCGAAATCATCCGTCTTGTGGCGGAAAACGTGTCCATTCCCGTCATCGCCGCAGGTGGCTGTGGTGTGGCAATGGATTTTGTGGATGGATTCACCAAAGGGAGTGCCGATGCAGTTTCGGCGGGAACGTTTTTTTGTTTCCAAGACCAAAACCCCATGCAAACCCGCGCCCACATTAGCAACGCAGGTATTCCGATTCGCTTGCACACCTAATCAGGCTTTCTCCCCATAAACCGTGATGCTCACAATTGCTGCGCCCGAAGCCCGAAATTCCGCCAACTCAGCATTGGTCAGGTATTGGAGCAATATTTCCTCGGGGATAGTAATGGCGCGTTCTTTGGCAATGCGAAGATTGATAAATCCCGCTTGCCCGAGCAGCGTCATGTATTCGTCGCGTTGAATTGCTCCAGCAACACAGCCCGCATACATTTCTGCTGCTTGCTGAATGGTATGTGGTAGTGCGCCTTGAAGAACAATGTCCGAAATGCTAAAATGCCCGCCCGAAGCCATCACGCGAAACATTTCGGCAAAGGCGCGTGGCTTATTTGGCACAAGATTAAGAACGCAGTTGCTCACAATAACGTCTGCCTCGCCGTCCAAAACGGGCATTTGCTCAATGTCGCCTTTGCGAAATTCCACGTTGTTGAAGCCCAAGCGTTGAGCATTCAGGCGAGCTTTGTGTATCATGGCATCGGTAAAATCCACACCAATGACTTTGCCGCGTTCGCCCACAAGCTGCCGTGCCACAAACACATCGTTGCCCGCACCACTTCCCAAATCCAGCACCGTTGCGCCTTCGGTAATCTTCGCAATGCCTGTGGGAATACCACAGCCGAGTGCTAAGTCTGCATCGGGAACGTAGCCCGCTACGGCAGAATAGTCTTCATTCATAATGTTCGCTATGGTCGAGGCGGTGTCGCCGCCGCATCCGCACGAACTTGCGCTGGCCGTGGCACCACAGCAAGACGTGGCGTTGTCGGCAAACGATTGTTCGGCAATCAAAGCGTATGTTTCTCGGACAATGGCTTTCAGATGTTCGGCATTGCCGGCAGCTGGTTCTGTGTCCAAGAGCGATGTGGTGCGTGTTGCTGCTGTCATGGTTATACTCCGCAAATGTGATAAAAAGGTTGTGTAGCACTGGATTTTAACAATATTCGGTGACAATCGGTAGCACTGTTAGCGGAGTGGTGCAACATTCGGTGTGGGCAAAAAGTTGCAGAAGAAGGCGTTGTGATTGTTTCCAGCCTTCGGCATCAATGCAGTAGCACACCTTCGGTCCGGCAATTTCGCCCTTGATAAGCCCTGCCGCCTTGAGTTCTTTCAGATGCTGCGAGACCGTTGCTTGGGCAAGCGGCAACTCATCAACGATTTCGCCACAAATGCACGATTGTTTTTCGGCTAAAAGTTTTAAAATGGCAATGCGTGCCGGATGTGCCAAAGCCTTTGCCACTGCCGCACAGGCAAGAACATCAGGCTCAAAAAGTTCGGTTTTTGTCTGTACCATCTGGCAATCGTATAGCAATGAAGTTGTCTAAAGTTTTAAGCGCAGAGAACGCCGAGGGCGCAGAGAAGCAGGGCAATATCTTGTTCTCCACTCGTCGAACATACTTTTCTCTGCTCATAATTTCTCTGCGTTCTCCGCGCTCTC
>Ga0272446_1000966_pt1 | contig 43430 bp, 39 predicted proteins | sample YNPCB0061_FD_194587 | JGI IMG/M metagenome (GOLD analysis project Ga0272446, IMG submission 194587) | Hot spring microbial mat communities from Yellowstone National Park, WY, United States - YNP-CB-006-1 | ecosystem: Environmental > Aquatic > Thermal springs > Hot (42-90C) > Sediment | place...
GCTCTGCGCTCTTAACCATTACTATTTACCACTACCAATATTCGGATGATTCCCGATGGGAACGGGGAATTTACGGCGGGGATGGGGATGCTGGTCAACAAGGAGGATTTGGGGTTTGGGCAGCGATCGTGGCGTTATTCGATGCTGGTCAAGGACGGCGTGATCCAAAAGATGTTTATTGAACCCCAGGTGCCTGGGGATCCCTTCGAGGTATCTGATGCGGAAACCATGCTGCGTTATCTCAACCCTGATGCGGCTAAGCCCAAGATGGTGGCCCTGTTTAGCAAGGTAGGTTGTCCTTTTTGTGCCAGGGCTAAACAGATGCTGCAACAACACAATATGGAGTACGAGGAGATTGTTTTGGGTCAAGGGGCTACCCTACGTTCCCTACGGGCTATGACTGGGGCAACTACGGTGCCACAGGTATTTATTGATGGCCGTTTGATTGGTGGTTCTGAGGCTTTGGCGGCTTACCTGGGAGGTTAGGGGTGCAAATCCAGGGTCTAGGGGAGCAGGGAATTCTGCAAATGCTGCAACGTTTTTGCCCGGCGGAGTTGGTCGGGGATGACGGGGCAGTCCTAGAGGCTGGTTTGGTGGTAACTACGGATTTGCTGGTGGATGGGGTACACTTTAGCGATCGCACTACCCCCGGCTACAGTGCTGGCTGGCGAGCTGCGGCGGCTAACCTGTCTGATCTGGCAGCCATGGGAGCTAATCCGGTGGCCATTACTGTGGGCTTGGCCTTGCGGGGTGATACGCCGGTAACTTGGCTAGAGGAGCTGTACCGGGGGATACATGATTGTCTCCAACCCTACGGCACAGTAATTGTTGGGGGTGATGTCTGCCGTAGCCCGGTCAACACGGTGGCGATTACGGCCCTGGGCAAGGTTTTGCCAGGCCGGGTAATTCAGAGGTCGGCGGCCCAGGTCGGGGATGCGATCGTGATTACTGGAAACCATGGCCTATCTAGGGCTGGCTTGGAGTTACTGCTCCACCCGGAAAAGTTCCCTGGATTAAATCCCCAGCAGAGCCTGATAGCAACCACGGCCCACCAGCAGCCCCGCCCCCGCTTGGACGTTTTACCCTACCTGCACGGACGGGTGGCGGGCATGGACAGTAGCGATGGGCTAGCCGATGCGGTCATCCAAATTTGTCGAGCCAGTGGAGTCGGGGCGATGATTAATCATCTGCCGATTCCCCCGGTGCTCGTGGAGATGGTTGGTCTGGCTGGAGCGATCGACTGGGTACTGTACGGCGGTGAGGATTTTGAATTAGTGCTATGCCTGCCATTAGCCCCGGCCAAAGCCCTTATCCAAAAGTTAGGGAATGGAGCAGCCATTATTGGCAACATCAACTCAAACACCGGAGTAATGCTGGGCATCGACCAAGCACCACCCCGGCAGTTAGATTTATCGGCTGGATTTCAGCATTTTTAAATGCTTTTCTCCTGCGGTAAATCTAGAGTTGGTTACCACAATCTGAACAGAACCTGTGGCTGGGAGGATTCTCAGCTCCGCAGGCTACACAGGTGGTGGTGGTCTTGTAGCTGGGAATGCCGACCATATCGGCATTACTGCGGCCGGGCGGGATCATCGGGTAGCAGTTTTCATCTTTGTTGACCAAGACATCCATTAACACAGGGCCGGGATGGGCGAGCATTTCGGCGATCGCAGCACTCAAATCGTCGGCTTTACTCACCTGCATTCCTTTGATGCCATAGGCCTCAGCTAACTTGACAAAATCCGGCATCCCCTTTTCCATATTCGAGGAGGAATACCGCTCGCCATAAAACGCTTCTTGCCACTGGCGTACCATCCCCTGCCAGCAGTTGTTAATGATCACAGTTTTAACAGCAATGTCGTACTGGGCCAAGGTTCCCAGCTCTTGGATATTCATCTGGACACTGGCATCCCCAGCAATACAGACTACTTGGTCATCGGGTAAAGCAACTTTTACGCCCATGGCGGCTGGCATTCCATAGCCCATGGTGCCCAGGCCAGCGCTGGAGATCCATTGGCGATGGCCATTTTTTAGAAACTGGGCGGCCCACATTTGGTGCTGGCCTACATCAGTGGTGTAGTAGGCATTGGGGGCCTGCCGGCCTATCTCCGCAATTACCTCCTGGGGAGAAAGCACATGGTCATAGGAGGGAATGACCAAAGGATAATCCCGTTTCCAATGGTTGATTTTGTCTAACCACTCCTGAGTTTGCCCAACAGGCGGGGAAATTCCCGATTCCTGATTACGGCGGAGCAAATCCACTAGCACTTGCCGGACATCTCCGACGATCGGCACCTCTGGGGTACGATTTTTGCCCACCTCCGCCGGGTCGATATCAATGTGAATTACCTTAGCTTTGCAGGCGAAGCGATCGAGCCTACCAGTCACCCGGTCATCAAATCTAGCACCAATGGCAATTAGCAGGTCACACTCGCTGACGGCGAAGTTGGCGTAGGCGGTGCCATGCATCCCCAGCATTCCCACGGACAGGGGATGATGCTCATCAAAGGCTCCTTTACCCATCAAGGTAGTGGTCACAGGGATTTGAAAAATTTCAGCCAGTTGCTGGATTTCTCGATGGGCTGCGGCGGTGATTGCCCCACCGCCAATGTAGAGGAGGGGGCGGCGGGCTGAGCGGATTAGTTCTAGGGCGGGGTTGAGTTTGCGGCCATTGCCCTTGATAGTGGGCCGGTAGCCGTCTAGTTTGACGGTGCCCGGTTCTACAGGGATATAATCGAATTCTTCGGTACCTACATCCTTGGGGATATCCACTAATACTGGGCCGGGGCGGCCAGTGCTGGCAATGTGAAAAGCCTCAGCGATGATCCGGGCCATATCATGGGGGTCTCGAACCACGTAGGAATGTTTGACGATCGGCAGGGTAATCCCAAAAATATCAGTTTCCTGAAAGGCATCGGAGCCGATCACAGCGCGGCTGACCTGCCCAGTGATTACCACCATGGGAATCGAGTCCATGTGGGCGGTGGCGATACCCGTGACCAAGTTAGTGGCACCGGGGCCGGAGGTACCAAAACAAACCCCCACTTGCCCAGTAGCCCTAGCGTAACCATCAGCGGCGTGGGTTGCCCCCTGTTCATGGCGGACGAGGATGTGTTGCAGTTTGCCCTCAGCTTCCCAGCGGTAAAGTTCATCGTAGATTGGCAGGATTGCTCCCCCTGGGTAACCGAAAATGTGCTTAACACCGTGGCGATACAGGCTATCGATCAGGGCGTAGGCTCCGGTTCGGCGGGATGAGGATTTGCCGAGTCCTGGTTTAGGGCTGGTTTTCGCTTTGGAGATACTCTGGGAAAGCACGATCGCAACCTCGTCGGTAAATTAAATAAATGGAATAAATTAAGCTGGTCAACTTTTGTAGTCAACGATACTTAATACTAGGAAATTTTGCTGAATTAGTCTAGGGCTAAAGCTGGTTTTGTTACTAGTTTTTAACAAACATAACCATTAAAACTCAATTGGTTAAATTCTATACACAGGAACGGGTTGAATTGAATTGTCAACAGTAAACCCCAAGCTGTATCTATAAATTGTTGTATTGTTTTCTATTTCAGAGTTTCTTTGGGATTGATCCCTTAAACAATCTCAAATAATCTAGGTTAATTTGGGACGGCGTGCATGGGCTGGGATGACGCGAGGGATTAGTTTCTAACACTTACAGCACTTATTAATGGGGCGGTGATCGCCGCCTCATCAATAACCTTTACCTAGCAAGGATTTCAAAAATAGAGACATCTTTCATTGAGATGAAAAGTGCTGTACTAGTGAATTTCATCAGATTTTCTACAAGTAAGGGGCCATGGCGGTGATGATTTTGGCTACGCAGTCGGCAACTGGTTCGCGATCGGTACAGCATTCCGCATCTGGATTCTCTGGGGCCTCGTAGGGGTCATCAATACCGGTAAATTGCTTGATTTCGCCGGCCCTTGCTTTTTTGTAGAGTCCTTTAACGTCGCGGCTTTCACACACAGCCAGGGGGGCATTCACATAAACTTCTAGAAAATCGCCAATTTGTTTTTTTACTTCCTGGCGGATTGCTTGGTAGGGGGAAATCGCTGAGACGATCACAATCACACCATTGCGGGTGAGGAGATGGGCGACAAAGCCGATGCGGCGGATGTTTTCATCTCGATCGGCCTTGCTAAACCCCAGGCCTTTGGTAAGATTTTGCCGGACAATGTCGCCATCAAGTAACTCTAGGCGGCTGTAACCTTTTTCTTTCAGAGTTTGGGCTAGGGCATGGGCGATCGTACTCTTCCCAGAACCACTCAGCCCCGTTAACCAAACTGTAACCCCGCGTTGCTGCATTACCCTTATTTCTATCGCCCTATCAGCAATTTTCTCAGCCGCCATAGGGGATATTTAATACTCCTTGGTAGTTGTTGTTTGAAAGCGGCAGTTGCTGCTTTTATAGCATACCTTCGTTGGTGTTTTCTAATACATTTTTCCAAAGCATCTACCCAACTATCGTTGATATTCCTTGACCGGGCTAATCTAGCGATCGGGATAAAATCCACTTCCAATTGGGCTTGGGGAACCTCTAGAGCTTGGATTTGACCATTGCTGGCATCCTGGGGAAAGCATTCTGGCAAACCCGCTCCCCAGACTCGAAAACTCAAAATATTACGAATACATTTTTCACACTGGCAGCAGTTAGTGTCCAGTTGCGCCCCTTGCCAGCAGACTCGCAGATTTTGGCGCATTTCTGGCCACGTGGCGATCGCTTGAATTTTTTCTAGGCGGGAGTAGCCAGCTCCATCATGAATCACTGGCAAAGCCAAGCTAGACAAGTAGCGATCGCTCAAGGGGTTAGAGCCTTGGGGAAACACCAAGGATTTATAGGAGGGGCCACTGGCAATTAAGGCGGCATTAAATCGGCGGTCTAGTAGGGTCAAGCAGGAGACGATCGCAGCTCCATGGCTGTCTTCCCAATCCATGGGCAATTCTCGAAAGTTGGTGGCGATCGCAATTAGCTCTATCCCCACACTATCGAGAATTTGCTTGCCCTTGGCCAGGGCACTTTCAAAGACTTGCACTTGGTCTAGGGGGATATCGAACCCGTGTACCATCACCCCGGCTTGCAGGGGCTGCCTTTGTCGATCAACTGCCCCTTGGGTATGCCGCCACAGGGTGAAGCAGCTATCGACCCCGCCGGAAAAAGCCATGACGGTGGCCATGTTATCTACAGGTGGAATATCCAGTTCTTGATCGGCTGTAATAGTGACCATCTGGTAGCGGGGTTGCCAAGCAGTCCAGGCAGTTTGAAACTCAACTAGATTAATCAGCAGGGTGCGATCGACCACCCCATGGATGTGTAGGTCGGCCCCCCTGCCCATGGCTAGAAATAGTGCTGCTAAAACCCAATGGTTGTGGTGGGTGGGTACGGCTCCTTGCAGGCAATCTGGGAGGCGATACCACAGTCGATGGCGATCGTCACCTAAAACAATATCAGCGGTTAAAACCACCCAACCGCCCGCCAGTCTGGGCGGCTGAGGCCACACATGAATCGATACAGGAGGGTCTTCTTGCATAGACTAGGCATATCTCTACAGAATCTTCTTTCAACATTAATGCCAAGATTCCAGGTTGATGAGAGCTGCTGAAAATTCCTGGCCACTACCCAAAAACTGCCATAGGAGTAAAAATAAAGACTAACCAATTAAAAAAATCAACTTAACAAGGTTCAAATTAGATGCGAATTACACTTGTTACTTTGTTGTTGGGGCTGGGCATAGGTCTTCCAGTTTTTGCCCAGTCGCCTAATGGCGATCCTTACACCCCTACAAACCCCACTAATGAAGTTGGCGGCATTGGTCGGACAAATAGTAATGGTGGATTCAATTCCACTACCCTAATTCTGCGATCTCAAATGAGTTCTAATCGCGATTTAGACCAAGTGGTGCGGGAGCAGCAACGCAATTTAGACCGAAACACCGAAGATTTCCTGCGCCGCAGGCATCAACTGCTGCAAAATCCAGAGGGTAATACCAACAGACAAACATCAGAGACCAATCCAAGGTAGCCTAGGCTGTTTGCCAGCGACGATCGTATCTTGATTTTTGTGGCTCAGGGGCGGTTGGTCGATCGTAGCCCAAGCGTGATTCTTGGGTGACTACCCCAGTCATAACTGCCTGATGCAATTGGATAAACGCCTTTAGATCCTGAGGGGTGTGGCGATTTTGCAACAATTGCCTCAGTTGTTCCTCATCGTTGATGCTGAGGTGTTTTTTCTGGAGAACCTCTCCAATTAGTTGTGCAAGTTTAGTGTTGGCCATATTTTGAATTTTTTGCAGAAATATTTAGGGTTTATTAATCATTTCCCCTTTTCATCCTAGATTATGGAGCGGATGAATGATCGCTTTGGTGATTATGGGAAAGCACAAGTGTGATGCTTAAAGGCAGTATGCTGTGACTGAAATCACTCCGGAGTATTATGGCAGACAAACAGTCTAGGCTGGGGTTGTTGCTCAAGTTACCCAGGCTGAGCAGTCAAATTTGGTTAGCGGCCTTGGGCAGGTTGCTTTTACAGGCGGGCACTGGATTTACGCTGTTCTATGCGGCGATTTTTTTTGTCAATCACATGGGATTCTCGGCTACGGCGGTGGGCTTTGCCACTAGCTTGGGTTCGGTTGCCGGGGTAGTGGGGCGATTTTGGGGCGGGGCGCTTACTGATACGTGGGGGAGACGGCGGACCTTGATGTTGTCGGCGGGAGTTTCGGCGATCGCGGATTTTTTACTTGCCCTGACAACGAACTTGCCAGTTTTGATCATTGCCAATCTGCTAATGGGGCTGGGGGTCGGGTTGTATTGGCCGGCAACGGAAACCCTAGTTGCGGATTTGACCACCGGTGCTGAGCGCAACGAAGCTTTTGCAGTGACCCGGTTGGCCGATTCTGTCGGTTTGGGTTTGGGGGTGATTTTGGGTGGGCTGTTGATTTCAGCGACTGGCCATTATCAGACGTTGTTTATCATTGATGGCATTTCCTTTGTGGTGTTCATGGTGTTGATCCAAGGGGTAATTCGCGAGACTCTCCATCAAGTTCCCACGGAGGCAGTCGGGCGGGGTTGGTTGGTGGCGGGGCGCGATCGCCTATTTTTAGTTTTCCTGGTGGTCAACATTTTTTTTACAAGCTACCTGGCCTATGTCAACACTACTCTGCCGCTGTACTGGCATAATTTTGTACCTGGTTTCTCCCAAGACCGGATTAGTTTACTTTTTTCAGTGAGTGTGGTGCTGAGTGCTTTATTACAGTTACCAGTTGCCCGGTCGCTCGAAAATTTTAGCCGCCCCCAGGCCCTTTTGGTTTCAATGCTGCTGTGGGGGATTGGTTTTTGCTTGGTCTGGGGAGTAGCAGTAGCTCACAGCTTGACTCTGGCCTTGGCGGCTTTAGCGGTGTTTAGCGTGGCCACTGTTGCCTATACTCCTTCGGCCAGTGCTTTCGTGGTGCAGTTGGCTCCCCAGCAATGGCGGGGCATTTATCTGTCTTTGAATTCCCAGTGTTGGGCGGTGGGTTATTTTTTGGCTCCAGCGATCGGCGGTTGGATGCTCGATCGCCCCAAGGCTGTTGCCGACAGTTTTTGGCTATTCAATGCCGCTAGTGTTGTAGTCGGGCTGGGCATCTTGGCCTATCTGCAAAGGCAGGTAGGCGATCGGCACAACTAGAAAATCAGTGCTATCTATTGCCAACTTCCCTAGAAATTAGCCCAGAGCATTGGTCGGCTGGGGCTTTGACCCGAAACATCTGATTGTTCAAGTGAAGTTACTAATCAGGAAGTGCCTAGGCTCCACGCTTGAGGGCTGCTTCTACCTGCTTAAACTCTTGCTCAACGCGGTCTTTGAGTTTTTGGGGCAGGGGACGATTAGGGTAGGCACTGTAGTGGGCAGCCAAGGAGTTGAGGGCTGTCCGCATGGTGGTGAAGGAACTTAGTTTGGTCAGGGCAGGATCGCGGCGGTAGAGGGCTGAAAAATCATTGATTATTTGCTTGGCTTGGTTTTGGGCTGCACTGCGGCCGGGGTCATTGTTGGGAATATCGATCGCTCCACGTAGGCTTTGGACTACCTTGAGGGTGTCTTGCTGGTAGTTACCCACTAGGCCAGAGGGGCTGGTACTGCAACCAAGTAAACCAATTACCACAACCAGTAGTAGGGCAAGCAGACGGGACATGTAACGCGGCATAGGTCTAGATATTCCTGAGTAAAAAACTTGCTCTATCCTACCATTGTTGTTTCCGAGTTATCAGAAAAGTTAGGTTGAAAGCCTTGTCCTTCCAGGAAAGCTTTCCCTCCTTGACAACCCCAGCAAGGTTAAGTTTCTGGGTGAAGCCGGGGACTCAACCCGCCAGTAATAGACCTCTTGATACCTCAAAGCAGCATGACGCGGGAGAGCCTTAGGCTCCAGCTAACTACGCATAACTACGCAAGAGGTCTAATAAGGGTCACTACGGCTTCAGCTGAAGATTCGGTGAAGATTCAGCGATCGCCTATATCTATCCCTAAATGATTGGACTGGTTGAGGTGGGGACGATTTTAGGAGACAATCTGAAGGGAACTTAGTAAAGATTTGTTGAGGAAAGTCCATGAGCGAGCCAGAAATTGATCGCACATCCCAAGCCAGACAACTCCTGGGTATGAAGGGGGCAGCCGCGGGCACCACGTCCCTGTGGAAGATCCGTCTCCAGTTAATGAAGCCCATAACTTGGATTCCGCTGATTTGGGGAGTAATTTGCGGGGCAGCATCCTCTGGGGGTTATGTGTGGAGTTGGGAGAATCTCCTGAAGTCTTTGACCTGTATGTTGCTTTCTGGCCCTTTGATGGCGGGCTACTGTCAAATTCTCAACGACTATTACGATCGCGAAGTAGATGCGATCAATGAACCCTACCGCCCAATCCCATCTGGGGCAATTTCACTATCCCAGGTAATTACCCAGATTTGGGTGCTGCTGGTGGGAGGAATTGTGGTGGCTTTTGGGTTGGATTACTGGGCTGGCAATAGCTTCCCGACAATTACCACGATCGCTATAATTGGCGCAATTATTTCCTACATCTACTCTGCACCGCCCCTCAAGCTCAAGCAGAATGGTTGGTTGGGCAGCTATGCATTGGGAGCCAGCTACATTACTTTTCCCTGGTGTGCCGGCCATGCCCTTTTTGGAGAGCTAAGCCCAACGATTATTGTGCTGACTATGTTCTACAGCTTAGCGGGGCTGGGAATTGCCATTGTCAACGATTTTAAGAGTGTCGAGGGCGATCGTCAGCTGGGTCTGAAATCTATGCCAGTCATGTTTGGGGTAGAACGGGCCGCCTGGATCTGCGTGATAGCGATCGATATTTTCCAAGCCGGGGTAGCAGGTTATCTAATCAGCATTGGCCAGAACCTCTACGCAGCAATTTTGCTACTGCTAGTAATCCCCCAAATTACCTTCCAGGACATGTATTTCCTACGCGACCCGATTAAAAATGATGTGAAATACCAAGCCAGTGCCCAACCGTTTTTAGTATTGGGGATGCTGGTAGTTGGTCTAGCGTTGGGTCACTCGTAGCGGGGGCGGCGATCGTAGAGCAAATCGGGTCGAGTGCGGGCTACAAAGCTAATCACCGCTACGGAGATTAGGGCTTCCCCAATACCGATTAAAATGTGCCAGCCCAGCATCGCCCCCAAGACCAAATCTAGGGGAACAGTACCAGAGATTGCCAACTGCAAAGCGCACAATACAGCCGCTACCACCACACTCAGCCAGCTGGTAATAGCTACAGCGGTAAGCATACTGGGAAAGCTGGCTTGCCGGATCAATCGATACAGGTAGTAGCCGCCCAGGGTTCCCACCAGGCCCATGTTGGTGATATTAGCGCCCAAGGCTGTAATCCCCCCGTCCTGAAAGAAGAGGGCTTGGACGATAAATACCACAGTCATTACCAAGGAGCCGGCCCAAGGGCCGAGGAGGACTGCGGCGATCGTCCCACCGAGTAGGTGACCGGAGGTACCCCCTGGAATCGGAAAATTAACCATTTGGGCTGCAAAAATGAATGCAGCACATACCCCCATCAGGGGAACAGTTTTTTCCTGGTACTCACGCTGGGCATAGCGCAATGCAAAGCCAAGCAAAATAATCGCCAGCAGGGTAGTGACCAAGCTGACCGGGCCGTTCAAAAAGCCGTCTGGAACGTGGAGAGCCAGGTACAAAGAGTGGGAGGCAAGGGAGTTGGTGAGCATGAAATCAAAGATATTTTCTTGCAGCGACGGCCAGGAAGTTTTACGGCTACCCATCCACGGCTAATTCGCCTTTAGGGTAGTTAGTCTATCTTGATTCGATTGTCTGATGAGATTTTCTTCAAAAAGATTTTAAGGGCGGGTCTAGAACACATCGACAGACATCGACAAGCATTGGGCTTGGGGAAATGACGAGGAGAAAATGCTGAGGGGACGCTCGGTTGACAGGCCAAGGTGAAACCATGATCAGTCTAATTTAAAACATTTACCCATACTTCGAGGAGTTCTTGCCCCTCTGGCGGGGATGGGAGTTGCGGAAAGATTAGGAGATTAATTTTATTTATACAGGCTATCTAGTGTTCAAAAATGCCTTGGAATTGGTAAATATCCAGTTCGACCAGCAGGGGAATAACTTGGAAGCATCGCTGGGCTAGTTCTGAACGTTCTTCTCGATCGAGCATTTGACTAAGTTTAGTTTGGGCAAGGAGGAGATAGCGGACATCGTTGGCTGCATAGCTGAGCTGGGCCGCTGAAAGATTATCGGGGTTTCCCCAGTCTGAGCTTTGGGCAGTTTTGTCGAGTTCAATTTGGGCTAATTCCTGGATGAGGTCCTTGAGTCCGTGTTTGCTAGTGTAGGTGCGGGCTAGTTTACTGGCGATCTTGGTGCAAAAAATTGGGTTGACGTGGATACCCAGGTGGTAGCGCATTTGAGCTACATCGAATCGAGCAAAGTGAAATACCTTGAGGATGGTGGAATTTTCTAGGATTTGTTTGAGTTTGGGGGCTTGGGTCTGGCCGCGGGCAATTTGGATGACCGTCACCCAGCCATCAGGGTCGCATAGCTGGACTAGGCAGAGTCGATCGCGCGGCAGTACTAGGCCCATGGTTTCCGTGTCGACGGCAATTGCTGGGGCTTGACTGTAGCGATCGAGCATTTCATCGGGTAGGTCGCGATCGCTGAGGATAAACTTTTCCAGGTTTTCCTCACTCATATTATCTCCCTGCCACAAAGATCTGGGTGAAGTAGTACTGACCTTGGCTATTTTGGGCTACGCCGATACCAGTGAGATTAAACTGCCCCTCCAGGTTACGGCGGTGCCCCAGGCTGGTAATCCAGCCCTGAACCGCTTGGTTATCAGGGTTAGCAAAACCTTGGTTGAAGGCGACATTTTCAGCGGCATTGTTGTAGCTGACTTGGGAGGCGATCGCCCGTAGTCGTTCTTCAAAACCATTGTGACTAAAGGGAACCGAGCCATTGGCCATGGATTGGGAATGCTGCCTAGCTTGCTGGCTAATTCGTTCATCCCAGGCAAGAACCGGTAGCCCACGGGAACGGCGGTACTGGTTAATTTGCTGGTACACAGATTGCTCTAGGGCTTGCAAGTTGTTGTTGGCAGCAATGCTCACTGGTGCAACTTGGGCATAGACAGTACCAGCTAGGAGGACAGGGGCAATTAGGCGGTGCATGGGGTTTAGGATTTCCTAGTTTGCTTGGGGTGTTTGTTGGGCTAGGTGTTGGGCAACTGTCTGCACATCTTTATCTCCCCGGCCAGAGCAATTAATCACAATTTTGGGGGAGCCAGTGAGCTGTGGGCAGAGGGTCTCTAGGTAGGCGATCGCATGGGCCGTCTCCAGAGCTGGAATAATCCCCTCTAATTGCGAGAGCCGTTGCAGGGCCGCAAGAGCCTGCTGATCCGTGACGCTGTAATACTCAGCCCGGCCTATATCTTTCAAGTAACTGTGTTCTGGCCCGACACCCGGATAATCTAACCCCGCGCTAATTGAATAGGGTTCAATCACTTGCCCTTGGTCATCTTGCAGCAGGTAGCTCATGGCTCCGTGCAAGACCCCAACACTACCCCTAGTGAGGGTGGCTGCGTGCTGGTTGGTATCTACTCCAGCTCCGGCGGCCTCTACCCCAATCAACCGGACAGAGGGTTCTTTGACAAATTCGTGGAACAAGCCCATGGCATTAGAGCCACCGCCCACACAGGCCAGGAGAATATCCGGCAGGCTTTGCCACTGGCTTTGGGCCTGGTGGCGGGTTTCTTGGCCGATGATCGCTTGGAAATCACGGACAATCATGGGATATGGGTGGGGGCCAGCCACGGAGCCGAGGATGTAGTGGGTGCTTTCCACATTGGTTACCCAATCACGGATCGCTTCGGAGGTGGCATCTTTGAGGGTGCCAGTACCAGCAGCTACAGGCTGGACAGTGGCTCCCATCAGGCGCATTCTAAATACGTTGAGGGCTTGGCGCTCCATATCATGCACGCCCATATAGATGATGCATTGCAGACCAAACCGAGCGCAGACGGTGGCTGTGGCTACGCCGTGCTGCCCGGCTCCAGTTTCAGCAATGATCCGCTGTTTGCCCATCCGTTTGGCTAAAAGAACCTGACCGAGGGCATTGTTAATTTTGTGGGCTCCGGTGTGGTTGAGGTCTTCACGTTTGAGGTAGATTTGGGGGCCGCTGCCGTCGGGGCGGGCATATTTTTGGGTGAGGCGTTCAGCAAAGTATAGAGGGGTGGGGCGGCCGACATATTCACTGAGGAGGTGCCGCCATTCGGCTTGGAAGCGTTCGTCTTGGAAGTAGTGGCGGAAGGAAGCTTCCAATTGCGCGAGGGCGGGCATGAGGGTTTCGGGCACGTATTTGCCGCCAAATTTGCCAAAGCGGCCGAGGGCATCGGGGAGGGATTCGATCGCAGCGGTAATAGTCACGGTCGCAAACAATGTTAATCTAAGTAATAATCGCAGTGCCTAGTGGTACTAGCAATTCAGATTACCGCATTGCTTCCACTTCTGGGAACCGTCAGTGCCAAGGACTTACTCGATTGTATCTGACTGAATTGAACCCCAAAGTCTGCCGGACTTGACCAAATTTTTGCTCAATCCAATGACGGGAGAACCCATGGAACCTTATCTACTCGAAGCCTGTGAGATTACCAAGCAATTTCCCGGTGTGCTGGCCAATGACCGGGTGAATTTTTCCCTAAAGCTAGGCGAAATTCACGTACTGTTGGGGGAAAACGGGGCTGGGAAGACTACTTTGATGAATATCCTCTACGGCCTAGAGATACCGGATCACGGTGAAATCAAGATTAATGGTACACTGGTCAGCTTTACTAGCCCCAAGGATGCGATCGCCCAAGGAATTGGCATGGTGCACCAGCATTTTATGCTGGTACCGGTGTTTACGGTGGCGGAAAATATCATCCTTGGGGTTGAGGAAACCCAGCCCAAATTTGCTTGGCTCAGGGGTTTGGGGGTCTTAGACCGGACTCGCCCGGAGCAACGCATCCGGGAGCTGGCGGCCCAATTTAGCCTGGAGGTGGAGCCGCGATCGCGAGTCGGGGATTTACCAGTGGGTATTCAGCAGAAGGTCGAGATCATCAAAGCCTTGTACCGGGGGGCACGGATATTGATTTTAGATGAACCAACAGCGGTACTCACGCCCCAGGAGGTAGAGGAACTATTCCAAGTAATCCGCCGCCTGACCGCCCAGGGGATGGCCGTAGTCATGATCACCCATAAGTTGAAGGAGGTTTTGGCGGTTGCCGATCGCATTTCGGTAATGCACCAGGGGCAGCTGGTCGGCACTGTTGCCCCCAAAGACACCAGTGAGGCTGACCTTGCGGAAATGATGGTGGGGCGCAAGGTGATTTTACAGGTGGAAAAATCCCCAGCCCAGCCGGGGGAAGTGGTCCTGGCGGTAGCGGGGCTTGTGGTCAGCAATGGGCAACACCACCGGGCTGTGGATGGAATTAGCCTAGAGGTAAGGGCTGGGGAAATCCTGGGAATTGCCGGAGTACAAGGTAATGGCCAAACGGAATTGGTGGAGGCGATCGCCGGATTGCGCTCCCCCAGCCACGGGCAAATCTCGATTCTCGGCCGGGATGTCAGCGGAGCAACTCCTCGCCAGATTACTGAAACCGGAGTCGGGCACATTCCCGAAGACCGGGAGAAACACGGACTAGTCAAAAATTATTCTTTGGCAGATAACGCCAGCCTGTGTAACTATTACCAATTACCCTATGCCGAAGGATTGATTCGGCAGATGCACGCGATCGACCAGCACGCTACCCAACTTATCCAAGAATTTGATGTGCGCCCAGCCAATCCCCAAGCCAAGGCTGGTAATTTGTCCGGGGGTAATAAACAAAAGTTAATTATTGCCAGGGAAATGTCGAGGGGAGCCAGGCTACTGGTTGCCGCCCAGCCGACCAGGGGCGTAGATGTGGGATCGATCGAATTTATCCACAGTCGGATTGTGGCGGCCCGTGACCAAGGGGTAGGAGTTTTATTGATCTCAGCGGAGTTGGATGAAATTTTAGCCCTAGCTGACCGGGTAGCGGTCATGTTTAAAGGCAAAATCTTAGCCACCCTCAGCATTACTGAGGCCACCAGAGAAAGACTAGGCAAACTGATGGCTGGGCTTGATGATCACTAAAACCAAAATTTATGGCATTTATGGCTTGGTGGTGCCGGGGATGTAGTACTTAAAGTTGCGATCGCCCCTATAGCCAGTCAAATCTGCTAATTTTTCTAAAGACTGGGTACCAGCGTAGGTCTGGCCTTGAATTTGCCAAGTCGGGAAAGCCTTAACCTGGGCATCAATACACACCTGGGGTTGGCCATTGGGAGCATCCCCAGCACATTCAATGGCAGGCAACTTTTCAAAAGCGGCTTTGCCAAATAGTTGCTTTTGTTGAAAACAATGGGGGCACCAGTAGGCCACGTAAAGTTTAGCTCCAGATTTATTCAAGTGCTCAGCCAAGGAAATTTCTGCTGGCCCAGAGGTAGTTGTCACGGGCCAGCCTTCCCCTCTAACGGGTTGGGTAGTCGGCATAGTCACAGCAATCTTGGTCGGGCTAGTCAGGTTGGCATAGACTCCCAAGGTACCGATCAAAGTTACCATGACCACCACAAGACCCGTAAAAACCAATCGTCCCAAGTCTTCCCAGGCATTGCCCACTAAGGTCAAAACCAGCAGGCTCAGGGACATAATTGCTGAGCCGATACAGTAGTAGCAGGCTGCTTTAATTTGAAAAGCCAAAACATACATCAGGTAGCCGCTAAACACGGTCATGGCAGTGGCCCCCATGAAAAGCAGGAGCCATGTCAGTTGTTCGAGGTTCGATCGTAATTCCTTTTTAGTTTCACCATTGATTGCCAAGGGAGCCATAGCAAAGGTTCCCATGCTCAAATAGGCCAAGCAACCAAACAAAGCCAACGGCAAGCCAAACACCACAGCATAGGGGCTAGACAAAACCACATCACAGCTACTGGCCGCACTAGCTGCATCGCTGGCGCAGCCAGCCACCTGGGCACCAGAAAACTTAATCGCGGTTAGATAGCCGGTCAAAATGGTACCAACCAAAGCTAAACCGCCAATAATTGGCCGAGACCAGCGGTGTATCCAAGGCGTAGAACGACGACGAGCCATATAATGTTACATGTTGTGAATGTTTTACCTTGCAGCCATTATAAGCCGTCCTTTAACGGGGAAACAATCCCCTGCGCCTTGACATTCAGCCCATGGTTTGCTTTAATTTTTTGTAAAGTTTATTTAAGTTATTTAGGTAAGTAAAAGCACGGTTATTTAGTTAAGAGGCTTTGATTCAAGGATTTTGTTTACACCTGCTTAAAACATTTAGCATAGTAGCGGCCTGTAGGTTTTAGCTAAAAGCACTCAGAACCCGACACACATACAGCTATTTACCTAGTATAAATTAACTATTGTTTCTTTTTATCAAGCTATCTGTAATTAATTGTTATTATTGTTACTATGACTCTACAGCAGTATGGACAGATGTCAGTTATGGATTCGAGCCTTAGTAACTTGTTTTCCTATGTTTACTTTACTTTAGTTAGTTTTTAGATGGAGATGGGATCAACTTGATTAGCTTTGATTTTCAAGCTGGAAAAGCAGGAGTTAGTTTATGAATAAAGTATAAGATATTGAGTGAATCTAAAGTCTGTCATTGTTAAAGGATTTGGTTACAAGTAAGCCAGTAAACTACTCTGGAGGATGTTAATCCTAGATTAGTAAGCTTACGCTAGGCAAAGTGTATCCTAAGTCCCGGTCGTAGGATTGTATGGCATCTTAAGCCATCTAAAAACTGGTGGTGTTGGAATTACTTCACAAAAGCAGTTAAAAAATGAACTTGGTCAGCTTAAGTATTGGTGAATTACTCCCTCAGGTTGCTCAGTTAAGCCGAAGTAAGTTTAGTGGCAAGATATCAATTGGCATTGCCGATGTTGCCGATGAACTGGAGTGGTACATTTATTTCAATCTGGGGCGGGTAGTCTGGGCTAATGGTGGTTTACATCCGGTGCGACGTTGGTTGAGGTTAATTCAGCATCACACTGGTGGTGTCGACCTACAAATATCTGTGAGAGATAAGGACAAGTTTGCAGTCTTTGAATATCACTGCCTGTGTATTGCATTTAGGCGGAGTTTAGTTGATATTCAAGCAGTCCAGCGGATTATTTACGAAGCGTGTGTACAGGTTTTTTTTGATATTTATCAACGCAGTGCAATTACTTCAGGATTAGATTTTCAGTTCCAAATTTTTGGGGGGTTACGTCCTTCAGAACAGGAGATCTTACCGATTCAGTCGGTGATTGATTTGGAGCCTGCGATCGCCGCAGCTAGGTTAGAGTGGCAGCAGTGGGTAAGCAGCGGTCTTGTTAATATTTTAGTGGATGCGGCCCCCCGTATTAAAAAGCCCCAGGAACTCCAGCAATCTCTGGCTCCCAATATCTATCGCAACTTACAAAAGGTAATCGATGGCGATCGTAGTTTCCGCGATATCTCCCAAGTCTTGAATGTAGATTTATTCAAACTAGTCAAGGTTTTATCACCTTACATCCACAAACAGATGATTAACCTTGAGAAGATATCCGACAAAACCATACCCATCTTATCCAATAGCCCTCCTGAGAAGCTCACCAAGACCAATGCCGAGCTTGATAAAGTTCAACTAATTTCCTGCATTGACGATGATCCCCAAATTTGCCGAATGATGGAACAGATTGTCAAGAAAGCTGGTTATAGGTTTATGGGCATAACCGATTCCGTAAAAGCCCTGGCTATGTTGTTAGAAGCGAAACCAGAAATTATATTTTTAGATTTAATTATGCCAGTTGCCAATGGCTATGAAATTTGCGCTCAAATCCGTCGAATTTCGTGCTTTAATAAGACTCCAATTATTATTTTGAGCGGTAATGATGGTCTAGTTGATCGAGTCCGGGCTAAAGTGGCTGGAGCTAGTGATTTTTTAACCAAACCAGCACCGCCCGATAAGCTGGTTGCCCTGATTGAAAAATACCTCAAGCAAGGCACATCTTAAAAACCAGCCAGAGTTTTTGAGCTGTGTTTTTGCTGCGATAGCCTATCTAGATTTAGGCTATTTTTATCACCTAAGGTGCTATAAGTACATAAACCAGGGGAGTGTTATTGTGGGCTTGAACAAAAATATAGATTGCCCCCTCCACCCAGTCGGCATGAAATGTGGTCAAGAGTATTACTATTGTGAGTAGAATCATCCATCGCCAAATATTTCTTGATTTATGAGAACCATTTTTCTTGTTGAGGACGGACTGACAGAGAGACAAAAAATTACCACTTGCTTACAAGGAGCTGGCTATGTTGTGGTTAGCACTGGTAGTGTCGAAGAAGCCCAACCCAAAATTGAGCAGCAATTACCTGATCTAATAGTTTTAGATGTGATTTTGCCGGGGCAGAGTGGGTTTGAATTTTGCCGTGATCTCAAGAAGAATACAAAGACTAAAAATGTGCCAATTATTATCTGTTCTACCAAGTCCACTAAGGTAGATATTACTTGGGGAACTATGCTGGGAGCTGATGCTTTTCTCCAGAAGCCAGTGGATGAACAGGAATTACTCCAGACTGTCCGGAAGTTTATTGGCGGCTAATCATTATTAGCTAGGTATCCTAGGTATCTGTGGAGGTTATTAATAATCTGATAAAATTCCAGCCACTCAACTAGGCAAGGTTTATCCATGAACCAGGAAAGTGAATTTTACAAAAAAGATGAAGCTGAGCGGGTTAGAGTCCTCAGTGAAGCTCTACCCTATATCCAACAGTTTGCTGGCCGAAAGATTGTAATTAAATACGGCGGGGCAGCCATGAAGGACGGTCACTTAAAAGATAAGGTGATCCGTGATGTGGTTTTTTTGGCTTGTGTGGGGTTGCGGCCGATCATAGTCCACGGGGGTGGCCCGGAAATCAATAGTTGGTTGGATAAACTTGGCATTGAGCCTCAATTTAAGGATGGTTTGAGGGTTACGGATGCTGCCACCATGGATGTAGTGGAGATGGTACTGGTAGGCCGGGTCAATAAGGAGATTGTAGCCTTAATTAATCGAGCCGGGGGTTTAGCTGTGGGTTTGTGTGGCACGGACGGGAACTTGATCAGGGCTAGGCCCCATGACCAGGAGGGCATCGGCTTTGTGGGGGAAGTCACCAGTGTCAATATCGAACTCCTCAACTCTTTAATTGAAGATGGTTACATTCCGGTGGTTTCCAGTGTGGCGGCTGATGAAACCGGGCAGGCTTACAATATCAATGCAGATATTGTGGCTGGAGAGTTAGCGGCGGCCTTGGGGGCGGAAAAGCTAATTTTATTGACTGATACTCTAGGAATTTTGCGGGATTATCGGGATGCCAGTACTTTGATTAATAAGTTGGATATCCAAGAGGCGAGGGATTTGATTAATGCAGGTATTGTCTCTGGAGGGATGATCCCAAAGGTTAATTGTTGTGTTCGTTCTCTGGCCCAAGGGGTGAGGGCAGCTCACATCATTGATGGGCGAATTCCCCATGCTTTATTGTTGGAGACTCTTACGGATGCGGGGATCGGTTCAATGATTGTGGCTTCGGAGTATGCCTAGACTAGTGGCTGAGGCTAGTTTTAGCGAGGAGTGCGGCTCCATAGGCGGCTTCGGTGTTTTGGGATTCGGCCATGGCTACACCCAGGTGGCGATGCCGAATTTTTTGCCAGATGAGGTTTTGAGCTCCGCCGCCAGCGCTATAGACGCATTTGAGGGGTGATGCTCCTAGTTCTTGGAGGAGTTGATAGCCCTTGGCTTCGATGCGGGCTAGGCTTTCGAGGATGCCGTGGAGGAAGTCGATGCGATCGTCAGGGACTGGTTCTAGGCGGGGTGGCAGGTCAGGATCGTTGATGGGGAAGCGATCGCCCGGCTTGAGTAGGGGGTAGTATTGCAAGGGGCTTGCTACTGCTGGGTCAATTTTCTCGCTGAGTAGTTCCAACTCTTCATCACTAAAATACCTACGGAGGACTGCACCGCCTGCGTTGGAGGCTCCCCCGACCAGCCAAAGGTCTCCGAGGCGGTGGCTGTAAATGCCGTAGCTGGAGTTGTTGACTGGGGTTTGACTAAGGAGTTTTACCACCAGGGTAGAACCCAAGGAGGTGACTGCTTCGCCTGGGGTACTAGCCCGGCTGGCTAAAAAGGCGGCATTACTGTCAGTTGTGCCTGTGCAAACTATGCAGTCTGGGGATAGGCCAAACCGTTTAGCGAGGTTGGCCGCAACGGGGGCGATCGCAGTACCCGGCGGTTTGACTTCCGGTAGGCGGACCGGCAGGGGCTGGGAGAGCAGCCAATCAGGATAAGCCAAGTTAGCCACATCATAACCAAGCTTGAGGGCATTGTGGTAGTCAGTGATGCCAATTTGCCGATGCAGTAAGAAGGCTAGCCAATCGGCTTGGTGGAGGAAATGGGTATCTTCTGGGTGGGGAATGTGCCTGAGGAACCAAAACAGCTTGCACAGGCTGGAGGTGGCACTCAAGACCACATGGTCGGCTGGAGCAATGCCTTGGACAATCGGCAAGACTTCCTTGGCGCGATCGTCGTTGTAAAGGAGTGGGATAGTGATGGGCAGCCCCCGCTGATCGCACAGTAGCACCGTAGAGGAGGTTGCGTCGATCGCTAGTCTTTGAATTTCTGCCTTGAGATGCGCTGGGATATCACGGATCAAGAAAAACAGGCTCTGCTGCCAGATAGCCGCCAGGTTATCTAAGCTGGCATAGGCCGGAAATGGGCGGCTAGTTTCAAATCTAATCCTAGATTCTTGATCAATGACAATGCACCTTGCCCCTGATGTACCAAAATCGATCCCTGCAACAAGGCCCATAGATTTGGTTTGAGTACAATCCTGATGCTTATATTATGCCCTTGTTGGTTGGGGCAGAAACTCTGGCCAAAGATATCTCGGCAAGATTCTAGTAAGGTCAAGCCATAGTAAGGGTTATTATGCTGTGCATTTACGGACGGAATCTGCCCGGGGTTAGGCGAGAAGCTTGAGGAATTTTTGAGTGAGTCCAACAACCCGCCCGGCACGTTTGCAACATGGTCATTTCTATCTAAGCTAACGCCAGTCCGGGGGCATTGATCCAGCGAAATTCGACTGAAATCAAGCAACATCGTTGCTGAAGTGACTAAATTGGCAACGGGATAATGGGGTTTCTGGCTGATCCAGAATTCATACTAATTTAGTATTTCTGCCCAATCTGAGCGGCTATTGGGGATGCTAAATCCTATCTCAGCGCAGGAAAATCCAAAAGAATCCAGAGGGTGTCTCAACTAGCCACATAGGAAGGCAGCTTCAAAATTCAGCCCTAGTCATTTTTGTACTGCTGATAAGCCAAATAAACAGCCTCTAGGAAAATATCTGGGGGGGTGCGATCCTCGGTTTCCAGTTCTAGAATGGCATGGAAGCGGCGGGCCAGATTTTGACTAAGGCTTAGCCTAGCTTTGCTGGTCATGGCTGTCCGTCTTTCTAGGTATTCCTTGAGGGTACTAAATTCGTCGGGCAATAGGTTACTGGGGTTAGTTTTTGCCAGCAGGGATGGGCACAGCTGGTGAGCGGCTGGGCTGATTAGCAGGGTCGGCTGGTTGAGGTGGGATTCCTCTTGAATCACAACAGTGGCTGCTAGCCAATCCCCAAGGCGTTTTTCCCGATTGCCCAGGATAATCATTAATGCTCCCAAGAAGAACAGATCGTCTAGGGGGCGGAGCAGGGCCCGGAGGGAGGCTTGGGTTAGGCCGACGGGGCGGCCGTTTTCCTGGATGGCTCGAATTTTAAGGAGTTTCTTGCCGGGGGTCTGGCCGCGCCAGATGGTTTCAAAAAAGACATAGTAGCCGACGTAGATGGCAAAGCTGAGGAGTAGGACGATCGCAAAAGACCACTGTACTAGCCTATCGTTGTCATCAATATAAATCAGGAGCATCGCGTAGAAAGACCACAGAAAGATTAAGCTGACGGTCACGATCAGGTAGTCGATCACGTAGGCCAAGGCCCTGTTGCCAATTCCCGCGAGGATAAATTCTAGCTCTACACTTTCGGGAGTTTGTAGTCGGAGTTGATTAAATAAACCCATGGGCTTCAGATACTAGGTTCAGAGACGGGCCAGTTACGGCGGGGTGGAAAGGATTGCTCCGTATTGATTAAGCTAGCTCCGCCATTCTCCGGTTGGTAGATGCGTAAAGCCAAGCCAAAACCAATGCCGATCGCTGTACTGATGACTCCTACTAAAATTAGCATTCGCCAAGGGGAGAAGCGATATTTGACAGGCTGGGATGAAGCGGGTTTGGTAATGGTCATGGTTGGTCTAGGGGGTAGTGTTCAGCTAGGAAGGCTACGGCACTGGGGCGATCGTTGATTTGGCCATCCAGGGTTGCAGCTAGAAGTTGGTCTATAATCAGCCGATAGCTTTTACCTGGGGGATAGCCGAGGTCTTTGAGATCATCACCCGTGAGGGGCGATCGCACTCGGAGCCACTTGGTCAAATACAGCCAGATGAGCCGTCTTTGATCCCGTTCACCACCTACAGCCACCAAGATCAAGACTGCCAGGGAGTATTTTTGTAATTCTTGCACAACTCTACTGGTTGGTAAGTGACCTAGTTTACCCAGTTGGCCTAGTCTAGCCCCAATCGCATCTACTTGGTCTAGGCGTTTGAGGCTGGGCTGGTCTAGCTGGAGTTGTTTAGCCACTTTAATCCGGTATTCCGGTTTTAGGTAGGCCAAAATCACCTCTAGGCGTACCTGCCAGCCAGGGATACCGGGGTCGCAGATGCTCAAAAGCAAATCTACTAAACGCAATTGCCGGGCAAGGGCCCGGGTAAATCGCAAACTGGGATGGAGACACTGCAAACCTCCCAGCTTTCCCAGCAAATAGATGGCCGCCCGATTGGTTTGCAGGATGTACTTGAGTTCAGTTTTGAGCCGGGTTTGCAGGGCTGGGGCCTTGGCCTGGGTGGCCAGGGCCCTGGGGTAGACACCGCTGGCTAGGCTGGTACGAATGTAGCCTCTAGTTTGGGGTTCGATCGTAAATCCCAGGCGGACAGCGAACCGGACAGCCCGGCAGATGCGCGTCGGGTCCTCGATAAAGCTATTGGCATGGAGGACACGGATTTTGCGGTCAATGAGATCTTGCCGCCCTCCAAAAAAATCTAAAAGGAGTGGGGTACTGGTCAGGCTCAAGGCCAAGGCATTCACTGTAAAATCTCGCCGGTAGAGGTCTTGGCGAATTGAGCTAGCCTCCACAAGGGGGTTGGCGGCTGGGTAGGGGTAGAATTCGGTACGGGCGGTGGCAATATCGACCCAGAGGGCTCCAAAGTCTGAGGATTTGCCCCACAACAGGGCTACGGTTTGAAATTCTCCGTGGATTTCCAGTTTGGCTTGGGGGTAGAGTTGGCAAAGATCCTGGGCAATGTCGAGGGCGGCATTGGTATTTTGGGTATTTTGTCCATCGACGACTAGGTCTAAATCGGTCAGGTTTAGGGGGCGGTCTGGGGCTGCGAGGAGCAGATCTCGCACAGCCCCCCCGACTAGGTAAAGCTCCCAACCCCGGCGTTTGGCGGCCTGGGCAGCTTGGTTGAGGAGGGTTAGTAGTTGGGGTTGGAGGAGGTTGAGGTTGGGGGTATAGGAAGAGGATGGTTGAGTATCTTGGACGGGGCGACTGGCGGGCCGGAGCAGGTCGGTGCGGGTAACGATTCCGACTAGGCGATCGCCTTGTAAAACTGGCAGCCGGCCAATGTGATGCTGGATCATCAGAGCTTCGATTTCTGGGCGGGGGGTTTGGGGGGTAATGGTTTTAACTTGGCTGCTCATGTAGCTTTTTACCGGGGCGTGGTCGAGGCCATGGTGCTGGGCTAGGTCTAGATCCCGCCGGGAGATGACTCCGACCAGGTGATCCTCCGCATCGACTACCACCAGGCCGGAGTGGCCGTAGCGCAGCAGAATTTTGTGGGCTTCCCGGAGGGTGGTATCAGGGCGGATTGTCCGGACGGGGCTAGACATGAGATCTTGGGCGGTGGGTGGCGGCGGAATTTGGTGGAGGAGTTTGGCATGGAAATCCTCTAAAACCTGGGCTGGTTGGTCTGTGCGGATGGTGCAGGCTGCTGCTTGGGGATGGCCGCCGCCGTAGGGGTGAAAAACTGCCACTAGGTCGGTGCCAGAGATGCGCGATCGTCCAATCACGTCCAATTTAGGCTGGGCTTTTCCCCGGTAGTAAGCCCCCAGGAGTAGAGCATCGCTGCTGGTCAAGCTCAGTAGTTGTGAGGCTAAAATCGCCAAGTTGGGCACAAACTGCTCCAGCTCTAGGAGTACTGTACCAATCAGATGGCCGTGGTGGAGTTGGGGTTGAAATTGCCCCAGGGCCAGGCCCAGTAGCTGACGTAGTTGGGGAGACAAACCGCCGTGGACATAGCGTCCGATCGCAGTGAGGTCGGCTCCCTGGGTCAACAGCCAGGTCAAGGCGGCTGCATCGCGGGCAGTAGTCTGTTCAAAGGTCAGGGAGCCGGTATCGATATGAATACCAATGGCCATGACAGTGGCTTGGGCCGGGCTAAGGCTGGGGGACGATCGCTGCAAATGCTCGGCAATCAAAGTAGTAGTTGCGCCAACTGCTTCGACTTGCCTGTGGGTAGCCGGGATATCAGTGCCGCCAGCTGGGTGGTGGTCATAGAGGTAAATTGCCTCTAGGTGGGGTAAATCTAACCAAGGGGCGCTCACGCCGAGGCGATCGCGCAGTTGGGTATCCACAACACTCAAGCGACGTATCTGAGAAACCGGCACTGCCCGCCGATCCAAGATCGGATATTCATTACGGTACAGGTCTAAAAACTGGCGCACATGGGGGTCAGTTCCCCCGGTCAACACCAACCGAGATCCCGGTTCCAAGCAGGTCACACCCACCGCTGCTCCCAAGGCATCAAAATCCGCATTGACGTGGCACAAAACTAAATGCATAGCCCCAGATTAAGATTAGTTAAGTCGAGCCAGCGGGCAAAAAATGCCCGACCATCCGCCCAACCACCGCCAATTTCTGGTAGTTTAACTATTATGGTCAGGTTTATAAAAAAATTGGATTAGGAGAAGTGCTATGACTCTGGTTTTTCAAGCCGCTTTACTGGCTTTAGTGGCTATGTCTTTTGTAATGGTTGTCGCTGTGCCCGTGGCCTATGCCAGTCCCCAAAATTGGAGCCAATCTAAACCCCTATTATTTGTCGGTTCTGGGCTGTGGATTGTACTAGTGATCGTTGTGGGCATATTGAACTTTTTTGTTGTGTAGTCCATGGCCACCTTTGCTGGAGATTTCACCAATACGGCAAATTATCGCTTTGCGATCGTAATTAGTCGCTTCAATGACCTAGTTACCGGCAAGCTCCTAGAAGGTTGCCAGGATTGCCTTAGGAGACACGGGGTAGACCCCAGCCCCGACGGTTCCCAAGTGGATTATGTTTGGGTAGCTGGTAGTTTTGAAATTCCTCTGGTGGCAAGGCGCTTAGCTCTATCTCAACGCTACAGCGCGATCATCTGTTTGGGGGCGGTGATCCGGGGCCAGACTCCTCATTTTGACTACGTGGCTGCGGAAGTTTCCAAAGGAATCGCCGCTGTGGGGATGCAGACTGGTGTGCCTGTGATTTTTGGAGTATTGACTACTGATAATCTCCAGCAAGCCCTAGAACGGGCTGGGATTAAGAACAACTTAGGATGGGACTATGCCTTGAGCGCTTTGGAAATGGCTAGCCTCATGCAAAAATTGCCGAGTATCACCTACAGTGGTGTACATCCAAGCCTGCCCAAGGTAGACCCACCTAGAATTAATCCAGAGTCTGGGGATGTATCTTGACATTAACTGGATTGTTGGTTAATAATGACTTAGCGATATGCGGGTATAGCTCAGTGGTAGAGCGTCACCTTGCCAAGGTGAATGTCGCGCGTTCGAATCGCGTTACCCGCTTACGGGAAAGTTATTTTGTGAGCATCCTGACTGCCTGTTAACATTTACGAATAGATAAGCTGTGTTCTAAGATACATGGGTTTAGACTTCCCTTCCAACTGGTGCTTCTGGCGGTGGGAATGCTAAACTCTTTTCGTCTTAGTGGTTTGATGGAGTATATATGTTGAGACGATCGCACTTTTATCTGTTGGCAGCTTTTTTGTGTATTTTGCCAGCGCCTAGTTTTGCTACTCTAACTCCGGTAGCTCCCGTAGAAGCCGCACATCCCCAGGCCAATCAAATTCGCTTGGAGCTACGTTTAGGGGAACGCAAGCTCTACGTTTATCACGGGGAGGAATCGATCGCAGTCTATCCAGTGGCTGTAGGCCGGGGTGGCTGGGAAACCCCCACGGGTAATTTTGTAGTCAGGGACATGATTGAGAACCCGGCCTGGGAGCATCCCTGGACAGGGGAAGTTGTACCACCGGGGCCAGAAAATCCCTTGGGGCCCCGCTGGATTAGTTTTTGGACTGATGGTACCAACGAGATTGGTTTCCACGGCACTCCCAATGAAAGTTTAATTGGCCAGGCAGTTTCCCATGGTTGCGTGCGGATGTTTAACCAAGATGTGATTACCCTGTTTGGTAAAGTTCAGATTGGTACACCTGTGGTTGTCAAGCCTTAGAAAGTTATTGCTAGACTCACGCATAGCCTCATGCGAACTGAGGGGGCGTTATCTTGTTTTAGCTCTGGGTCGCAGAAGATTGAGTGCGATCATACTAAGTTTGCAATACTCACTTTAGTGAGTAAGAATTAATCCATAGCTAGGGTTGTTGCAGTTGTCAATTCACCGCTGAAGCGGTTACTACAAACTACGGTGCGATCGTACCATCACTCCCAAGCTCGTAGTGCTCACTTTGGTGAGTAAGAATTAATCCATAGCTAGGGTTGTTGGGGCTGATAATTCACCGCTGAAGCGGTTACTACAAGCAACAGGGCTAAAGATCGATATCGCTGTGCCAATCAGCTAAGGGGGAGAAGACCCGATCCTGAGGAATTGGGGCTACTGGTTCAGTGAGGGTAAATTGACCTGCTTCAATCCAACTCTTGAGCGTCTGGGCAACTTGGTGGGAACGGTAAATACTGGCTAGGGGGGCTGTACGGACAGACTTGCCATTGATGGTAATTCGCCCAGACTTGAGTTGAGCATAGCTGACTAGGCCAAAACTGGGACGTACTCGCCGGGGAATAGCAAAATCGATGACTGGGGCGACCACCTCGTTGTCTTGGACAGCACAATTGGCAATAATTCCAGGGTGTAAAACTGGTAGGGGTACGCCTACGCCTAGCATGAGAGAGGAGCCGTAATTTTTGAAGTAGCAGCCCCTGACCCAGTGACTGTCCATTTGTTTGGCATCACCAATCAGGGCTAGGGTTGCAGCCGGGCCAATGGGTGTTTGATTTTCTAGACGTTTTTGTAAGGGAAAATGCTGGGTACCTTCCCAGGTAATGTAGCCGATCGCGCCACCTAAAAAAATTCGGGTACCAATACCGATCGCTTCTAGGTGGGGGTCATTCAACAGGGGAGAGATAGCTCCGGGGTTGGAGTAAACGGCATTACCCAGCTGGGGCTGGAGTGGGCCGAGGTAGGTAAACAGAGGACGATCGCCTCCATTTACACCTGCAATAAAATTTTGGTATAGGTTGCGGGGATTGTATAGGTAGAACTGATTTAGGCTATTTTTATTGATAGTAGCCTCTAGGCTGGGGCGGGGGTAGCAGTCGGTGACCTGGCCAATGGCCCGCAGAGCGATGGATTTGCCAGCCACCAAGTCAGCAATGACATGACCGCCGCCGCGCTCCTCTTCGCCATCTTCTTTGATTTGGGTGGCTCCCAAAAATAAATCCACAGCTCCGAAACCAGAGTATGCCGGTACTCCGTCCAACCAGCAGGAGCGGATTTTGATGGGGGGGTCGCTTTGGCCGAGGTTGAGGATCGCTCCCGAGGCCTCCATGGGTTCAAAGGTACCGGTAGTTACTACGTCTACTTTTTGGGCGATCGCATCCACTCCCAACTCAGCCACCTGGGTTTTAACCTGCTCTACCGTCCAAACTACGACCTTTTGCGAGTGAATTTTCTGATTAATTTCAGGGATAGTCCGTAACACGGTCAATATGAAGAGAGATTATCATTGGATTTATCTTCAGCTGAGTCTGAAGTTTTCTTTGGCCAGCTATCAACTATACTACTGGACAAACTGTAGGCTGTAGTAGAGCTGGGGATACCCAGCCGATTGTATTGGTGGGGTAAGTGGGGATAAAGCATCGGGATTATTGAGGAAGATTAGACAGAACTTATGCATCAGGGGGACAGTAATTGACTTTTCATTAGTTGGAGTTGGTCTTGTGCCCTTAGAAGCAAATGACTCAACTAAATCTGTGGAAAAAGACTGACAACGAATGTGCGGCACAGGATAAATATTTACAGTTGATCTAGGGTATGAATCTATACCTCTGTAATTAACAAGGTTTTAGCTGTATGGGCGAACTCAGCCTGCGTGTCCAAATTGAAGGGCAGGCAGACAGGATAGTTAAAGTTGACAGGGAAGTTTTTGTCATCGGCCGGATGCCAGAGTGCGATTTACCTCTGACTTTTATTGAGGTGTCTAGACACCATGCTCGGATCCTAGGCTCCCACTCTGGACAGTGGTTTGTGGAAGATGTGGGTAGCACCAATGGTACCAAGCTGAATGACTCGATTATTAATTCGCCCCAGCGCCTACGTGATGGTGATGTTTTGGCTGTGGGTAATGTAATTTTAAATGTAATTATCAGCAAACCCAAAAAGCCCAGTGCCTACAGGGAACAATCCACCGAAGGACTAACGATCGTCCGGGATGTGAAGTATTTGCAGCAGCAGTGGTTGCAAGCTGATGACCCCTACGACGAGGCCGCTACCCCGGAGCGGGCGATCGCCCGGCTAACAGAGCTGGTCGATATTGCCAAGGCCCTCAATTCCGCAGAGTCGATTGAGGCCATTTTCCAGCAGGTTCAAGATGTGGTTTTCCGGGAGTTAAACATCATCGAACGCCTAGCTCTGCTTGTGGATGTGAACGGTACAGGCAAAATGGAGCTACTGAATGCGGCCGCCCGCCAGGGCACTCCGGCTTTAGATTTAATTGCCCATGCAGATTGGATCAGCCAAAGTATTTGCCAAGCAGCCTTTAACGAACAAATTGCCATCAAAACAGCTAATGCCCAAGTGGACGATCGCTTCAAAGACGAACACAGCATCCTAGCCAAGGGAATTTGTAGTGCCCTAGCCGTACCCCTGTGGGATGAGAACAAGGTCTTCGGCGTACTCTATGCCGATGCCCCCTCAGCAATTAACTATTGGCAGCAGGGCGGCGAGGAGGATTTAAGTTTTTTTTCTTCCCTATCCAACATTGTGGCTTCGGCAGTACAAAGGTGGCTCTTGGCTAGGCAATTGCGTCAGGAGGAAAATATTCGTCGCAGCCTAGAGCGGTACCATTCTCCGGCTGTAGTACAACAGATGTTAGTCAATACCTCCCTGGTGGATGGCCGGATCGTGCCAGCTGAATTTGATATTAGTATTTTGTTTGCGGATATTGTCGGGTTTACTGCCATAGCGGAGCGGCTGACCCCAAAGGAAATTGCAGATCTCCTTAATGCTTTTTTTGAGGAGATGTTGCAGGAGGTATTTGCAGTTGGGGGAACCCTAGACAAATATATTGGGGATTGTTTGATGGTTTTTTTCGGGGCCCCGGAGTTGCAGCCAGACCATGCAATGCGGGCAGTGGCGGCGGCCCAGGGAATGCTACGTCGTCTATCGCGTCTAAACCGGCTAAAAATGTTGCCGGAGCCTCTGGAGTTGAGGATTGCCATCAATAGCGGTAAAGCAGTAGTTGGAGATGTAGGTAGTTCCCAACGGGTGGACTACACCGCCTTGGGAGCCACAATTAATCTGGCTGCTCGGATGGAGGGGGTCTGTCCGGTGGGTAAGTGTATTATCAGTGAGGCGACTTTTCAGCAGATTTCGGCTAATAAGGTGCTCAAGTTGGCTTTTCAGCCCTTGGGGGAGTTTAAGTTTAAGGGGATTGATCGCCCAATCCGAATTTATCAAAGCGATCAAGTGGCTACCCGCACAGCAGTTAGCCAGTGAGTGGGTTCTACGGCTGGAATCTAGATTTTTAGGGGAGTAGTTGTAGCGGTTGAGCAAGAATAACCAGGCATGTTTCTATAATATTTATTGGAGATTTATAATAATGCTGAACCATGCTGTTCTAGTTCCATGTCAACTGATTACCTCGACCCCCTGCGCGAAACTGCCCTGGGAGTAATCTCGGCCAAAAGTTTCCCCGCCATTATTGACACCGTAGATGCGATGTTGAAGTCTTCTAGTGTGCGGCTAGTGGGTTATGAGAAGATTGGCGGTGGGCATGTGAGTGCGATCGTCCGGGGCAAAATTGCAGAAATCCGCCTAGCCATTCAAACTGGCATGGAGGTGGCCAAGCAAGCGGGCCAGAGCGTTAGTACCACGGTCTTACCCCGTCCCCACACTAATCTAGAGAAGGTCTTTCCCTTCACTTCTAAGCTACTGAAGATCACAAATATAGACGATCACCATGCCCACAGCAGCCAAGCTTTGGGGTTTCTGGAAACCCGCGGATTTCCGGCCTTGGTGGGGGCAGCCGATGCCATGCTCAAGTCTGCAAATGTGCAGCTAATTGGCTATGAAACCATCGGGGATGGTCTATGCACAATTATCATTCAAGGCTCTGTGACTAATGTGGCTGTGGCCGTAGAGAGTGGCATTTCTGAATCTCTGCGTAGGGGTTGGGATCTCAACGCGGTTACTGTAATTCCTAGGCCCCTAGATGACATGGTGAAGACCCTGCCGGCGGTGCTTGCCGAACCCCTGCTGATTCCGATCGCAGTCAAGGAAATGGAGAAACAACTGGTACAATTACCAGACCTTGCTCAACTCAGCGCTCCTGTGGAAGTTGCCAAGACCATTGCTCTACCAGAGCCGCTAAAAGAACCATTAAAAATAAACCAGCCAGAGGAGTTGCTCTAGGTCTGAGGGCATAATCGCCCCACTAAACTTAGATTTTTTTAAGATTTTAAGAATTTATTGATCCCAAAATTAAAGCCGTTAGACAACCAGGCAGGTTCATGCAGACTGAATTAACCTTGAGTAACAATATTTTGAGCAGTCGACCAACTATAACTTAATCGGGGTATTCTAGCCGCAAGTATAGATAAACCCATGTTCAATAAGGAGAAGGTAAATTGAGTTACATGACTTTAACAACCCTGGCCACTACTGCTAGCACCGTAGAGTGGAATCCGAAAGTAGCTGTGGTAATGATTTTAGCCAATGTGGTGGCGATCGCATTCGGGAAGCTAACCATGAAGGACTACACCAAGGGCCCAGCACTTCCAGCGGGTAACTTCTTTGGCGGGATGGGCCTACCGGCCCTGTTGGCCACCACAAGCTTCGGCCATGCCTTGGGTGCAGGGGTAATCTTGGGTTTAGCTAATTTGGGTGCCCTGTAGAAGCCCTGTAAGATAAGAACATTTTTATTTGTAATTTAACTTGACTTAGAAATTTAATTTCTATTGTCCAACTACTGGGGAAAGTTAACATCCCCAGTATTTTTTGTCCCTGTTGATTTGCCCAAAGGCCTTAAAATATCCTTGAGCGAACTACCTTCAGAGCTATACGTAACTATGCGTAAATCACTGTGGATCGGAGTACTGTGCTTGGTATGGGTTTTATGGATAGCGATCGCCCCTGCCCATGCCCTGGAATACGACAAGGAATTCCTGATTGGGGTTGACTTTTCTGGCAAAGACCTACGGGATGCAGAATTTACAAAGGCGAATCTCCGCCAGAGCAATCTCAGTCATGCCAATCTCCAGGGAGTCAGTTTTTTTGCTGCCAGCCTAGAGGCTGCCGACCTAACTGGGGCAGACCTGCGCGGGGCAACCTTAGATTTAGCTAGGTTTAATGGTGCAAACTTGACAGATGCGATTTTAGAGGGGGCATTTGCCACCAATGCCCAGTTTACCAACGCCACCATTACTGGAGCAGATTTTACAGATGTGGACTTGCGCCGCGACATCAAGGCACAACTGTGCAAAGTCGCCAATGGGGTCAACTCCACCACTGGCAGACTCACCCGCGAAACCCTAGATTGTCCTGATTAGGCTTGGTTAAATCGTTCTGAATGAGTTCAAATACAGCACTTCTCGATGAAGCAGTGGTCGCCGCCCCATCAAAAATCGTTACCTAGCAAAGATTTCAAAAATAGAGATGTCTTTATTGACATGAAAAGTGCTGTAAATTCTAAGCTAGGGAGACTAGTTGAATTTATTTAAAGATGCAAACTTCCATCAGCCATGACAGGTAGTTGCTGTAATCAAGGACATAGGTGATCGATCGCTTCGGTTTTCTAATCAGCTTTAAGCCAAATTTTTCAGTAAAAATCCGGTCAAGCGGCTCTAAATAATGAGCAAAGAAATACGGATTGGGATGATTATTTTATTTATCTGAGGTTTGGGGGAATAATCACAGTATTGATTACCAGTTTTCTTAACCTGAGGTTCATCAACCTGTGCTTAAAATTAACCATCTAGGTCTAGTCATGTTCAGGAAGGCTAGATAAATTCGGGTGCTTAGAATCAACATCATTACTTTATTAATTATGACTAGAGAGCATCGGTTGTCTAGACCTAAAATGCCTATGATGCAGTCTCCGCAGCAGCAGTTAGACCAATCATCACCCAAGCTACGGTTTAATCTACGTTGGGTTTTAGTTGTGCCGTTTTTACTGCAAGTTAGTGTAGCGGTGGGTTTAACCAGTTATATATCGATCCGCAATGGCCAAAGAGCGGTTAATAATGTGGCCAGCCAGCTACGCAGCGAGGTGACAGCTAGGGTTGATCGCTACTTAGCAACTTACCTCAGCAAGCCCCAGGAAATTAACCAGTTAAATGCTAATTCCCTGAGCTTGGGGCTACTGGATGCTCAAAATGTTGCAACTTTACAGCGTCATTTCTGGAATCAAAGCCAGAGCTTGGGCCAGCAGACACCTCTTTTTATTTTTTTTGGCAACCCCAGGGGCGGGTTTGTGGGAACTGGATTGTACAGCTTGAGCGATCGCCCTTTTACTGACTATACCCTAGACTTCCAAGCGGGTGATTTGTATAGCTATTTTCTTGATCCCGCAGGCAATGTCAGTTCTGAGCCTAATGGCAATGTGCCGGCCGTGAAAAATTACGATGCCCGTAAACGTCCTTGGTATAGGGAAGCCGTGGCGAGCCGTAGGCAGGTATGGACAGATGTGTATCTCTATGTCAATGGTTCTTTAGGAATTACAGCCAGTCAGCCAGTTATTGATCGCAGTGGCCAGTTTTTGGGAGTGGCTGCGGTAGATTTTACCCTAGTGGGAATTACGGAGTTTCTCCGCACCATCAAAATCGGTGAGCAGGGGTTAGTATTTGTGGTTGATCGTCAGGGGTTGATGATTGCCAGTTCCGCTAAGGAACCACCCTACCTGAAATCAGCCAATAATGAAGAGCCGCAGCGGCTCCGGGCTAGCCAAAGCATTAACCCTTTGATTAGTAATACCGCTAGTTACCTGGAGAGTCGCTTTGGGAATTTAAGGGCGATCGATCAGACCCAGCAGTTGGAATTTACCTTGAATAATCAAAAACAATTTGTCCAGGTTTCTCCCTTTCGGGACCCCTACGGGATTGACTGGTTGATTGTCACCGCTGTGCCGGAAGCGACCTTTATGGCTGAAATCCATGAAAATACCCGGACGACGATTTTTCTTTGCTTGCTGGCTCTGGTCATAGCGGCTGTGTCGGGGTTTTATACTTCCCGCTGGATTCTGCGTCCGGTATTGCGGCTCAATCTGGCTAGTGCAGCGATTGCCAGGGGTAATCTCGACCAGCACATTCAGCCGGAATCAATTGAAGAGCTAGACCATTTGGGGCAGACCTTCAACGAAATGAGTAGACAACTCAAGGCGGCATTCACCTTTTTAGAAAATACCAATACGGAATTGGAGAATCGGGTACAGGAAAGGACGATCGAACTCCAGCTAGCCAAGCAGGCCGCCGACACCGCCAACCAAGCCAAGAGCGAGTTTTTGGCCAACATGAGTCATGAGTTGCGTACCCCCCTAAACGGCATTTTGGGTTATGCCCAAGTGCTACAGCACCACGAACGCCTAGACGACAAGCAATCCCAAGGGTTACGGGTAATTCATCAGTGCGGGCTACACCTACTCAACTTGATCAATGATGTGTTGGATTTAGCCAAAATTGAGGCCCGCCGCCTTGAGCTACAGCCAACCGAATTTGCCCTATCTTCATTTTTATTGGGAGTAGCAGATATTTGCCGTATCCGAGCCGAACAAAAGGGAATTGAGTTTGTGTATCACACTAGCCATGAATTACCAGGGATAGTCAGGGCCGACGAGAAACGTCTGCGGCAAGTGTTGATTAACCTGCTGGGCAACGCCATTAAATTTACCGACACGGGCACAGTTACCCTAGCTGTGGAGAGCCTCCCAGGGGATCGAGTGAGGTTTTCGATTGCCGACACTGGAGTTGGCATGAGTCCCGATCAACTCCAAAAGATATTTCAACCCTTTGAGCAGGTGGGCGACCAGAAAAAACAGGCAGAGGGGACTGGCCTAGGCCTAGCCATCAGCCAGCAAATTATCCGCCTAATGGGTAGTGAAATTCAGGTGAGTAGCCATGAGGGGGCGGGCAGCACCTTTTGGTTTGAGTTAAGCCTGCCTGTAGCTACCCTGCCTACTGTCACCAATCAGCCGACTGGGGAGATTATCGGCTACCAAGGGGCTAGGCGGCATATTTTGGTGGTAGACGACTACCAGGAGAACCGGAATGTATTAACCGAGATGCTGGAGAATATTGGGTTTGTGGTCAGCCAAGCTGGTCATGGCCAGATGGCCCTAGAGATGCTCCAGGATCATTCATTTGATCTGGCGATCGTAGATTTGGTAATGCCCGTGATGGATGGGCAGAGCCTAATCGAGTGTATCCGGGAGCAACCACAGTTCCAAGGGCTAAAAATTATCGTCTCCTCGGCCAGTGTGTCTCCAGAGGATCGTCAGCGCAGCTTAGATGCTGGGGGCAATGATTTTTTAGATAAGCCAGTTATTGAATCTCAGTTGCATGAGATTTTGCAAAAGCACTTGGGTCTAGAGTGGGTGCGTAGTAACACCTTATCCAACAGCCCAGCCGAGCTGGTAATTCCACCGCCAGAGGTGACAGACCACCTCTGTGAATTAGCTAAAAAGGGTCTGATGAGTCAACTCCAAGAGCAATTACAGCAGTTAGACGCAGGGTATACCACATTTGCCCAACAGGCATTGACCCTAGCCCAGACATTTCAACTCAGAGCTTTGCGGGAGTTTTTAGAACAGGCTAAGCGTTTGTGATTAGAACATGGCTTATGGGTTCTAAGTGTGTTAAACGTGTTCTAAATATTTCTAAACATAGAGTACTCCAGCTCAGTATAAGGGTGTTAACTTCAGTCCGGATTAAGGGTATTGCTCCAACGAAATTCGTCTGGAATCAGGCAATATCTTTACCAAGGTGACTAAATTGACAATCGGATAATCTGATTTCTGGTTTATCTCGGACTCGCGTTAGCTACCCACATGGTACTAACGCCCAGGTTCCCTCAAAAATTGGTTCTAGGCTTTGGTTTTCGCTCGGTAGACTTTGCCAAACTAGTCCCTTTGGGGGAATTTTAAAATTAGAGAAGTATTGCCTTGTTGTGGTAGTTCCAAAACAAGATTAGATAACGGTGTGATCGGGGATAGTGGCATTTTTCATGACCACTACAATGCCGCTACGAATGTAGAAACCAGCAGATTCGCGATCAGCTTCGTTGACATGGTCTTTGTTGATAATCTGAACACCCTTGCCGATCCGGGCGTTTTTGTCAATGATCGCATTACGGATTACGGTGTCATTGCCGATGCTCAGGGGAGTAAAACCTTTATCAGGATGGGTTTGTCGCTCCCCAGAAGACTCGTAGTAGTCGGCACCCAACAATAGGGCATCTTCGATAATACAGCCACTCTCCACACGGGTGCGCACCCCAATCACCGAATGGTTAATGCGACATTCTTTGATGATGCAGCCCTCACCAATAATTGACTCGGTGATGTGGGCATCTAGCAACTTAGTGGGGGGCAGATAACGCTGCCGGGTATAGATGGGAGCCTCTTCATCGTAGAAACTGAAGGGCGGTTGGGGCTGCTTGGTCAGGGCCAAGTTGGCTCTATAGAAAGCTTCGATCGTCCCAATATCTTCCCAATAACCATTAAAGAGGTGAGCTTGAATATTGTAATTGGCACTGGCGCTGGGGATGATTTCTTTACCAAAATCAGTCTGCTCTGGCAAATCCTGTAATAGGCTCTCTAGCACCGATTTTTTAAAGACGTAGATTCCCATGGAGGCAATGTAGGGGGTTTCCTTGGCCTGCTCTGGGGTTAGCCCCAACGTTGTGGTATCCACTTGCATACTACGGAGATCGTCGCCCTTGGGCTTTTCTTTGAAGGCAATTACGCGACCTTGGTCATTGATCTTCATTAGGCCAAAGTCAGAGGCGCGACGATCGTCCATGGGCACCACCGAGAGGGTAATATCTGCATTAGTTTCGCGGTGCCGCTTCACAAACTGCCGATAGTCCATCCGGTACAGGTGATCTCCAGATAGGATGACATATTCATCCACATCCCATTCTCGAAATAGCCACATGTACTGACGAACTGCATCCGCTGTTCCCTGGAACCAACTGGGGTTTTCTGGAGTTTGCTGAGCAGCTAGCACCTCGACAAAGCCTTCCGTGAAGCCAGAAAAGCTGTAAGAGCGAGCAATGTGCCTATTCAAAGAAGCTGAATTGAACTGGGTCAGGACGTAAATTTTGAGAATATCCGAATTAATACAGTTACTGACGGGAATATCAATGAGGCGATATTTGCCAGCCAAGGGGACAGCAGGTTTAGCCCGCAGTTTGGTCAAGGGGTAAAGGCGAGTCCCGGCACCGCCCCCTAGAATTATCCCTAAAACTCTTTTCACAACAACCTCAATATATTTTCACAAACCCCAAGTTTAGTTTCCGATCCCAAGCTCCAATTTGGCAAGGGGATCGGGGATGAAACTTTTAGGGGATTTTGGGAAGTTTTGGTTGGGGATATTCTATCTTTTTGTACTTGTAATTAGGATGATTACCCCGCCGAATACCATAACTAACCCCACCAGCTTGGATATGGAAACTGGTTCCCGGAACCAGAAGTAGCCAATCAAGACTGAAAATACGTAGCCCAGGGCGATCGAAGGGCCGACCACACTTAGGGGAACCCTAGTTAGTAGAGACACATAACCCACGGAGCCTAAACCATAACAAAACATCCCAAATAGTAATTCCGGGATTGTCAAAACTCCCCAGGCCTTCGCCAGAATATCCGTAGCAGTGATGGTATCAATTTTGACTGCTCCGGCTTTTAGGAAAAATTGCCCGACCGCGCCCACAAAGGCGGTAAACAACAAGACGATCGCCTGTAGAAAAGTCATAAATACTCCTAAAAAAATGAAGACGGTTAGGTTGAATACACCTGACCGCCTTCAGGAAATTGCATCACAGTCTAGTCTATTCAGCCGAGGAAGAAGACCAGCTTAGGTGTTGTAAACCTACGTTGATGGCTGAGCCGAGGGTAGAAATATCGGAAGACAGCATCTTTAGGTAGGTCATGATTGGGCCGGGACGGTAAGCCCATTCCCGGAAGGCCCGTTTTTGCCAGTAAAGGAGTTTTTCGGCTGGTAGGTCGGGGTAGTCGAGGACTGTACCCTTGTCCATGTCGACCTGCTCCCAGCGGGTACCGGGGCGGAACCAACCATTTTTGACCACCTCAAAGAAGAAGGGGGTACCAGGGTAGGGGGCAGCTACGTGGAATAGAGCAATGTCTAGGGGGAGCTTCTTGGAGAATTCGATCGTTTCACGGATTGAAGCCTCGGTTTCTCCAGGCAATCCGATGATAAAGTAACCCCAGTTTTTAATCCCGACTCGGCGGGCAATGCTCAGGGAGTTGGCGGCTTTTTCTGGGTAGGCACCTTTACGGGCGTGCTTGAGGATCTGTTCGTTGCCACTTTCTAGACCCCAAGAGATCAGCCAGCAGCCAGCCTTGGCCATGAGTTCTAGCATTTCCTGGTCAATGTAGTCTACCCGGCTATTGCAGGTCCAGCGGATATTGATCTTCTGCTCAATCATTAGTTTGCATAGACCAATTACCTGTTCACGGTTTACAGTGAACAGATCAGCGTACATGTGGATGTTGTTCATCCCCAGACGCTTGAGCTGCCACAGTTCCTCCATGATATTTTCTGGAGTTCTAATCCGGGCACTGTATTGATAGCTGACATGCTTGATGCAGTAGGTGCAGGCGGCGGGGCAGCCCCGGCTGGTGACGATGAAGGTAAAGGCACCTTTGATCAAGGGCATCCGGTATTTTTGCAGGGGCAGCAGCTCGTGCATCGGCAGGGGCATGTCGCTGAGGTTGTGAATGAATGGGCGACTGGCATTGAGAACTACTTCGCCGTTTTTGCGCCAGGCAATGCCTTTGACACCACTGAGGTCTGGTTTACCATCTTCGGTCAGGGATGGCTTGTAGGCCATGTCGTGATCGGCGAATAGCTTGGCGATGTTGGCTGGGCGATCGAAGTTCATTTCCAGGTGGTCTACGAGATCCCGGATGGTCAAGTCTGGTTCGCCCACCAGCACGAAGTCTAGGCTGGGGTAGCTGGCTAGGGTTTCCCTGGGAATTGGGGTGACGTGGGTACCAAAGGCGATCGTATAGGCACCCCTGGCCTTGGCAAGGAAGGCACCGTACATGTCATTTTCTAGGGTCGGCGCAGTTACTTGGGTCAGGTAAAACCGGGGCCGGTATTTATCCAGAAGAGCGGTAAACTGCGGCCAGCTCATTCTTTCAGCGATCGCATCCACCACCTTCACTTTGTAGGTAGGATGCAGCATGGCAGCCATCTGGGCCAGGGAAACCTGAGGCCAAATCATATTTTCCCTGGTGCGCCGTCCCACGCGATGTTGGCTTCTAATCCAAATGCCGCCGTCAGGGGAAGGGGGGTTCACCAGCAAAACATCCACCTGCTCAGGGCGTTGGTCTTCCAGCAAACCTTGGCGGACAATTTCATCGGCATTGGGGAAGCTAGGTGGCGGCACCTTGAGAGTAGCACCCTTACCCCGGTTTTGCATACTCAGGTCTTTTTTAGGTTTCATAGGTGATTGTGTCATTTTGAGCCTAACTCCTCAATCTTTTGATTGATTTAGTTGATTTAGATTTGCTAGATGTTGGGCGGTTAATTATGCCGTTTCATCTAAACTACTGACGAGCAGAAACACATCAGTACTTTGGGTAATTTGCCCAGTACCCAGTTCAAACGCCTAGGTACTGGCACTGGCCTCCCCAGTTTGGGGGTTGACCGGTTGACTAGGTTCCAAGGTAGTCAAGTCTTTTTGAGTCATAATTTCTCGATTACCCAGTTCGTCTAGAACCTGAAGAATGATCCAGTAGATGACAAGCTGGACTCCAAGTAAAACTAGGTTTGCACTGCCAAGCAGGTATAACCACTGCCGGGCGATCGACCAACCACCACTAAAAACGGCGGCAAATATACCAATGCCCACACCCATCAATATGGCCAGACTGCCCAGCCAGCCGAATTGTTTGTCTAGGGGCTGCCGGAACAAAGCCCGGCCAAACAAACCATGGCGGACTGGGCGTTTAACAAATATGGATACTAAATAGTTGAAAGCTACGCCCAGTAGGAAGATATTTACGCCAATCCCACCGGCAATCAGTCCAGCAAATAACAAAACTAAGTTGCCCCCAGCAATATCACTGGTGTTACCGCTCAACCGCTGGATCACAAAATGGGTGAAGATGACTGCACTAATAGCCATGCCAACCAGACCAATCATGCCGAGGATTCTTACGGGGTTGTAGGTTAGAGCTGTCCAAAGGATCGATTTGAGGAAGATGGTGCCATCGCGGACAACACTTAGTTTGGAACGGCCGACCCTTTCACTATAGGGAATTGGCACTTCTACTACCTTGATGCCTTCGTGGATGGCCCTAGTACTCATGATTGGGGTCAAGTTGAGGCCATCGGGCAGGGGATAAATACGCTGGATGACCTCTTTACGAAACACACGCATTCCACTGGCGCTGTCCGTGACTCGGTGCCTGCTGACTAGGCTGAGGAGATTGGCAAAAAAGATGTTGCCAATCCGACGGGTAATTGGCATTTGGCTGGCTTCTCCGGCCATCCGAGAGCCAATCACCAGTTCTGCGTCATCAAGGGCGCGTTGGCAAAGCTGGGGGAAGTATTCGGGCGGGTAGGTGCCATCGGCATCTAGGAAGCCGACCAGTTCACCCCTAGCGCTGGAGAAACCGGTTTTGAGGGCTGCTCCGTAGCCCCGGTTGACGGGGTGGTTAATCAGGTTGACTCCAGCAATGCCACTAACCACTTGGGCTGTGCGGTCTTTGGAGCCATCGTTGACCACGAGGAGTTCTAGTTCGTCAACACCGACTTTGGCTAGTTCTGGCTTGACGGCCAAAACCCTTTCAACGATCGCCGTAATGCCGTCCTCTTCGTTGTAAGCGGGAATCACAACAGATAGTGTAGTCATGGCTGGTTTATCCCATTGGTTTGTCAAAATAAATTACCCGTGGCCGGTCGGGGGGGGTGCCGTTAATTTCCTTAATGGCCTTGGCCGGAATGCCAGCAACAACTGTATGGGGGGGTACATCTTTGGTGACTACTGCCCCAGCGGCAATTACAGCTCCTTGGCCAATTCTTACCCCGTCAGTGATAATTGCCCCGGAACCAATCCACACATCATCCTCGATGTGGATACCTTCGGCGGTGATCCCCTGCTCCACAAAGGAGCGGCTGGGATCGTCAAAGACATGGTTGACTGCCAAAATTTGGGTAAAGGGCGAGGTATAGACGCGATCGCCGATAAAAACTCCCCCTTGCCCCCGGATAATCGTATACTCACCAATCAGGCTTTGATTGCCGACTTTAATTTGGGCATTGGGCAGGTCGCGGAAATTATACACATGCAAGACAGAACCATGCATAACGATCGTATCCTGGCCAAGGGTAATTCCCTGGGGGCAGGCATGGAGATACACCCCTTGGTCTAAGTAAACCCCCTTACCCAGATGAATGTAGTTGCACATCCTTAATCGAACCCCAGGCTCAATGGCAGCTAAACCTTCCATATCCAAGATCAAGCGATAGGCTACAGAGCGAACTGCAATTCCCAAAAGAGTGGGAATCCAACCAAATAATCCCAGCACAACTTGCTCTAGTACATAGCGTCCCCATCCCTGGGCCTGGCGGTTGAGGTAGATATTGATATTGGCAAGTACCGAGGATTTCATTAATTTGGCTCTGATTGCTACTTTTGGCACCAAGGTAGTTTATTTACACCCTAATTGTAATGAAAGCAAAAATTACTAGGAAAAGTTATAAGAATTACGTAAAATCATTACCCTTATGTGTAAATTTTTGGTTAAGACAATCACCACAATCATGGGGGAAAATATGCCCCAAGCCCCTGTCAGTATGGACTTATTTGCCTAATATGTCGATTGGAATTGATAAAGTTTTGTGTAGCAACTGTCCCCAAGTCTGGACAGAGAAAGTCAGATACAATTGCTTTGATAATTTGATCAGCCGCTGCCAGTAGGAGATTAAACATGCGTATTTTGAGCCAGCCTTTACCCAAAGCCATGGCGATCGTCCTAGTTTTACGCCTAGCCCTCCCCCTAGTGGCATGGCTACTCAATCCCAATAATCCGGAAATTTTCCATAGCACCAGCGACGATTCCCTATCCTACATCCGGCCTGCCACAGTCCTTGGTACCCAGGGTCGCTTCGTTGATCCCCTCGATGGCAGCCCAGAGCTATTTAGAACTCCGGGGCTACCAGTATTACTGCTGCCGGGGGTTTGGTTGGGGAATGTGGAATTGTGGATGACAATTCTGAACATTGCCTGCGCCTGTTTGACGGCTTATCTGATTTACCAGATCGCCATGATGGTCTTCAAGAGCAGTAAAATTGCTGGTTTGTGTGCAATTCTCTATGCCTTTGAGCCAGTTTCAGCACTTTATGCAACAAAAGTATTGACAGAGAATCCTTTTGCCACGGTTTTTACGCTGTTTTTGTATTACTTTATTCGCTACATTGACTCTAAAAAACTCAGTGATATTTTGCTGGCTTCCCTGAGCTTGGCAGCGGCTACCTATATCCGGCCGATCAGCTATTATTTGCCTTTGCTGATCGGGTTGGGCATGGCAGCGTGGGTAGTCTGGCAGGAGGTCGATAAGAAGCGGCTGCTACTCCATGCGGGGGCATTTTTCTTCACGGCGATGTCTTTAATTGGGGTTTGGCATGTGTATAATCTCCGGGCGGCCAATTACCCCGGCTTTTCGGCGATCAATGCGATCAATGCCTATTATTGGCTGATGCCGGCGGTGCAAGCTGCCAAGGAGGGTGTAACCTTTGACCAGGTGCAAGACCGGATGAATGCCACTGATCCCAAAGCTGCTTGTTTCCGGTATCCTGAGCGTCGCCTTTGTGATAAGACGCAGATGTTTAAGGATATGGAGAAGGAGGCGGGGCGCTACCTGCGGGCTAATTGGTTAACTTATGCTCGTATTCATGTAGTCGGAATGGTGCGGACAATTTTTGGCCCGGCGGTGAGTGATTTTCAGGGGCTGCTGGGGATGCCTTTTGATTTATCTCAACTGAATTGCCCGACTTTTCAGGATGGTTTGATTAAGCCTTTGACTTGCATACTGACGACTCAGCCGGGCTTATTTGTGGTCTATGTGGTCATGGGTCTGGGGACGGGGGTCTATGTGGTTCTAACGGCTCTGGGTTTTTGGGCAAGGCCGCCGATCGCTCCATTACCTATGTTTACTTTTATTAGTCTGATGGCCTACTTTGTGGTGGTTTCCGGCGGGCCGATTGGTCAAGGTCGGTATCGCCATCCCTTGATGCCGATCGCTTGTATCATTGCTGGCTATGGCTTAGATGTGGTCATGGATTGGTGGCAAAGGTCTAAATCTCAAGCTCGGCAAGCTGAGTAGCTCTTGACTCTATTTGATCTAGTAAGCTAGGTAGCAACATTACCAAAAAGTTGGATTCGAGGCTCCGTCCTCATGGGACGACTTTGATTACTAAATATTTAAGGAGTTGGTATGGCATTTGGTCTTGGCCCAGCAGAAATTGCGATCGTCGGTGTGGTGGTTTTAGTGGTATTTGGCCCAAAAAAGTTACCGGAGTTGGGCGGAGCGATCGGTAAAAGCCTCCGTAATTTCAAATCGGAAATGGATAAACCATCTCCAGAAAAGCCTCCTGAACCTCCAGGAGATAGCCAAGAATAGCCGCAGCTTATTAAAGTTCTGTTAACTTGGAGTTAACAATTTCTTTTTATTTTGTGGAAAACCTCACATAATTTGTGGAAAAGTCCTCTAATTTGTGGAAAAGCCCAGGAGTAAAGTTAATTTTTCTTCAAGTTTTATTAATTCTCCCTGAAGAACTAGGGCTGATTTAATAGCCCGACTGACTGGCTCCCCTTGGGCATTGACCCGGCCGGCGTAGGTGTGTCCTTGGTAGTAGAGACTTGAGGAACTGCCCCCGTCTAAATTTAAGCCCTGTTCGGCTCCCTGGTGGCGGAGTAGGGCGGCTAGTTCTGGCAGGGATAGCCCACGCGATCGCCCTGGAATTTGGGCGGCCATCACCCAGACCAGATCGCCATTGGCTTTGAT
>Ga0272446_1000967_pt1 | contig 43397 bp, 40 predicted proteins | sample YNPCB0061_FD_194587 | JGI IMG/M metagenome (GOLD analysis project Ga0272446, IMG submission 194587) | Hot spring microbial mat communities from Yellowstone National Park, WY, United States - YNP-CB-006-1 | ecosystem: Environmental > Aquatic > Thermal springs > Hot (42-90C) > Sediment | place...
TGTCCTGCGGACAGCACAAAGCGATCACGGTTGACCCATTTAGGATTTTTGGGATTGAATTTGAGGAACTGGTCAAACAACACAAATGCCATGGGCGCGCAACCCATCGGCAGTCCGGGGTGTCCTGATTTAGCTTTTTCTACAGCGTCAATACTTAAAAAGCGAATGGAATTGATACAGAGTTCTTCTACGGTTTTGGCAAGTTCAGGAGCGGCTACCATGAGTTAATTCCTAGTGTAGGGTGTCCTCTGCTATTGTCTGCTAAAGGGGACAAGTGATCAAGGGGAAGGACATACCCAGTGGTACAGGCTTTTTGTGGGAAACTTTACTTACTCCTTGCCCAGGTTCAATTTGCCAGCTTTTCCCTTGCCAAGAGAGTTAAGGGCAGGCAGTTTATCTATGGCGAAAATTGTCCCAGATTACATAAACTCTCTGGGATCGGTCACTTTGCCTGTGAGTGCCGAGGCGGCGGCGGTATAGGGGGAAGCCAAGTAGATTTGTGCCTGTTTATTGCCCATGCGTCCGGGGAAGTTGCGATTGGTGGTGGATACACACACCTCTGGTTCATTCAATCTGCCAAAGGTATCCTGGGGCCCTCCCAAACAGGCGGCACAGGAGGGCGCGGCTGGCTCGATGCAACCTGCCGATAGGAAAATTTCCGCCAAGGTTTGATCTTCTAGTTTGACTGTGTATAAATCGTCATAGACCTTTTGGGTGGCAGGCACTAGATAGGTCGGTACTTTTACTTGCTGTCCCTTGAGAATTTGCGCCGCATTGATAAAGTCGGTGATTTTGCCCCCCGTACAGGAACCAATATAGACTCGATCGATCCGCACATCGCGACACTCAGACACTAGGGCGCGGTTATCGGGGGAGTGGGGTTTGGCGACCACAGGCTCTAATTTGGAGACATCGTAGCGTTTCTCATAAAAGTATTGGGCACAGCTATCCGCATACACTGGTTGAAAGGGTTTGTCCGTGCGGGCGCGTACATAGTCAAAAGTAGTTTGATCAGGGGCAATCACCCCATTTTTCCCCCCCGCCTCGATCGCCATATTGCACAGGGTCATGCGCTCTTCCATGGACATCTGGGCAATGGTCTCCCCGTCAATTTCCAAGGCACGGTAGTTAGCGCCACTCACCCCAATATCGCCAATTACATGGAGAATCAAATCCTTTGCCAACAGGTAGGGGGGCATTTCCCCGTCAAAGGTAAAGTGCATGGTGGCGGGGACTTTCAACAAAATTTTGCCCGTGCCCATGACAAATGCCGCGTCCGTGTTGCCTATGCCTGTGGCAAACTGCCCAAATGCCCCCGCATTACAGGTGTGGGAGTCCGTTCCCAATAAAACTTCCCCAGGGCGGGTGTGTCCCTCTTGGGCGAGGGCGATGTGGCACACTCCTTTGTAGTCTGGATTAGCCTTGAAATTGCTCAGGTCGGTAATGTCATAGAAGTATTTAATCCCCTGTTCCTGGGCAAACTCCCGTAAAATATCAATGTTGCGATTGGCGCGGGCATCCTTGGTAAAGATATAATGGTCGGGGATGAGCACAATTTTTTCCTTGTCCCATACCTTAGCGTCTGCGCCAAATTCCCGCTTGAATACGCCGATCGTGCCAGGTCCACACACATCATGGGTCATCAATAAGTCCACATCCACCCACACATTTTCTCCCGCAGTAACAGAGTCACGGTGAGCGGCCCGTGCCAAAATTTTTTCAGTCAATGTCATGCCCATAATCCATTACCTGTCCATCAGCCCAAACAAGTTTAAGTTCTAATCATACCATGAATATCCAGTCCCTGTGGCAATTTAGCCGTCCCCACACGATCATGGGTACCACTGTCAGTATTGTCAGTTTACAGATACTAGCGCTGGGGTTGGGGCAGACCTGGGACAGGGATACATGGGGTGAGTTACTAATCACATGGATTGCCTGTCTGGGGGCAAATGTGGCGATCGTCGGCGTTAATCAAATTATAGATGTGGACATCGATCGAGTGAATAAGCCCGATTTACCTCTCCCAGCGGGGTTGATTACTTCCCATCAGGCATGGCTAATTACGGCAATTTCAGCGGTGGTCGGTCTGTCCCTCAGTGCTTTGGCGGACATTTATTTATTGGCGGTGGTGTCCCTGAGCTTGTTAATTGGTTTTGCCTATTCAGTGCCCCCCCTGCGCTGGAAACGCTACGCCCTGTGGGCGGGTATTGCCATTATTGCTGTGCGGGGATCGATCGTGAATTTAGGTTTATTTTGGCACTTTACGGGCAGGGTGCATCTGCCCCCCGTGATCGCCATGATTACTATGTTTATGGTGATTTTTGGTCTGGTGATTGCTTTGGCTAAGGATGCCCCAGATACCACTGGCGATCGGGCCTTTGGCATTCAGACGGTGGCTTTGGGGTGGGGCGCAACTACGGTTTTACAGGGCACAGGGTGGTTATTGACTGGTCTTTACACCATCGGGGCTGTGGTGAGCTATGGATTAAATGCCCAACTCCTGTCCATGGGGTTAGGGGTGTGCGGGCTAGTGGTATGGGAGCAAACGCGCCGTATTGCTTCAACTCAAGACCTATGTCCCCAAGCAATGAAAAATTTTTACCAATTTATCTGGCGGATGTTTTATGTATCCTATGGGATTTTCCCCTTGGGGCTGATTACCTAATCTAGGGACAAGGATTCTTGCTATGCTAAAAAGACATCCCTGTCACAACCTATGACTCCAAGAGAATTACTGGAAACCTATGCCTCAGGTAAACGGGATTTTAGTGGCGAATCCCTGCTGGCCGCTGATATGTTTGGGGCAGAACTAATCGGCATCAATTTCAATAAGGCGGAACTGAAACGCACCAATTTTACCTATGCCTTTCTCAATAAAAGTAGTTTCAACCGCGCCAACCTGTCCGCCGCCAAGCTGGGGGGAGCAATCCTGAACCAGTCCTCCATGATGAGTGCCAACCTCAGCCATGCAGACCTCCATGGGGCATCCCTCCAGCGGGTAAATTTGTTTACGGCAAATATGCCCCAAACTAACCTGATGGATGCCAACCTCACGGAAGCCGACCTGCGATCGGTCAACCTCCAGTCCTCTAATTTGCGCTGTGCCATTTTGCGGGCAGTGCTGATGCGGGAAGAGCGGGGCTATCCCAACGCCAATATGAAAAACTGCGATCTGCGCAAGGCAGATTTGCGGGGTGGTAACTTCAGTGGGGTGGATTTGAGTGGTTCCGACTTGACGGGGGCAGATTTGAGTGAAGCCACCTTGAGCAGGGTGGATTTACAGGGGTGTAACTTGAGTCATGTGAATATGCGGGGGACCATTTTTTCGGAAGCCAATATGGCGGGGGCAATCCTGACTAATTCCGATGGGGATGGGGCGAACTTTACTAGGGCAAATCTGGATCAGGCTGACCTGAGTCAATGTAATTTCAGCCGATCAAACTTTTCTAAAGCAAAATTGACTGGGGCAAACATGACCTACAGTGTATTTTATCAAGCCCTAATGGTGGGCGCAGACCTGAGCCGTGCCCGCGTCCTTACTTCTAATTTGACTCAGGTGAGTTTGGTAGACGCCTATTTGGTGCGGGCGGTCTTGGATGGTTCCGATTTAACTGAAGCTGTCCTGACCAGGGCAGAAATCACGGGAACCAGTATGGTTGATGTAATTTTGACGGGTGCCACCATGCCTGATGGCAAAATTAGTGCTTAGATTTTCTCTGGCTTTCCCTTGCTCGATCGTCAACTTTCCCCCATGAATACCAGTATGGATACCTTTGACATCCTTGATGAAGTAGTCGCCGATATGGAGAATGATGACAATCTCCTGCGCATTAAGCGCTTGTTACTGTATGCGTCCCGCGGCGAGTGGGCAAAAAATGTGGATGAAGTGGTCTGTTATGGACTGCGGCAGTTAATTGAAGAAGTATTAGTGAATGTGCCTGATGCAGATACCCTCAAACGCAGTTTGGCAGAGCAGGTACGCAATCTCAACAGTCGCCCAGAATATGTAGAGTCCGCCGATTCCATCATTGGCACGATCGGGTTTTTGTATCCCATGCGGGAGCAGATTTTGCCCAAAGTGGTTAAACAGGACACGCCCCCAGCCCCAACCCCAAAACCAGAATTTATTCCCCATCCCTTTGATTTAAGATCGGAAATCTGCCGTAATGCCAGCCCTCTACAGGTGAAAATTCTCATTTTTTCCACCCTGTACCATCCCTTTAGCCCTAGGGAGCGGGATTGGTCGGAATTAAACAAATATGACTTAGATGATCTACTGCAAGCCCTCTATCAAGCCTGTAATTCCGCCCAAGAGGTCAAGGACAAATTGTATAGTACCGCCCAAACTAGCGAATTGGCTGAGGATGCCCAACGCACGGCGGGGGTAATTTATCAAGCTATGCGGTCATTATTTAACACCTAATTGAGAGCACGAACAGTATTAAGAAATTATGCTAAAAACCTGTGTTAAAATGCCAATTATATTAACTTGATTTAGCCCCTACGACTGTTTTGAGAACCATGACCGAACCCAATCAAACTCCCCAAGCCGTCGATCCCAAGTTTGGGTTTAATAGCTACGCTGAACGACTAAATGGACGCGCCGCCATGATTGGCTTTTTGCTGGCAATCGTGATTGAATTTGTGACTAAACAAGGGGTGGTTAAGTGGCTCGGTCTGATTAACTAAAAATTAACTAAAATATATGACTGGGTTTAACTTGCACCGCTGTTTTGTATTCCCATAACCATCTGGCGTAAGCCCTGACATCCCCTAACCTATTGCCATATGTCAGATATTATTCGCCGTCAAGTAACCGATAATCTTGACCAACTACTGGAAATTTTGCCCCTCTCTCTGCAAGACAATTTAAGAAATTACGGTCAGCTCGACCAACTGGTGGAAGTGGTGATGGACTTGGGTCGCCCCCCCGAAGCCAGATACTTTGACAGTTGGCACTATATGCGCGACTGCCCGATCGACCAGCAGGAACTGGATGAATCCATTGCCAAAGTAGGCATATTTAGTGGGGATAATCGGGCGGGTATTGAACGCACCCTACACAGAATCAGTGCCATCCGCAACCGCCAAGGCAAAATTATTGGTCTCACCTGTCGGGTGGGTAGGGCGGTCTATGGTACTAGCGCCATGATTCGTGACCTAGTGGAAACGGGGCAGTCCATTCTCCTGTTGGGCAGACCAGGGGTAGGCAAAACCACCGCTTTACGGGAAATTGCTAGGGTTTTGGCGGACGAATTGAATAAGCGGGTAGTGATCATCGACACCTCCAACGAAATTGCTGGGGATGGAGACATTCCCCACCCCGCCATCGGGCGCGCCCGCCGAATGCAGGTAGCCAAACCAGAACTGCAACACCAAGTGATGATTGAGGCGGTGGAAAACCATATGCCCCAAGTGATTGTGATTGATGAAATTGGCACCGAACTAGAGGCACTAGCCGCCCGCACGATCGCTGAACGGGGAGTACAGTTGGTGGGTACAGCTCACGGTAATCAACTGGCAAACCTGATTAAAAATCCTACCCTGTCCGATCTGATTGGTGGTATTCAGTCCGTGACCTTGGGCGATGAAGAAATGCGGCGCAGGGGACTACCCCAAAAAAGTATTTTGGAGCGCAAAGCCCCCCCCACTTTTGAGATTGCGGTGGAAATGTGGGAGCGCTACCGCTGGATCGTGCATCGCCAAGTCGCCGAAACCATAGACCTACTTCTGCGGGACCGCGAACCACCCAAGGAGACGCGATCGGTCAGCGACACGGGGGAACTGATTGTTACCCGCGAACCTGCCACTAGCCCCGAAGTGGTCAAAAATCCCTATCCTACGGGGTGGCGATCGACAGGACGCATGAAACCTATTCCCTTGGAGACCAATGGGACAAGTAAAGAAGAAGGATTGACCGCTGGACAAGAGCCAGAGCCTGTGCCCAACTACCAAGGGGGCGAACTGCGCATCTACCTTTACGGGGTCAGTCGTCAGCAGACCGAACAAATTATCCAAACCCTGCAACTGCCAGCGGTGGTGGTCAAAAGTATGGATGAAGCTGATGTGGTACTAGCGCCCCGGTCTCAAATTCGTGGCCATAGCAAACTGCGCCAGATGACCGAAGCCCGCCAAATTCCCATTCACACTATCAAAGCCTGTACCCTGCCCCAAATTACCCGCGCCCTGTGCCGCCTGCTCAACATGGACGAAAGTCCCAGTATTTCCGATCTGCAAATGTTTGCCTATGGGGACTCAGAGGATGAAATGGAAGCATTGGAAGAGGCGCGCCTTGCGGTAGAGCAAATTGTTATTCCCAAGGGACAGGCGGTGGAACTCCTGCCCCGATCGTCTTTTATTCGTAAAATGCAACATGAATTGGTGGAGCATTATCATTTACGATCGGACAGTTTTGGCGATGAACCGAACCGCAGATTACGCATTTATCCCAACTAGCTGTGAGGAATACCTAAAGTAAGCCGATTGTTATGTGAATCAGCCAAGTCCTAGATTACCATTAGATAAAGTAGTCTCCCAAAAACTATCTATGGATAACACTGATTTAACTAAATTATTGAGCAAAGGCTACTATGTCACCCTCGGCACTCTCGCCCTGCTGTTGGAAACTGCCCAATCTCCCCAAAAACGGGCTGAAGTAGTTAACCAATGGCAAGCCAATTTAGGGAATTTATTGGATGAACTGACCAGCAAAGGGGTAGCCACAGAAAGTGAAGCCCGTAGTTTCGTGGATAACATGGTGGCAGAACAGATCAAGACCGTAGATACCACTGCCACCACCGTCAATCCCCCTAATCCCCAGACCCCTGAGGATGAAATCGCTGAACTAGCCAAACTCACCAAACAATTAGCCGACTTACGATCGCAGTTGGAGAGCATGGGGCAATAGGCTATAATGTTAAAAATTTTGTCGAAAACAGCCTTGGGGTATTATGGTGAGTTCTTCCGTTCCGTTTGCATCTGTCAATCGCAATAACTCGTCCTGGTGGTGGGTAAGTCTGCATTTAGCTTCCATGGTATTTGGGTTATTTGGATTGTTGTGGGTATTGCCCAACAGCGAATTTATTGCCAGCCTATCCCCCCTCGGTATGCAGATTTTTAGCTTTGGGATGCAAAATGGCGGAGCCATGTATATGGTAGTGGGAGCCTTAGCCCTGTTTGTGTATGGTAAATCCGTACTGGGACTGAGACGCACCCTCGCTTTTATGATCCCCTCGATCGGGTTGTCTCTGGGCAGTGAATTATTGGGCACTAGCACAGGTTTTCCCTTTGGCGCATATTCCTATTTGAGCGGTCTCGGTTACAAAATTCTCGACCTTGTGCCTTTCACCATTCCCCTATCTTGGTTTTACATGGGATTTGTCTCCTTTTTGTTGGCTTGCACTACCCTTAGGGCGGGGACGCACTGGTTACAAAGGCTGGAGGCGATCGCCCTTGGCGCTATGATGCTTACTGCGTGGGATTTTGTCCTTGATCCTGCCATGAGCCAAGCCCAGTATCCATTTTGGGAATGGCATCAATTTGGCGCATTTTTTGGTATGCCCCTGCAAAATTTTGCCGGCTGGATGCTCACAGGTACATTATTTATGACCGTCGCTTCCTTACTGTGGGGCAAAGATCAGCATCCCCTACTCACCCGCCACCAGTTATTGTTACCCCTAGTTGTCTATGTAGGCAATTTTGTATTTGGTGCACTCCTGAGCGTGGGGACAGGTATTTACCCGCCGATCGGTCTGGGCATTTTATTGGGCATTGCCCCTGCGGTGGGTTTGTGGTGGTCCGCTGAATCCAGCACTACCGCCTCTGCCGTGCCCCTAGACTCAACCATGCCTTCCGATTCTGCTGTACCCGTCAAATGATTCCGTTTATCCTCGCCTCTGGCTCGCCCGCCCGCCGTGCCCTGCTAGAAAATGTGGGTCTTGCCGTAACCCCAGTGGTGAGTAACTTTGACGAAGCCACCATTCAAGTCTGCGATCCCATCAGCTTGGCAACCACCCTTGCCCAATGTAAAGCGGAAACAGTGGCACAACAATTTAGGGAACAGCCCGCCCTCGTCCTTGGTTGTGATTCGCTCCTGTGGCTCAATGGCAAAGTCTGGGGCAAACCCAACACTATCTCCCGCTCGATCGAGATGTGGCAAGAGATGCGGGGAAATTATGGAGATTTAATCACAGGACATGCTTTAGTTGATACTAAACAGCAAAGAACCCTAGTTAAATATGGTCAAACTCGAGTTTATTTTGTCCATGCCACCGATGCCGAGATAGAGAGCTACGCAGGGACAGGAGAACCCCTAAACTGTGCTGGTTGTTTTACCCTAGAACGCCTGGGCGGATGGTTAGTTGAACGGATAGAAGGCTGTCATACCAATGTAATCGGACTCAGCTTACCCCTCTTACGATCGATGCTCAGGGAAATGGGGTATGCCCTCAGTTTCAATGCAGGAAAAACAGTCCTCACCCCCTTATCCTAGACTAAAAAACCTCCACCCCAACAGGGCAGAGGCAAATCGTAGAGAGGAGAATAAATGACTAGAAGGAGAATACGGTGCGCAAAGTACCGACAAACACGGTAGGCGCAGTAGTATTATCAGGATTAAAGATAAACTGAATGTCTGGAGTAATCCTGATGTTATCGCTGATGGGGTAGTTGTAGAACAACTCTAGGTTGGTTTGCGTGGCTGGCGTAGCCAAGTTCGCCGAAGGCTGACCTACACCAATACCAGCAAGCGCACCTTTCTTAAAGAGGTTGGGGAAGGCAAAGCCCGCTGTCCAATAGATAGGTGTGGTAGTGGTAGGAGTAGCCGTCAGTACACCCAGATCAGTCACCGTGTCAGTCCTGCTACCAATCCCAAAGCGACCAAAGAGTGCCGCTCCTCTAGCAAAAGCCCACTCCAAGTTCACACCAAAGGCATCAAGTGTGGAAGTCGTAGTAGTTGGATTGGGTACAGCCGATGGATCATTTTCACCTAGACTTGCCCTGGTGTATTGCAGTTTCAGGGCAAAGGGGATATTACCATCCTTGTCAGTAGGGACATACCCCAACTCCACAGTCAGCTGGTTACTCTCCCCAAACAAGCCCCCCGTAGGGTTTAGAGTTCCAGGGGTAGCTTCTGAGGCATTTCCCGCATAGTACAAAACACCAATGTAGAAAGGACCTTGGTTAGGGTTGTACTTAGCAAATAGACCACTACCAGCCGCTACGGGGAGAAGCAATTGGTTATTGAGGAAGGTTGTATTAGAGAAGTCCACCGCTTCATTGTTGGCATAGCTGTTGGTATCAATCAAGTCAAAAGCGTTCATCGCACCCGCTGACACGCTAAACTCCTTGCCAATCTTGAAGTCGTAGCGCAGGGTGGTGAGCTTTACCTCAGAGGGATTACCAGCATAGTCTAAGAAAGGAGTAGGATTCGCAATTTTATTCCCAGAATCCAAGCGGGTTACCAAAAGGTCATTGCCTGTAAAACTGGTGTTGAGGTTCAAGCGGGAGCGAGCGGCAATTACAGTATTTTTGTCAGTTGCCCCAGAAATAGCAAAGATAGCTTGACCTTCCAGCTTGGTGGTGGTGGAGAATTGCTGAGATTCCAAGGTGGCGACTTTCCCCTCGAGACTATCCACACGACCGCGCAGGGTGGCGAGTTCAGCGGCAAATTCCTCTTGCAGTTTTTGGATGGCGGCGAGGTCATCTCTGCTTACTTTGTCCGCCAATCCAGAGGCAATGATCTCGTTGATCTTGTCCAAACAGGCATTGAGACCAGCGGCAAACTCATAGCGGGTCATGGCTTGATTGCCACGATAGGTACGATCGGGATAGCCTGCAATACAGTTGTAGCGCTCCACGAGGGATTGCAAAGCAGTAAATGCCCAGTCGGTGGGTTTGACATCGCTCAGTTGAGAAATGGCAGTCACCTGAGACATCGGCTCTCTACCAGTCAAACGGCGGATTTCTGAGCCGAGTTGATCCACATCGGTTCTGGGGGCGGGCTCATTAGCTTGCGCAGGGGCAAGGTTACCACTGACCACACCAGCCACACCAATAGCGGCGGCTGAAGTAGCAAAACGGAGAAAATTCTTCATAACACTCCTCGAGAGGTTGAAAGACAATACTTAACTGATTCTAAAAATTAGATTCTAGTGATGGTAAATCGGTTCATTTGATTTTAGGAGTTCGTGGTGAACAATTTATTGCCAATTTTGCGGATTTTTTTAGATTTAGCTAGTTTTGGCAGTTTTTGAGTAACTTTGGCAAAAATGACAACTGGAGTAGTGGTTTCAGCCATTGAAACATTTGCCCTTTGTCAAACCTATCCCATTAGCTAGAAGCTATTAACACAAAAATACAATTACCATACTTTTACCCAATTATGTTAAGTTTTGTTATGTCGAAAGTTGATCTGGAGCAGGTTGCCCAGCAGTTAGAGAGTGCCAACTCCCGCGATCGTTTGTTAGCACTGGTTTCCTTGCGCCATGTGGAGCCTGAGCAGGCTGTGCCCCTAATTCTCAAAGTGATTAATGATGACAATTTACAGATTAGATCGATGGCGGTATTTGCCTTGGGGGTAAAGCCTACCCCTGATTGTTTGCCTGCCCTGTTGAAAATTTTAGAGACGGAAACGGACTACGGCATTCGGGCGGATGCGGCGGGCGCTTTGGGCTATCTGCGGGATCAACGGGCATTTGAACCACTCCTGCGCCTGTTTTATGAAGATGTGGAATGGCTGGTCAGGTTTAGTGCCGCCGTGTCTTTGGGCAATTTGGGTGACCCCCGTGCCTATGATGCCCTAATTGGTGCTTTGCACAGTGGAGAGCCGATTTTACAACAGGCATCGATCGCCGCTTTGGGAGAAATTGGCGATGTGCGTTGTGTAGATGAGGTATTGCATTTTGCCCAATCGGAGGACTGGCTCACCCGTCAGCGGTTGGCGGATGCCCTAGGCAATTTACCTACCCCCAAAACTCGATCGGCATTGCAATATATGGCTAAAGATGCCCATCCCCAAGTTGCCCTTGCGGCCCAATTAGCCCTAGAAAAGGTAGACAAGGCATTGACGCAAAACATGGGTTAGCTTAATCGGCGGGAAGCCCGTACTCTATCTGTTCCGCAGGTGGCGTAAGCCATGTTGTGTTTACTCAACGAAGATGAGTGTCGGGAGTCGTTCACTGTGTAACAAACTGTGATAACTTGAAAATGGGTTAAGTAAGAGTTTTTAGCATGGTAGCAACAGCAGAAAGAACAACTGGCATTATCACCCAAGTCATCGGACCTGTGGTGGATGTGGAATTTCCGGGGGGCAATTTGCCCGAAATTTATACAGCTTTGGTCATCACTGGCAGAAATGAGGCTGGTCAAGATATTAGGGTAACCGCCGAAGTCCAACAACTTTTGGGAGACAATCGGGTGCGCGCCGTCGCCATGAGTAGCACGGACGGCATTGTGCGCGGTATGTCTGTGGAAAATACGGGCGCGCCCATCAGCGTACCTGTCGGCAAAGCCACCCTTGGCAGAATTTTCAATGTACTGGGTGAACCGATCGATGAAATGGGAGCGGTGGAGACCACCGAAAAGTTTCCCATTCACCGCCCCGCCCCCGCTTTCACTAGCTTGGAAACCAAACCTTCTACCTTTGAGACGGGGATTAAAGTGATTGACCTGTTGGCTCCCTATCGTCGGGGTGGCAAAATCGGTCTATTTGGTGGCGCTGGGGTAGGCAAAACCGTATTGATTCAAGAGTTGATCAACAATATCGCCAAAAAGCACTCTGGGGTGTCTGTATTTGGTGGTGTAGGGGAGCGCACCCGTGAAGGGAATGACCTGTACAACGAAATGAAGGAGTCAGGGGTACTGCAATACTTGGCGCTGGTCTATGGACAGATGAATGAACCCCCCGGTGCCAGAATGCGGGTGGGTCTTTCGGCTTTGACTATGGCAGAGTATTTCCGAGATGTCGGCAAACAAGATGTACTCCTGTTCATTGACAACATTTTCCGTTTTGTGCAGGCTGGTTCGGAAGTGTCGGCATTGATGGGACGGATGCCCTCAGCGGTGGGTTATCAACCTACTTTGGGCACGGAAATGGGGGATTTACAGGAACGCATCACCAGTACGGCGGATGGCTCTATTACTTCGGTGCAGGCGGTGTATGTACCTGCGGATGACTTGACTGACCCCGCCCCTGCCACCACCTTTGCCCACTTGGATGCCACTACGGTACTTTCCCGTGGTTTGGCGGCTAAGGGGATTTATCCCGCCGTTGATCCCTTGGGTTCTACCTCCACCATGTTGCAACCTGCGATCGTGGGGCAAGAACACTATGACACGGCGCGGGCGGTACAAAAAACTTTACAACGCTACAAGGAGTTACAGGACATCATCGCCATTTTGGGCTTAGATGAGTTGTCAGAAGATGACAAGGTAACGGTGGCCCGTGCCCGTAAGATCGAGCGGTTCCTGTCCCAGCCCTTCTTTGTGGCAGAGGTATTCACAGGTTCCCCCGGTAAATATGTCACGATCGAGGAGAGTATCAAGGGCTTCCAGATGATTTTATCTGGGGAGTTGGATGAACTACCTGAACAGGCTTTTTATCTGGTGGGCAACATCGATGAAGCGATCGCCAAGGCAGAAAAACTGAAAGCATCGAGTAAATAGTCCCCAACCATTTGTAGTTGAGTTGATCTTGTGATTTTCTTAGCCCCTATCCTGTATGGACAAGGGGCTTTGTATTGGCGCTATTTCAGAAACTTTAGTAAAATTAAGGCAGAGTCAAAAATTCCCATGCAAATTAACTTAAATTGCCAACTGAGTAACGGTAATCTGCCCCAAGGACAAACTGTAGCCCAACGGCAGTTAGCCATCGGGGTCTCAGCTCAGCGCCCGCCCCACAATAATTTGCCCCTCAATCTCTGTCTGATTCTCGATCACAGTGGTTCTATGGCAGGCAAGCCGATGGATACGGTGAAAAAAGCCGCCTGTGAATTGCTCAACCACATGAACCATCACGATCGCATCTCGGTCGTCGGATTCAATCACAAGGCAAGGGTAGTGGTACCGAATCAGCCCGTAGATTATGTGGAACGCATCAAGTCTGATATTTATGGTCTCAAAGCCGATGGCGGCACCTGCATTGATGATGGCATCAAATTGGGACTGGTGGAACTAGCTAAGGGGAAAGATGGCACGATCGGTCAGGCATTTATTTTGACGGATGGGGAAAATGAGCACGGGAATAATGAGCGCTGTTTGCAGTTTGCCAGCCTCGCCACCGAATACAACATTACCCTCCATGCCTTGGGCTTTGGGGATTTTTGGAATCAAGACATTTTAGAAAAAATTGCCGATGTGGGGGGTGGCAAATTAGTGTATATCCCCGATCCCAGTGCCGCCGATCGAGAATTTCAACAGCTATTACAGAGGGTCAAGGCGGTGGGGGTAACCAATGCCCACTTACTCTTAGAATTAGCCCCGGGGGTGCGTCTAGCGGAATTAAAACCCATTGCCCAAGTCGCTCCAGAGACGATCGAGCTGAATTATCAACAGGAAGGCAACACGATCGTGGTGCGTTTAGGGGACATTCTCACGGATCAGGAGCGGGCGGTGTTGGTGAACTTGTATATTAACTACAGCGATCGTCAGCCTATGGTAGCCATTACCAGAGTGCAAGTGCGCTATGACAACTTGGGTTATGCCAATCTCCTGTCTAGTCCTGTGGATGTATCAGCCAGAATTACCGCCGACTATCGCCCCACCCTCCAGCCCGAAGTGCAAAATCATGTACTCGCCCTTGCCAAATATCGCCAGACCCAAATGGCCGAAGCCAAACTAAAACAGGGAGATATGGCAGGAGCCGCCACCATGCTCCAATCTGCGGCTCAAACCGCTTTACAGATGGGCGATCGCCAGGGAGCCACCATTTTGCAAACCAACGCCACCCGCCTGCAAGCAGGTACTACCCTTAGCGAAGCCGATCGGAAACAGACCCGTATTGTCGCCAAAACCGTACTTCAGCCTAAACCCAGTCCTTGAATATATGATTATCTGTCCCAGTTGCGCCCACCCCAACCCCGTCGGTGCCACCTATTGCGAAGCCTGCTTTACGCCGTTGGCAGTGCCCATGACCAGCACCTGTCCCAACTGTGGTGCCCCTGTCAGATCAGATGCCATTTTTTGCGGTAACTGCGGTTTCAATCTGCAAGCAAATCCTGCTATCATGCCAATAGCGTCTGGAGTGTCTATGTCTAATCATCCTGAAACTGAGGAATTACCTGAGCCAATTTATGGAGCTACCGAAAACTTAGAAGTTCCATCCCCCGATGTAGAAGAGTTGCCAGAAGACCCAGCCTACCAGCCCCATACCATTACCCCCATGTCCCCTTTGCCCACCCCAGCGGTGAACAAAACCCAACTGCAGGTGCACAAGGCCGCCCTATTCCATGTGCAGACCAATACCCTCATAGAACTGCCTACCCAATTGCCCGTACTGCATATCGGTAAACCCAATAACCTAGTGCCCCCTGATATAGATGTATCGGGATTCCCAGACAGTGATATTGTGTCCCGTGTGCATGGGGATATTCGTATTGAAGGGGATGCCTTTTACCTAGAGGATACGGGGAGTTCCAATGGTACCTATGTGAATAATTTGCCCCTGCCTGTGGGCAATAGACATAAGTTACGATCGGGAGACCGCATTTCTTTGGGGAAGGGGGACAAGGTGAGTTTTATTTTTCAATTGTTGTAAACCCTGACCTATGGCAAATCCCCACCAGATTACTTGGGAAGAGGTACGCCAAAAGTTTAAGCAGGTGTGGGGTTATGACGACTTTAGACCGCCTCAGGGGGAAATTATTGCCAACCTCTTAGCCCAGCGGGATAGCCTGGTGGTACTGGCAACGGGGGGCGGTAAATCCATTTGTTTTCAACTGCCCGCCCTGCTCAAGTCTGGTTTGACTTTAGTAATTTCGCCCCTGCTTGCCCTGATGGAAGATCAGGTGATGGACTTGAAAAAGCGCCAACTGCCCGCCGAGACCCTGCACAGTGCCCTCACCCCGATCGAGCGCAAGCGGGTATTGCAAAATTTGTGGCGCTTACGGTTACTGTACCTATCTCCCGAAACCTTGCTCAGTGAACCCGTGTGGCAAAGGCTGTGTGAACCCGATCTGACCATTGTGGGGTTGATGTTGGACGAAGCCCATTGTTTGGTGAATTGGGGGGATTCCTTTCGTCCCGCCTACCGCCGTTTGGGCGCTGTGCGCCCTGCCCTGTTACAAAACAAACCGCCCACCCACCCGCCCATCTCCATCGCCGCTTTTACCGCCACCGCCGACCCCGCCGCCCAAGCGGAATTGCAGTCTTGTTTACAATTAGACCATCCCCAATTTGTCTGTACCAGCCCCTACCGTCCCCACCTCAGCCTCAATGTGTCCATCGCTTGGAGTGTAGCGGGGCGCAAAAAACAAGCCCTAGACTTTATTCGATCGTTTCCTAACCAGACGGGGCTAATTTATATGCGCAGTCGTCGGGAAGTGGAAGAATTGGCAGAATGGCTGAATAGTGAGAATTTCCAGACCATGGCTTATCATGGGGCATTGCCCGCCAAAGAGCGCCGCCAGATCGAAAAATTATGGTTATCGGCAGAAATACCGTTTGTGGTGACCACCAATGCTTTTGGCATGGGGGTAAATATGCCGACCGTGAGGTGGGTACTGCATTTTCAGTCGCCCTTGACCCTAGCGGATTATATTCAAGAAGTGGGTAGGGGCGGGCGGGATGGCAAACCTGCCACGGCCCTGATGCTAGTCAGTGAACCTACGGGCATTTTGGATGGGAGCGATCGACAGCGGATGCAGTATTTTATTGATGAACAGCGCAAACTCCAGACCAGAGCAAAAAAAATTATCAGTAAGTTACCCCCCAAGGGGCAGTACAAAGACATTCTCAAACTGGGAGAAGATGGGCCTATTGCCCTAGGACTCCTGCACAGCGCCAAACAACTGGTGTGGCATAGCCCCTTTGAGTATGAAATTACCCACCCCAAACCCGAACTACCCGACACGGAATCTACAGCGATCGCCGAAATGCAGGGATTTATTACCACCAAAGAGTGTCGCTGGGCATATCTAATGCGCGCCTTTGGGTTTGCGGAGGAAGCAAAAGGGCTAAAATGTGGCAGATGCGACAACTGTACCCGCAAAAAAAATTGGTAATTATGCAATCTCTCCTGTCCGCCCTCACCGCCAAATTTGCCACAGCCTGTGAGCGGGCTTTTTCTGGCTCGATCGAGCCAGCGGTTTATCAAGTCGTGCCCAGCAAAGACCCGAAATTTGGCGATTACCAGTGTAATGGCGCGATGATTTTAGCGAAACAACTGGGACAACCACCCCGCACGATCGCCCAGCGCATAGTAGATCACCTAGAAATTGCCGACCTGTGCCACCCCCCCGAAATCGCAGGAGCGGGTTTTATTAACCTGAAATTGCAGACCAGCTTTTTAGAAACTACCCTCGCCCAGATGCACAGGGATCAGCGGTTGGGCATTCCCCCCGTAACTCAGCCCGAAACCATTATTGTGGACTTTTCCAGTCCCAACATCGCCAAAGAAATGCATGTGGGACACCTGCGATCGACCATCATCGGCGACTGCTTAGCCCGCATTTTCGAGTTTTTGGGGCATCGCACCCTGCGCCTCAACCATGTGGGGGACTGGGGCACCCAATTTGGTATGTTGATTACCCACCTAAAAACGGAATTTCCCCAAGCCCTGACCCAATCCCATGCCCTCGACTTGGGAGACTTGGTGGAATTTTATCGTCAGGCAAAAACCCGCTTTGATACGGATGCCGAGTTTAGGGACAAGGCCCGATTAGCGGTGGTGGATTTGCAATCGGGGGAACCCAGCGCCCATCAGGCATGGCAGTTACTGTGTGCCCAGTCCCGCCAAGAATTTCAGAAAATTTACGACCTGTTAGATATTCGCCTAGAGGAGCGGGGGGAATCTTTCTATAATCCCTATCTGCCTGCTGTAGTTCAGGATTTGGCAGCTTTGGGTTTATTGACTGAGGATGATGGTGCCAAATGTGTCTTTTTGTCGGGCTTTACCAATAAAGAAGGGGAGCCATTGCCCCTAATTGTCCAGAAACGGGATGGGGGCTTTAATTATGCCACCACCGACCTTGCCGCCCTGCGCTACCGCGTCCAGGTCGATCGAGCCGATCGCATCCTCTATGTAACTGATATGGGGCAGTCCGCCCACTTTACCCAAGTATTTCAGGTGGCACAACGGGCAGGGTGGTTACCCGATCGTGTCAAAGCTATCCATGTACCCTTTGGCTTAGTGCTAGGAGAAGATGGCAAAAAATTTAAGACCCGATCAGGGGATACGGTGGCCCTCAAACTGTTATTGCAGGAAGCCATCGATCGTGCCCAACAGGATTTGCACCAGCGCAACCCCAATTTGGATCAGGACACTATCGACCACACCGCCCGGGTCATTGGCATTAGTGCCGTGAAATATGCCGACCTCAGTCAAAACCGCACCAGTAATTATGTGTTTAGTTTTGATAAAATGCTAGCCCTGCAAGGGAATACAGCCCCCTATCTGCTCTATGCCTATGTGCGGGTGCAGGGGATTGCTCGCAAAGGCAATATCAATTATGGCGACCTCTGCCTCGATCGTCTGTGCTTAACCACTGACCCCGAACTGGTGTTAGCTAAACATTTATTGCAACTGGCGGACACGATCGCCACCGTGGCAGAAGATTTACTACCCAATCGCCTATGTCAGTACTTATACGAACTGAGTCAAAAATTTAATCAATTCTTTGAGCAGTGCCCTGTCCTCCAAGCCCCCGAACCACTGCGCACCTCTCGCCTGTGCCTCTGCGACCTCACCGCCCGCACTTTACAATTAGGTTTAGCCTTGCTGGGCATTCCCGTTTTAGAAAAAATGTGATCCAGATCACCTAAAATCGTGCCCTTGATCACCACCAATTCTAAATTTTTGGTTAATAATACAAACACTAGCGACGTATCTACTTCAGCCTACAGTCATCTGTAGGCTTTTTTAATACTGAATTTATGCCACTCCCTCCCAAGGGCCGGGGGCAAGGAGTATCAATCCACCTCTTCGCTATTCAGGTCTAGTTTCTTTTGTACTTGTCTGAGGAGGCGTTGCCATTGGGGCAGTTTACGAAATATGGCACTGGACTTAAAGAAATCTTTTACAGGAAAGGCAGGATAACCCATCACTTTGGCATCTGGGGTTTGATCGTCTAAAATACCAGACTGGGCGGCTACCATCACGCGATCGCCCAAGTGAATGTGATTTGCCACGCCCACTTGACCGCCTAACACCACATTGTCCCCCAAAGATGCCCCGCCTGATAAGCCCACTTGACCCGCCAGGAGGCAATTTTTGCCCGTCATACAACCGTGGCCAATTTGCACCAGATTATCAATTTTTGTGCCCTGTCCGATTCTGGTCTCCCCGATCGATCCCCGATCGATACAAGTATTAGAACCGATTTCCACCTGATCTTCTAAAACTACTTTACCCACTTGGCGCATTTTTGTCCATGTACCTTCCCGATCGGGCACAAAGCCAAACCCTTCACCACCGATGACCGCGCCGCTGTGGATGACACAATCTCGACCGATCTCTGTGCCTTCATGAATTACCGCATTGGCATAAATAATGGTGTGATCGCCGATGATTACTCGATCGTAGATGGTGCAGTTGGCATGAATTTGTACCCCCGCCCCCAGTTGCACGCCTGCCCCAATCACCGCATGGGCACCCACAAAGGCAGTTTCAGGGATCACCGCCCCTTGTCCGATCACCGCAGAAGCATGAATACCCACAGGGGCGGGTGGGAGGGGATAGAGCAGATCAATGGCTTTGGCAAACAGCAGGCGCGGTTGGGCAGTAATCACATAAGCCACAGGGTGCATAATAGTTTCCATTACCGCTAGCACTCGATCGTCCTCAGGGATAAACAACGCCCCCGCTTGGGTAGTAGCCAGTTGATGGAAAAATTGTTTATTCTCTAAAAAACTAAGTTGGTGAGCGCCAGCCAGTTTCAAGGGCGCAACCCCCTGTAGTTCGGGATCAACGCCCCCGATGATGGTTTGGCTGTCAAGCCCCAAGGCGGTTACTAATTCACTAAATTTCACGATCGATTCTTGTCCGTTGGAGGTAATTTTAGCAAAAAAGGGTTTTCTGGCTGTATCTAAAGACGATATTTGGTTTCCGCCAATTCGTAGAGTTTTCGCCAAAAGATGCGATTGATGCCCACCACAAACAAACTCATCACCCCAATTCCCAAAGTAATTTTTGCCCAGTCCCCCGTATTGGTCGCCTCGGCGATATACGCCCCCAGCCCCGTCGCCTTCAGGGTATCCTGTCCCCAAGATACTATTTCCGACACAATGCTGGCATTCCATGCCCCACCACTAGCGGCAATCCCCCCCGTTACCAAAGCCGACGAAATACCGGGGAGAATCAGCGTCCGCCACAACTGCCAACCCTTGAGACCCGTATTGGCTGACATTTCCCGCAAATCATTGGGAATACTAGCCGCCCCCGCGATCGCGTTAAATAAGATGTACCACTGAGCGCCAAGGGACATGAGCAGAAGACTGCCCACCTCGATACTGATGCCCGTTTTGATAAAAAACAGGGTGGCAAAGGGAAAGATAAAATTAGCAGGGAAAGAAGCCAGAAACTGCACCACTGGTTGCAATAGCCTTGCCAAAGTCGGATTAAACCCGATCGCCACCCCCACAGGAGTCCAGATGAGGGTAGAGAGGATGACCATCACCGTTACCCTGATCAAGGTCAGACATCCCAAACCCAACACTTTAATAATTTCTGACAAGCCCACCGTACTAAAAACAAAGTTCAATCCCAGTGCCACTAAGCCACCCGAAATTATGAACAAAACAAAGTTATAGACTCGATCGATCAATTTTTCTTGCAACGGATCAATTTCTGCGGGGGTATCGGGGGGAAAAAGTCTGCCCATGGTCTGGTTAATCCCCTCTTGCACGGGGGCAAACACTTGACCGAGGTAGCGGGGAATGCGGGCATTTCTGAGTATATTTAACAGCCACGACTTGGGAGCCTCAGCGCTGGCACTTTGCTCTAGGCGAAACTTATCCGCCCAAGCAATCAAAGGTCGCCAAAACACTTGATCCACCAGTACAATTACTACCGCCATAGTCAGCACTGCATAGCCTAAGGCGGACAAATCCTGTTGTTTGATTGCCTCTGCCACATAGGAGCCAACCCCAGGTAAAGTATATTCCCGATTGAGAATACTAATCGCCTCACTCTCTGCCACAAAAAACCAACCACCGCCAAAACTCATCATGGCATTCCACAACAGATTGATAGCTGAGGCAGGCACTTCTAGGGTAGTAAAAATGCGCCATTTAGAGAGCTGATATAAGTTCACCGCTTCCAATAGTTCCTTGGGCAAGGTGCGCAGGGATTGATAGAACGAAAACACCATATTCCACACTTGGCTAGTGAAAATGGCAAAAACAGACGCGGCTTCCAAACCCAACAAACTACCGGGGAAAAGGGCAAGAAAAGCAGTTACAGTGACTGAAAGAAACCCCAACACGGGCACGGACTGCAAAATATCTAACAGGGGAATCATAATTTTTTCCGCCCTAGGACTGTGGGCCGCCACATAGCCATAGATAAGGGTAAAAATGAAAGAGAAAAACAGGGCAATGAACATGCGCAGAGTCGATCGAGCCGCATAGTAGGGCAGGTGCACAGGATTTAAGTCAATCTGGGGCAAAGTATCCGTAGGTTGAAAAGAGACTAGAGCGCCCTCCCCCACCCGCGCTATCAGGGCAATCAGCAACAGACTACCTAGAATCATCGCCACATCGGCAGAGCCAAAGGGAAACCGTTTCAGGGCTTCAGGAGATGGAAAAGTGCGTTTCAACATAGGAATTTACAGGGCATTTAATTAAGAGAATGTAATATCCCGATCGAGGGAATCTATGAATTGGCGAGCGGACTGACGGATTTGCTCCTTTTCATTTTCGTCCTTATTATCAAACATTTGGGTCATTAAAGATACCCTGCCATTTTCTTGAAAATCTGCCCTGTACACATCCACAAAATGCCAATATAAATAATTGAAAGGACAGGCTTTTGTGCCTGTTTTTTGTTTCACATCGTAGGGGCAATGGCGACAACAATCCCCCATTTTTTGTAAATAGTTGCCCCCCGACACATAGGGTTTAGAAGCTAAAATGCCCCCGTCGGCAAAGGTAGCCATACCCAACACATTAGGAAGCTCCACCCACTCATAGGCATCCACATAGGCAAACCAAAACCACCTATTTAATTGGCGGGGATCGGTAAAGGTCAAATTACTAAAATTACTCAGTACCATTAACCGTTGAATGTGATGGGAAAAGCCATAATCTAACACATGATTTAGGGCATCTCTCAGACAGGCTAAATCCGTATTGCCATGCCAATAAAATGCAGGTAATCCATAGGTAAATTGGAAGTGATTACTATTTCTCGCGTAGGGCATCATAGCTTCATAATAAACCCGAATATATTCCCGCCAGCCGATAATTTGCCTGAGCAAACCTTCCACCGAATTGAGGGGCGCTTTTTCCTCTGCATAAGCCTTGATTGCCAAATCACAAATTTCTTGGGGAAGCAATAAGCCATTATTCAAATAGAGGGACAACACGGAATGAAATAAAAATGGTTCCCCTGTTTTAATGGCATCTTCATAAAAGCCGAAATTAGCCAACCGTCGATCGATAAAATCATTAGCCAACATTAGAGCCTGAGAGCGGGTTACTCCATAGATAAATTTATCTAATCTGCCAAAAGTATGGGGTAGAAATTGCTGGACTAGATCAATCACTTCTTGGGTAATGGCATCAGGATGAAAGGTAATTACAGGGGGAATAGCAATTCCTTTGGGTAATGATTTACGATTGTCTTTGTCATAGTTCCATTTACCCCCAACGGGCTTACCATCCGCCATTAAATAACCAGTGACTTTGCGCATTTCTCGATAAAAAGTTTCTAGGCGATAGGTTTTAGCAATTTTGGGAATAAACCTGTCTAAATCCGCTAAAAAGAAACCATTGGGGATAATTTTTACCCGCTCTGGAAATTCAGTTTGTAACTCTTGTAATCTCGATCGACTGTCCCATTCACTGGGGGTCATACAAGTTAATTGTAAATGGGGATAGGTGAGCAAAAATTCTCGTAAACCCTGACTATGCCAACCCTCTGTAAAAATGGTATAAACCGCAAAACCCGACTGACATAACTCGATCGCTTTGTGTCTTTGGGCACTGAGCATATAGACTAATTTTTGTTTGTGGTGGGGAATAAATGTGGCATATGCCAAAGATTCCACAAATAAGACTAAAGGGTGTCGATCGATTAAATTCCTAGGAAAAACATTTAGATTTAACTGATCATGGTTAATAAATAACGCCTCAGTATATGCCTGGGGATCGATCGAGCATTGCCTAGTCTGTTGTAAATATAAGTTTGCGGTATTTTCCATATATCTAAGATTTAACGGACGATCGATTCAGGCAAAAAAGATGCCCATTGGCACAAAAGTTTTCTGCAAATCCAAGCCCAATAATGTTTTAGGCTAAACTGATGACAACTAATCATAAGCCAAGACTTGAGACCATCGGGATTTAACAAATTGAGGTTAGCTATGACAGAAGTTCTCATTGGCATCATTGGCGGGAGCGGGCTATATCAAATGTCCGAACTCCAAGCAGTACAAGAATTGCAGGTATCTACTCCTTTCGGCGCGCCCGCTGATACGATCGTAACAGGAAAATTACGGGGAGTGCCTGTGGCTTTTTTACCCCGATTCGGTCGATCGCACACCTATTCCCCTACGGCTGTGCCCTATCGTGCCAACATCTATGCCCTGAAAAGTTTGGGAGTAAAATACATCATTTCTGCGTCGGCGGTGGGGTCTTTGCAGACAGAAGTCAAACCTTTGGATTTGTTGATCCCTGACCAGTTGATCGATCGTACCAAGCATCGAGTTGATAGTTTCTTTCGGGACAATGGTCTGGTGGTACATATTGGATTTGCCCAGCCCTTTTGCCCTGAACTAAGTCGGATTGTGGCTGAGAGTGCCAGCGCCTTGCAACTGCCAGAAATTACTATCCATCCTACGGGTACTTATCTATGTATGGAAGGTCCCGCCTTTTCCACCAAAGCTGAGTCCAATTTGTATCGCAGTTGGGGCGCTCATGTGATCGGCATGACCAACAGCACGGAAGCGAAATTAGCCCGTGAGGCACAGATTGCCTATGCTACCCTTGCCTTGGTTACGGACTATGACTGCTGGTACGAAACCCATGCCCCCGTGACTGTAGAGATGGTGGTGGCAAACTTACGCCACAATGTAACCAATGCCCAAGCCGTTTTAGCAGAAGCCATTACCAGAATTGGTGCTAATCCGCCCCATTCCCTTGCCCATACTGCCTTGGAACAGGCAATTTTGACCGATATATCTGCCCTCCGCCCCGAGCAAAAGGCACAGCTTCGATCGTCCTTGGGCATTATTTTGCCCCCCGATTTTTAGGCTTTGGTAATTACCGCCTCTACCTTCAGGGTCTGTCCATTTGCCTCGGTGATTGCCCAACGCAAGGGTTGACCATGCTGAGCCAAGGTTTTTTCCACCTTTTCCTTAATTGCTTGGGGCGTGGACTCAGGGGTTACTTCGCAGGTAATAAAATGGGTGGTCATGGCTTTTACCTCTTGTCATTTGCGATCGAATTTTACTATAATTAACGACCACGAAATGGCGAGCGTAGCCAAGCGGTTAAGGCAGTGGATTGTGGTTCCACCATCCGTGGGTTCGAATCCCATCGTTCGCCCTTAATTCTCCCAGAAATTCTTATCCTGCTCACTCCCTGTCTGGGAACACTGGTATTTTTAGTAGTTTCTAAAAATTCTTCTGAGGCGCAAACTCCATATACTCCCTTCCCAGTGTAGGAATAGACAAAATGCTTACACTGGATTGACTCCCCTCGCCCTTTGGGAGAGGGGCTGGGGGTGAGGGGAAAAACACCAATTTGAGAGGGAGAAAGGAGTAATCATTTCAGAATAAATATAGTTTTTACCACTTTACAATTTAAGATTTTAGGTTAAAATAACCATAATTCTGTCCCTAAGACCGATCAGTAAACTTGCTGTAAATTTAAGGTTTGGCTATGGTTTCGGCCCTCAACCCCAGATTAGACCTAGATACCAGTGAATACGGGCTGTTGACCGATCTGTATCAACTGACCATGAGCCTGTGTTATTGCGGGGAGGGGTTAGCCCAGCGTCCCGCCAGTTTTGAATTATTTGTGCGCCGTTTACCACCCCAGTTTGGTTATTTGATAGCGATGGGACTAGCGCAGGCGATCGATTATTTAGAAAATTTACATTTCCCTGGGGCACAGATTAAAGCGCTACAGGAAACGGGGATTTTTGCCTCAGCCCCCGATCGTTTTTGGCAGTTGTTAGAGAATTGTCGCTTTACGGGCAATGTGTGGGCGCTTCCTGAAGGGACGATCGTGTTTGCCCATGAACCGATCTTGCGAATTGAGGCAGAACTCTGGCAAGCCCAGTTAGTAGAAACCTATTTATTGAATGTTATCAATTATCAAACCATGATTGCCACCAAGTGCGCCCGCATACGGGATGTGGCAGGGGCGGACAAAAGTTTATGGGAGTTTGGCACCAGAAGGGCATTTAGTCCCCAAGCCTCCTTGTGGTCAGCTCGATCGGCGCTGGCCAGTGGTTTTGATGGTACTTCTAATGTGTTGGCGGCGTTGAAGTTAGGGCACAAACCTGTGGGCACTATGGCTCATGCTTTGGTGATGACCTTAACCGCCCTTGCGGGGACAGAGTTACAGGCATTTCAGGCATGCCAGCGCTATTTCCCCAATAGTCCCCTATTGATTGATACCTTTGACACGGTGAGTGCCGCTGAGATGCTTCGCCAAGAAAATTTGGCGGTGACGGGGGTACGCCTCGATTCAGGGGATTTGGCACAACTGTCGCAACAGGTGGCGCAAATTTTGCCCACCACTAAAATCTATGCCAGTGGCGATTTAGATGAATACGCCATTCAAGAACTGCAAGCTCAAGGGGCATCGATCGATGGTTATGGCATTGGCACTAAATTAGTTACTGGTACGCCCGTAAATGGAGTCTATAAATTAGTGGAGATTGCTGGTATTCCTGTAAGCAAAAAATCGCCCAGTAAGGAAACTTATGGTTATCGTAAACAAATTTTTCGCAGGGCGGATGGGGGCGATCGATTGGCAAGGGCTGAGAGTGCTCCTAAGCAGGGTGAAACACCCCTTTTGCAACTATTCATGGAACGGGGCAAACTGATCAAACCGCTGGATTCCCTTCCGCAAATTGCCGATCGAGTGAAACGCGGAGTGAACGCCCTTGACCCCACATATAGATGTATTAGAAATCCCCAATCCTTTCCTGTGCATATCGCTGAGGAATTGTATTTATGAGTCTATCGATCGCTTTATTTGGTACGAGTGCCGACCCTCCCAGCGTGGGACATCAACAGATTTTGGCGTGGCTAGGGGCGCATTATGATAAGTGTATTGTGTGGGTGTCAGACAATCCTTTCAAACAGCATCAGGCTAATCTGGCTCACCGTCTGGCGATGATGCGCCTCACGATCGAGGATTTGCCTGTTTCAGTGCAAAATGTGGAACTCCATCCCCACATTGCCCACAGTCGCACCATTTTTACCTTGGAACTAGCGCAAAAAATTTGGACAGATGCCCAATTTACCCTTGTGGTGGGAGCTGATCTAGTACCCCAACTGCCCCGCTGGTATCGGGCGGGCGATCTCTTATCCCAAGTCAAGTTGTTAATTATGCCCCGGGTCGGCAGAGACATTTTGCCAGAGGATATTGCCACATTAGAAGCGATGGGCACCCAAGTCTCGATCGCCCCCGTACACATCGCCGATGTTTCTTCTACCGCCTATCGCAATCATCATGACCAGCGTTTGGTGAGTTCTAGCGTATATAGATATATTAAAGAACATGGACTGTATCAACGGGAATGTGGAGTGAAGGTTAGCGCTCAACTTTAGGATGGTGTATCAAAATAAGGTAGTCTGGGGAAAAGAATCATAGGGCAAGCGTATGGAATGTTGATTGGGCGCTCACCAGAAGGTATATGAGCATACTCCCTGCCCAGTGTAGGAACAGACCAATTGTTTTCACTGTATTAACTGCCCTCGCAGGGGTTGGGGGTGAGGGAAAACTGCTAATTTGAGAGCGAGAAAGGAGTAGCTAGTGTTGCTGTAGATTTTGGATAACTTTTCCCAATAAATAAACTCACTAAAAAATACATAGATACGAAGGGGGATTGAGAAGAGAAATTGTAGGCGAGGAAATCATCATAGAGGAATCGCATTTTTTACGGAAGAATAGGTAAAAATCTATGCTAATGATTTCTCAAGGTTGGCTCATTTTTTCCATGATGGGTTCTCGATTTTTGCTAAAGTTACTTTAAGGTAAATTGGATTGTCAATACACCACAGAAAAATCTATTAACCACAGAGAAAATTATGCAAATAGCTAAAAATAACCCTCAACAGATGATCTTGGCTGATACAAGTAGTTCTGCTCTCTCACTGACTTTAGGTCTATTCTTTGTATGTATTCCTACCTTAATGTTAATTTTAATAAGTTATGCGGCATTAGTTCTAGAGTTAAATTGCCAACGGGTTAATACAAATACGGTTAATTGTGTGACACAACAGTTTCGCTTTTGGGGGTTAGTACCCTGGGCTAAAGATAAAATAGAAAACATTCGATCGGCAAAGTTAGAGTCAGAAACCTATACAACTACGGATGACGATGGGGATACTGTAACTAGAACTAGATATTGGATTACGGTAGCTACAACTAACCAAGGCACAACTTCTTTAACAGGACGCACTGACGACTTAGAATTTAATCAACAGAATAATTTAGTCAATGAACTAAATGCTTTTATTGCATCTGGTCGTGGCAATAATTTTGCATTTATCTATGATGGGCGTAGCGTTTTTCTAGCATTTATAATTATAGTTGACGGGGTATTTGTGTTTATTGGCATGGGGATACTTATTACTAGTTTGACTCCTGCAAAAGTAGAGCAAATTATTTTAGATAAACAGAGGCAAACCCTAACTAGATTCTTGCCTGAATCTGCCATACCTGAACAATACTCTTTAGATCAAATAACAGCGGTAGAGTTGCACAGTGCTAAAATTGAAAACCGTCGCCAAGTTTTCCAAGTGTATTTGTTATTGAAATCGCGGGGGTTAATTATTATTGAGGAGGCTCACTCTAACTTGAATAATGCTAGGCGACAATCTCAGCAGATAGCAGAGTTTTTGGGGGTGCCCCTCTATGAACGATCGCTTTAATGTGGGTTTAATTTTGGTCTAATTTATGTTAGGGATTTTAGCGGATAATGTGATCTGGATTCCCCTCTACAGCTTACTGGGGGTAGTTTTAACCCTACCTTGGACTTTGGGTTTTATTAAAAAGAGCGGTTCTCGTCCCGCCGCCTATATCAACATTTTCTTAACCGCCGTTTCCCTACTCCACAGTAGTTTTCTATTAGCAAAAATTTGGCAGTCTCCTCCCTACCAAGTATCCTACCAGTGGCTGAATATCTATGATTTACATCTATCGCTGGCTCTGTTGGTGTCGCCTTTGACGGTGGGGGCGGCGATCGTGGTGGGCACAATCAGTTTATTCGCGCAGGTCTATGCCTTGGTGTCTATGGAAACCGATTGGAGCATTGGCAGATTTTACAGTTTGATGGGTTTTTTTGAGGGGGCAATCATGGCGATCGGGTTCAGTGATTCCCTATTTTTCAGTTATGCCCTGCTAGAAATGCTGACCCTCTCTACTTATCTATTGGTGGGTTTTTGGTATGCTCAGCCCCAAGTGGTAACAGCCGCGCGGGATGCCTTTTGGACCAAGCGGTTGGGGGATTTATTTTTGCTGATGGGGGTGGTGGCTCTGGCTAGTTTTTCCCCCAGTCTGGAATTTTCTGATCTGGCGGTGTGGGCAGAATCCCCAGAGACAATTCAGTATTTTGTCGCTCGACCGTGGGTGGGCACGCTATTGGGTTTGGCGTTAATTGCGGGTCCTACTGGTAAATGTGCCCAATTTCCTTTGCATTTGTGGCTAGATGAAGCGATGGAGGGGCCCAATCCCGCTTCTATTCTGCGCAATTCGGCGGTGGTGGCCGCAGGAGCCTATGTATTGATTAAATTGGAACCTGTGTTAGCTCTGTTTCCGATCGTGGATGATGTGTTGATTATCTTGGGAGCCATTACGGCGGTGGGGGCATCCCTGGTGGCGATCGCTCAGATAGATATAAAGCGGGCATTTTCCCATTCCACCAGTGCTTATTTAGGTTTGGTATTTATTGCCGTAGGGCTAAAGGAACCCCAAGTGGCTCTGGCATTTTTGTTTACCCATGCCCTTGCGCGGTCTTTGTTATTTATGGGTACGGGGGCGGTGATGCTGTTTACTTTTACCCAAGATTTGACGGAGATGGGGGGACTGGGGCGCAAAATGCCTTTTACGGCGCTGGCGTTTGGGGTCGGGTGTTTGGCAAGTGTGGCGATCGTGCCTTTGGGCAATTTTTGGACGATGGTCAGTTGGGTAAATATGGCATGGCACAGGTTACCCCTGTTGATCCCTGTGATTTTGATTGTGAATGGGGTAACCGCCTTTGGACTGGTGCGGGTCTTTGCGTTGGTATTTCTGGGGGGCACTAAACCGCGTACGCGGCGGGTAGTGGAAGTGCCTTGGCTCTCAGCGATTCCCATGCTGTCTTTGACGGTGATTAACCTGTTGGTGCCGATCGTGCTCTTCCGTTGGCAAATGCTCCCCGATTTAGATTGGACCAATCCCCTGCCTGCTGTGCTGTTGATTAGTTCTGGCAGTCTGGGAGCGGTGATTGGCGCACGGATTTTTATTGCTACCTATGCAGAAGGCAGTTCCGTTTCTATGCCTGCGCCGATCGTGCAGAAACTCAAGAAGCCCATTCAGGACTTTTTTGCCAATGATATGAATGTGCGGGAGATTTACAGATATACGATCGTACTGGTTATCAATCGCAGTGCACGGGTGTTGGCGTGGATCGATCGGCACTTGGTGGATGGTTTTGCCAACTTTTTGGGCATTGCCTCTATTTTTAGTGGTCAGACTTTGCGCTATACCATCACTGGTCGATCGCAACAATATATTCTTACTATTTTGATAGGCATTCTCTTGGTGGCGTTAGCCGCGTGGGGGCGTATGCTAGTGGGTGTCAAGTAGGCGCTTGGGGTAATCTGTCTGCCAATGTTTGAAAAATACTATCTGGTACAGCGGTTTTTAGGGCGCGACCGAGGCGATTCTTCTTTTGTGCCTTTTGCAAGCAGTCATGGTTAGGGCAAATGTAGGCAGAACGCCCCATGCCTCGATCGAGGGTGACCTGACCCGATATGTCCCGTACTACCCGCCAAAATTCAGATTTGGGGGCTAATTTACCGCAACTGATACAACGGCGATCGCCAAGCATTGGAGATTCTCACAAGTAATTTAGTGTCAAGTTCAATAAGTTAAATGCAATACTTACTCCTTTCCCCTCACCCCCAGCCCCTGCGAGGGGAGTAACTTAAATATAGGTGTAGTCTAAGTGAGTTTGTGGCTATTGTAGGCAATTCTATATTGCCCTGTAGGTTGTGGGCTTTAATTTTAATTAGCATTGACCCAACTTCCAGAGTTCCCAGTCTAAAGTCCTGAAGCTACCACTTGCCATTTGTCCATGGATACCCTAACCCAAACCAATCACTTTTGGCGCAAAGCTAGTTTTGGCGCTACCCTCAAGGAATTAAAGAGGAGTATCCCTCCTGCTACTTTGGTGAAGACTTGGTTGAACGATCGACCCGCTATTCCCTTACCCCAACTGACTGCCATCAATGGTAACGATCAAATGCAGATTGCACGAGGATTGGCTCAGCAGAGGCGGGAATTTGGTAAATGGCTGTTAGAGCAGATGATTAGTGCCCAAAATCCTCTCCATGAAAAGATGGTGAACTTTTGGCGGGATCATTTTGTGGTGGCTGTGCCTAAAGTGCGTTTCCCTATGCTATTGGTGGACTATGAGCAAAGACTGCGCCAGTATGCCTTTGGCGACTTTCAAGAACTGCTCTGGCAAGTTACTTCCAGCCCCGCCATGTTGGTCTATCTGGATAACTTCCAAAATCGTAGAGGTAATATCAATGAGAATTTCAGCCGTGAAGTGATGGAACTCTTTACCATTGGCAGGGGTAATTACACCGAAAAGGATATTCAGGAGGGGGCAAGAGCGTTAACGGGATTGATGATTCGCCGCGATCGGGAACGGGGCACAGCCACCGCCGAATTTATTGCCCGCAGACACGACCCCAGCGACAAAGTGTTTCTTGGTAAAAGGGGGAAATTTACGCCTGAAGATATTGTGGAAATTTTAGCGAACCATCCCGCCACTCCTAAGTTGATTGCAACCAAGCTCTGGAAAACCTTTGCCTACAATAACCCTGAACCCACAGTAGTCGATCGTCTGGTTTCCGCCTACAAAAATAATCAACGGAGTATCAAAGCTATGGTGGATGTTCTGTTTAATAGCCCAGAATTTTATAGTCCTAAGAGCTATCGCAGTCAGTTGAAAACTCCCATCTATTTTATACTGGGCAGTATCCGTCAGTTAGAAATCAAGGCACAGCCAGAGAGAATTGCCGCCGCCCTACGCACCATGGGGCAAACTATCTATAATCCGCCTACGGTGAAGGGTTGGGCTGATGACAGTGGCTGGTACACCGCTCCTTCCCTATTGGCGAGGTTCAACTTAGCGCAAGCGCTGACAGGAGAATATGAAGATGACAATGGATTCGGTTTTGACAGTGCCCTCTACTCCCGCAGTGATTTAATCAATCTATTGATGGATGGCAAGTTAGATAAAACCATGGAGCACGCCAGTCAAGGCTTGGATAATCGGGAGTTTGCCGCCCTCCTATTAGCCTCCCCTACCTATCAATTAGTCTAATTGTTACACTTCTCAAGAGGTAAATTATGAATTCCATCTCCCGCCGCCATTTTCTCACCACCGCCAGTGCCACTGCTCTGTTATTGTCCCTTGAACCCCTGATCGCCCGCCCTAACAATCAAAGAACCCTATTCATCATTGAACTGGCTGGAGGTAATGATACCCTCAACACCTTCATTCCCTACCACGATCGTAACTATCAGCAATTACGCCCTTCCTTAGCTATCAATGATGGTATTCCCGTATCTGATCAAGTAGCCTTCCATCCCGCTCTCAAGGATTGGAAACCTCTTTTAGATCAAGGGCAAATGGCAATCATTCAGAATGTGGGTTACCCTAACTTCTCCCTTTCCCACTTCCGCGCCAAAGATATTTGGCAGAGTGCCACGCCCCAAGGTTCCGCCGATTCGGGCTGGTTGGGCAGGTATTTAGAATCCACAAAAGCCGAGGGAATGGATGCCATTTTTTTGGGAGAAGAATATCCTTTGGCACTGATGGGCAAGCACGCCCGCTACCTGCAACTGTCCCCCCGTTTGAGCGTTCAAGCTAGTGGTAAACTAGGACAGGCAATCCAGATGATGTACAATGCGCCCCAAACCAATCCCCTCGCCGAGAAAGTACGCCAAAGTGTATTAGCAAATCAAAAAGCGATCGCCAATCTCACCCAGGACTGGAAAGGAAGGAACAACTTCAGTAATTATCCCCAAAACCGTACCGGACAACAGATGGCACTGGTCAGCCGAATTATTGCCGCCCGCCCCGCCGTCATCTATCTCACGATCGGGGGATGGGATACCCATGCCAATCAAGCCCGCCGTCATCAACTACTATTAGAACAGCTCAGCAGTAGCGTTTCCGCCCTCTATCGGGATTTGCAATCACGGGGTTTGGATAAACAAGTCTTGACCCTGATACAAACGGAATTTGGTCGCCGTCCTGCCCAAAATGGCTCTGGTGGAACCGATCACGGTACAGCAGGCTCGATCGTGGCCATCGGTGGTAATGTCAAAGGTGGTTTCTATGGCGGTCAGCCTGCCCTCGATAGTTTGGTCAATGGCAATCTGCCCATGCAGGTAGATTTTCGGGCGGTCTATGGGGAAGTTATATCTAAATGGCTCAAAGGTAATCCTCAAACAGTCTTAGAACAGGTATTTCCCCCGATCGGGTTCATCACTGGCTAAACTGGATTGGAACGACTATCTTCTGTGCACTTCCTAGGCTCATGTAACTTCTATGCCCATCATTTTTATTCTTCTATGGTGATTCATCTACTCCTCATTTTTTTACTTCCCTTTGGAGCTGATGGAAATCAATTTCCTACAAAAAGCATTCAACAAGCCACCATTGAGGACATCATCGAAGGCAATCAAATCTATATCCAACAGCAACCCGCCAAGCTCAAAGATAGGGCTAGTCAGGGGCAAATTATCAGCACCGCCAAGGCACGGGCAGAAATTGAATTTAACAATGGCTCGATCGTACGCATGGGCAATAATTCCAAATTGGTGGTGGGTTCTTGTGTGAATTTAGAACAGGGTAGCGTGTTAGTGAGTGGCAAGATGTCCACCTGCACCAAAAGTATCACTGCCGCCGTGCGGGGCACTACCTACTATCTGGAAATTGACCCAGACCAAACAGACAATCCCGTAACCACCATCAGCGTTTTGGAGGGTGAAATAGAAGTATCTGATACTAATACACCTAATCAACCGCCCATCCGCTTAGGAGCAGGGCAAAAATTACGATCAATCCGTGGGAAGTTACAGGAGCGTTTAGAAAATATGACCCAGTCAGAGTTGGAACAAATTATCAAGACCAAAATTATGGCTGGCTATCGTCGTCCACTATCCACTCGTGCCCAAATTGCCCGCGTCTTGCGCAGGAAATTTCCCCGCTCACCCCTCTTGCGCCGCCTGTAGGAATCTGGTGCTACTCTGGGGTGAGGGAAAAACTGCCACTTTGAGAGTGGGAAAGGAGTAAGAATTAACCAATTTCCCCGGAAAAAGCATTTGGCCAGCAGTCGCCATGACGCAAGTTGGTATTGTGCCTCCATCAATGGCATAATGGGTCAGGTAAACTATCAGGCAAAACTATGGGACAAGGATTTGGCTTTGGCTTAGGCAAAATGCGGGAAGCTTTTCAGAAAGCGCAACAAATTCAAGAAGGAGCCAAAAAATTACAAGAAGAGCTAGACCAAATGCGGCTTACAGCTGAAGCAGGCGGTGGTTTAGTCAAAGTTACCCTCAGCGGTAACCAAGAACCCCACGGGGTAGAGATTGCGCCCGAAGCTCTCAACGAAGGGGCAGAAGTCTTGGCAGACTTGGTGTTAGTGGCAATGAAAGAGGCATACAAGCTCTCCACCACCACCATGAAAACCCGCATGGAAGAATTGACTGGCGGTATCGGTCTCCCCAGCTAACCTAGTTTGTGGGCGATGACAGCATAAAAGGGATCGACACTGGGAAATCCCAGTACAGCTAAAGGGTTAGGGGGAGCAGGAACTTGGATCACTTCAGGTTGACTAAATCCCCCAGTTACTCCCGCAAAATAGCTGATGACAAGGCGGACGCGACTAGCTTCTGTGCCATCCCGCCATGCTTGGATTGCCTTTTGATAAAACATACGGTTAGAAAAACTGATGATGGCAATTCCCTGTGGCTTGAGGATGCGATGAATTTCCTGAAAAATAGCTTCTGGATATTGCAGATATTGCACACCCACCGCATTTAGGACAGCATCAAAACTATTGTCGGGCAGGGGTAGGGTCTGATTTTGATTGAGATTCTGCACAAAGTAATGGTCAAGACGGGGATTGCGGGCTAATTCCGCCTCATTTAAACCATGACCTTCCACATGGGCAAACGGCATGGTCTCTGGTAAGTGGGATACCCAACTGCTCATTAAATCCAAGATACGGGTGTGGGGCTGGAGCCGATCGGCATAGAGATTAGTTAAACGGTTAACAAAACGATCGTCCACATGATACACAAAGCGCGGATATTCATAAAAAAGAGAATCATCCGTAGGGTCTAATTTAGAGCGTTGCTCTGGGGCTAATAGGGGGGCAGTCATAGTCTGACAGAAATTTAAGAAATTGTTACACAGTTAAACCTAGTTTAACGGATGAATTTTGGGCAATTGCACCATCAACAGATTTTCCCCTTATAGCAGTTGCCTATAGGACAAATTGCGGCTCCCCTCAATCCGCCTGTTATCTAAGCCAATTTTTAAGTTATATTTCTGTTACAAATATCTTTATAAATAGGGTATCAATCCCTGAACTTCCCATGCGCTGGCGTAGATTCCTGCTTTTGGCTATTTTGTTAATGGCTCTAGGGAATGGCTGTTTCACGCCCAGTGTCTCTATGTACCAACTGCCCAAAATTATGACTAGAATCATGGCTTTAGGAGATTCCATTACCGATGGTTATGACCACCCAGGGGGCTACCGTCCCTTTCTCTGGCGATCGTTACAGGACAAGGGCTGTACTGTAGAATTTGTCGGTTCTCAAGAAAATGGTGTAAGTCCTAGTCACAAACATGAAGGGCATTCAGGGTGGCGCATTGCCGACATTCACGATCGGATCAAAGCATGGCTGACCGCCAACCCCGCCGATATTATCCTGCTATTGATTGGCACTAATGATATGTTTCAAGTGCAAGACCTGCCCCAAGCGCCCCAGCGCCTCAATGCACTGCTGAACACTATTTACCAACAATTGCCGACAGTAAAAATTTTTTTGGGTACCCTACCCCCCATTGACGAACCTACCCTGCATCAGCGAGTTATATCTTTTAATCAAAAATTGCCCTCGATCGTGCAGAGCCAACGGGACAAGGGCAGACATATCATCCTAGTGGACATTTACCAAGTGTTAAGCGTTAAAGATTTAGAAGATGGGGTGCATCCCACCCTCCGGGGACACGCCAAAATTGCCCAAGCTTGGGCACAGGCACTTTGTTCTCAACCCTAGCACTATTACTTGCCACCTGTGAGACGCTTCATAAAATTCAGAATTTTCGCTGAAAAAGATACTTCCATCATTTCCCGATCAATTTTCATGGGCGGTTGCCCCACCATATCTATCACTTCATATACTTGGTACTCCTGATTTTTTGCCGTAGAAATGAAAGTATGGCTATTGCCTAACACCGCCACCCCTGCCATCCCTTGGGCGATCGGCTCAGAAATGAGAAACTTACTGTTTACCTTGCGGTTACCCGCTTCAATGCGGTTGGCTCGATCGATCACTTCCCCAAAGGCTACCCGTTTATTCTGTTCGGCTGGCAAAATTAGAGCGTTTCCACAATGAATGCCCAAAGATACCTGAAAAGGGGCGTAGTTCAACTGCTCCAACCGCACATTGAGTCCTTCCACCAACTGTAAAATTTGCCAACCTGCCCACATCGATCGAGCCACCACTTGGTCTGTTGTTCTCATGCCAAAAATCGCCATAGTGGTATTACCCGCATAACTAATTTCTGCCCCATACTCACTTAGGATTTTATGCAGACTAAAGAAGTAGCGGCTCATGATGTAAACCACATCGTAGGGAAAGTTTTGTTCATCAAAGTCGGACACCCCGCGCACCGAAATAAACAAAGCCGAAACAAATTGTTGGGTCTCCGTCAGATTGGTATTGACTTGGCTATCCACCACATCTATATCATCGCTATCAATCACCATCCGCCAAATACTCACATCCCCTGTCACTTTGGTTTGACAGGCAAGGCGCACATGCACAGGAAAATTTAATCTCTTGGCGAGCGATCGTTCTGCCCCCGTTGGCGCGCTACAATTTTCTACACCTTCTACGATCATGACCCGACAAGTAGAACACTGGGCATTGCCCCCGCAAGCATGGGTGTGGTCAATATGAGCACTAAGAAGCGCCTCCAGCATGGTTTGATCAGGGAAAATTTCCACAAGTTGGTTACCGGGCAAACATTTAAGTTGAGCCATGGGATATTCCTAAAAATTTATATTTGACTAAAAGCCCCTACAGAGCTGTTTATTAAAATAGTACGCACCCATCCCACCATTGGTTCTGCTGATTATTCACTCCGTCAGCATTTACTGGTAAAAATTTATGCTGTTCATAGGCTGTGTTGGGGCATAGCCCCATGCTAAGCGGGATTTGCGCAAAAAGTTTGACCATATTTTTAAGAAAAATTTTAGTTAATTGCGGTTTTTCCCCTTTACAAAAAGCAACATATCTCTTATATTGTTGTTGGGCTTTCCTGGTCCAATTCATTCAAAGTCTATTTTTTAAGGAATGTAATTATTATGACGATCGCAATAGAGCGCCGCAGTAGCGGTAGCCTTTGGGAGCGCTTCTGCCAGTGGATCACCTCCACCGAAAACCGCCTATACATCGGCTGGTTCGGCGTACTGATGATCCCCTGCTTGCTCGCCGCTACCACCTGCTTTGTAATCGCCTTCATCGCCGCTCCCCCTGTGGACATTGACGGTATCCGTGAGCCTGTCTCTGGCTCTTTGCTCTACGGCAACAACCTGATCTCTGCCGCCGTAGTCCCCTCTTCTAACGCCATTGGCTTGCACTTTTACCCCATTTGGGAAGCCGACAGCCTCGACGAGTGGTTGTACAACGGTGGTCCTTACCAGTTGGTAATTTTCCACTTCTTGATCGGTGTATTCTGCTACATGGGTCGTGAGTGGGAATTGTCCTACCGTTTGGGTATGCGTCCTTGGATCGCTGTAGCCTACTCTGCTCCTGTTGCCGCCGCTACTGCCGTATTCATGATTTACCCCATCGGGCAAGGTTCTTTCTCTGATGGTATGCCTTTGGGTATTTCTGGTACTTTCAACTTCATGATCGTGTTCCAAGCTGAGCACAATATCCTGATGCACCCCTTCCATATGTTGGGTGTGGCTGGTGTGTTTGGTGGTTCGTTGTTCTCTGCCATGCACGGTTCGTTGGTAACTTCTTCTTTGATTCGTGAGACGACCGAAGAAGAATCCCAAAACTATGGTTACAAGTTTGGGCAAGAGGAAGAGACCTACAACATTGTTGCCGCTCACGGTTACTTTGGTCGTTTGATCTTCCAATATGCTTCTTTCAACAATTCTCGTAGTTTGCACTTCTTCTTGGCGGCATGGCCTGTGGTGGGTATCTGGTTTACAGCGTTGGGTGTGAGCACGATGGCGTTCAACCTGAACGGGTTCAACTTCAACCAGTCCATTGCTGACTCTGAGGGTCGTGTGGTGCCTAGCTGGGCTGATGTGATCAACCGTGCCAACTTGGGTATGGAAGTGATGCACGAGCGCAATGCCCACAACTTCCCCTTGGATTTGGCGGCTGTGCCTGTATCTGCTCCTGCTATCAATGGTTAATTTAGGTTTGGCGTAGAGCCAGTCTGAGTTTAACTGCTGTCCCCCTGCCCCTTGGTGGGGGGATTGTTTTTTGGAAGAATCAAGAACGGGAAGCAGACTTTTCAAGGATTGGTAAATTAATTGGATTCCCATAATCGTTGACATATTGTTCCTGTACAGAGGAAATCCCGTGAATCTGTGGGAATTTCCGATACACTTGATTTAATTTTCTGCTGATTGCCCCTGTGTTATGCCCCAGTTACTGGTTCATGTGCCACCCCACCCATTTTTACGCCACTGGCTGACCATTGCCCGCGACTGCCATACCCCTACGCCCCTGTTTCGCACGGCGATCGCCGAAATGGGTAAATGGCTGACCTATGAAGCGGTGCGCGAATTTTTCCCCACTGTGCCCGTATCGATCGAGACCCCTTTAGACCAGACCACAGGACAAATTTTGGACAGTACCGTACCCCTAGCTTTTGTGCCTATTCTGCGGGCGGGTTTGGCGCTGTTGGATGGGGCACTGCCTCTACTCCCCACCGCCAAGGTGTATCACTTGGGTTTGGTACGGGATGAATCAACACTCCAAGCCAGTTGTTATGTCGATCGAGTGCCCCCAGCCATCGATCCCCAGTCGTTGATTTTGATCTGTGAACCCATGCTGGCAACGGGCGGTAGCATTATGTCAGCCCTGTCCCTATTGACCAGTAGGGGCGCTCAACCCAGTCGCATCCGCATCCTCAACATTATTTGTGCCCCGCCTGCCCTACGGCTAGTCAATGCCCAGTTTCCCCAAGTCCAGATTTATACGGCGGCGATCGATGAAGTGGTAAACGAAAAAGGCTGGATTGTACCGGGGTTGGGCGACGCGGGCGATCGAGCGTTTGGTACTTGATCCCCTGCTGTCTGGGGTATCTTTTATACTTAAATTAAGACTACCTGCCAGACCTACGGCATAGTCAATAATAGTTAATAGAATTTGATTTCCCCTACCTTTAGGCAGAACTATTAACGCCCGTAGGCAATTCCATAGAAAAATAGGATTTATGGAGGCAGTCTAATTATGTTATTCTCAAGAAGCAACTGCTATTGAAAATAGCCAAGGACAAAACCCATGATTAGTGAACCCACCACCTACACGGCTGAGGCATTAAAGGCGGAATTGAATGCCAAGGGTTGGCGCATGACTCCCCAACGACAGGTAATTTTAGAAACTTTTCAGAATCTCCCTGAGGGGGAGCACCTGAGCGCCGAAGATTTGCACAGTCAACTATTACAAAAGGGAGAAAATATCAGTCTGTCCACTGTGTATCGCACGGTCAAACTCATGGCGCGTATGGGTATCCTGCGAGAATTGGAACTGACTGAAGACCACAAACACTATGAACTGAATCAGCCCCGTCCCCACCACCATCATCATCTGGTGTGTGTGAAAACTAATCGTGTGATTGAGTTCAAGAATGACCAAATTCTTAACATCAGTCAAAAGGTGGCTGATAAGTACGGCTTTAAGGTGTTGGATTGTCAGCTAACTATTATTGGGGTTAGTCCCGAAGGGCAACGATCGATCTTTTAGGTGCGTGGTAATTAGGGCAATAGCGCCCCCTCGATCGGTAATTTTGCCTTGCAGTTGCGCTGTACGCACCATGGTCAACAATTCGCCAATGCGGGGGCTGGGTTTGAGGGCAAAAATTACTTTGATCTCTTCCCCTGTGATCAGGGCGGGGGGATAGACCACAGGGTCATGGGGATCGAGCCAGCGGTGCAGGTAGGGTTCTAACTGGATCAAACTGTAGCCTTCGGCCATAGCTAAAGCCACCAAGGCGGGGAAAAATGGCAGTACCCCCTGAAAAAATTGGTAAAGCAGGACGGGATCATGCTCTTGCCTGTCGCAAAATTGGCACAACTGGGGCAGATACCGCAATAGTCCCCACAGCCACTTTTGTTCATTTTTACTAAAACCCAAAGGGGCAGTGCCATGGGCAGAATTCACCAAGGCGGCAAGTTTAAGGGTAATAATTACCGATCGTTCCTTGGTAAGGTAAGTTTGCCAAAAACTCTGCAAAGCAGGTATCTGTAATTGCTCGATCGCGTGGTCTATGCGCTGGAAGCGTTCTATTTGCAAAATATGGCGGGGTAGCCACCCTGCCAAGACCCCATCCTCGATCGCCTGTAACAGCCAAAAAGTACCAGTCCTTCCCCCATTTAATAGGTATCCCAACTCTGTGCGCACCCGTTCGTTGGCAATTTTGCTTAAGCCTGCGGATAAATGCCCCAGATAGTAACGGGTCTGTGCCTCAATGTGAAAATTGAGCTGGGCGCACTGGCGATAGGCACGCAATACCCGCAAAGGATCATCTGCTAAATTGGCAGGAGCGATCATGCGCATTAACCGCTGTTCCATGTCCTGTCTGCCCCCAAGGGGATCAATGATTTCCCCAGTGTGGATATTTAGGGCAATGGCATTCACCGTAAAATCCCGTTTGTGTAAATCTTCTAATAGGGTGTCACCCATCTGCTGAGCGCAATCAATGGTCAAATCTGGTAATACCACCCTGGCGATCGAGCGCTCCTGGTCTAGTACCACAAATCCACCCCCCTGCTGACGGGCGATGGCTTGGGCAGTCTCGATCGAGCCGTGGGGCAAAACTAGGTCAATGTCTGGGTGGGGCGACACTCTCCCCAACAGTTGATCCCTGACCCAACCGCCCACCACAAAACAGGGTTGGGGTAGCTCGATCGTGGGCAAGGGTGGCGGTAAATGCACAGTTGGACTTGCAATTGCCATGACTAGGGGGGCGGGGTTAGGACATTGAGCACAAGTTAATACCAGAGTTTTAGTTTACATCCGCAAGGGGAGAGTTTCAGGGGTTAGTCAACGGGCTTCTTGAACATACCTTCTATTGCCAAACAAAATCAGGTGCACGGTTTCTAATAGCAATTCAATGTCCAAATTTAGACACCACTGGTCAATATAAAATAAATCCAACTGGGCTACCTCATCTAAATTGGTGACCGCCGATCGACCAGATACTTGCCACAGGCCAGTCATACCGGGGATGACCACATGGCGGGTCAAGTGCCAAGATTGAAATTTAGCCACATCGCTCAAACTAAAGGGGCGCGGTCCCACCAAACTCATTTGCCCTAACAATACATTGATCAACTGGGGTAGTTCGTCCAGACTGGTGCGCCGCAGAAAATGCCCGATCGGGGTAATTCTGGGGTCTTGGGCCATGCGAAACAGTTGGTCTTTGTCCGTGCCAATTTGCTTTTCCAGTTGGGGTAATTGGCGGTCTGCCCCCTGATACATGGTGCGAAATTTCCACATCTTAAATACTTTGCCGTGAAGCCCCACCCTATCTTGACCATAAAATACGCCCCCTGGGGAAGTGGTCATAATCCCTATGGCGATGACCAGAAATAGGGGCGATAACACAATTAGTCCCATCAGCGCCCCTAAATGATCAATCGTGCGTTTGGCTAGGTATTCCCATCCTGCAAAGGGTTGGGGATCAATGCGAATGGTGGGTAAACCCGCATAAATTTCCGCCGTGCCCCGCCGATGGAGCATCATCAAACTAGAGGGTAGGAGTCGCAAAGTAATGCCCGCTTTGCGCAATTCCCAGTACAGTTGGGAAGCTAACTGGGTATCGGGTAACCCTTCTGCCACCACTTCCCTTACGCCTACAGCCAAAATCCGATCGACCGTATCCGCCCTATGGGCACAACTGGCAGGTAACCAACCCAACACTTGACAACCCCGCCGTTTAGTAATCACTTCCGTTAAATATGACTGCCGATCGGGGGGCGCAATCAAAAATACACTGGCAACCTTTTGCCCCACTTTTAGTTCATCCAAAATCAAACTGGCAATTAAGCGCAGGGCGATTACCGCCGTAATACTCCCTAACCATGCGGGCAGGAATAACGATCGCGGGGCATCAATATCGGGGTCATAAAAATAGCCGACAATTAGGGCTAATAGATAGATGTTGCTGAGGCACTGGGCTTGTTTGACAAAATTGTGTTCCTGCTCCCACTGATAAAAACCGTGTCCGATGAAAGTGACCACCGTCACCACCGCAAACAGCCAAAACAAGAGGGGGGTATGCAAAAATTCACCCCAATCCAACTGGGGCACGGGGGGATTGAAAAAAGTGCGATTGATAAATAGGGCTACCTGCCACGCCAGCGCCAAGCCGATGATGTCCACCCCCACCAGCATAAAAGCTCGCCAATTGTATCGCCAATCCACCTTGACGGGACTGACCTTGCGAATATCTTTGGGATGAGAAACTGCCATCGATCGTACCTGTGAAGTTGGTTTTACATCTATCTATTAGTGCAGGATACACCAAGTCAGGTCAGCCCAAAACTGGCAATAGAGGGTTGTCCTGCCCTGTTATGAATTTACCCATTGGTATCCTAGGTATGTGCCACACTTAAATTAAAATTACAACGGTAAGGTATATCAATCAAATGCTTGCAGATTTAGGGACACGCCTGCCTTTTTGGTCGCGATTTTGGCAATTGTCGATCGTCAGTGTGTTATCCAACATGATGGTGCCTCTGGCGGGTTTAGTGGATACGGCTTTTTTGGGACATTTACAAGACATCAATCAATTGGCGGGGGTAATTTTAGGGAGCATTCTCTTTGACTATCTCTATCGCATCTTGAAGTTTTTGCGCTCTAGTAGCAATGCCCTCACCGCCAGTGCCGTAGATGACCAAGCCGCCCTGGTGGTATTGTGCCGTAGTGCTATGGTAGCTGTGGCGATCGGGGTAGGGATTTTAATTTTGCAATATCCTTTGCGCAGTCTAGGTTTCAGCATTTTAACCAGTTCCCCCGAATTGCGCAGGGCGGGCATTAGTTATTTTGATGGCAGAATTTGGGGTGCGCCTGCGGTACTGGTCAATTTTGTGTTAATTGGCTGGTTTTTGGGCAGGGAAAAAACGGGCGCGGTGCTTGCCATGTCCTTGGTGGGCAATGGGGTCAATGTGCTCCTAGACTACCTATTTATTCCCCCTTGGGGCAGTGGGGGTGCGGGTTTGGCTACCGCCATCAGTCAATACTGCGCTTTGGTTCTAGGTATCATCCTTGCCATACGATCGATCGGTTGGTATCCCCTATCTTGGCTGGCCATATTTACGGGGGAATCTTTGCGCCAGACCATTACCCTCAAGGCCAATATCCTGATTCGGTTCTTGTTGTTGATTTCGGTCTACGCCATTTTTACCAACTTTAGCTCCCGTTTGGGGACGGACTACCTCACGGTGAATGGCTTATTACTTCAGATTGCATTATTGAGTCAGTTTACGATTCAGGGAGTGGGCATGACCACCCAAACCCTTGTGGGCAGTTTCCACAAAGCAGGCGACAAGGCACAGCTTTTGCCCCTCATGCAGGTTTCGTTGATTACCAGTACCACCATTGCCCTGATGATTGCGGGAATCACGATCGTTCTGCCGCAATTTATCTTTCAATTACTCACTAATCATGGCGAAATTCAGACTGCCGTATTGGGCTATGACCTGTGGTTGATTCCTGTACTACTATTGACCGCTTTGGCCTTCATGTTAGAAGCATATTTTATTGGCATGAAGACGGGTGAAGTGCTACGCAACTCTTGCATCTACAGCTTTTTTGGCTTTTTCTTGCCCACCGCTCTACTGGGAATTTATTACCTCAATAATGACCTGTTGTGGTTGTCCCTGACCCTGTATATGGCGAGTTTGACCCTATTTTTAGGGATAGAATTTGTCCAGCATCAATTCCTCGACAAATCAAGGCATGGTTAAAGGCAGGTGTAATGGATGAGAAATGTTTTGTTGAAACAGAAAGTGGCACGCCCCAAGGTGGAGTTATATCCCCACTATTGGCTAACATTGCATTACATGGCATGG
>Ga0272446_1000968_pt1 | contig 43360 bp, 35 predicted proteins | sample YNPCB0061_FD_194587 | JGI IMG/M metagenome (GOLD analysis project Ga0272446, IMG submission 194587) | Hot spring microbial mat communities from Yellowstone National Park, WY, United States - YNP-CB-006-1 | ecosystem: Environmental > Aquatic > Thermal springs > Hot (42-90C) > Sediment | place...
TACGAGTTCGACATCCCGCGATGGGAGACGCTGAACCGCCTCAGCTACTGGGACCTCGATGCCCAGGCGCCCATCCAGGTGCCGGGCTTCGATCTGCGCGGCGTGTACCGCTTTGTCGACAACAACCGCCGCTCGGACTTCAAAGGCGATTACAACAACTTCAGCCCGCGCCTCGGCTTCGCTTACGCCGTGGACAGCAAGACGGCGATCCGCGGCGCTTACGGACTGCTCTACCAGTTGTCGCGCGCGACTGTGTACGGGCACACCGGCTCCGGCTTTACAGTCAATTCCGGACCGACGTTCTCGCTCGACTCGAACGCCACGCTGTATGCGCGGCTGAACAACCCCTATCCGGACGGCATGCTGCTGCCGCCGGGCAACTCGCTGGGCGACCGGACGTTCCTGGGCCTCGGCGCAGGCACGGTTGTGCCGGACTGGAACCGGAACCCCGAGTACTACTCATGGAACCTCTCCATCCAGCGCGAGGTTGGCTGGCAATCGCTCGTCGAGGTCAATTACACGGGCAGCCGCGGCGCGCACCTGTTCGTGCCGTTCACAAGCCTGACCCCCTTGTACCCGACCTACTGGAGCGAAGGCAGAAGCAAGCTCCAGTCCCAGGTGCCCAACCCGTTCTACGGCAAGATCACCGACCCGCGCGCGGTCAACCTGAACCGGCCCACGGTTCAGTTGTTCCGTCTCTACCGTCCGCTGCCGCACTTTGACGGCGCCTCCAGCGGCACGGCCGAGCCGCCCGCGGGCAGCAGCTTTTACCACGCCTTGCAGATGAAGTGGGAGAAGCGGCTGTCGCACGGCTTCACCTTCCTCGGCCACTACACGTGGTCGAAGATGATCGACGACAGCTCGATCGGCAGCGGCAATTATGCCTGGCTGGGCGGCAGCATAGCCATGCAGAACCCGCTGAACCGGAAGCTCGAAAAGTCGCTCTCGGCGCATGACATCGCGCACCGCGCCGTGCTGAGCGGCGCTTATCAGCTTCCCTTCGGCAAGGGCAAGAAGTTCGGCGGCGGCGCCAACCGCCTGGTGGATGCGCTGATCGGCGGCTGGGAGGTCTCCGCCTTCTGGCTGTTGCAGGGCGGCAACCCGCTGCAGATTTCGCAGTCGGGCGGCGTGCTGTGGAACGGCACGCAGCGGCCGAACCTGATCGGCGATCCTTCCACCTCCGGCCGCATGCAGGACCGGCTGAACGGGTACTTCAACCCGGCGGCATTCTCGCGTCCCGATCCGGACACCTTCGGCACCGCGCCGCGCTATCTCAACTACCGGGGTCCCGGCATCCGCACGCTGGATGCGGCGCTGCTGAAGAACTGGACCACGAAGGAGGGCCAGCGGCTCGAGTTCCGCCTCGAAGCAACCAACGCCACCAACACGCCGGTATTCAGCGACCCGGCCACCAGCTACGGCGCGTCAAACTTCGGCCAGATCACCGGCAACAAGGTTGGCGCGCGCAACGTCCAGCTCGGCTTCAAGTACTACTTCTGAGCCGGGATGGCGACCACTGTCCGGCCCGCCGCTGCCCCGGCGGCAGCGGCGGGCCTTTCTTTGGCTTTGCGGGGGTCTGTCATCGCAACGCCGGCGGCGCGCCCAGGCGCAACGGGCTTCGCGTGGAACAGGCGGCGGCTCCGATTCTCCCGCGCCTGCGCCGGGCGCGCCACAGCCCGGTTCGGCGGCAAGGATTCGTGTGGTAGCATTTTGAACTTCGGAATCATCGCGAAGGCGCCGCCATGGCAGACCGTTTCTACCAGCATCCTCAAGCCATCGTCGAGTCCGGCCGCATCGGCGCGGGCACCCGGATCTGGGCGTTCGCCCACATTCTTCCCGGCGCTGTCATCGGACGGGATTGCAACATCTGCGATCACGTCTTCATCGAGAACGATGTCGTGATTGGCGACAGGGTCACGATCAAATGCGGCGTTCAGCTCTGGGCCGGCCTGCGGATTGAGGACGACGTCTTTGTGGGGCCGAATGCCACCTTCACGAACGACCCCTTTCCCAGGAGCGGCTGCCACTTGCCGCCTGACCGCATCCCGCGCACGGTGGTGAAGCGCGGAGCTTCGATCGGGGCCAACGCCACCATCCACCCCGGCATTACAATCGGGGAATACGCCATGGTCGGGGCAGGCGCAGTCGTCACGCGCGATGTTCCCCGCAACGCCATTGTCGCTGGCAACCCGGCAGTCATCACGTCCTACGTCGGCCTCGAACCCGAAGCCCCCGGCAGCCTCCTGCACCCCAAGCCCGGGCCGGACCATGCATACCTTTCCGTCGGCGGCGCCCGCCTTCTGCGGCTGCCCGGCGCCGCCGATCTGCGCGGCAGCCTGGTGCATGCCACCGTGGCCAACGAGGTCCCGTTCGAGGTGCGCCGCATCTTCTTCGTGTATGGCGTTCCGACCCGCGAGGTTCGCGGCGAGCACGCCCACCGCGCGCTGCACCAGTTTCTGGTCTGCGTCCACGGCTCCTGCCACGTGATTGTGGACGACGGATCGAGGCGCGAGGAGTTCATCCTGGCTGAACCCTCCCTGGGCCTCTACCTCCCCCCCATGGTGTGGTCGATTCAGTACAAGTTCTCCGCCGACGCCGTCCTGGCCGTGCTGGCTTCGGCGCCTTACGATCCAGCCGACTACATCCGCTCCTACGATGAGTACTTGCAGATGATCGGAAAGGGCCTGGAACAGGCGCCGGACGGCGGGATGGCGCCTCCGCCGTCCAAGGGCGGCGGCTCTTGAGCGGCCGCGCTGCTTCCCGCCAGATCCCCCCGGCGAAGAGACCGCGCGGCAGAGCCTCCATGCAGGCACCGGAGAGGTGCTACGGGTTGGCTGGCTTCCACAAACGGATCACCGGCCATGGGCGCGGCTGGGCCGGAGGGTCCTGGGCGCTCCGGGGCTTGGTCTTCCCGCGGCGGGATTAGGTTTCCGCCAGCTTCGCCACCCATGGCGGGAGGGTATCGATCCTCCCGGCGGGTGGCTGCCATCCCGCGCAGACGCGCTCAGCGCCGGCTTGACAGGTAGTGATTGGGCAGCCTGGCGCCTCCTGCGCCAGAGTCGCTGCTGGGTGCGGGGTCCGCGGCCGCTCTGTCAACGATCTCTCCAGGGAGGTTCGCTCCGCATCCGGCCCTGCTGCCTTCGAATGGGGCGCCGGTACTCTCGGATCTCCGGTTTTCTCCGAAGTTTCTTGAAGTGAGGCTTGTATCCCGATGGCGAGTTATAGTAGACTCAGTACGATTACCGATGCAGGAAGCGGCGCCCATCCCGGCGAGCCGCCCTTGAGAGTGGAGGAGCGATGAACAGAATCGTTAGGTTTTTGCTTGTTCTTGCGGTCCTGGCAGTGGCGGCTACGGCCGCTACGATTCCGGGGCTTGTCAGTACTGGAGGTTCTGCACCCGGGACTCAGGATCCCGCGTGGCAGTGGTTCTACACGCCCGTGGCGACAAACACCTACAGCTTCGTGCCGGCTTGGGTGACGGACGACACATCCTATCCTTTCCCTCACTGGGTCGCAAATGATGCGAATTCGAAGTGGATCTCCCCGCAGCAGGGCTATGGTACCCCCTACGACAACTATGCCGACGCTGTTGGCTTACACTATTTCCTGCTGATGTACAACATCCCCGCTGGATACGACCCGAACACGGCCACGTTCACCTTCGAGTTGTCAACCGACAACCTGTTAAACAGCGCCTGGGTCAACAGTTCGCTGATTATGAATGGCGGCGTGGTCGGCTACAGCGCCATGCAGGGACCTTTCACCGTCGGCCCGACCCCGGGAATGTTCCACACCGGGTGGAACAGCCTCGTGTTCATTATTACCAACCAGGCTCTGCCGAATTCGCCGAATCCTTCGGACCCGAATACGTGGAATCCGGTCGGCTTGCGGGTCAACTTTGTCAACTCTTTCATAGAGGGACCGCCCGAGGTAATTCCTGAACCCGGCGCGCTCTACCTCTGTGCTGCCGGGCTGATCACGATCGGCCTTCTGCGCCGCAGGAAACAGGCCTAGGGCCTGTCCCAGTCTTCGAATCGGAAAGCCTGCCAGTGCAATGGCGGGCTTTCTGATTTTTGGGCCACGCTTTCCCCCGCGGAGCAGGCGCCGGTTGCGGATGTGTCTGCCTGCCGGTTCCGGACCCACAGACGCAGACCCCGCGAGCCAGCCGGAAGTTTCCGCCATCCTCGCAGGCAGACCTCCCTTCTTGCTGTGGCGTCCGCGCTGGCGGGCATTTACACCGGACCCGCGAAAGGCTATCTTGAAGCGGGAGGCTGGCATTCATGCGACTGCTCCTGTGGCGGATCCTGGCTGTCGTCTTGCCGCTTTCGCACGCTTCCCTCCATGCAAACAAGGCGCCCGCCATCGCAGTGGATTTCCAGTCCGTCATCCATCCCGTCTCCGTCGAAATTCTCCGCCACGCCGTTGACCAAGCCAAGCAGCAACAGGCGCCGTTCATCCTGATCCGGCTCAACACGCCCGGCGGGCTTCTGGAGGCCACCCGGGAAATCGTCGAAACAATCGACGGCTCGCCCGTGCCCGTGATCACTTTCGTGACGCCTTCCGGCGGGAGGGCCGCTTCGGCGGGCTTCTTTATCCTTCTCAGCGGGGATGTCGCGGCAATGGCGGCGGGCACTCGCACCGGCGCCGCCTCGCCCGTCACGCTCGGCGAGCCGATGGACCCGGTGATGCGCAAGAAAGTGGAGAGCGATGCCGCCGCGGCGCTCCGCAGCATCGCCTCGCGCCACGCCCGCAACCTTCAGGCCGCGGAAGCCGCCGTGCTCCAGGCCAGGTCGTTCACCAGCGAAGAAGCTCTGAAGGAGAAGCTCGTCGATCTGGTCGTCCGGGACGAGCAGGAGCTCTGGAGCCGGCTGGACGGATGGCTGGTGAAGCGAGCCGACGGATCCACGGTAACGCTCCGGACATCCGGCGTCACGGTGCAGCCCTACGAGCAGACACTGCGCGAGAAAGTGGTCCAGGCGCTGGCAGACCCGAACCTCGCTTTTCTGATCCTTGTCGCCGGCGGCTTGCTGCTCTACATCGAGTTCACCCAGCCGGGGATGATCCTGCCCGGCGTCTCCGGGGCCATCCTGCTGCTGTTGGGCCTGCTGGCGCTCTCCGTCCTCCCGATCAACCTGGCCGCCGTGGGGCTCCTCATCCTTGCGGTGGTATTGTTTGTGCTGGAGGCCAAGATCGTGTCCCACGGCATCCTGGCGGCAGGCGGCGTGGTCGCGATGGTGCTCGGCGCCGTATTGCTGGTGGAGGGGCCTCCCGAACTCCGCATCCGCTGGGCCACGGCTTTGGCCGTCAGCATCCCGTTCGGCGTCATCACCGTGTTTCTGCTCTCGCTGGTCATCCGCGCCCGGTTGCGCCCCCCGGCCACCGGCGCCGAAGCCATGATAGGCGAAACCGGCGTCGCCGAAACGCCTCTGAATCCCACCGGTACCGTCTTTGTTCGCGGCGAGTATTGGACGGCAAACGCGGAAGAGCCGGTCGAGGCCGGCGCGCGGGTCCGCGTGGAAGCCGTCGAAGGCTTGCGTCTCAGAGTGAAACGCGCACAATAAGCGAAGGAAAGGATTCTGCCATGTTCCCTGTCCCGATGATCGTCCTGTTCATCCTGATCCTCTACCTCATGTCGGCCATCAAGATCCTCAACGAGTACGAGCGCGGCGTCATCTTCCGGCTCGGGCGCGTGCTGCCGAAACCCAAGGGGCCGGGCTTCATCCTGGTCTTCCAGCCCATCGACCGGATGGTGCGCGTCTCGCTGCGCGTGGAGACTCTCGACGTGCCCTCGCAGGACGTGGTGACGCGCGACAACGTGACCGTCAAAGTCAACGCCGTCGTCTTTTTCCGCGTTGTCGACCCGCAGCGGGCCGTGCTCGAGGTCGCCAACTACCTCTACGCCACGTCGCAGCTCGCGCAGACAACCCTGCGCAGCATCCTTGGCGAGGTGGAGCTCGACGAGCTGCTCAGCCAGCGCGAGAAACTGAATATGCGCCTCCAGGAGGTCCTCGACAAGGACACCGACCCCTGGGGCGTGAAGGTCGTCAAAGTGGAAGTCAAGCAGGTGGATCTGCCGGACATGATGGTGCGCGCCATCGCCCGCCAGGCGGAAGCCGAGCGCGAACGGCGAGCCAAGATCATCCACGCAGAAGGCGAATACTCGGCCGCAGAGAAGCTCGCCATGGCTGCGGCAGTGATCCAGAAAGAGCCCGTCGCCATTCAGCTCCGCTACCTGCAGACGCTGATCGAAATCGGTTCCGAGAAGAACACCACGGTGGTCTTCCCGCTCCCCATCGACGTCATCTCCGGCGTCAAGAAGGTTCTCGAGGGCGGGAACAAGGCCTCCTGAAGTCCGCGGGTTCCGCCGCGGCAGCCGCAACTGCGGCCAAACTGGGGCGAACGGCAGAATAGAAGCAAGAGCGTCCTTTCCCCGGGCGCTGGTGCGTTTTCTGTCACTGCCTGGGGGCCGCTTTGCTTCGGTGCGCGGACGGAGCCTTCCCGGAACACGCCCCCGACGGAGGAACCTTGGCTGGCGGGAGGGTGGGAATGCCCGAACCTATGGCGCATCAGCAAAGAGTTCTGGCACGCCCTTGTCCCGGCCGGCTGCCGGAAGGCGGCGCCATTGCGGGCTCGCCCAAGGGTACACTGGAAATCCCGGATTCGCTGGCAAGGGTTGGCCGCCACGGGTTGGGGTCCAGGCGGCATGTGACTTTGCAGCGGTGATCCACGGGTCGGAATGAACAAACCGTTGGAGGTGCTCTCATGGCTCTCACCGAGTCGACGATGAAAGAACTGGGCTCTGCCCTTCCCCGCTTTGCTCTGCCGGATGTCGTCTCCGGCCGCATGGTTTCGCCGGATGATTACGCGGACCGCAAGGCGCTGCTTGTGATGTTCATCTGCCGCCATTGTCCCTACGTGAAGCATGTGGAACAGGAGCTGGCCCGCATAGGCCGGGACTACGCAGGCAAATCGCTCGGCATCATCGCCATCTCGTCCAATGACGCCGCCAGCTACCCGGATGACGCCCCGGAGAGCCTGAAGCAACAGGCTTTGCATCTCGGCTTCCCGTTCCCGTATTGCTATGACGAAACCCAGGACGTAGCACGGGCGTTCGATGCTGCCTGCACGCCGGATTTCTATCTGTATGACGAGCAGCGCAGGCTGGTGTACCGCGGGCAGCTCGACGACAGCCGCCCCGGCAACGGCAAGCCCGTCACCGGCCGCGACCTGCGCGCCGCCATCGACGCCGTGATCGAGGGGAAAACTGTCAGCCCGCAACAGCGCCCCAGCGCGGGCTGCAACATCAAATGGAAAGCGGCCCGCTAGGGGCCGGGCTCCCGCTTCGCGGTATCATGGAGAGACGATCCTGTCGGAACGGGGTGCATCGCTTGTGAGTTTGACAATCGGAACGGCGCAGGCCGGCTGCAGTGAAATGCTCGAGCGCGCCGGGAACTGGTTGACGGGTTCCGGTATTCAGGAGCCCAGCGGAGGGGTCGCCCGGTATCACTGCATCAGCGAGCGCCGCAACGCCCGGATATCCACGGAAATCACCGGCTACGCAGTCTCCGCGCTGCTGGAGCTTCACGACCGCACCGGCTGCGGCGAATACCTCTCCGCCGCTCGCCGCTCCGGCGACTTTCTCTGCTCCGCCTGGGACGCGCGCGCTGCCGCCATGCCTTTCGAATACGGCGGCAACGGCGGCGCCCCGGCGCTCAGTTACTTCTTCGACAACGGCATCATCGCCCGGGCGCTGCTGCGGCTCTGGCGCGCCACGGGCGAAGACCGCTACCGCCGGACGGCCGAGCAGTGCGCCGAGTCGATGCAGCGCGATTTCCTCAACTCGCACGACATCCATCCCGTCCTGGTTTTGCCCTCCAAACAGCCGCTGGAACGCGACTCCCGCTGGTCCCGCTCCGCGGGTTGTTATCAATTGAAATCGGCTCTGGCATGGCTCGAGCTGGCTGAGTTGAACGGCGATCCGGAATTGGCGCGGTCTTTCGGCAAGGCGCTCCATCTCGCGCTGGCGACCCACGAGTCTTTTCTGGATGCGGTTTCCGACGACTGCGCCCGCATGGACCGGCTGCATGCCTACAGCTATTTTCTGGAAGCCCTGCTGGCCGTGCCTGACACGCGACAGATGCGGGAAGTGCTCCGCGACGGCATCGCCCGCGCCGGCGCCGAGCTGCGCCGCATCCGCCCCGTGTTCGAGCGCTCCGACGTCAACGCCCAACTGCTTCGCGTCCGCCTGTGGGCTGACGCCATGGGGCTGGCGCCGCTGGATGAAAGCGCCGCTGCAGAGGAGGCAAGCCGCGCCGCCTCTTACCAGATGAGCTCGTCCAACCCGCACGCCGACGGCGGCTTCAATTTCGGCTCCCGCCAGGGCAGCCTGACAGATTTTGCCAATCCTGTTTCCACCGCCTTCTGCCTCCAGGCCCTGGCTATGTGGGCGGAGCACTCCTCCGGCGCGCTGAGAACCCCTTGGCACAGGCTCGTCTGACTTGTCCGCGGATCGCCCCGTCCTGCTCGCTTTCGCCTCCACCTGGGAGGACCGGGCGCCGGCTTTCCTCGATCGCCTGCAATGCATCCTGCCCGGCGCGGACCTGATCCTCATCGCCGAGTTCCCGCCGCCGCGCGAGCATCCCGGCGTGCGCTGGATCCCCTGGTTTCCCCGCCGCACTTTGCGCCAGAATCTCGCGCGGATTGGCGACGAACTTCGCGGCCGCCGCCTCGCCTGGGCCGCGCTGGTCCTCGACCGCCTGCTGCCTTACTGGCCCATGCGCGCCGCCGCCCTCTGGATCTCGCGCGGGCGCCTGTTGCTGTTCAACGAGCAGATGAACCACTTTGCGCTCCGCCCGGGCGATCTGCCTCAGGCGGCGCGGTTCCTGCGCTGGCGCGCCCGCGACTTTGTCCACCGCCAGACTCACCCCGGCGGCTGGCTCTACACCCAACTCTGGCGCCTGCGCCACCCGCGCGCCTGGTTGCGGCCGCTGTTCGCCAATCTGGCACTGGCGGCAGGCTTCTACGCGCAACTGTGGAAGCGGCTCCGCCGCGCCCCGCCGCTTGCGCTGGCTGCGCAGACTCTTACCCCGGGTGTCACGATCGTCATTCCCTCGCGCGACGGAAAAGCGCTTCTCGAAAAGCTCCTGCCCGCGCTTGAACGCGAACTCGATCAGACCGGCGGCGAAATCATCGTCGTCGACAACGGCAGCACGGACGGCACGGCGCCATGGCTCGCCGCCGCTCACCCTCGGGCGGTTGTCGAGACCATCTCCGCCCCGCTCAGCTTCTCCGCCGCAGTCAACCGCGGCATCGCGCGCGCCCGTTTCCGCCGCGTCCTGCTGCTCAACAACGACATGGAGCCCGAACCAGGCTTCCTTGCGCCCCTGCTGGCCGCTTTCGATTCGGTTCCTGACCTCTTCTGCGCCGCGGCCCAGATCTTCTTCCCGCCGGGGAAGCGCCGCGAGGAGACCGGCAAGGCCGTCTGGCGGGTCAAGAGAGCCCGCCCCGACTTCTTCGTCCACTGCATCGATCCCGTCGATGGCGAAAACCTCTCGCCCGTGCTTTATGGCAGCGGCGGCTGCTCTCTGTTCGACACGGCGAAGCTGCGCGCCCTTGGCGGACTCGACGAGGCGTTGCAACCCGCTTATGTCGAAGACCTCGATCTCGGCTTCCGCGCCTGGCGCATGGGATGGCCGTCGGTGTTCGTCGCCGGCGCGCGCGCGATACACCACCACCGCGCCACCACGTCGCGCTTTTTCAAGCCGGAAGAACTCCAGACCTACGTCGAGATCAATTTCCTCCGCTTTCTGCTGCGCGGGGCCGGCGAAGCCCGCCTGTTCGCCTCTCTCTGGCGCGACGCGGTGGACCGCCTCAACTGGCACGCCGCGCAGGAACCCAAACGCCCGTGGGCCATGTTCGCCCTGCGCGCCGCCTGCCGCGCCTACCGCCATCTGCGCCCCCTGCCTCCGGCGCGCATGGACGAGCGGCTGGTCCTCGCCGCCGGCTCCGGGCGCGTCGCCGTGTTCCCGGGCAAGAAACGGGATGCAACAAAACCACTCATTTTTGTTTTGAGCGCCTATGCCCCGTGGCCGCTCTCCCACGGCGGCGCCGTGCGCATGTACAACCTGATGCGGCGCGCTGCGGCGGACTTCGACCAGGTCCTCATCGCCTTCTGCCCCGGCCGCTACGCGCCCGCCGCGGAGATCCTGGACATCTGCGCCGAGGTCGTCCTCGCCGAGCGCGAAGGCTCGCACCTGCGGCCGATGACGAAGAGGCCCGAGGTGGTGGAAGAACACGACGAGCCGGCTTTCCACGCCGCTCTGCGTCTGGCCCTCGAACGCCACCATCCCGACCTGGTCCAGATGGAGTTCACGCAGATGGGTCTCTACGCGGGCGATTGCCGCGGGCTTCCCACGGTTCTGGTCGAGCATGACATCACGCTGGACCTCTACCGGCAGTTGCTCGCCGGGCGCGAATCCTGGGAGGCGCGCGAACAGTGGAAGCGGTGGGAGCGCTTCGAGCGCGACCTCTGGCGCCGGGTGGACTGCGTGGTGGCGATGTCGGAACGGGACGCCGCCATGATCGAAGGCGCGCGCCGCGTCGAGGTGCTCGACAACGGCGTCGACCTGGAACGGTTCTCGCCCGCCCCGGAGCCTCCACAACCCCGCCGGCTCCTTTTCATCGGCTCTTTCGCGCACCTGCCCAACCTGCTCGGGCTGGAAGCCTTCCTCCGGCTCGCCTGGCCGAGGCTGCGCGAAGCGGGCGCAACCCTTCATGTGATCTCCGGCGCAAACCCGGAGCACTTTCTCGATCTGTACAAGGACCGCGCGAGCGTCGATCTGCGCCAGCCGCAGATCGAGTGGGAGGCGTTTGTCGCTGACGTGCGCCCTGCTTACCGCCGCGCGGAAGCCGTGATTGCGCCCCTTCTCGCGTCCGCCGGAACCAACATCAAGATCCTGGAGGCGATGGCGATGGGCAAGGCGTTGGTCGGCACGCCCGCCGCCTTCCACGGACTGGATGTCGAATCCGGCGCCGAAGCCGTGATCGTCTCCTCCGTCGAAGAGATGGCGGATGCCTTGGTGCGCTTGTTCGGGAACCAGGACGCCCGCGCCGCACTGCAGGAAGCCGCACGCCGGAAAGTCGAGCAGCGCTACGGGTGGGACTCCATCGCCCGGCGGCAAGCCGCGCTGTACCGCTCGATGATCCGCCGCACGGCCGGCCCCGCGGGACTGTAGCCCGCCCGGGTTTATCGCTTCTTCAGCTTGCCGCGAACGTAATCGGCCGTGATGGTCGTGTAGATGCCGCCCCGCGGCGTGAACTCGCCCGTCACCGTCATCTCGCGCGGGCGGCAGGCTTTCACGCAGTCGTCGAGAATGCGGTTCACCGCGTTTTCCTGGAAGATCCCCATGTTGCGGTAGGCGAGCAGATACATCTTCAGCGCCTTCAACTCCAGGCAGAGGCGGTCCGGCACGTAGCGGATGGTGATGGTGCCGTGGTCCGGCAGCCCGGTGCGAGGGCACACGCTCGTGAATTCCGGCGAGGAGATCTCGATCCAGTAATCTCGCTGCGGGAACTGGTTCGGCCAGCATTCGATCTCGGGCAGCGGCGCGGAGACGCCGGAAGCGGCGTGCTCGTCTGTATACAATTTTTGCGCTCTTTGTTTCGGCATCAGCGGTTCTCCTGGCGGCGGTTTTCCGGCAGGTGGCGGTCGAGCTGTTCGAGAAACACGCCCGCATCGGTCACCACGCCCACGGCTTGCCCGGTGCCGCGGTCGCCCAGCTTGGTCACCACCGCCGGGTTGATATCCACGCACACGGTTTTCACCCAGCCGGGAAGCATGTTGCCCGTGGCGATGGAGTGCAGCATCGAGCCGAGGCACAGCACCAGCCCCGCGCCGCGCAACTGCTCGGCATAAGCGTCCTGCGCGGCGTTCATGTCGGTAATCGTCTCCGGCAGCGGACCGTCGTCGCGCAGGCTGCCGGCCAGCACGAAAGGCACGCCCTGCGCGACGCACTCGTACAGCACGCCCTTCTTCAGCACTCCCTGCTCCACAGCCGCGCGCACGCTGCCGGCATGGTAAACGCGGTTGATCGCGCGCATGTGGTTGCGGTGGCCGTGCTCCTCCTGGCGCCCGTCGGCCAGCCGCACGCCCAGCGATGTGCCGAACAATGCCGATTCAATGTCGTGCACGCCCAGCGCGTTGCCGGCCAGCAGCGCGCTCACGTAGCCCTTGCGGATCAGCGACGCCAGCGGCTTGGCCCCGCCCGTGTGGATCACCACGGGGCCGGCGACCACAACCACCCTCTGCCCGGCGTCCAGCACGCTCCGCATCAGCGCGGCGGTCTGCCGCACGGCGGTCTCCACCTGCCGTTCGCTCGAAATGCCGTTGGACATGAACGCGAAGGCCAGCCGGTCGCGCTCCTTCGACTCCGGGATCACGCGAATGCCTTGCATGCCTGTCACGATCTCGTCGCCGGCGCGGATGTCCCGCAGGCGCCGCGCCCAAGGCTCGCCATCCTGCCACACGATCACGGCATCCATGCGCTGGTTTCGCACTTCGTGCCACCGGCCGTCCCGGCGCACCAGCGTGCGGTGGTTCGTGGTCGAATAGAAATCCTCGGGGGCGCAACGGTCCTTCTCGACCCGGGCAAACGCCGCGTCCTGCTCCTCCACCGGCGCGCAGCCCAGCGCGTGGAGCTGGCTGAGCATCTTGTCGAACGCCGCGCGGTCCGGCGCCTCCACGCGCAGCCGGAGCCGCGACGGGTCGGCGTTGGTCTTGCCGATGTGGAAATGCTCGACCTCGAACCGCCCGCGGTATTCGATCACGGCGTCGAAGATCTGCTCCATGATGTGGGAGTCGATCAGATGGCCTTCCGCCTCGACGACTTCCTGCAGGGGACGCGTTTCGCTTTTTCGTTTCGTGGTCATTTTACGGCGGTCCAACAAAGAAAGAGCCCGTCCGGGGCCACATCTTCCCAGTATGAAATGGGGCGGCAGGCGGCGCTGCGGCAGCGGCGCCGCAGCAGTCTCAACAATTCTTCTTCCCGGAACCACTTCTCCCACGGCGGTGTCTCGAGCCGCCCCCAATGCCGCGCATTCTTGTCGATGATCACCAGCCGCCCGCCGCGCTTCACCACGCGGCACAACTCGTCCACCGCGGCTTCGATGTCCACGGCGTGCTCCAGCGACTCGGTGGCGTAGGCCGCGTCAAACGCGGCATCCGGAAATGGCAGCTCCAGCATCGATCCCGCCACCCGCTCCAGTTCCGGCGGCGCGCACCGCACCATGGCTGCCGCCAGATCGAGAGCAACCACTGTGGCGCGCGGGTGTGCGGTCTTCACATGCACGGCGAACCGCCCTTTGCCGCAGCCCGCATCCAGCACGCGCGCGCCCTCTTCGAGCGGAGCGATGCCTTCCAGCACCGCCCGCACGTGCAGGATGCGCGGGTCGATCGTCGAGGGAAAATGCTCTTCGTCCGCCGCCGCCTCTTCAAACGAACGCCGGATCTCGGCGGCGAGATCCGGCGTCAGAGCGGCTTTGCGCCGAAAGAATCGCTCGAGCAACCCCATCAGAGCTTGCTGAGGAACACCGGCAGCCCGCGCTTGCCGTTGTAGCTGGGGCGGTAGCGCTCCGTGTTGTACATGGTCGCCACGTCCACCTTCCGGGGGCCCAGCTTCGGGTCGGGGATTTCCACCAGATCGAAGCAGCCGTTGACGATGCCCGTCATCAGGCCGCTCTTGCCCTCTTCCAGCGCGTCCATGGCCATGTTGCCGAACGTGCAGGCCACCAGCTTGTCCACAAAATCGGGATCGCCCGAACGCAGGTCGTAGGTCAGGTCGCTGACGATCGTTTCCTCGCCCGTGCGCGCTTTGATCTCCGCCGACAGATCGTCGCCCACGTTGGCTTTCTTGCGGTGCCCGTAAGCGTCGGCTTCGCCGTAGTGCTTCACCTGATAGCCGACCCACTCGGCGCCTTCCGACAGGATCACCAGCGAGTAGTTCGACGGGTTGTTCCTCTTGTCCTGCACCAGCAGGCTGATCAGCTTGTCGAGATCCACTTTGTACTCGGGGATCACGCACCGGATGTTGGTGACGTACGCCGTGTAGAGCGCCGTGAAGCCGGCATCGCGCCCGAACACGCGGAAAATGCCGATGCGCTCGTGCGAACCCACCGTCGTGCGCTGCCTCTGAATGGCCGAATCGGCGCGCGTGATCGCCGTCGAGAAGCCGATGCAGTACTCCGTGTTGCGCACGTCGTTGTCCATCGTCTTCGGGATGGCCATGACCTTGACGCCCTCATCGTGCAGGCGGCGCGCGTAACTGAGCGTGTCGTCGCCGCCGATGGCGATCACCGTGTCGGCGCCCAGGCGCTCCAGGTTCTTCAACACGGAAGTGGTCACGTCGTAGGTGACAATCTTTTGCCCGTCTTTTTCGGATTCCCGCGTGGGGAACGAGAGACCCTTCAGGTGCTCGGGCAGACTCTTCATCTTGGCGGGGTTGGTCCGCGAAGAATGCAGAAACGTGCCGCCCGTGCGGTCGATGGTGCGCGTGTTCAAAGGCGTGAGCTGCAGCGTGTACCGCGACACGCTCGCCGGATCGTCCATGTTGAGATGGGTAAGTCCTTCCCATCCGCGGCGAACGCCGAGCACCTCGTAACCCATCGAGCAACCACGATAGGTGACCTGCTTGATGACAGCATTCAGCCCGGGAACGTCGCCGCCGCCGGTGAGAATTGCAATTCGCTTGGCCATTCTGTCTCCTGATCCTGAAGAAGATGAAGGGGTACGGTCAAAATCAGTATAACTGGTCTGATATACGCCCCGCCGCCCTACCGCCGCGCCAGCGCCTCGAACGCCTCTGCCAGCAACCGCGCCGCCTCCGGCCCGGTGGAATTCACCTCTCCGTACCAGCGCTCCTTCGCGCCGAACGTGTAGGGCGGCTTCTCGTCCCACTGGCACTTCGGCAGGATGTAGCCGATCTCGTCATTGGCCAACCCGAACAGCATCCGGTACGGCGCCGCCAGCATTCGCTTCAGCGGCGTCTCCACCGGCGCGCCCGCGAAATCCCCGTTCGGGTCGCACACCGCCCCGCCCACGCTCAGCTCCGGATACAGCTCCCCGGGCACGAGCGCCGCCTCGACAACCGCCCGCTTGCCGCGCGACAGGCGCAGCAATCCAACCGGCGCTTCCGTGCCCCCCTCTTTCATCGCCTTGCGCCCGCCGAACAGCCCGGCTTTCGACGCCATCAGAAACAGAACGTTCGATACGGGAAACCGCACCATTGCTTCGCGGTACCCGATCGTATCGACCTTCGCCGGCTTCGCTCTTTTCTGTGACTCCATCACATGCCGCGCCGCGTACCGTCCCACCAGCTCCGCCATGCGGAAACTGTCCTCGGGCGCCGGCCGGCCCGTCTCCGGGTCCGGTATCTTCGCGCCCAGCGGCGATTGCATCCCGCCAAGGGCCCCGTTGACGAACACCACGGTTCCGAACCCTGCCGCTTCCAGCGCCTCGCGCGTGTAGTGGACGTAGTCCGACGTGATCAGCGTGTTCCGGCTCCCCAGCGCCTCCGGGTGGTTGTTCCAGTTGACCAGCGTGGCAATCGCGCGCCCGCGCCGGTCCCGGAACACGAGCGACAGGATGTCAGGGTCATGCACCACGGGCGGGCGCGAATCGTGATAGTACACGGCCACGTCCGGCGGCGTCGCCTTGGCGGGATGCATCTGCGCCGGCTGCAGCCTCTGGATGGCCTCCCGAGCGGCAGCCGCCGTCTCCGCAATCACAAAACGGTTGTACGCCTCGTCCAGCCCGCTCACCGTCTGCTTGGGCCCCCACTGCCCCATCGTGTCAGGCCCTTCGTGCACATGCGTGGCGGCGACAATCACCTTCCCGCCGGGCGCCGCAGCGCGGATCTGCGCGACGTCGTCATAAAAGAGCCCGATCAGGTCGACGGCGCAAATGACTACCGGATCGCCGCCGGCGCGCAGCGCCAGACATCGCGCCCAGAGATCGTCGTGGACGCCCGTCGCCACGCGGTTGTTGCCGAACCCCGCCAGGTAGACGGGCTTTTCAAGCGAAGGCGTGATCTTCCGCGCCGACGCCCCGGCCTGCATGTCCGCCATGCACGTCCCTGCCCCCAAGAAAAGCGCCAGCAGGAAGATTCCTCTGCTTCCGATCCATCCTCGTGAAGTCGGCAGATCTGCCTCCCCGCATCCGCCGGCCCGGTGGACGCGAAGCCCCTTCGTCGCTCTCACAGTCGCCCTCCTTGGCTCGCCTCGAGACGCGTTGCGGCCTTTCCACTCCGTCTTCGTTGCGCGCGCCGGACAGCCGTCACAGGACGCGCCTCTTCCGCCCGGGCCTTCCTGTGCGCACGGCGCGGAGAGAAGGCAACAGCGTCCCTGATTGGCGCCCTTGCTCTTACTCTTACTCTTACTCTTCCTCCTCCGCTTCGCCCGCAGCCGCGGCCTTGTAGGCAGCGATGATTTTTTCCGCCTGCGCCTGCGGCACAAAGTCGTAGTGCGAGAACTCCATGGTGTAGGACGCGCGCCCCTGCGTGATCGACGTCAGGTCGTTCTGGTAGGTCAGCATCTCCGCCATCGGCACCACGGCGCGGATGATCTGCGTCGAGCCCTTCGTATCCATGCCGGTGATGCGCCCGCGCCGCCCGTTCAGGTCGGACATCAAGTCCCCGGCGAACTCCACGGGCGACTGCACCTCCACTTTCATGATCGGTTCCAGCAGCGCCGGCTTGGCCTGCTCCATCGCCAGCTTGAACGCCTTGCGCCCGGCGATCTTGAAGGCCATTTCCGAGGAGTCCACTTCGTGATACGAGCCGTCGTACAGCGTCACCTTGAAGTCGACCACCGGGTAGCCCGCCAGAAAACCCTTGGCTGCGGCTTCCAGAATGCCCTTCTCCACCGCCGGGATGAATTGTTTCGGAATGGCGCCGCCAAAGATCGAGTTCACAAACTCGAACCCCTTGCCGCGTTCGAGCGGCTCCATCTTGATCTTGCAATCGCCGAACTGCCCGTGCCCGCCGGTCTGCTTCTTGTGCCGCCCGTGCACGTCGGCAAAGCCGCGGATCGTCTCCCGGTAAGGGATTTTCGGCGCCCGCAGCTCCACTTCCACGTTGTACCGGCGCTTCAGCCGGCTCACCGTGATCTCGACATGCTGCCCGCCCATGCCGGCAAGCAGAAACTCGTTCGTCTGCGGGTCCCGGTAGAACCGCAGCCCCGGGTCCTCTTCCAGGATGCGCGCCACCGCGTTGCCCATGCGGTCTTCGTCGTTGCGGCTCTTGGCGGCGATGGCGTAGGCGATCGACGGCTCCGGAATCGCCACGCGCGGGTACTCGATCGAGTCGCCCTTCTCGCACAGAGTGTCGCCGGTCAGCACATCTTTCAGCTTCGCCACCACGCCGATGTCGCCGGCGTGCAGCTCGTTCACCGGGAGCATCTGCTTGCCGAACGGCACGCTCAGGTGCGACAGCCGCTCCTGGCTTTTCGACCGCATGCACACCAGGTTCGCGTCGTTCTTCAGCACCCCGGTGCAGACCTTGAAAAACGACAGCCTGCCGGCGAACGGATCCGCCACCGTCTTGAACACGTAAGCCGTCACATGGTCTTTGTCCGTGATCGCTTTGAATTCTTCGTGATCGCCTACCATCGCCCGGATCGCCGGGTGCTCGGCGGGATTCGGGCAGAAGGCCAGCATGAAGTCCATGGCCAGATCGGCGCCGATGTTCAGCAGCGAGGAGCCGCACAGAATCGGGAAAATGCGGTCTTCCTTCACCGCGTCGTGCAGCCCCGCCATGATGTCCTCCGCAGGCAGCGTGCCCTGCTCGAAGAACCGCTCCATCAGTTCATCCTTGCCTTCGGCAATCATCTCGATCAGCGCCGCATGCGCCTTCTCCGCCCGTTCTTTTATCGAGTCGGGAATCGGGATCTCCTTGCCCTTTCCATCCCCCTCGGGCGTGTAAGTGTAAGCCTTCATCTCGATCAGATCCACGATGCCGCGGAAGTCCCGCTCCGTGCCGATCGGCAATTGCACCGGAATCGCGTGCCGCCCGAACACTTCGGCAATGTTGTCCGCCGTCCGCTGAAAGTCCGCGCGCTCCCGATCCAGTTTGTTGACGAAAAACGCCCGCGGCAACTGGAACCCCTCCGCGTACTCCCAAACCTTTTCCGTCACCACTTCCACGCCGGCCACGCCATCCACAAGGACCAGCACGGAGTCCGCCGCGCCCATCGAGATCTTCGCGTCGTAGGTGAACAGATTGAAGCCCGGCGTGTCGAACAGATTCAGCTTCTTCTTGTTCCACTCCACCGCGGCCAGCGACGTCGATATCGTGATCTTGCGGGCGATCTCCTCGTCGTCGTAATCGGTGATCGTGTTGCCCTCGTCAACCCGGGTCAGGCGGTTCGTCGCCCCGGCTGTGTACAGCATCGCCGCAACCAGAGACGTCTTCCCGCTGTTGCCGTGGCCGACGAGGGCCACATTTCGGACATCGGTGCTTTCGTAGATCTTCACAGGGCACGCTCCCAAAGTGATTGCACGTCATACCCCCGTGGAGGGGGCCATCTAGGGCGCATCGTAACACAATTCACATTCTGAATTCTGGATGGAAGTGTCTGGAAATACCGTCCCGCGCGCCTGCGCGCTCGCCCGGGGCATAGACTGAAGGCGGTGCGCCCATGAAAACCATCATCGAGCCGTTCCGCATCAAAAGCGTCGAGCCGCTTCGCCACACCACCCGCGAAGAACGCGAGCAAGTCCTCCGCCAAGCCGGCTACAACCTCTTCCTCGTGCCCGCGGCCGAGATTCTGATTGATCTGCTCACTGACTCCGGCACCTCCGCCATGTCCACCGAACAGTGGGCCGCCATGATGCGCGGGGACGAGTCATACGCCGGCAGCGAGTCCTACTTCCGCCTCAGGCGCGTCGTCGAGAATCTCACCGGTTTCCGCCACGTCATCCCCACGCACCAGGGGCGCGCCGCGGAGCGCATTCTCTTCACTTGCCTCTGCAAGCCCGGCCACCTCGTGCCCAACAACACGCACTTCGATACCACCCGCGCCAACATCGAGTTCACCGGCGCGGAGGCCGTGGATCTGCCGCTGCCCGAGGCCGCCGACACCCAGGCGCCCCTGCCTTTCAAGGGCGGCATGGACGTCGCCGCACTCGAGCGCCTCATCGAAGAGCACGGCCCTGCCCGCATCCCGCTGGTCATGCTCACCGTAACCAACAACAGCGGCGGCGGCCAGCCCGTCTCCATGGCGAATCTCGAAGCCGTCAGCCGCACCGCCCGCCGCCACGGCATCCCGTTCTACATCGACGCCTGCCGCTTCGCCGAAAACGCCTGGTTCATCCGCGAGCGGGAACCCGGCTACCAGGGCTGGTCCCCCTTTGACATCGCCCGAAAAATGTTCTCCCTTGCCGACGGCTGCACGTTCTCGGCCAAGAAGGACGCCTTCGCCAACATCGGCGGCCTTCTCTGCACCAACGACGACGCGCTCGCCCGCCAGGAGAAGGATCTGCTGATTCTCACCGAAGGCTTCCCCACTTACGGAGGACTCGCCGGCCGCGACCTCGAGGCCATCGCCGTGGGCCTTCAGGAAGTGCTCGACCCCGATTACCTCCACTATCGCATCGCCTCCACCACCTACCTCGGCCGCCACTTGGCCGAAGGCGGCGTGCCCATTGTTCAGCCGCCCGGCGGCCACGCCATCTACATCGACGCCGGCCGCATGCTGCCCCACATCCCCCGCCATGAATTCCCCGGCCAGGCTCTCGCTGTCGAACTCTTCCTCCACGCCGGCATCCGCAGCGTTGAAATCGGTTCGGTCATGTTCGGCGAACACGCCCGCAGCGAGTTGCTCCGCCTCGCCATTCCGCGCCGCGTTTACACCCAAAGCCACATCGATTACGTCGTCGAAGCCATCCTCGAGGTCAACGAACGCAGGCACGAGCTCCGCGGTTACCGCATCGTCGAGCAGCCCGCGTTCCTGCGGCATTTCTCGTGCAGGTTCGAGCCCGTCTAGCGCGCTGCCGCTGCAACGTCTTGCGTCGGCTTAGGCAAAAAGAGGGCGGATGCCGGAGGAGAAAACATCCGCCCTTCCACCCAAGCCGGCCTGCCCGGAGGACGGGCGGCGGGCTTGGCAGTGCTTGTCTGCCTGAATAGACGCTGGATACCCCTTGGTTGTTTCAATTCTTGAATATTGCATGAACATATTAGCCAGATCAGGCGAACATCGTGCACCAAGTTTCGTCACCGGCTCACCCCGCCGGCAAGGCGAAAGCAGACCGCAAATCCGGCGAACAAAAGCGCGATGGGACGCTGCAGGAGGGCGCGATCCCGAGTCCGGCTACACGCTCATCTCCGCTTCAATGTCACGCGGCGGCTCTTCGATATAAAGGATCCGCCGGCACGTCTCGCAGAACACGACTCCCGTGCCCGCCTTCACATCCTGGAACAGTTGGGGACGGATGGTCATCATGCACCCCATGCACCGCCCGTCGCGCGCTTCCGCCATCACGTCGCCGCCGGGATAGTGCCGCGTACGCAGCCGCTCGTAGGCGGAGAGCACGTCGGGCGCGAGCCGCGCGGCGGCTTCCTTGCGTTCTTCCTCGATCTTCCTGAGCTCCTGCTTGTCCGCCAGCGTCCGCGCCTTCGCCTGTTCCTTCTCCGCGTCGACGCTTTTCTTTTCTTCCCGGAGATCCGCTTCCGCTTTGCGCACGTTGGCTTCCAGCGTCTCCGCCTCAAGCATCAAATCCAGAATCCGGTCTTCCGCCTTCCGGATCGCGTCTTCGAAGTATTTGATTTCTTCCTGAAAGGCGCGGTATTGCTCGTTGGTTTTCGCCTCCATCATCTGGTCCCGCAGCCGCGATATTTTCTGCTGATGGAGTTGAATATCCCCCTCGATTTTCTTTCGCTCCTTTTGATTGGCCGAAAGAGCCGTCTGGTCGAGTTCCAGCCGCCGGGTATGGGATTCGAGGGCCTTCTCAATTTCAAGGATCCGCTTGGGCAGCGCCGCGATTTCGCGCTTCAGTTCGTTGGCGCGCATATCCAGCGCCTGCAGCCGCAGAGCATTGGCGACGTCGGGATGCATCAGATAGGAGTGTAGCACCTAGTCCAGACTCAGCCGCCGCGCGATGGGGGACGCCAGCGCGCGTTTGGCCATCTCGAGCTCCTCGATCCGCAGCGCCCGCGCTACCACGTACAGCACCACCAGCCCCAGCGGAATCGAAACCGCCAGATCCGTCAGCCGCGCCAGAAACCCGGCGCCGGCCCACAGGCCAATGGCCCGGCTCGAGGCAAACACCGCCGCCGACATCGCCACGGAAGCCAGCAGCGTCTTCAGCACCACGCTCCGCAGCCGCCGCCCGTAAACGCCGCCGATCCGCGCCCGCATCGCCAGAAACTGCGCCAGAAAGGAAAACAGCGCCACGCAGGAGGTGGACAGCGCCAACCCCGCGTGTCCCAGCCCTGCATGCGTTACCAAAGCCCACGCCATGCAGGCGTTGATCCCGATCGACGCCAGGCTGATCGCCATCGGCGTGCGCGCATCCTTCAGTGCGTAAAACGCCGGCGTCAGCACCTTCACCGCCGAATAGCCTGCCAGCCCCAGCGAATAGAACGCCAGCGCCACCGCCGTCTGATGCGTGTCATAGGCTTCGAACCGCCGCCCCTCGTAGATCGCCCCGATAATCGACGGTCCCAGCACCACCAACCCGAACGACGCCGGCACCGTCAGCAGAAACACCAGCCCCAGCGAACGCGCCAGCGTCTCCCGGAACTCGTCCAGGTTCCCGCTGGCCGCGCTCCGCCCGATGGCCGGCAGCGTCGCCGTCGCGATCGCCACGCCGAACAGCCCCAGCGGGAGTTGCATGAACCGGAACGCATACTGCAACCACGCCGTCGCCCCGTCCACGCCGCGCACCGGGTCCACGATCGACGCCGCGAAAAACGTGTTCACCAGCACGTTCACCTGCACGCTCGCGTTGCCGATGATCGCCGGCCCCATCAGCCTCGCGATGTGCCGCACCCCGGGATGCCCGAAGTCCACCGCCGGCCGGAACCGGAACCCCAGCCGGTACAGCGACGGCAACTGCCACGCCAGTTGCAGCCCGCCCCCGATCACCACGCCCCACGCCATGCCGTCGATCGGCTCGATCCCGAACCGCGGCCCCAGCCAGTAGCCCAGCGCGACGCCCGACGCGACGCTGCCCACGTTGAACCAGGTCGACGAAAACGCCGGCACTGCGAACCTGTCGAACGAATTCAGCACGCCCATCGCCTGCGCCGCCAGCGCCACCAGCAGCAGGAACGGGAACATGATCTGCGTCAGCCGCACCGCCGCCGCCGTCTTCTCCGGCGCCGCATGCGTCCAGTTCGGCGTCAGCAGCGGAACAAACCACGGCGCCAGCAGGATCCCCAAAACACACAAACCGCCCACCAACAGGATGATCGCCGTCGCCACCAGGTTCGCCAGATGGATCGCTTCCTTGCGGTCCTGCTTTTGCAGGCAGTCGACGAAAGTCGGCACGAAGGCCGCCGACAGCGCCCCCTCGGCAAACAGATCCCGCGTCAGGTTCGGAATCCGGAAGCCGATGACAAACGCGTCGTAAGCCGGGCCGGCGCCGAACAGGCGGCTCATCACCCCCTCCCGCACCAGCCCGCTGATGCGGCTCAGCAGCACGGCGAATGAGGCGATGCCCGCGCTCTTGAATACCTGTTCCGAGGGCGAGGACAACCCTCACATTGTACCCGCCGTGGCATCCTGTCTTGAAGGAATATAATGCGCGAGCCTTCTCCGCTGCCGCCCGTGCTCATCCCGGCCTACCGGCCCACGGAAGCCCTGCGCGGGCTCGTCGCGGATCTCGCGGCGCGCGGATTCGAGCGCATCCTGGTTGTCGACGACGGCAGCGGCCCGTCCTGTGCCGCCTTGTTCCATTCCCTCCTCCACTATCCCCAGGTCACGCTGCTCCGCCATGAGAGCAACCGCGGGAAGGGGGAAGCCCTCAAGACCGGGCTTCAGCATCTGCTCGAATCGCACCCGGAAGCCGGCGGCGCCGTCACCGCCGATGCCGACGGCCAGCACTTGCCGGAAGACATCGAGCGGGTCGCCCGCCGCCTGGCTGAATGCGACGGCGCCACGCTCGTCCTCGGCACGCGCCGCTTCTCATCCGCCGTCCCCTTGCGGAGCCGCTTCGGCAACGCCGTCACCGCCGCCGCCATGCGGTGGATCGCCGGGCTGCGCCTGACCGACACCCAGACCGGGCTCCGCGGCATCCCGCGCTCCCTCGCTCTCCGCCTGGTGGAAACAGAAACCGGGGGTTATGAATTTGAGCTGGACATGCTCCTCATGGCCAAGCACGCCGGCTTCTCCATTGCCGAAGTGCCCATCGCCACCGTCTATCTCGACGGCAACCGCAGCTCCCACTTCCATCCGCTGCGGGATTCGATGCGCATTTATTTCGTCCTGCTGCGCTTCACTCTTGTGTCCCTGGCTACGGCGGCGATCGACAACACCGTCTTCCGGCTCATGCTCGCTCTCATGCCGTCATGGCCGGAAGCGCAACTCGCCGCCCGCGCCGCGGCGCTCGCCTTCCAGTATCCGGCCGCGCGCCGCGCCGTCTTTCATTCCGGGCAGCCGCACAAGCGGAACCTGCCGCGTTTTCTCGCCGTCGCCGCCGGCCACGCGCTGTTGTCGTACGCCGCCATCCACTGGCTCGCGCAGTCTCAGGGCCTGGCGCTGCTGCCGGCGAAGCTCGCCGTCGAAACCGCGCTCTTCCCGCTGAACTTTCTGCTGCAGCGCGACTGGGTTTTCACCGCCAGCCGCAGCCCCCTGGCGGTGACTCACGCCCCGTAGCGCTCGAAAAACGCCGCCACGGTCTTCGTCCCCTGATAAAAGTTCTCCAGCCGGAATTTCTCGTTCGGCGAGTGCAACCCGTCGTCCGGCAGTCCGAAGCCCATCATCACCGTGGGTATGCCGAGATGGCGCGCAAAGTCTCCCACAATCGGCACGCTGCCGCCGCTGCGGATGAACACCGTGGGCTTGCCCAGAATCTCCCGGAACGCCTCCGCTGCCGTGTGGATCGCCGGATGGTCCGGGTTCACCACCACCGCCGGGCTCGCCGAGAGCTTCCTCACGGCAATGCGAATGCCCTTCGGCGCGTGGGCCGCCGCCCAGTCCGCGAACAGCCCGAACATTTTCTCCGGATCCTGATTCGGCACCATCCGCATGCTCACCTTGGCCACCGCCGCCGCGGGAATCACCGTCTTCGCCCCCGCGCCGCTGAAGCCGCCGCCGATGCCGTGCACCTCCAGCGTCGGGCGCGACCACACCCGCTCCAGCACCGTCCGGTCCGGCTCGCCCACCAGGCACGCCGCGCCCACTTCCTTCTCCAGAAACTCCTTCTCCGAGAATGGCAGCGACTTCCACGACTCGATCTCCGCCGGCGCCGGCTCTGCCACGTCTTCGTAGAAGCCGGGGATGATCACGCGCCCCTCCGCGTCCTTGGCTTTGGCGAGCAACTCGATCAGCCCGTACACCGCATTCGGCGCCGCGCCCCCGTACAACCCCGAGTGCAGATCCCGCGCCGGCCCCCGCGCCTCCACTTCCATGTACACCAGCCCCCGCAGCCCGGTGCACAGCGTCGGCATGTCTTCGGCGTAAAGCGACGTGTCGCTCACCAGCGCGGCGTCGGCTTTCAGCTTCTCGGGGTTCTCCGCCACGTATTTCGCTACGTTCGCCCCGCCGACTTCCTCTTCGCCTTCCACCAGGAATTTCACATTCACCGGCAGCTTGCCATGCACTGCGAACAGCGTTTCGATCGCCTTGATGTGCATATACATCTGCCCCTTGTCGTCGGCCGAGCCGCGCGCGTACAAATTCCCGTTGCGCACCTCCGGCTCGAAAGGCGGCGACACCCACTCCTCCAGCGGGTCCGGCGGCTGCACATCGTAGTGGCCATAACACAGCACGGTCGGCTTGCCGGGCGCGTGCAGCCAGTCCGCGTACACCAGCGGGTGCCGCGATGTGGGAACGATCTCGACGTTTTCGAGCCCCGCGGCCCTGAGCTTGTCCGCCACCCACTGCGCCGCGCGCATCACGTCGGCGGCGCGCTCGGGATCGGTGGAAATGGAAGGAATGCGCAGGAAGTCTTTCAGTTCTTCGAGAAAACGCTCGGAATTCGCCTGAACGTAGGCATTGGCGGCTTGGGACATGAGGAATCTCCTGAGGACTCCCCCATTATATGTGCCCGCAAAAACAGGAAGCGGGCCGGGTGTTCGCCGCCTTCGCCCGGCCCGCCCCGGCTGCCGAGCTCACTCCCGCGCGAGCCTGCGGAACGGTTTGCCCGCGCCGTTCCCGCCGACGGCCCACACATCGGCATTGGCTCGCGCGCCTCACCGGAGGAGCACCCTGGCAGCCGGCCAGAGGAATTCAATCGGGAAACCGGCTGCGGCAACCCCAGCTTTGGGAAGGGGCCCCGCCGGAGTCCGCCGCCAGCGGCCGGTTCCGCGCGAAGAGTACTGCGCCCGGGCACTCACATGACTCTAAATGCGTCCACAATTCACTCAAAATGCACGGAATATTTTCTTCACACTCGCGTGACTGCCCTCCCTTGCCCGTCGGCCCCGGTTCGCGGAACAATGGCAGCCATGCGCCTGTTCGCCTCTCTGTGCTTTCTTGCGCTCCTTTCCTGCTCCTCCAGCCAGCCGCCTCAAAAAGCCGGCAAGCAGCCTCCGCTGCCCGCGGATATGCCTGCCGTGTGGAAGGCGCGCTTCGAGACCTCGCAGGGGCCCTTCGTGATCGAGGTCCGCAAGGAGTGGGCGCCGAAGGGCGCCGAGCGCTTCTGGAAACTCGTCACCTCGCGCTTCTTCGACGACTCGCGCTTCTACCGCGTCCGGCCCGGCTTCATCGTGCAGTTCGGCATCGCCGGCGATCCTTCGGTGCAGTCGCTCTGGAACGCCGCCCCTCTGGCCGACGACTCGCGCCGCGAGTCCAACCTCCGCGGCACGGTCAGCTTCGCCCAGTCGGGCCCGGGCAGCCGCCGCACGCAGGTCTTTGTCAACCTCAAGGACAACCGGGCGCTCGACCGCGACGGCTTCGTCCCCTTCGGCCGCGTCATCGAAGGGATCGAAATCTTCGACAAGCTCTACGCGGGCTACGGCGAGTGGTCTCCGCCCGGCCGCGGCCCCGAAGCGGCGCGCATCCAGACGCAGGGCAACGCTTATCTCAACGCCCGGTTCCCTCGGCTCGACCGGATTCTGAAGGCGCGCCCTCTCCTCGATTGACCCGCCACCGCGCCGGCCCGCGCCGCCAGTCGAAAACAAACGCGCAATTCTGCACGCCCAGCCTGCTCCGCAGCGCTCGTTCGATCACTTCCCGGGAGGTGTTGTCCAGCGGCCGCGGCGCCTCGTACGTCAGCCGCACCACCGGCCCCTGTTCGTTGAAGCCGAACTCGTACCCCAAAAGCCGGCTCGTGGAGGCAGGCCAGAGTTCCTTCACCGGCGCGCCCACCCTTTCCATCGCCAGCTTCTGGAAGTCTTCCAGCCGCGGCTCCGGTGCCGCAGCAGCCGCTGCCATGGGCTGCCGCAACCGATCGCGCAACGCTGCCAGTTCCTCATCGCCCGCCACCTTGCGGACGGAAACCGTCGCCGGCCGCCGCGTCCTCTGAATCAGGATCCGTTCCGCCTCGCGGATCTTTTCCGGCGGCACAGGCTCCGCCACCACCAGCCGCAGCGACACGCTGTCGCTCAGGATGTCGAGCTGTTGCGTCAGGATGTTCGACGCGCCCAGCACCCGCACCGCCTCCCGCGCCGCCCCCCGCGTCACTGTCTCCGCCGCAAGCTGGTTCAGCGAATTGCGCAGCGGGATGAACAACAGCAGGAACGTGATCCCCAGCATCACCACGCGCCACCGGAGCTTTCCGATGTCGCCGATCGCCGACTGCATGTGGATCTTTTCGATCAGCGCCGCAAACGGCCCCCGCCGCGCCTCTTCCCGCGTCGCCGGCGCCACCGCCTCCCGCACTTCGGGCTCATCCATGCCTTCCAGGTAAAACACCACAAAAGCGCTCGCTCCGATCGCCACAAGGTTGGTCAAGAACAGCAGCATCGCCCCGGAAATGATCGGCCAATTCCAGCCGCTGCCCACGCCGAAACCCACCGTGCACAACGGCGGCATCAGCGCCACAGCAATGGCCACGCCAGGCAGCGCCGTCACGCCGCCTCCGCCGCCGCCCCGGCAAATGACGAGCGAGCCGGCAAGCCCGGAGAACAATGCCACGCCCAAATCCAGCAAATTCGGCTGCGTGCGCGCCAGAATTTCGTTTGTCGGCGACTGAAAAGGAAGAATCCACACGAGAAATGCCGCGAACAGGACGGCCGTAACAAGGCTGCCGATAATCCCCAGCAGAGACTTCAGGCCAAGGTACAGGTCGGAAGCCGCAAACGCCAGACCCGCTGCCAGAATCGGCCCCATGAGCGGCGAAATCAGCATCGCGCCGATCACCACCGCCGGGCTGTTCAGCACCAGGCCGAACGTGGCGATGCCCGCCGACAGCAGCAGCTCGAGCACGTAGTTCGCATTCAGCACGCGCGCGGACCGCACCAGTTGCAGGTACACGTTAGGCTTGGTATTCGGGTCGATCTCCAGCGCCCGGTGGAAGTACTCGTGAAGCGCTCTCTTGGCCGCCAGCATGCCTCCCATGCTAGCAGCGGCCTCCCGCCGCCTCAATACAACGGCGGCTCTCCCTCCGGGCGCGTCTTCCACCGCCGGTGGATCCACAGCCACTGCTCCGGCGCGCGCCGGATGGCCGCCTCCAGCCGCGCCTGCACGGCCTGCGTGTCCGCCTGCGCGTCGCCGCTCATCTCGATCTCCGGCTCGAAATGCAGCACATACCGGCCCTCGGCCTCCGACCACAGCGCGTAGCCCGGCACCACGGCCGCGCCTGTGCGGTGCGCCAGCCGCACGAGCCCTGCATCCACGCAGGCTTTGCGCCCGAAAAATTCCACAAATACGCCCCGGTCCGCCGTCACATTCTGATCCGCAAGAATTCCCACCGCGCCGTTGTCCCGCAACGTTTCCATGAGCGGCCGGAGAAAATTCTGCCCGCGCCCGATCACCTGGTTGCCGGACATCGTCCGGTATCGCGTCACCACGTCGTCCAGCAGCGGATTGTCCATCGGGCGCGCCACCACCGCCATGGGCTCCGTCAGCAACGCGTGCGCAAACGCCGAAAACTCCCAGTTGCCCAGGTGCGCCGTCGCCACCAGCACCCCGCGCCCGCGCGCTTTCGCCTGCTGGTAATTTTCCAGCCCTTCATAACGGATGAATTCCCGGATATTGTCCTTCCCGATCCGCGGGAATTGCGCCATCATCGCAATCACCCGCGCCAGGTTCATCCAGCAGCCTTCCAGCAGCCGCGCCCGCTCCTCGAGGCCCAGTTCCGGCATCGCCAGTTCAAAGTTCCGCCACGCCGTCCGCCGCAACCGCGGCGCCAGCAGGTCGAACACGGCCACCGCGCGCCGGGCTGCGCGGACGGGGTCCCGGCTCGCCCTCAGGCCGGCCAGCAGCCCGCGCGCCAGCGCCGCCTCTGCGGCATTGCGTAACTTGGAACGGCGCGCCAAAGCGGTATTCTAGCGTTTCACGCCGCTATTCGATCCAGCCGCCCGCCAGCACCAGATCTCCGTCGTACATCACCGCCGCCTGCCCCGGCGTGACAGCCCGCTGCGGCTCGTCGAACACGATCTCCACGCGGCTGTCGTCGCCAGCCGGATACAGCGTCGCCGCCGCGGCTTCGTGCTTGTTCCGGATTTTCACTTCGGCCCGCCGCGGCTCGCGCACCGGCTCGATCGACACCCAGTTCACTTCTTTCGCTGCCAGACGCGCGCGGCGCAGGTCGGCGTCGCGGCCCACAATCACCTGCTGCGTCGCCGGAACCGTCGCGATCACATAGAGCGGCTCGCCCGCCGCCACGCCGATGCCTTTCCTCTGCCCCACCGTAAAGTGATGCACGCCGCGGTGCCGCCCCAGCACCTGGCCGTCCACTGTCACCACCTCTCCCTCCACCGCCTCCCGCCGGATGCCCCTGTCCTCGAAATACGCGTCGATGAACGCCGCGTAGTCCCCGTTGGGAACAAAACAAATCTCTTGGGAATCGTTTTTTTGCGCCACCGGCACGCCCAGCTCCGCCGCCAGCGCCCGCACTTCCGGCTTGGTCAAATGGCCCAGCGGAAACAGCGTCCGCGCCATCTGCTCCTGCTTCAAACCCCACAGGAAATACGTCTGGTCCTTGGCCGCGTCCCGTCCCCGCCGCAACTCCCAGCGGCCGGTCCGGCTGTTGAAACCGATCCGCGCGTAATGCCCTGTCGCGATATAGTCCGCCCCCGCGCCCGCAGCCAGTTCCAGAAAGCGGTCGAACTTGATGTAGTGGTTGCACAGCGTGCAAGGGATCGGCGTGCGCCCCGCCAGATACTCCTCCACGAACGGCTGCACCACCTCGCGCTCGAACTGTTCTTCGAGATTCACTACGTAATAGGGGATGCCGAGATGCGCCGCCACCGCCCGCGCATCGTACACGTCATCGAGCGAGCAGCACCGCCCCGCCGCCCCTTCAACCTGCAGTTGCGGCAGCCGCCGCTGGTTCCACAACTGCATCGTCAGTCCGATGATGCGGCGCCCTTCGCGCTTCAGCAACGCCGCCGCCGTCGACGAGTCGACGCCGCCCGACATCGCCACTGCGATCAGCCCGTCTGCCGGCATCTCACGCATACGCGGGACTCAGCTTTCTCAGCCGCGCCACGGCCTTCTCGAGCGCCACTGCCAGCGCCTCCACGTCCTCGATCGTATTGCTGCGGCCGAGCGAAATCCGGATCGACGCCTTCGAGACCGCCGGCGGCACGCCCATCGCTTCCAGCACGTGGGATGGCCGCGTCGCCCCGGAAGAGCACGCCGCGCCGGTCGACACCGCGAAACCCGCCAGATCCAGCGCAATCACCAGCGCCTCGGCTTCCACGCCCAGGAACGCCATGTTCGTCGTGTTCGGCACGCGAGCCGCGCCGCGCCCGTGGATGACCACGTCCGGGATCCGCTCGAGCACCGCCTCCTCCAGCCAGTCGCGCAACGCGGCCGTTTCCGGGCGGGGCAACGCCGCCGCCGCGCCCATCGCCGCGATGCCCGGCACGTTCTCCGTGCCTGCGCGCCGCTCCCTCTCATGCCGCCCGCCCACTTGCCGCGCAGAGATCTTCACGCCCTCCCGCACGTACAGCGCGCCCACCCCCTTCGGCGCGTACAGCTTGTGGCCGCTGATCGAGTACAGATCCACGCCCAGCGCCTTCACATCCACGGCAATGCGCCCCGCGGCCTGCACCCCGTCGCTGTGGAACAGCACGCCCGCCTCGCGCGCGATGGCCGCTATTTCTTCCACCGGCTGCAGCACACCCGTTTCATTGTTGGCGTGCATCACGCTGATCAGAACGGTATCCGGCCGCAGCGCCCGCCTCACATCATCCGGATCCACGCGCCCCTGCCCGTCTGCGCGCACGAGATCCACGCCGCGCCGCCGCGCCGCCTCCAGCACCGCCGGATGCTCGATCGCCGTCGTGATCACATGGCCTTCCGGCGCGCCCAGCACCGCCAGATTGTCGGCCTCCGTGCCCCCGGAAGTGAACACCACTTCCTTTGGCCCGCAGCCCAGCAGCCGCGCCACCGCCGCGCGCGCCGCTTCCACCTCCTTCCTCGCCTGTTGGCCCCAGGCGTGGATCGAAGACGGGTTGCCGAACACTTCCGCCTGCACGCGGGCCAGCACTTCCAGCACTTCGGGCGCGATCGGAGCGGTCGCGTTGTGGTCGAAATATCGCATGGAAAGCCCCGCTATTCTGATTGTATGATGCGCGGCGCAAGGCTGATCGCATTACTCACCGATTTTGGCTGGCGCGACCACTTCGCCGGCGTCATGAAGGGCGTCATCGCCGGCATCGCGCCCCGCGCCCAGGTCGTCGATCTCTGCCACGACGTCGAGCCGCAGGAGATCGATCAGGCGCGTTTCCTTCTGCGCGCCTCCGTGCCGTATTTCCCGCGCGGAACGATTTTCGTCTGCGTCGTCGACCCCGGCGTCGGAAGCGCCCGCCGCGCCCTCTGCGTCGAGTCCGGCGGCCGCATCTTCATCGGCCCCGACAACGGCCTGTTCACGGAAGTGTTGTCCGAGCCCGGCGCCAGAGCCCGCGAAATCTCCAACCCGAAGCTCCGCTTGCCCGTCCTGAGTCAAACATTTCACGGCCGGGATGTTTTTGCTCCCGCCGCTGCCCATCTGGCCGCCGGCGTCCCGCCTTCCCGGCTCGGCAAGCTCGTCCGCGATCCCGTCCGCCTTCCCTCTCTGGACCCTGTCCGCACCGGCAGGCGCTTCTGGAGCGGGCGCGTCGCCCACATCGACCGTTTCGGCAACCTCGTCACGAATCTGCCTGCCGCGGAATTCCTCCCGCCTGCCGTGCGCGGCGCCGCCGTCTCGGCGGGTTTCCGCAACATCAGCCGCATCTGCCGCTCTTACGCAGAGGCGCCCGAGGGCGAACTCTTCCTCATCGCCGGCAGCAGCGGCACGATCGAGATCTCGCTGAAGCAAGGCTCTGCCGCAAAGCAACTCGGCGTCGCCGTGGGCGCGCCGGTGGAACTGGAGATCTGGTAGGTGCCTGAGCTGCCCGAAGTGCAAGCCGTTGCCGAGCGCTTCCGCGCCGCCGCCCCGTGGAGCTCCATCACCGGCTTCGGCCAATTCCGCCCGGCAACCATGGCAGGCGGCGCCCACGCCGTCGGCCGGCGCATCCTCGCTCTCGACCGCCGCGGCAAGAACCTCGTCCTCCGCCTCAGCGGCGGCTGGTTCGCCCGCATCCATCTGAGAATGACGGGCGACCTGCGCGTGCTGCCCGACCTGCGCCTCCGCCCAAGCTCCGTCCGCGCCTGGTTCGAGCTCGACGACGGCCGCGCCGTCGTTCTCGACGATCCCCGCGCGCTCGGCCGCATCTCGCTCCATTTGGAACAGGATGAGCAGAAATTGTTTCAGGATCTCGGCCCGGAACCGTTGAGCCCGGAATTCACGCCGGCTGCGCTGTTCGCCTCCTCGCGCCGCACGTCGCGCCCTGCCAAGATCTGGCTGATGGATCAGGGCGCCGTCGCCGGGCTCGGCAACATCTACGCGGCCGAAGCGCTGTTCGAAGCCCGCATCGATCCCCGCGCCCCCGCCTGCCGCCTCTCCCGCCGGCGCGTGGAAAGGCTCCACGCAGCCATCCTCGAGGTGCTCGAAAACGCGCTCCAATCCGTCCGCGCCGCCTATGAGAGGCCCGGCGCGTTCTCCGAGGGCGAGTTCTATCCCGTCGCTGTCTACGGCCGCGAAGGCGAGCCCTGCCGCCGCTGCGGCGCCGCCGTGCGCCGCATCCCGCAGGGCGGCCGTTCGACATACTACTGCCCGAAGTGCCAAAAATAGAAGAAAGGGCATGGGCAGTTCCCCCCGCATCTCCCGCGCGGACGAATTCCGCGAAATCCTCGGCAAGCGCGCCCTGGTCGCCGACGGCGCCATGGGCACGATGCTGTACACCCGCGGCATCTTCATCAACCGCTGCTTTGACGAGCTCAACCTCAGCGCCCCGCAGATGGTGCGCGACATCCACGCCGAGTACGTCCGTGCGGGCGCCGAGATCCTCGAGACCAACACCTTCGGCGCTACCCGCGCCCGTTTGGCCACGTACGGGCTGGCGGACAAGGTGGCTGACATCAACCGCGCCGGCGTCCGTCTGGCCCGGGAAGCGGCTTCCGAGCGCTCCCATGTGTTCGTCGCCGGCGCCATCGGCCCTCTCGGCGTTCACATCGAGCCCCTCGGCCCCACGTCATACGAAGAAGCGCGCGCCCTGTTCCGCGAGCAGATCGATGCCTTGCTGGAAGCCGGCGTCGATCTGTTGATCTTCGAAACCTTCGCCAACATGCACGAGCTGCGCGAAGCGGTCGCCGCCGCCCGCGACGCCGCAGGGGACGGCATCGTGGTCGTCGCCCAGGTCACCGCGGACGAAGAGGGGCGCCTCCACGACGGCGCCGACACGGAGACCTTCGCCCGCTTCCTCGACCAGTTGCCCGCCGACGTGGTCGGCCTCAACTGCTCCGTGGGCCCCAAGCCCACGCTGGAGACGCTCGAGCACATGCTCGCCTTCACGCGGAAGCCGCTCTCGGCCATGCCCAACGCCGGGCACCCCACCCGCGTCGAAGGCCGCAATATTTACCTCAGCTCGCCCGAGTACATGGCCCAGTACGCCCGGCGCATGCTCTGGGCCGGCGTCAAAATCGTCGGCGGCTGCTGCGGCACCACGCCCGAGCACATCAAAAGCATCGCCAGCGAGGCCCGCAGCCTGCAGCCGGGGTTGCGCCACGCCGCCGCTCCGGCCGCGGCCCCGGATGCGGAACACAAGGCGCTGCCGAAAATTCCGCTTGCGGAAAAATCGCCGCTGGGCGCCAAAATCGCCCGCGGAAAATTCGTCGTTTTTGTCGAAATCCTCCCCCCGCGCGGCATAGACGCTTCCCGGGAAATCTCCGGCGCCAGGCTCTGCCGCGAAGCCGGCATCGACGCCATCAACGTCCCCGACGGCCCCCGAGCCAGCGCCCGCATGAGCGCCCAGGTCACCTGTCAACTGATTGAACGCGACGCCGGCATGGAAACCGTCCTCCATTTCTGCTGCCGCGACCGCAATATTCTCGGCATTCAAAGCGAATTGCTCGGCGCCTACGCCGCGGGAATCCGCAACCTCATCTGCATCACCGGCGATCCGCCCCGCATGGGCGCCTACCCCAACGCCACTGCCGTTTTCGACGTCGATTCCATCGGCCTCTGCAACATCGTCAACAACCTCAACCAGGGCCTTGACCTCGGAGGGAATCCCTTTGGCGCGCAGACCGGCCTCGTCCTCGGCGTCGGCGCCAACCCCGGCGCGCTCAATCTGGAAGAGGAAATCCGCCGGACGGAATGGAAAGTCCTCGCCGGCGCCGAGTTCATCGTTACGCAGCCCGTCTTCGACGTCTCCCTTCTCGAGCAGTTCCTGGAAAGGATCAGCCGCTTCCGCATCCCGGTCATCGCCGGCATCTGGCCCCTCACCTCTCTCCGGAACGCCGAATTCATGGTCCATGAGTTGCGCGTCCCTGTGCCGGAAGAGTTCATCGGGCGCATGCGCGATGCCCGGGATCCAGAGCAGGCCCGCCGGGAAGGCGTCGCCATCGCCCAGGAAATGGTCCGCCGCGTCCGCCCCATGGTGGAAGGCGTGCAGCTCAGCGCCCCCTTCGGCCGCTATGATCTCGCCGTCGAAGTTGCCCGCGCGGTGGGGCCGCGCTAGACTGGCAGGTTTGCATCGGAGAAACGCGTGGCTACCGATCTGATCGAAATCGACGCCGACCAGCCGTCCGTCGAGGCGATCGAGCGCGCCGCCATCGCCATTCGCCGCGGCCAGATCGTGGCCATCCCCACGGACGCCCTCTATACGATCGTCGCCGACCCTTTCAATCTCCACGCCGTCGGCCGCGTCTTTGCCGCCAAGGGGCGCGAGTCGCAGCGCTCCCTGCCCCTTCTGGTGAGCGATTTCTTCATGGCCGAGGAGCTCGCATCCGAATTGCCGGCGCGCTTTTACCTGCTCGCCCGCCGGTTCTGGCCCGGGCCGCTGTCGATCATCGTGCCCGCCAGCGCCCGCGTGCCGCTGAAGGTCACCGGCAACACCGGACGGCTGGCCCTGCGGCAGCCGCGCTCGCCCGTGGCGCAGGCGCTGATCGATTGGCTCGGGCAGCCCCTGATCGGCACCTCGGCCAACGTCAGCGGCCAGCCCACTTGCCGCTCCGGCATCGAGACGTTCGCCATTCTCGACGGGCGCATCGATCTCGTCCTCGACGGGGGCGCCTGCCTCGGCAGCGGCGCCACCACTGTCGACGTCACTGAGCCTTTCTGGCGCATCATTCGTGAAGGCTGCATCCCGGAACGGGAGATCGCGGAATGTCTGCACGGCGTTTGATGGCCCTCTGCTGGCTGGCTTCTGCCGCCTTTGCCTGGCAAAGCTCCACTCTGCCGCGCAACGGCGATTTGGGCCGCGAGTGGGCCGCTGAAGAATGGAACTCCACCGCCCTCGTCATGAAGGGCAAGTGGCTGCGCGAAGGCGACAGCGCGCGCTTCCGCGTCTTTTACAGCGACGCCAAGGGCCGCTCCGGCTCCTGGACCGTTGAGATCCTCTCCATCGAAGGCAATGACGTCCGCATGCGGATTTTCATGCCTATGGATGGCAAGACCCGCGCTTACAGCGCCACCGGCAGAATCCAGTCCGACGGCCGCACCATCCGCGGCAAATCCGAGTGGTGCGGCGCCGCTGTATCTTGCGGGTTCAAGGTGGTTGCCGACTGGAAGCCTCTTCCCCAAGGCGTCGCCGAGGTTACGAAAACCCAAAAGGCGCCCCAGCCCACCTCGGTTCTCCGGGAACAAATCCGCGCCAACCCCGGCAAGCTGTGGCGCGTGACGGATCTCACCACTCCGGGCTACCACTGGGAAGGCACCTGGATCTTTGAGAACGATTCGGTGCGCTTTGCATACAAAGAAAAAAACAGCGGCGCGAAAACCGAGGGCACGCTGGAGCTGCAGCGCTTCGACGGAGCCTACATACGCCTTTTCAACCGTGGCGCCGACGATACCTACGAGGGCTGGGTTCAGCCGGACGGCAAGACTCTCAAAGGCACGACCAGAAACTGCGGCGCCAACCCCAAGTGCCGGTGGGAAGCCGTCATTGAGAGATGATTTGGCAGCAGGGCCGCGTTCACGCTATCCTGACCCTCAGAGGAGCGTTCCTGCAGAACGCGTCACTGGTCTCCATAATTGATCCGATGCTAATGAATCTGGAGCCCGGCTCGTAATCTTTCGCGCTGGTGAGCATGCTCCGCAAGGAGAAGCCTGAAGGCGCGCGGCGGGCGCCCCCCGTGGTCGATCGGGGTCGATTCCGAGGCTGGAACGGTTATTGTGGTGCGCTCCTTCTGCCCTGCTCTTCATGAAAATCCTCTTTATCGGCGACATTTTCGCCTCGCCCGGACGCCGCATCGCCGGCGCCTGCCTCGGACGCCTCGTCAGCGACGAAAAGATTGACCTCGTCATCGCCAACGTCGAAAACGCCGCGGGAGGCTTCGGCATCACGCCCCCTCTGGCTCAGGAGCTTTTCTCTCTGGGCGTCGACGTGATGACATCGGGCAACCACATCTGGGACAAGCGCGAGATTTACGACTATCTCGACAACGAGCCCCGCCTGCTGCGGCCCGCCAATTACGGCGCCGCCGTGCCCGGCTCGGGCATCGTCACCGGCAAGGCGCGCAACGGCGTTCCTTACGCCGTCCTCAACTTGCAGGGTCGCGTCCACATGCCGCCCATCGATTGCCCGTTCCGCACCGCGGATGCCCTGCTTGCCGGGTTGCCCGCCGAGATCCGCATTCGCTTCGTGGATTTCCACGCGGAAGCCACCAGCGAAAAGATGGCCATGGGCTGGCACCTGGATGGCCGCGCGACAGCAGTCATCGGCACGCACACCCATATCCCGACTGCCGACGCACGCATCCTCCCTGGCGGCACCGCTTACCAGACCGACTGCGGCATGACCGGTCCCTACGACTCCGTCATCGGCGTCGAGAAGAAAACCATCCTCCACCGCTTCCTCACCCAGCTCCCGGCCCGCTTTGAGGCCGCCCAAAAAATGGTGGAACTGCATGCCGCCATCGTCGAAGCGGACCCGGACACGGGACTGGCGCGCTCCATCCGTCCCGTTTCGATCACCGCCGATGAGGTCGGCGAGCCGCTTTAATCCTCGTCCTGCTGCGAAGCCAACCGGGTCACCACGCCCAGGTCTTCCAGCGTCGTCACGTCGCCCGTCACCGTGTGCGTCGTCACGATCTCCCGCAACAGCCGCCGCATGATCTTGCCCGAGCGCGTCTTCGGCAACGCTTCCGTGAACCGGATCTCTTCCGGGCGCGCAAACGCGCCGATCTCATGCGCCACCCACTGCCGCAGATCCTTGGCCAGCCCGTCGCCGGCCTGGTAGCCCTGCTTCAGGGTCACAAAACAACACACCGCCTGTCCCGTGATCTCGTGCGGCCTGCCGACCACCGCCGCCTCCGCCACCGCGGGATGCCGCACCAGCGCCGACTCCACTTCCATCGTCGAAAGCCGGTGCCCGCTCACGTTCATCACGTCGTCCACCCGCCCCAGGATCCAGAAATAGCCGTCCTGGTCCCGCCGCGCCGCGTCTCCCGTGAAATAAATCCCCGGAATTCGGGAGAAATACTGCTGTTCATACCGCTGCGGATCGCCCCAAATGGTCCGCAACATCGAGGGCCATGGACGCTTGATGATCAGAAAACCCTCCGTATTGGCCGGCACGGGCTTTCCGTGGAAATCCACGACTTCCGCCTCGATTCCGGGCATTGGCAGCGTCCCCGATCCGGGCTTCAGCGGGACGGCGCCCGGCATCGGCGCAATCAGGATGCCGCCCGTCTCCGTCTGCCACCACGTATCCACGATCGGGCATTCCCCCTTGCCGATCACCCGGTGGTACCACTCCCACGCCGCCGGGTTGATCGGCTCGCCCACGCTGCCCAGCAGCCGCAGGGACGACAGGTCGTGCTTCGCCGGCAACGCCTCCCCCTGCTTGATCAGCGCCCGGATCGCCGTCGGCGACGTGTAGAAGATCGTCGCTTTGTGCCGCGCCACAATCTCCCACCACCGGTCCCATGCCGGATAGTCGGGCGCCCCCTCGTACATCACGCACGTGGCGCCTGCCGAGAGCGGCCCGTACACGAGATAGGAATGCCCCGTCACCCAGCCGATGTCCGCGGTGCACCAGAAAATATCGTTTTCCTTCAGGTCAAAAACCCATTTCATTGTGCACGTGACGTAGGTCAGATAACCGCCGGTCGTGTGCAAAATTCCCTTGGGTTTTCCTGTGGTTCCCGAAGTATAGAGAACAAAAAGCGGGTGCTCCGCATCCAGCGGCTCCGCCGGGCACTCCGCCGCGGCCCCGGCCTCCAGTTCGTGCCACCACCGGTCTCGCCCTTCCTTCATCTGCACCGCGCCGCCCGTGCGCTGCAGCACGATCACGTCGCGCACCCCGGGGCAATCGGCCAGCGCCTCATCGGCGGCCTCTTTCAGGCGCACCTCCTTGCCCCTCCGCCATCCGCCATCCGCCGTGAGCACCAGATGGGCGTCCAGGTCCTGGATCCGCGCCTTCAGCGCCTCGGCCGAAAACCCGCCGAACACCACCGAGTGCGTGACGCCCAGCCGCGCGCAGGCCAGCATCGCCACCACCGCTTCCGGGACCATCGGCATATAGATGATCGCCCGGTCCCCCGCCTTGTAGCCGCGGGCCTTGAGCACATTGGCGAAACGGCAGACGTGCTCGTGCAGTTTGGCGTACGTCAGCACCCGCTGGTCGCCCGGTTCGCCCTCGAACACGATCGCCGGCTTCGCCCCGCGCTCCGCCAGGTGCCTGTCCAGGCAGTTGTAGGACGCGTTCGTCTTCGCCCCCACGAACCACTTCACGAACGGCGGGTGCCACTCGAAAACGTGTTGCCACTTTTCGAACCAGTGCACCTCGCGCTCCGCCATCTCGCCCCAGAACTCCTCCGGGTGCTCCACGGCTCGGCTGTACAACTCGCGGTACGCCTCCAGGCTGCCCACATGGGCGCGGCTGGCAAACTCGGGCGGCGGTGGATAGACACTCTGTTCCTGCATGGCTGATCGTCCGTGAGTCTACCAAAGCTGCGCCGCCGGGCAGTCTAGCGGAATCATCGGATTCCTTTGTCCCATTCGCGACCCGGGGTCTCCGGGGCCGCGCCCTTGCCCTGTAGTTCTTACCGGCTCCCGGTCAGAATTTCCGGGTCCGCAGCGGACAGCCTGCTGGAAATCAATGCCGCCGGGACTGGTCCGGCAATTGCTTGGATGGCGGAGAACAGTGGATCCCTGGCCATTCGCACGGCTGGCGGGGCCGCTGGGAACTCTTGAGGAGGGAACCATGCAAGACATTCGAATCCTGCTGATCGCAGTTGTCTGCGCTTTTGTCGTTCCATGCGCAGCGCAGCCCGTTGCTCCGAAGGATCTCGGCCCGAAGATCTTCCAGACGCAATGGGTCAGCGTCAGCGCGCTCCCGCAGGATCCCGCATCGATCATCCCGTTTCCCTGGGGCAACGATCCGATCGAGGAGGGAGAACTCGAAGTGCGGGCCAGAGGCTGGGTCAAAGTGGACCTGGAAGGCGTCAACCCGGATTCGGAATACAAGCTCTGGGCCTGCGCGCTGACCATCGCGGCAGGCGCGCGTTGTTCTTCGCTGGGCGCAGTCTCCTCTGACTCCAAAGGCGAGGCGGACGCCATCCTGCCCTGGCCGGACTCTGCCTCAGGCCCTCACGCGGTCTTCTTTGTGCTTACCCGCAATCAGACCACCATGTTCGTCTCCGGCTTTCACATGCCCTCGGGCGCCCCGCCCGTCCCGGGCCCTGTGCCGCCGGCGCCGCCCAAGCCTTCAGGGAGCGATGTGGAGCTGAAAGGCGAGATCGGCGCCGTGGGAAGCGGCGCCTTCACCGTCGGCGGCATTCAGATCCTCGTCGATGCAAAAACCCGCTTCGACGGCCCCGCAAAGTCCTTTGGGGATCTGCGGGCCGGAATGACCGTCGAGGTCACCGGCGTGCCCGCGCCCGGCGGGCTGTTGGCGGTGCGCGTCCAGACTTCCGGAAAGAAGTAGCGCGCCTCAAATCTCCTGGAGAACGGCGCCGCCGGCGCCCACCAGCCGCAGCCGGAACGCCGGCTTGCCGAAGGCGTGCGTCGAACAGCTCAGGCACGGGTCGTAGGCGCGCACCACCGCGTTCACGCGGTTCAGCGCGCCTTCTTTCAATTGCGCCCCGTCGACGAACCGCTCCGCCACCTGCTGCACGCTGCGGTTGATCGCCAGGTTGTTGTGCCCGGTGGCCACGATCAGGTTCGCGCCCGCGATCGCCCCCCGCTCGTTGACCCGGTAGTGATGGATCAGCACGCCCCGCGGCGCCTCGATGATCCCCACCCCCTCCAGCGCATTCACGCCCGCCTCCGCGCGCACGTGCGTGTCGAGGATCTCCGGCAGGTGAAGCAGCTCCTCCATCCGCTCCACCGAGTACAACGCCTCGATCAGCCTCGCGTAGTGGTAGAAAAACGAGCTGTTCACCACGCGGCCCAGCCGCTGCCGGTACTCGAGCAGTTCGCGGTCGGCCTCGCTTGTGCCGCAGCTCTCCGCCGCGTTCAGACGCGCCAGCGGTCCCACGCGGTAGATCCCTTCCGGATAGCCCAGCGGCTTGAAGTACGGCGCCTTCAGATACGAGTCCGGCATGGCCGCTTCGCCGATCCATTTCGCATATTCGCCCGGACGCGCAATCCGCCCCGCGGTCTTGCCCGCCGCGTCGATGAAACGAACCATGCCGTCGTAGATCTGCAACCGCCCGTCGGCATCCACAAGCCCCGCGTGCATGGTCGGCATGTTGCCGAACGCTTCGCTCTCGGCGGGAAACTCGTCCAGCATCGCCTTGAACGTCCGCAGTGTGCGCCGGATGGTCGCATGCGCCAAGGGCAGGTCTGAAAGGATCAGATCGCGCGTGTCCACGCTCAGTGGCTTGTTCACCCCGCCCGGCACCACCCACGCCGGATGCACCCGTTCGCCCGCCAGGCGCTCGATCGTCTGCTGGCCGAACCGCCGCAGCGCGATGCCGTCCCGCGCCGCTTCCGGATGCTTCTCGATCAGCCCCAGCACGTTCCGCGCCGCGGGGTCGGAATCAAAACCGAGCAACAGATCCGGCGCCGAAAGGTGGAAAAAGCTCAGCGCATGGCTCTGCACAAACTGCGCGCAGTGCAGCAGCTCGCGCAGCAGCCGAGCCGTTTCCGGGATCTGCACGGCCATGACCGCATCGCAGGCCTTGGCCGAAGCCAGCAGATGGCTCACCGGGCAGATGCCGCAGATCCGCGCCGTGATCGCCGGCATTTCGTAATACGGCCGCCCCTCGGTGAATTTCTCGAACCCGCGCACCTGCGTCACATGAAACTGCGTCGAGCGAACCTTGCCCGCTTCGTCCAGGTGAATGTCGATCCGCGCGTGCCCTTCGATGCGCGTCACATGGTGGATCTGGATCGTCTGGCCCATCTCGCGCTCCTCTCAGCCGAACTTCACCTTGCCCGTCAGCTCTGGCTTGCGCCCCGCCAGCAGCTCCGCCAGCACGTACCCGATCGCCGCCGCGGGCGGCGGGCACCCTGGCACGTGCAAATCCACGCGGATCGCTTCGTGCAGCGGCACAGCCTGCTTCAGCAGCGGCGGCACGCCGTCGGCCGGCACGCGGTGGTTGACGTTCACGCCGTCCACGTAAATGCGTTCCAGCAACTGCTTCGGCGGAATCTGGTTGCGCATCGATGGCACGTTGCCCGTCACCGCGCAATCGCCCAGCGCCACCACGAACCGCGACCGCGCCCTCACCTTTTGCGCCAGTTGCAGGTCATCCTGGCTGCTGACCGCTCCTTCCACCAGAGTCACGTCCACGCCCTCCGGGAACTCTTGCGCATCCACCAGCGGTCCGAACACGAGTTCGATCTTCGGCGCCAGGTCGATCAACGCCTCGTCCAGATCGAGCAGCGACATATGACAGCCGCTGCACCCATCCAGCCATACCGTGGCCAGCCTCGCCCTGCTCATGCGCGCGCTCCTTTCGCTTCCACCAGCCGGCTGATCGTCTCCGTCCGTTTGACCATTTCCTCCGCAGCAAACCCTTTGGCCGCCAGCGCACCCGTCGGACAGCTCTGCACGCACTTGCCGCAGCTCGTGCAGTAGCGGCTCTCCGCCCAGTTCCGGTTCAGCTCGCACACCAGCCGCGAGCCGATCCCGCGCCCGCCGACGTCCCACACGTGCGCGCCCTCCACCTCGGCGCACACCCGCACGCAGCGCGTGCACAGGATGCAGCGGTTCTGATCGAGGACAAACTGCCTGTGCGAAGCGTCCACCGGCGTCCTGGGAAAACTGTAGGGAAACCGCACGTGGGTCACGCCCAACCGCGAGGCCAGCGCCTGCAGCTCGCAGTGGTTGTTCGACACGCACACCGCGCAGATGTGGTTGCGTTCGGCGAACAGCAGCTCCAGAATCATCCGGCGGTAGCGGTCCAGCCGGTCGCTTCGCGTCGTCACCGCCATGCCGTCCTGCACCGGCGTGGTGCAGGCGGGCAACAACCGGCCCACGCCCGCCACCTCCACCAGGCACAACCGGCAGGCGCCCACGGGCGTCAGCCCTTTCAGATGGCACAGCGAAGGGATGAACTTCCCCGTCGCGGACGCCGCCTCCAGAATCGTCTGTCCGAGCCTCGCGTGGATCAGCTCGCCGTCAATGCGGATGGATACGCGGTCCGGCATCTTTCATGCTCCTTCTCAATCGCCGTTGCGGACGTCGCAGCGCAGGCAGCGGCTGGCTTCTTCCATCGCCTCCACCGTCGTCAATCCGTAGGTGGCTTCGCGGAAGTCCTGCGCCCGCTCCCGCGGCTCAGGCTCTCGGACCCTGTGCCGCCGGCTTGCGCTCGGGTGCGCGGGCACTTTCATGTCATAGGCGAACTGCGGCCACAGGCTCGCCCAGCGCTCTTCGCCCGTCAGCATCCGGTCGATGTTGCGCGCCGCCTTCTTGCCGTACCCCATCGCATTGCTGACGTTGGAAGCCCCGGTGATCAGATCGCCGCCCGCATAGAACTTCGGGCGGCTGGTGGCCAGCGTGTAGCGGTCCACTTCGATCAGCCCGTTCTCCTTGATCTTCAGCCCCGACGCCTTGGCGAAATCAATGTCCACCGTTTCGCCCACGGCGAGAATGACTGTGTCGCAGGGAATGCGCACGATCTCGTCGGTCGGAATCGGGCGCCGCCGCCCGCTGGCGTCATACTCGCCGAGCCTCGTCTTCACCGCCTCCAGCGCCTTCACCCGCCCCGCCTCGTCGCCCACGATCCGGTGCGGCGAAGCCAGAAACACGATCTTCGCTCCCTCGGCTTCCGCCGCCTCCACTTCGTCATGGATCGCCGGCATGTCCTTGCGCTCGCGCCGGTACACGATCGTCACGTCGCTGCCCAGCCGCATCGCCGTCCGCGCCGAGTCAATCGCCGCGTTGCCGCCGCCGATCACCACCACTTTCCTGCCCAGCGCCGTCGCCTCCCGCTTCGACACCGCCTCCAGGAACGGCAGCGCCGGCATCACCCCCTTCAGCTCCGTGCCCGGCAGATACACCCAGTTCTCCTTCCACGTGCCGATGGCGAGGAACACCGCGTCGTACTGCTCGTCCAGATC
>Ga0272446_1000969_pt1 | contig 43343 bp, 32 predicted proteins | sample YNPCB0061_FD_194587 | JGI IMG/M metagenome (GOLD analysis project Ga0272446, IMG submission 194587) | Hot spring microbial mat communities from Yellowstone National Park, WY, United States - YNP-CB-006-1 | ecosystem: Environmental > Aquatic > Thermal springs > Hot (42-90C) > Sediment | place...
GAAGACTTACCTATGAGAAGGGAAAGCGGGCAAACGCAAACCCTTCTCCGTTTGCGGCTCTGTGCGGCCTCCCGTTGGTCGGCCCCGAGCTGCTCGATAAATGTGGAGTTGACAAACCATCATAGGAAGATTCCATGATTCGCCGTGCGTTGCTTATCGCTCTGTTACTGGGCGCGGGGCTGGCCCCGGCTTTCGCGCAGGACATCCGCGAGTTGCTCGCCGCGCTCGACTGGGAGCGGCTGGCCGCCAAAGCAAAGGAAAAAGTCACCGTCGACCTGGACTCCTCGATGCTGAAGCTGGCCTCCGGCTTTTTGTCTTCCTCCAAACCCGAGGAGGCCCGGACGCGCGAACTGGTCAAGGGCCTTTCCCATATCTGGGTGCGAAGCCTCGAGTTCGAGAAACCTGGCGAGTACGATCTGGCCGCAATCGACAAAGCTCTGGCTTCGTTCCGCGGCCCCGAGTGGAAAAAGATCGTGGACGTGAGCGCAAAGCAAGAACGGGCCGGCGTCTATCTGCGCAGCGACGGCGAACGTATTCTCGGCATCGTGGTGGTGGCCGCCGAGCCGGAGGAATTGACCGTAGTGCAGATTGCCGGGTCCATCCACCCCGAGGATTTGAAGATGCTGGGCGGCCAGTTTGGCATCCCCAAGATGGAGCTCGACATGAAACCCAGGCGGGGCGGCCGTCCGGCGAAGGACGAGTGATCGCGCCCCGCGCCCCCGTCTCCGCCTGTGCGGCGCCGGCGGCGGTGCGAAAATGGAGGCGCCATGCGCCACCTGGCTGTTGCAAGCTTGCTGCTGACCTCCCTGCCCCTCTGCGCCGCGCCCCGGCTGGACGAAATGGACCGCCGGGTCCGGGAACGCATCGGGCGGTTTCCCGGCAAGGTCTACCTGTTTGCCAAGAACCTGGACACGGGCGTCACCTACGCGATCGGCGGCGATGAGCGGGTGCGCACCGCCAGCACGATCAAAGTGCCGATTATGGTGGAAGCGTTCGCCCAGGCCGAAGCGGGCAAATTCCGCTGGCAGGACACCATGACGCTCACGGAAGAGAGCATGGTATCCGGCTCCGGCATTCTCCGGGAAATGTCACCCGGGCTGCGGATTCCTATGCGCGACCTGGTGCGGCTGATGATCGTGGTCAGCGATAACACCGCCACCAACCTCGTGCTCGACCGCATTACGGCCGACGCGGTGAATGCCCGCATGGACGCCCTCGGGTTGAAACAGACCCGTTCGCTGCGCAAGATTCTGGGCGACGGCAAAAAGCTCAAACCGGTAGCCAGCGGCCACAGCCGCGAAGGCCGACTGGAGGAATTCCAGCGGTTTGGCATTGGCGTTTCCACCCCGCGCGAGATGGTGCAGCTTTTGGAACTGCTGGAGCAGGGCAAAGCCGTCAGTCCCGCCGCCTCCGCCGAGATGATCGCCATCCTGAAGCGCGAACAGTACGCCGATGGCATTGGCCGCACGATGCCGGACGCCGAGATCGCCAGCAAGTCCGGGGCGCTCGATCACCTGCGGGCGGACATCGGGATCGTGTACGCCAAGTCGGGGAAGGTGGCCATGGCAATTACCTGCGAGGACGTTCCCGGTCCGAACTACACGCCGGAAAATCCCGGACTGCACCTGATCGCCGACGTGTCGGTGATGCTGGTCGAGGGACTGGCCAGCGCCAATCCTGCGGGGAATTGAGCCGCCGGGGCGCTATCTGCGGCGCGGCGGGCGCGCGACCTCCCGAGGCGCCTCGGCCGGCGGCGACGCCGGCTCAGTGGCGGCGGACGGCGCCAGGGGCGGGGGTGTTTTCGTGACGGGGGAGGTCGCCGGAGGCGCCGTCCGCTTAGCCTGGCGCCGCGCCGGGCGAGTGGCGCGGGCGGTTTTCGCGGTCTGCCGGTCCGGGATCACGGCGCTCTCTGGCGGCGGGGTGGCGCTTTCCGGTTCCGGTGCGGTTTCCTGCTCCTTCACCGGACTGGTTTCCTTGGGCGGAGCCGGAGGAGGAGGAGAAGGAGGAGGATTCGCAGCCGTGTTCGCCGCCTCCGCAATCAGGACTCGCGTGGATTCGCTCGCGGCCGGCCGACCCTCGGCGGTCACTTCCAGCCACAGGGCCACTTCCCGTGTGACCCGCGTGTAAAGCACCCGCCCTTCCCGCAATTGCTGGGCGCTCAGCGGCACCTGCTCGCGGTGCGCGCCATCGGTGATCACCAGCGTTCCGCGCTGGGCGCGCAGGATGGCCGGGGATTCGTGGTCCCAGGTGATGTCCAGTTGCGGCCCGACAACATTTACCGCCAGATGGAGGGCCTCGGCGGGCGCGCGCCCGCCGTCTGCGCCAGTCTGCGGCCAGTAGCGGTATCCGGCGAACGCGGCCCCCAGCAGGAGAGCCGCCGCAGCGAGCCATCGCCCGCGGCGCGCTGGCGGCCGCGGGGGCGCTTCCCCACGCTCCGGCGGAGGCGGCAGCAGATAGGTTCCTTCCGCCGGCCCCGAGTCAGCGGGAGACGGCAATTCCGCCGGAATCGTTTCCGCCTTCTCCAGCGCGGGCACGTAACGATCCTCTCCGTCCTCTGCAAACGGCTCCGGGCGCGCCGCACGGCGCATCTCGCCGGCTTGGGGCATGGGAATCGGCTGCGTCCGCGCGCGCGGAGGCGGCAGGTTCGGCGCGGGCGGTTCCGCCTGCCGCAAAGGCAGCGGCGGATGCGCCGCCCCCCCGCCCAACTCGCTCCGGCTGAAGGGGAACTGCGCGTACGGGGCTTCCATCTCCATCCGCCCGTCCTCCCAGAAGAAGAACCCCGCCACGCTCGCCCGCGTGGCGAACGGCTTCACCAGCAGGAAGACGTGCTCCGGCCCCGCGAAATAGCGCCGGAACAAATCGACGTCCTCGGCGGCCAGAAACAGGTCTTTGCGGGTGTGGCTGCGATAGAAACCCACGACGCGCAGCGGCCGGTCCTGCCAGAGCGCCAGCGTCTGCTCCAAGCGTTCGCGGTCGGCGGCGGAGAGCCGGTAGGACGGTCCGGACAGATACTCGCACGGTATCGGCTCGAATTCTTCGACGCTCACCACCAGCGGCGCGGACTCGAGCACGCGCCCCAGCAGCAAGCCGCCCACCTCCGCGCCGCGCCTCGGCAGCGCTCCGAAACCCCGCATGATCTCCGGCAGCAGCCGGTCGATCACATCAAAATACAGGTGCACGGCGGCCTTGCCGGGAACCTCCCAGACGTAATAAGGCTGTTCCGCGCTTTCGGCGGAGTGCGCGTTCGGCGTGCCCATGCAACTCTTCGCTTCTTTCAGCATAGGGGTTCCCGCGCGCAGGGCACAATCCAGGGCGCAGAAACCGCGGTGTCCCGCCGCCGGAATCAGCAAAGTTCGGCGCGCGGTTGGGGGATTCCCCTAAGGGAATCGGCGGGGCTTGCCACCGGGCCTCGCGCGGCCAATACTCTTGTTCAGAACCATGACCCGACCTGCGCTGCTGTTGATGCTGGCGCCGCTGTGGGCGGCCCAGACGCCCGCCGAGCGGGAACTGCTGCTGAATCCGAAAGCCTTGCCCAAGACCGCGCCGGTGACGGAAACTGCGCTCCGCCAGGGGTTCCGCGATCCGGCCCCCGCATACCGCTCCATGCCGCTGTGGGTGTGGAACGACCTGCACGAACCCGGCCGGTTGCAACAGATGCTCCGGCAGTTTAAGGACGCGGGCATGGGTGGAGCGTTCATCCATCCGCGTCCCGGCTTGATGACCGAATATCTCAGCCCGGAGTGGTTCCGGTTGTGGAAGATGGCGCTCGAGGAGGGCAAACGCCTGGGACTGCTGGTAAACATCTACGATGAGAACAGCTATCCTTCCGGGTTCGCGGGCGGACACGTGCCCTCGCGATACCCCGATACCGCGGCGCAGTTCGTGCAGGCGCAGGAAGCCGCGCCGGGCGCCCCGCTGCGGCGCGGCACGTTCGTCGCGGCGTTCGCGGTGCGGAAGAATGCAGCCGGGGCCGTGGTGGAGGCGCGCCGCCTGGAGGCCGGCGAGAGGCCCGCCGAGGGCTGGACGCTGCTCGTGTTCCGCCTGCGGCGGGCGAGCGGCAACCCGTGGACCGGCGAGTTCCCGTACGTCGATCTGACCAATCCGCAGACCGCGGGCGCGTTCCTCGAGACCACCTATGAACCCTACAAGAAGCACGCCGGCCACGAGTTCGGCCGCGCGGTGAAATGGGCGTTCACCGACGAGCCGCTCATCGCCACCGGCGGCGCCTATGACGCCGCGCCGCTGGCCCTGCCGCTCAGCTACCACACGCTGGCCGAATTTCAAAAACGCAACGGCTACGACCTGGCCGGACACCTCCCCTCCCTGTACTGGGACACCGGCGATTTCCGCAAAGTGCGCTTCGACTACTGGCAAACGCTGCACGACCTGTGGAAAGAGAATTTCATGAGGCCGATGTTCGAATGGTGCGACCGGAACAACCTCCAGTTCACGGGGCACTGGATGGAGCACGAGTGGCCCTACCCGTGGATCACGCCCGCGGACGCCAACCTGTACGCCTATGAACACGTGCCCGGCATCGACATGCTGGAAGGAACCCGCCTGCGGCTGGAGGGCAAAGACCCGCACCTGTTGTTCACCATCAAGCAGGTGGCCAGCGTGTCCCATCAACTCGAGCGCCGCGTGTTTTGCGAGGCCTACGGCGTGGCCGGCTGGGACAGCACCTTCGAACACTACAAGCGCTTCGGCGACTGGCTGATGGTGCACGGCGTCAACTTCATGAACCAGCACCTGTCGTTCACCACCGTCCGCGGCGCGCGCAAACGCGACCATCCGCAGAGCTTCAGCGATGTCTCCGCCTGGTGGCCCTATTACAAGCTCCACGGCGACCACCTCGGCCGCATTTCCTACCTCTCGAGCGTCAGCTTGCCGAACAACCGGCTGCTGGTGCTCCAGCAGACCACCAGCGGTTACCTGCTGGCGCGCCGCGCGGGGCCCACGCCGGAACTGGAGAAGATGCGGGCCAACAACGCGGAATTGCATCAGGCGCTGGCCGACCGCCAGATCGACTTCGACCTGGGCGATGAGTACATGATCGAATGGTTCGGCAAAGCCAGCGGGCGGAAATTCACGATCGGCAAAGCGTCGTACGAGCTGGTGGCGCTGCCGCCGGACATGACCAACTTCCGCAAGGAGACCCTGCCGGTGCTGGAACAGTATCTGGCCGGCGGCGGCGAGATCGTGGCGCTTTCGCCCCCCGCCGAGTACGTGGACGGCCGGCCGAGCGACGCGGTCAAGCGCCTGCGGACCAAATACGCCGCGCAGTGGCGGGAAACGGAATCCTTGGCCGCATTCCTCGCGGAGGTGCAGCGAAGGTTGCCGCCCCGCATCCAGTTCTCGCCCGCCGTGCCGGGCGGCGTCGGTTTCTCCGACCGGGTCTTTTCGAGCGGCGACCGCTGGGTGATGCTGGCCAACACCGGTCTGGCGCGGGTCCGCACGCGGGCCACGCTCGCCGGCGGCGCCCTCGAGGAGTGGAATACGGAAACCGGCGCGATGACGCCCGTGCCGTTTGACGCCGCCGGGCCCGGCCAAGTGTCCTTCGATGTGGATCTGGCGCCCGCCGGCTCGCTGGTGCTGTTCGTTGCCAAAAGCGGCAAGCCCGGCCGGAAAGCGCCGGACAACTTCCGGCCGCTAGCGGCGGACACCTGGCAGGCGCGCGCCGATGCGCCCAACGTATTGGTGCTGGACTACTGCGATTACCGCGTGCAAGGCGTCGAGGTGAAGGACGCCAACACGTGGGCGGCAAATTGGGACATCTGGCAGAAGCATGGCTTTGAAAGGCCCGCCTGGGACAATGCCGTGCAGTTCCGCACCCGCGTGTTCGACCGGAACCGGTTCGGCTCCGGCTCGGGATTTTCCGCCACGTTCCGGTTCGAGGTGGCCGCCGCGGCGGCGCTCGCCGGGTTAGAGCTGGCGGTGGAGGCGCCCGAACTCTACCGGGTCTGGCTGAATGGCCAGCCCGTCGATTTCGCCGCGGCGGCGGCTTGGATGGATCCGCACCTGCGCAGCGCGAAGGTGGAGAAACTGGCTCGCGCCGGCGTGAATGAAGTGACGATGGTGGGCGAACCGTTCGACGTCAAGATGGAGCTCGAAAACCTTTACCTGCGGGGCCGGTTCGCGGTGGAAGCCGCCGGAAAGGGATTCCGCATCGCCGCGCCGCGCGAACTGGGATTCGGTTCGTGGCGCACGCAAGGGTATCCCTTCTATGGCGACGCGGTGACGTACACGGCGCGAGTGGCCGTGCCCCCCGGCGCCCGGCGGCTCAAGGTGGAACTCCCCGAGTGGTCGGGCAGCGTCGCGGCGGTGTTGGTGGACGGCAAGCCGGCCGCCACGATCGGCTGGCAGCCCTTTGCGGCCGTGGTGGACGCCGCGCCCGGCCTGCGCGAGGTGGCCGTACGCGTGGTGTCGACCCCGCGGAACGTCTTCGGGCCGTACCACAATCCCGTCAAGCCCCGCATGCGCGCTTGGCCTGCCGCTTGGGCCGAGTTTCCGGCCCGCCAGCCGGGCGGAGCCGAGTATGACCTTTTGGACTACGGACTGATGGGGCCGCCCACGCTGAGCGTGGCCCCCTAGCGGGGCGGCCGCTGCCAACTACTTCTTGGTCTTGATCTTCTTCAATTCGGCTTCCGTCTTTTTCCGGAATTCTTTCAGTTCTTTGGAATCGGGCAGTCCCTCGACGGCTTCCAGGGCGTGGGTGAGGAAGTACTGCCGGCGGTCAGGCAGATCGAGTTTCATGGGAGAGAACAGGTCGGCAAGCTTCACCAGCGTTTCCGCCATCCCTATGAGGAATGTAGCCCGGGGCACCTGCGCGTTTTCACCCTTTAACAGCTCCCGGGTCTTGGCGGCGTCCTCGCCCGTGCCCAACGCGCGGCCAGCGGCCAGCAAAATTCCGCGGTCGAGCGCGGCCCTCTGGAGCGCGTCGAACTCGGCGTCGGCCAGCAGCACGCCGCTGCCCACCTTGGTGAGCGCGGGGGGCTGGAGCGCGCTGCCGCGCAGGGTCCCGAAAAAGACCGGGATCTGCTCGGAGGCGGCGAACCCCTTCTCGTACCGCTCGAAGCTTTCGGCGAACTGCAACGCCCGCCGGGAAGCGAGAGATCGTAAGTCACTCACGTGCTTGCGAAACGGAGCGGGATTCGCCTTGTTGGCCCGCGCACCGTACTCGTAATAATCGGCTACTTCCATGTATCCTTCGGCCGTACCCGCCAGCAGAACCAACTGCCAGGGTCTGGCCTTTGCGGAATACTCGTTGTCCGTCTTGGCGACTAACTCCAGGTGGTCCAGCGTCTTCACGTAGTCGCCGGTCTTCATGTTGTCCTGGGCCGCCAGCCACCCGAACGCGGGGGTGCCCTTGGCCGGAGGCGCGGGTCCGGTGGAACAAGCCGCCAGCAGCACACTCAGTAACAGCACCAGCATCGTGCTCTTCACTCGTTTACCTCCTTCGCAGAGCTAGCTCTTTGGCATTTGTCTTGCACCTGATTTGCCATGACGAATTTCCAACGCCGAGGACTGCTACGATGACTCTGAACGACAAAGCCCTTCCACTGGTCGGACATACGGTGGAGATCCTGCTGGCCGAGGGCGAAACCCTGCCGGTGCAGAAATTGAACGGCGTCGGCCCGGACGGGTTGCGCGCCGGAGACCAACTGCTTCGCTGGGACGATCTGGCGGATCTCACCGAGGCCGTTGAACCGGTAGAGCCGTTGGATGATACCGTGGAAGGCGAACTCATGGAGGCCATCGTCGAAATGGACGCCGAGCCATAACACGCGGCGGCGCCCGGCGAACGGAAACCACACGGCATGACGCAACACATCCTGGCGATCCACGCGCATCCGGACGACGTGGAGATTCTGGCGGGGGGCACACTGGCCCTGCTCGCTCAACGCGGACACCGCATCACGATCATCACCATGACCCCCGGCGACTGCGGTTCGGCCGAACTGGAGCCGGACGAAATCGCCGCCATCCGCCGGGAGGAAGCCGCCGCGGCCGCCCGCCTGATTGGGGCCGAATACCGCTGCGCCGAGTTCCGGGACTTGGCGATTTTCAGCGAGGACGCTTCGCGGCGGCGGATCGCCGAGTTGCTGCGGCAGGTCTGTCCGGACCTGATCCTGACCGCCTCGCCGGTCGACTACATGCACGATCACGAGGCCACCAGCCAACTGGTGCGCGACGCCGCTTTCGGCGCGCCCGCCCGGAATTACCGGACGTTGGCCGCCAACCCGGCGCCGCCGTTGCCAAAGATCCCGCACCTCTATTTCATGGACCCGATCGGGGGCGTGGATCGCGACGACCGGCCGATCCCGCCGGATTTCCGCATCGATGTGACCGACACGTTTGCGACCAAGCGCGAGATGCTGGCCGCGCACCGCAGCCAGCGCGACTGGCTGCTGAAGCACCACGGCATGGACGACTATCTGCTCCAGATGGAGGCCTGGACCCGCAAGCAAGGAGAAGCCTGCGGCGTCGCTTACGCCGAAGGATTCCGCCTCTACAAGGGGCACCCGTATCCGCAGACGCCGTTGCTCCAGGAACTGCTCGCCGGGTACGTGCGTCTGGCGGCAGGTTAGACCTCGCGGGATCCGCGGCGTCCGCAATAATGGGGATATGATTTCCCGCCGGGCGCTATTGAGTCTGTTCCCGGCGGCGCGGCTGCTGGGGCAGGGCGTCGCCTCGCGCGGCGTCCAGCCAACACCGCGAGGCAAGCCTTCCGGTCTGCCGTTCCACGCCCGCTTCACCGATGTCGCCAAGGCCGCCGGGCTGACCGCGCCGGTCATCTATGGCGGCGTGGACCGGAAAACATACATTCTGGAGGCGATCGGCTGCGGCGTCGCCTTCTATGACTATGATCACGACGGCTGGCTCGACATCCTGATCTTGAGCGGAACCCGCCTCGAAGGCGATCCGCCCGAAGCCACCAACCGCCTCTACAAGAACAACCGCGACGGCACGTTTACGGACGTGACCGAGAAGGCAGGACTGGTCCGCCGCGGCTGGGCCTCGGCCTGCTGTATCGGCGATTTTGACAACGACGGGTTCGACGACCTGTTTATCACCTATTGGGGCCAGAACGTCCTCTATCGCAACAACGGCGATGGCACGTTTACGGATGTGACGAAGACGGCCGGCCTGCTCGAAACCGGCCCGCGGCGTTGGGGCGCCGGCTGCACCTTTCTCGACTACAACCGCGACGGCTACCTGGATCTGTTCGTCTCCAATTACATCGATTTCCGTCTGGACGAGGTTCCCAAACCAGGCGAGACCGGCAACTGCAACTGGAAAGGCGTGCCGGTGAACTGCGGGCCGCGCGGCCTGCCGCCGGCGCGGCATTCGCTCTACCGGAACAACGGCGACGGCACCTTCACCGACGTCAGCCGCGAGGCGGGCGTCGACCAGGCCCGCGGCAGTTATGGAATGACCGCCGTAGCCGCCGATTTCGACGGCGACGGCTGGCCGGACATCTACCTGGCCTGCGATTCCACGCCCAGTTTTCTGTTCCGCAACAACCACGACGGCACCTTCACCGAGATGGGCCTGGAGAGCGGCGCGGCGCTCAATGAAGATGGCATGGAACAAGCCGGCATGGGGATCGGCGTCGGCGATTATGACCTGGACGGGCATCTGGACATCTTCAAAACCCACTTCGCCGACGACACCAACGTGCTCTACCGCAACAATGGCAAGGCCATTTTCGAAGACGTTACCATTCGCAGCGGCCTCGGCGTGGAGACCCGCTTCATCAATTGGGGAGCGGGCATTCACGACCTCGACAACAACGGCCTGCCCGACTTGTTTTTCGTCAGCGGCAGTGTCTACCCCGAGGTGGAGAAAAAGGTTCCCGCCTACCCGTACAAGACGCCGCGAGTCATCTTCCGCAATTTGGGCGGCGGCAAGTTCGAGGAATTGATCGAGCAGGCCGGACCCGGCATCGCCGCGGCGCACTCCAGCCGCGGGTGCGCCTTTGGCGACTTCGACAACGACGGCGACCTCGATATCCTCATCACGAATATGAACGAGCCGCCCTCGCTGCTGCGGAACGACTTGAGTGGCGGGGGAAACTGGTTGAAGGTCAAACTGCTGGGGACCGTGTCCAACCGCACGGCAATTGGGGCGACCGTGTTCGCCGACTATGGCGGAAAACGGCAGGCGCAGGCGGTGCTGTCGCAGGCCAGTTTCTATTCGGTAAATGATCTGCGGCTGCATTTCGGGCTGGGCGCGGCCGCGTCCGCCGATCTGACCGTGCGCTGGCCGACCGGCGAATCCAGCGTGTACCGCAACGTCCCCGCCAACCACCTGGTCACCATCCGGGAGGGCACAGGCATCGTCAAGCGGGAGCGGTGGGGCAAGAAGTCTGCCGCCGGCTAAGCGGCGCGCCCGCATCAGTGCCGGAAGTGCCGCACGCCGGTGAACACCATGGCCAGCCCCAAACGGTCCGCGGCCGCGATCACTTCCGCGTCGCGGACGCTGCCGCCCGGCTGAATCACGGCCGTGACGCCGTGCCGCGCGGCCTCCTCGACCCCGTCCGGGAACGGAAAGAACGCATCGGAGGCGACCACGGTCCCGCCGAGCGGCAGCACCGCTTTCGCCGCGCCGATCTTCACCGAGTCCACCCGGCTCATCTGCCCCGCGCCCACGCCCACTACCTGGCCAGGGCGCGCGTACACAATCGCATTCGACTTGACGTGCTTGCAGACCTTCCAGGCAAACTCGAGCGCGATCCACTCGGCCTCGCTCGGCGGCCGCTGCGTTTTCACTTGGCACTTGGCCCGGTCGAGGCGGTGCAGGTCCGGGGTTTGCGCCAGATAGCCGCCCGTGATGCTCTTCACCACCAGTCCGGGCGGCGCGGGGTTCACCTTCATCAACCGAAGGTTTTTCTTGGCGGAGAGAATCGCCAGAGCGTCGGCCGAATAGTCCGGGGCGGCGATGGCTTCGATAAAGGTTTTGGCGATCTCCTGCGCGGTTTCCTGGTCGACGGCGCGGTTGAACGCCAGCACGCCGCCAAACGCCGAAACGGGATCCACCGCGAACGCCTGCCGGTAGCTCTCCGCCAGCGTGGACTGCTCGGCGCAGCCGCAGGGATTGGTGTGCTTAATGATCGCCGCGGCGGGCCGATCAAATTCGCAGACCAGTTGCCAGGCCGCGTCCAGGTCCACCAGGTTGTTGTAGGAAAGTTCCTTGCCGTGGAGTTGGCGCGCGCCCGCGATGCCCTCCCCGGCGGCGCCATATAGCGCGGCGGACTGGTGCGGGTTCTCGCCGTAACGCAACGGCATCAGCATCGGAGCGCGGACATCGAGCACCGCAGGCAGGGGCCCGGGATGATCGATCTGGGCCAGCCGGGCGCTTATGGCGCGGTCGTAAGCCGCCGTAGCCTGGAACGCGGCGCAGGCTAACTTCCAATGCGTCTCCGGAGACAACTCGCCGCCCAGCCGCTGCAACTCCTCGATCAGCGGCGGATAATCGGCAGGCGACACCACCACCGCGACATCCTGAAAGTTCTTGGCGGCGGACCGGATCATGGTGGGGCCGCCAATGTCGATGTTCTCGATCAGCTCCGCTAAGGTCACGCCGGGCCGGGCGGCCACCTCCTCGAATGGATATAAATTGACGACCACCATGTCAATGGCGGGGATGCCGTGCGCGGCCAAAGCCGCCAGGTGATCAGGGAGATCGCGCCGGGCCAGGATCCCGCCGGTGATGCGGGGGTGCATCGTCTTGACGCGCCCGCCCAGCATTTCCGGGAAACCGGTCACCTCGGCGACGTCGCGCACGGTCAATCCGGCGTCGCGGAGCGCCTTGGCCGTGCCTCCGGTCGAGATCAGTTCCACGCCATGTCCTGCCAGCGCGCGCGCCAGGTCAACCACGCCGGTCTTATCCGTGACGCTCAGGAGGGCCCGCTGGATTTTCGCCATAACCCGCCAACGTAACACAGTTACGTTGGCGCAGTTAGGCCAGCGCCTGGAGGAACCCTCGTCCCTACTTGATTTCCGGGCTCTGCGCGGTGGCCGGCTCGTTGGTGAAGTTCTGGCGAATGGTCAGCGATTGATCGGAAAAGAACGTCCGGCCTCCCGTGTTGTTGAACGCCACGGGATCGGCGTTGATCGTGTAACCGGTCGGGTCGCCTTGGAGGCGAAACTTGTAGCCGCCCTTTTCGCCCTGGGCGAGATCCTGAGAGATCAGGTCGGCGCCGTTGGGCCCGGGGTTGCCGCTGGCGGGCGGGCCTAATTCCTGAAGCGTCTGCGCATAGCGGCCGAACTGAGAGTAGTACTGAGCCTGCGCGGTGTGGATGGTGGTGATGGCCTTGATCGCGCCCGTTTCCTGGGCCTGCATGCGCGCCTTGTTGAGCCGCGGCAAGGCCATGGCCGCGATGATCAGGATAATGGCGATGACAATCAGCAGTTCGATCAGCGAGAAGCCGCGCTGCCGGCGGAGCGATCGGGCGAGAATCGACATGGCTTTTCTCACATTCTATGACGCGCCGCGCGGGCAAGGCGTGCAAAGGAAAGGAGACTGCCGCCGCGGATGGCCAGGAGGTCCGGCCCCGCGGCGGCGCGCTTGGTGCTGTCAGCCGGTCCGTTCAGGAGAGGAAGCCCAGATCAGCGGTGGGGAAATTCGCCAAATTCGGGAAGATGATATTTAGATCCATCGGCTGCACCCCGAACCACTTCGCCAGGGTCGCGGCGTACTGGTCGAGCGAGATGGTCGGAATCCAAAGTCCCCGGTCGCCCGCGTCGTCCGGACCTTGCAGGTGCAGCACGGGCAGCCTGCCGTAAATGTCCCGGCGGACCGCGCCGCCAATCACGAAGTGATGGCCGCCCCAGGCATGGTCCGAGCCGATGCCGGTGTTGCTGTTGAACGTGCGGTTAAATTCGGACTCCGTAAACGTGGTTACGGACTGGGCCACGCCCAACTCTTCGGTGGCGCGGTAGAACGCGGTGAGCGCCGGCGCCAGTTGCCCGAACAGGTTCGTCTGGCTCGGCAGCAGGTCGTTATGGTTGTCGAAGCCGCCCATGCCGCAGAAGAAGATCTGGCGGTTCATGCCGAGGTTGTTCCGCGCGGCGATGATGCGGGCCACCTGGCGAAGCTGGTTGCCGATGCCGGTGTTCGGGAACACCGTGGTGAACGGTGTGCCGCCATTAATGGCGTCGCTAATCGCTTGCGCGTTGACGACCCCCTGGTTCAGGATGCCGTTGGCGGCGGCGATCATTTGCGCGCCCGAGTCGAAAGTCAGGATCTGCTGGAGCGCCGCCTGGCGCGCCTTGGCCGCTTCGGGATCGCCGAAGCCGTCCAGGCCAAACCGGGATCCCGGGTTCACGTTGAGCGGGCGGCTGGTGTTCCCGTTCAAGAACGCGGTGTTGCCATTCACCGAAATCCCGGTGGGGAATCCGTACGCGGAGTTCATAAACTGGACCAGGTCGGCGGCGCGGCCTCCCCAGCCGGTGCCTCCGCCGAGCGGATTCGAGGTCTGCCACTGGAGCACCTGGTCGGAATGAGAGTAAAGGTTGCGCGGCAGCGGCACTTGCCGGGCGCGGATGAGTTCCTTCGTGGTCGGCCGCACCAGCATGCCTACGTTCAGGACCGCCGCCACCCGGCCTTCGCCGTAAAGCTGGTGAAGCCCCGTCAACTGCGGGTGCAGCCCGAAAGTCCGCTGTCCCGCCCGGTCGGCGACCGGCAGCAGCGACTGGGCCGGCAAGGCCAGAGGCCCCCGCCCGCGCACGTAATCCTGGTAATTCGCCGCGTCGGTGGGAACCAGCGTGTTGTTGCTGTCGTTGCCGCCGAACAAGAACACGCAAACCAAAGCCCGGTAGCCGCTGGCGCTCTGCGCGTTCGCGCTGATCAGGCCCAGGCGCGTCAGGTTCACCGAAGCGCCGGCAGCGCCCAGCGTGCACCACTTCTTCAAGAATTCGCGTCGCGTACGCATGATTGCTGTCCTCCTCGTTCCCTACTTGTCCACCTGGTAATGCCCGGTCGCCAGCGCCAGGTACAGCGCAGTTTGCACCTTCTCATCCCGGCTGGGCGCCGTAAGGACGGCCGGCAGAATCTGGTCGGCCACGGCCTTGGGCATCTTGCCCCCAAAAAGAACCCGATTCACCCGCTCGATCAACAGAGGCGGCTCGTCGGCCAGCGCGCGGAGGCTGGCCAGATCGAGCCGGCAACTGCTGCCGAATCCGCCGGTCACCAGCGTCGCCACGAAGTTGGCGCGGTTCATGGCGGTGGCTGCCGAGAGAATCTGGAACTCCGGCCCGTACAGCGTGGTGCCCGGAATCCGGTAGTTGGGCGAGAAGTAATTGAAGACGCTCGGCGAGTAGAACACCCGCTGCCCCATCTCCGAAGAAAGGTCCGCCACAAAGGGGTGGTCGGTCACCCGCGCCTTGAGCGCCCGCAGCATCGACACGACGAAAAGGGCGGGTTCTTGCAGCTTGCCGAAGGCCACCCTCTGCGCCGCGTTCATGGTGGCGCTGGAAGCCGCCGGGTCGGTAAGAATCGCCCGCACCACCGCCCTCAGATCGCCCCGTACTCCCTGTCCGTTGTTGTTGAACACAGCCGCCACCCGCCCGATATAAGCCGGGCTGGGATTGCTGGTGACGAGCCGCTGGATCAACTGCCGGCTGACGAACGGGCCTACGTTGGGGTGCCGGAAAATGTGCTGGAGCGTATCCTCGAGATCCTTTTCCGCGCTCTGGCCGGCGGGCAGCCGAAATCCGTCGAGCAGAATCTTCTCCCCGGTGTCGTGCAGGTCCTGCACCGGTTCCATCGGGCCGACGTAGAAGGGCGGATTGAGCCGCGTGGGACTGCCCGCACGCTTGTCTGGATACGTCCAGCCCGTGAACGCCCGGGTCACGGCCATCACCTCGTCCTGACCATAGGTGGGCACGGGATTTCCCGCCGCATCGGTCACCGGCGTCCCGTCGAGGTTTAACTTGACCAGCCCAATGGTGAACAACTGCATCAACTCGCGCGCCCAGTTCTCGTTGGGCAGTCGGCCGTTGGCCGCTTTCGCGTTGTTGACCATGTCGAGGTACTCGCCCATGGCCACGTTCAACGCCATATCCTTCATCAAGTCGTAATAATTGCCGAAAGCCCGGTTGAGCAGAATCCGGTAGTAAGGGATATAGGCTTCGGCGCAGTCCACTTCCACGCCGGAGACGACCCAGATCTGGTGCAGGGCGAACGCCACCCGCTGCCGGAGCTGATCGGGGCCTTCGAGCGCCAGTTTGTAGGCGTACTCTTGCGTGTATTCGAGCGGCTTCGACAACAGGGTGTCCGGAAACTGGGAGGGCGGTTGCGCGAATTGCTCATCCAGCCAGGCCGGAACGCCAAACGCCATCATGCGGTCCATGGACGCCGGAGAAGGCCCCCAACTGGCGATGCGCAGCATCCGGTGGGCCTCCGAAACCGTGGTTTTCATCTGGTCAAAAGTCCGGATCTCGGCCACGGCTAGCGCGGAACTTGCGGAACCAGGGCTTGGATTGGTCAGTTTCACCACCAGCACGTCGCCAGCCTGTTGTTCCGTGGCGGTCCCACTCACCCGCAACTCCCCGCCCGACACGAACGAGAATTCGCGCAGCGTCTGGTTGATGTACACCCGGGTGGTGGGCAGAAAACCGTTACCCAATATTCGCAGCACATAAGGGCCGGGTTTGATGACGGCCGGGGCCAGCGTGGTGATCACTGGCAACGGGTTTTGCAAATAGACCGTTACCGACTTGGCGGCGATTTGCACCGGCGCGGTTTCCGGCGGTTTCGGCGGGCGCATTACCTGCACCCTCACCGTCACCTTGTTGTCCGGCGAGTTGGGAACGGCGGGGGTGGTGTATAGCCCAGCGCTGGTAATGGTTCCCAGCGTGGCGTTTCCCCCCACGATCGAGTTTACGCTCCAGACAAGTGAGTAAGTCGTTGTCGCCCCGTCCACTTTGGCATCGAACTTCTGTTGGCTTCCAACTCGCAGGGTGGCGCTGCTGGGAGTCAGCGTCACGGTGACCGCACCGTGTAACAGGCTCCCGCCCAACAGCAACGACCACCCGATTCCTCTCAGCAGGGTGTGCAAAGGCATGTGATCGTACAGTGGCTCCTCAGGACAACAGAGTAGGCGTACTAGTACTGGAGTTGGAATAGGGTGTTTAGGAGGTTCCGCGCAGATTCATCACCTACGCCGCCCTACTCCGGGGACTAAGGTACTAAGGCGCCGTCCGGCGAGGGCAGGACGAGGAGCTGCAAAGTCCGGACTATGGCACCACCCAGGTGCCCTTCAGATGCCAGTTGCTGTTCGCGCCGCTGGCGTCGATGGCGAGCAGGTAGATGTTCTTTGTCCCCGCGAACATCGGGGAAAAGGTGACGGGCAGCGTCACGGTGAGCGTGTCGCCGGATGCCGAGCCGGAAACACCCACGCCGCTGATCGTGCACTGCGAGTTCGCCAGCGTGCCGGAGCCGGCAGGGATGGGCGCGGACCAGAGCATCCCAGCATCGTTGGCAAGTTGCACGGTGTTGGCGGCGCGGTTGTAGTAGACAAAGCAACCGCCGTCGGGACGGATTTGCGAGTGGAACAGGAAGTAAGCGCCCACGATGTCGGTGGCGCCGTTGGCGTCGGAGTAAATCGCGGTGAACGTCTGCGAGAGACCCGTGCCCGCGTTGGGTGACACCGACAGCGGCGTTGGCGTGCGCGGGCCGAGCGGCGCCGTCCAGGTTCCCTTCAGCGACCAGTTGCTGTTGGCGCCGGCGGAGTCGATCGCCAGCAGGTAGAGGTTCTTTTCACCGCCAAACGCGGCCGTGAACGAAAGGGGAATCACTAAGGTAAGGACATTGCCGGATGTGGAGGCGCTGACGCCCGCGGCTTGGACCGTGCAGAAGCTGTTGGCGACGGATCCCGCACCCGCGGTGACCGGCGCCGACCAAAGCGTGCCCGCGTCGTTCACCAACTGCACGGTGTTGGCCGGCCGGTTGTAGAAGACGAAACAACCGCCGTCCGGCCGGATCTGGGAATGCACCAGCAGGTACGCGCCCACGATGTCCGCCGCGCCATTCGCATCCGAGTAGGTGGCGGTGAACGTCTGGGAAGCGCCTGATCCGCTGGCCGGGGAGATCGTGCCCGGCACGGGCGGCTGATTGGCGGCCGGGATGGTCCAGACCCCCTTTGCCGACCAGTTGCTGTTCTGTCCCGCCGCGTCGATCGCCAGCAGGTAGACGTTCTTGGTTCCGGCAAAGGCGGGCCCGAACGTCAGCGGGAACGTCACCGTCAGCGTGTTGCCGTTGGCCGAGGCGGTGAGCGACGCGGTGTTCACTGTACAGGCGTTGTTCGCCAGACTCCCGGCGCCGGCCGGGACACCCGCCGACCACGCAGTGCCCGCATCGTTGAGCAGGTAAACCGTATTGCCGGGCCGGTGGTAATAGACGAAACAACCCGCGTCCGGACGGATTTGGGCGTGAACCATCAGGTACGCCCCCACGATGTCGGTGGCGCCGTTGGCGTCGGTGTAGGTGGCCGTGAACAAGGCGGACGCGCCCGTCCCCGAGGCGGGCGTCACCGTGCCGGGGACAGGCGGCGAAGGACCAACCGGCACGGTCCAGCTTCCCTTGAGCGACCAGTTGCTGTTGTGCCCGCTCGCGTCGATGGCCAGCAGGTAGAGATTCTGCGCCCCGGCGAACTGGTTGGTGAAGGTCAGGGGAAAGGTCACCGTCAGCGTGTTTCCGGAAGCGGACGCGCCCGCGCCGGCCAGGTTCAGCACACAGCGGGAGTTGGCCAGCGTGCCGGATCCGGCGGCGGCGGGCGAAGACCATTGGCCGCTGTCGTGGAGCAGTTGAAACGTGCCCGCGGCGCGGTTGTAGTGGAGAAAGCAACCCTGATCCGCCCGGATCTGCGAGTTCACCAGCAGGTAGGCGCCCGTGATGTCGGCCGCTCCGTTGGCGTCCGTATACGCCGCCACAAACGTCTGCGCGGCGCCGTTGCCCGAGGACGGCGAGATCGTGCCCGGAACCGGCGGCTGCGGCGCCGGAGGAGGCGCGGCGGCGCGAAACGCCGCCACGTAGCTCCGGGTATTCGTCAGCGTGGCCCGGTTGTCGGCTGCCGCCGGATCCCCCTCCGGCTTGCCGATCGGCTGGTTCTGATAGAGCACCTCCGGATTCGACCAGTAGTTGATTTTCGGGCAGTACGTCGGACATGAATAGGACATGATGGTCCGGAACGGATAGGCGACTCCGCTGAGCTGGTAGCCGTACGAATACGGGTACGCGCCGGGTCCAGAGGCGTTGGCGCGGTTATGGTGCGCCCCCTGATTATGGCCGAACTCGTGGCCCGAGGTGAAATAGGGCCCCGCCGCGAAGTTCTGCTCGACGACGCTGAAGCCGTATTCGGAAAACCAGCTCGAGGGCGGACTCATCAGCCACGCCAGCCCCACCACCCCGCCGCCGGCGCCCGGGCCGTGAATCCACAACTGCACCAGATCCGCCCCGTACTGATTCCGCCAGGCGTGCGCCTCGTCCAGCACGCCGTCCGTTTTGTCCGTCAACTGGCTCAGCGCCTGGTCGATGCCGCTCGACTCGTTGTAGACCACTTCGCGCGTGTGGACCAATCGCATCTCGATGGGAATACCGCTGTTCTGATAGCTCTGGTTGATCTCCGCCACCGCCAGTTGAATCTTGTTCTGGATGGCCGTCTCGCCTCCGGCGGCCTGCCGCGCCGCCGCGGTGTAGAGGATCATCACGTCGATCTGCGTTGTTGCGGCCGCATGGCTCAAGGGCGGCGGCGTCGGGGGCAGGCTTACCGTGCGCACGTCTTCCGGCGAGGACGTCTCTTCGTAGGCCACCTCGCGCGCCTCGACGAGGCCCGGACCCGCTGGCCGCAACTCGAAAAACTCCCCGGTCGCCAGGTGCAAACTTCCCGAGATCACCTCCCCCGTCGCGGCAAGCACCATGCCGCCCGGATGCTCCCCGGCCACCGAGCCGAACCACAACAGTGTCTTCCCGTCGGCCGATTCGCTCACGCGGGTGCGCGTCACCAGGAACCGCCGGTCCGCAAAGGGGGCCACGGAGATCACCGGCCGGCCTACGAGGGCGGCGCTGTTGACCTCCCAAGTCTGGCGGCGCAGCACCATCAATCCCGCCGGGTCCGCCGGGCGGGCCGCCTGCTCCCGCGCTTTCCCTGACAACGGCCGGAGCAGCTCCTCCGGCGTTTCCGTCGCACTCACCCCACTTCGCAGAAGACCCAGGAAAAGGAAAAAGACAAACGCTATGAACCGAAGGCCGGTCACAATCAGGACCTCCCTGCTTCCTGCTCATCGGATGGCGGCGGTTGTTGTGCGGGAAAAAACGGCCCAAGATGGGGAAGGACGCATGCCCAACGCAAGGATCCGGCTGTTGACGCCGGCCGATCTCCCGCAAGCGGTGCGGCTTTCTACCGAGGCTGGCTGGAACCAGACACCGAGCGACTGGCTCAGGATACTGACCCTGGCGCCGGGAGGATGCTTCGCCGTCGAGTGCGGCGACGAAGTGGCCGCCACCGCCACCGCGGTGCGCTACGGCGCACGCCTGGCTTGGATTGGCATGGTGCTGACCCGGGAGCCGTATCGCGGGCGCGGCTTCGCCACCCGCCTGCTGCGCCGCGCGCTCGGCGAGCTCGAGCAGGCCGGCGCCGCCTGCGTCAAGCTCGACGCGACCGATGCCGGCCGCCCGCTCTACGAGCGGCTGGGCTTTCACGGCGAGTACCCCGTCGAGCGCTGGGTGCGGGACGCCGAACCGGGCGCCGCCCCGCCGGCGGCGCCCCGGCCGGCCCCCCCCCATCGACGATCTGCTGCCGCTCGACCGGGAAGCGTTCGGCGCCGACCGCTCCGGCCTGCTCCGCCTGCTGCGCGCCGGAGGCGAAGGCTGCCGCGCCGCGGACGGATACGCGCTCGACCGCCCCGGCCGCCGCTGGCGTCACTTCGGCCCCTGCGTGGCCCGCGGCGAGCCAGCCGCCCGGTTCCTGGCCCTCGATTTCCGCCGCCGCCACGGCTTGGAACCCGCGCTCTGGGACTTGGCGCCTGAGCACGCCCCGGCCGCCGCCCTGGCGGCCGAACTGGGTTTTCAGCCTGCCCGCCGGTTGCTGCGCATGCGCCGCGGTCCGCCCCTGGAGGACTGCGGCGCACCGCCACCCCTCGTTTGGGCTCTGGCGGGTTTCGAGTTTGGTTGACGCTTCCCCGCTGTGACAGGCGTCACGGCGGCGCCGCGGCGGCTTCCGCCAGAATGAGAGGGTGCACAGCCAACCCGGAAGGAGGCGCGCCGCCGGCTTCGCCGTCTGGAGCTATCTGTTCATTGCGCTGGGCGTATGCGCCGGCCTGCTGGTGGGCATCGGCGTGTTCACGTTCGCCTATGCCTGCGGCGCCTCCTATATGACGGACGATCCGGACGCGTGCGCCAACTGCCACGTGATGCGCGGCCAACTGGACGGCTGGCGGAAGTCCAGCCACCGCGCCGCCGCCGTCTGCAACGATTGCCATACGCCCCCAGGACTCGTTCCTAAGTACGCCACCAAGGCGGTGAACGGATTCTTTCACTCGTTGGCGTTCACTACCGGGCGTTTTCCCGACGAGATCCGCATTCAGGCGCGCAACGGCGCGGTCACCGAATCGGCCTGCCAGAAATGCCATGCCGAGATCGTCGCGGCCGCGCAGCAGACGCGGCGGCACCCTTCGCCGCTGGCTTGCGTGAGTTGCCACCGCCATGTCGGCCATGACTGAACCGAACTGCAAAGGAACAGAACTTGTATGAATGAAGCAACGGCAAACCCGGGCCGCTTGAAGCGGCTGCTCATGATTACCATCGCGGTAACGGCGGCGTTGACGGTTGGCGCCGCCGCGCTGCTGGTTAACATCTTCGAGCACAAGCAGGAGGCCCGGAATCCTTTCTTTCGCGTGGCCGAGCTGACCGCCGACACCGAGGACCCCGCCGTTTGGGGCAGGAATTTCCCTCTCCATTACGACGATTACCGAAAGACCGTGGACATGGAGCGCACCCGCTATGGCGGCTCGGAAGCGCTGGCGCATTCTCCCACGCAGGCTGATCCCCGCTCGCTCCTTTCCCAGAGCAAGCTCGAGGAAGATCCGCGCCTGAAGACGATGTGGGCCGGCTACCCCTTCGGCGTCGATTTCCGGGAGGAGCGCGGGCATGCGTATATGCTGGACGACCAGTCGTATACGCGCCGCGTCACCGAGTTCAAGCAGCCGGGAACCTGCCTGAACTGCCATGCTTCGATGGCGGTGGTATACCGCAAGGCGGGCGGCGGCGACGTCTTCGAGGGGTTCCGCAAGATCAACGCCATGCCGTGGGCCGAGGCGCGCAAGTTGGCCAGCCACCCTGTGGCTTGCGTCGACTGCCACGATCCGGCGACCATGCAACTCCGCGTCACCCGCCCCGCCTTCATCGAGGGCATCCGCGCCTTCAAAGCGTCCCAGGGCGTCCCGAACTACGATGTGAACCGGCAGGCGACCGCCCAGGAAATGCGGGCGTTTGTCTGCGGCCAGTGCCACGTCGAGTACTATTTCCAGGGGGAAGGCAAGACGCTGGTGTATCCGTGGTCCAAGGGGTTGCAAGTAGAGAATATTCTCGAGTACTTCGACGAGGTGGGACACAAGGACTGGGTCCATAAGGAAACCGGCGCCGCCGTGCTGAAGGCGCAGCACCCCGAGTTCGAAATGTGGAACCAGGGCGTGCACGCGCGCTCCGGCGTCACCTGCGCTGACTGCCATATGCCCTACAAGCGCGAGGGTGGTTTCAAGATCAGCGATCATCACGTCCGCAGCCCGTTGCTCAACATCAACCGCGCCTGCCAGGGCTGCCATCGTTTTCCGGAAGAGGAACTGAAAGCGCGCGTCGAACTGATCCAGGGCCGGTCTTTCGCGTCGCGGAATCTCGCGATGGACGCGTTGATGGACCTGATCAACGACCTGAGAGGCGCCCGCGAAGCCGGCGCCTCCGACGCCGAACTGAAGAGGGCGCGCGACATGCAGCGCAAGGCGCAGTTTTTGATCGACTTCGTCGAGGCGGAGAACTCGACCGGCTTCCACGCTCCCCAGGAGTCGATGCGGGTGCTCACCGCCGCTCTCGATTACGCGCGCAAAGGGCAGATCGCCCTCCGCCAGCGGAGCGCCCGCGCCGCCGCACAGCCGTAGCAAACGAAACCAAGGCGAGGCGGACAGGGATCGCGGGAGCGGGATGGGCCCCTGAATGTACGAAGACCGGTTCCGCTTCGGCTTGAGGAGGAGGTTGAACCCCGCGGAACCGGCCTGACTCAGGATTGCCTAAAGGTGCATGAAGGAGAAGCCCGTTGGCCTCCCCCAGGCTCTGAGTGTACGGGGTTTTCCCGCCTGCTGTCTTGCGGCAAATTGTCGCAGGCCCCATCGTTATTTCCCGGCTGGCGGGGGCGCCGCGCGTGGGCCTTGGCGGCGCAAGCTAGACTGACGGAAGTGCCCCTTCGCATTCTGATTTCGGCCGGCGAGGCTTCCGGCGACCGGTACGCCGCCGCCGTCGCCGCCCGCCTGCGCACCCGATTTCCGGACGCGGACCTGTTCGGGTGCACCGGCCCCCTGATGCGCGCCGCCGGGGTGCGAACCGTGGTGGATTCGGGCAGTCTGGCCGTGGTGGGATTGCTGGAAGTGGTTCTGCATTTGCCGCGCGTTTACGGCGAATACCGCAAACTGCTGCGGGAAGCCGAAAGGGCGCGCCCGGACCTGGCGGTGCTCACCGACTCGCCGGATTTCCACCTTCGCGTCGCGGCCAGGCTGAAGCGGCAGGGGATCCCGGTCGTGTATCTGGTGGCGCCCCAGGTTTGGGCGTGGCGGGAAGGACGAGTCAAAACCCTCCGCCGGGTGGTAGACCATCTGCTTTGCATCTTCCCGTTTGAGGAGCCCTATTTCCAGCGGCGCGGGGTGCGGGCCACCTACATCGGGCATCCGCTGGCGCACACCATTGGCGTATCTTGCTCGCGGGAAGAGTTTTTTCGGAAACACCGGCTGGCCTTGGACCGTCCCCTCGTGGTGGTGTTGCCCGGCAGCCGGCGGGGCGAAGCGAAACGGCATCTTCCCGCGCTGCTCGACGCCGTGGCCCGGATCTACCGGGAACAAGCCGTCCATTGTCTGCTCCCGGCGTCCGCGCATACCGGAGCCGATTTTTTTCGGGAACGCCTCGGCGCGGCGCCCATCCAAGTGATTGAGGGCGAAACCTGGGACGCCCTGGGGCATGCCGACGTGGCGCTGGCGGCCTCCGGCACCGTGACCGTGGAAGCGGCGCTGCTGGGGACTCCCCTGGTGACGTTCTACAGAGTTAGCTGGCCAAGCTGGCTGGCCGGCAAGGCGCTGGTGCGGGTGCCGTTCTACTGTATGGTAAATCTGGTGGCGGGACGCCGCGTGGTGACCGAGTGGATGCAAAACGCCATGACCGGCGAAAACCTGGCGCGCGAGACGCTGCGGCTGCTGCGCGATCCCGCCGCCCGCGCCCGGATGAAGCAGGATTTGCGGGAAGTGGCGGCCCGCCTGACGGTCGCGCAGGACCCGATGGCCCGCGCCGCGGAGGTAGTGGAAGAGTATCTCGATGCGAAATGCATGGAAATTTAGTCTGATCGCGCTGCTGGCCGGGAGCCCCGCGCTGGTTGCGCAAACCGGCGAGCGCCGCGCCCGGATCGACGTGGAGGCGTACCGGCTGGTGGCGGACGTGAACCTGCGGACTCAGTCCATCAATGCCGTGGCGGCCATCCGCTTCGTCTCCCTCGACGACCGCAACAATTCCGTCACCTTCGAACTGAACAACGCCCTCAACGTCTCCAAGGTGGTCAACGAAAAAGGCGAACCAATCTCGGCGTCGCGGAACCAGGAGGATTTCACCATCCGCCTGACCTACCCCGAAAGCCTGCCCAAAGGCCAGCCGCAAACCGTGATGTTCTACTATGACGGCAAGCTGACCGGGCAGGAAGAGTCGCCGGTGTACGGCATCCGGTTCGCCGCCATTCAGAACGAGTACGCATACCTGCTGTACCCCTCGCGCTGGTTTCCCATCAGCGGCTACACGACCGACCGTTTCACCATGGAGATGCGGGTCACCGTGGCTCCCGGCGAGCGCGTGCTGGCCAGCGGCCTGGAAACCAGGGAAGAGGCCGGCGGCAAGATCGCCTATCAGTTTCAGTTTGACAAACCCGGCTTTCCCGGCAGCATTGCGGTCGTCAAGGGGGAGCCCGTGCGGGTGAGCTCGGCGGGCGCGACGACATTTGTCTTCTTCCGCGGCGCCGAGCAGGCGCTGGCGCAAGCCTATGGTGAGGAGACCGGAAAGGTGGTGGCGCACTTTGCCGCCAAATACGGGACGCCCCCCTACGCGAACCTGACTTTGATCCAAACCGAGGCGGGGGCAGCGAACGGTTACGCCGCGCCCGGATTGCTGTTTCTGAGCCCGCGTGGCATTGGCCAGCAGCCGAACCTGCGCCTGCTCGCCAACCAGGTCTCCCGCCAGTGGTGGGGGCTGCTGATCTCGCCCGTCACGCGGAATCACCTGTGGCTGGCCAATGGCCTGGCCACCTACGCGGAAGCGCTCTACCAGGAGCAGATCAGCGGGCCCGAGGCCCTCGAGCGGGAGATGCGCGACGCGCAGGTCGAGGCCTTGACGATCGAGAATATTCCGCAAAGCCAGGCGGGGCGGCTCGAGGACTACTCGCCCGAACTGAATGCCCTGTCCGGAGCCAAGGGGGCCGTCACGGCGCACATGCTGCGTTACGTGGTCGGCGACGAGGCGTTCTTCGAAGGACTCAGGAATTTCGCGGCGTCCAAGGCCGGCCAATCCGCTGCGACCGACGATTTCCGCCGCGCCATGGAACTGAGCGCCAAACAGGATCTCGGTTATTTCTTCATTCAATGGGTGGAATCCAGCGGCGCTCCGGAATTCAAACTGGAATACACGATTTTCCGTACGCAAAAAGGCTTTCGCGCCGTGGGAAAAGTGTCCCAGGACCTCGATACGTTCCGCATGCCGGTGGACCTGCGAATTGAAACTGAAGGCAATCCGGAGGAAACCCGCATCGAGGTGGTGGGCACGTCCAGCGAATTCTCGGTCGATACCTTCGGGAAGCCGCGCAAAATCATCCTGGATCCGAACAACAAGGTGCTGCGCTTCTCCAACCAGATGCGGATCGCCGTCGCCATCCGCCGCGGCGAGCAGTTCGCCGAGATCAGCGAGTTTGGCGAGGCGCTGAAAGAGTACCAGAAGGCGCTGGAAGTGAACCGCGCCAGTTCGCTGGCGCACTACCGCATCGCCGAGGTGTTTTTCCTCCAGAACAATTACCAGTCCGCGGCGAATGAATTCCGGGAGGCGCTGAACGGGGACTTGCAGCCCCCCTGGACGGAAGTGTGGTCGCACATCAACCTGGGCAAAATCTTCGATATCACCGGCCAGCGCGAGCGTGCCGTGAATGAATACAAGCAGGCGCTGCGTACCAAAGACAATACGCAGGGCGCGCTGGAAGAGGCGAACAAGTACCTGGCGAAACCCTACGAACGAGAGCGGCGCCAATTTTAGATGACCGCGCCGTCCCCGCCGCCCCCGTTCTTTCGCGCAGTTTGCGGCGACGCGCTGGTTCGAGGAGATTACGCGCAAGCGCATTCGACGCGGAACCTTCCGATCCGCCCGAGAGCTCGAAAAAGGGATCCGGGACGACATCGGCGCCCCCAACCAGGCTCCTCACCGTTCCCGTGGATTGCCAGCGCGAGCAAGACCGCAATCAAGGTCAGGAAGGAGAAACTGGGCGCGCCGAAGACCCCTGTTAAACTAGGGCTACATGACCTCGGAAACCCGGCGAAGGCTGGTGCGGGAGGCCTTCGAAGATCGGATTCTGGTGCTCGATGGCGCAATGGGCGCGCTGTTGCAGAAGCGGCTCACGGCCGCCGACTACGGCGGGCCGGAGTTGGAGAACTGCAATGAGAACGTCCTCCGCACCCGTCCCGAGGTTGTTCTCGAGATCCACCGGGCCTATCTGGAAGCCGGCGCCGATATTATCGAAACCAACACCTTCAACGGCACCCGCGTGTCCCTGGCCGAGTTTGGCCTCGAGGATCTGGTCCACGACATCAATGTCACCGCCGCCCGCCTGGCGCGGGAAGCGGCCGCGGAGTTTTCCACGTCCGCCAAGCCGCGCTTTGTGGCCGGGTCGATGGGACCCACCACCAAGTCGATCACCGTCAGCGGCGGGATCACGTTCGCGCAGCTTCGCGACGATTACTATGCGCAGGCGCGGGCGTTGATCGAAGGCGGCGTGGACATCCTGCTGCTGGAAACCTGTAACGACACGCGCGCGGTCAAAGCCGCGCTGCTGGCGGTCGAAAGGCTGGCCCACGAGCTGGGTTTCGAGATCCCGTTGATGGTGTCGGGCACCATCGAACCGACCGGCACCATGCTGGCGGGGCAGACCGCCGACGCCTTCTGGGCCTCGATCGCCCATGCCGATCTGCTGTCCGTGGGCTTGAATTGCGGCACCGGGCCGGAATTCATGACGGATCACCTGCGGACGCTGCATGAACTGGCCCATACCTGCATCTCCTGCTACCCCAACGCCGGCCTGCCCAACGAACAACTCGAGTACAACGAGACGCCGGAGTCGGTAGCCGCGCAGTTGGAAAAGTTTGTCCGCCACGGCTGGCTGAACGTGGTCGGCGGCTGCTGCGGCACCACGCCCGAACACATCCGCCGGATCGCGGAGATGGCGGCCAACTACCAGCCTCGCCGGCGTCCGGCCCGGAGCCACCGGGCGTTCTATTCCGGAATTGAGTTGGTTGAGGCGGAAGAGAGCAATCGGCCCCTGCTGGTCGGCGAGCGCACCAACGTCATCGGGTCCCGCCTGTTCAAGGACCTGGTCGCGCAGGAGAAGTGGGAAGAGGCCACCGAGATCGCCCGGTGGCAGGTGAAGAACGACGCCCACATCATTGACGTGTGTCTCCAGTCCACCGACCGCGACGAACGCAAGGACATTGCTCCCTTCTACGAGCGGCTGATCCGCAAGGTGAAAGCTCCTGTCATGATCGACACCACCGATTCGGCGGCGGTCGAGCTGGCCCTGACCTACTGCCAGGGCAAGTCGATCATCAACTCCATCAACCTCGAGGACGGGGAGGAGAAGTTCGAGCGCACCTGCCCGCTGGCCCGCCGGTACGGCGCCGCGCTGGTGGTGGGCTGCATCGACGAGGACCCGGTGCAGGCGCAGGCGTTCACCCGCGAGCGCAAACTCGCCGTCGCCGAGCGTTCCTGCCGGCTGCTGACGGACAAATACGGCATCCCGCCCGAGGACATCATCATTGACCCGCTGGTGTTTCCCTGCGCCACCGGCGACGCCAACTACATTGGCGGGGCGGTCGAGACCATCGAAGCCATCCGGCTGATCAAACAGAAGATTCCTTACGTCAAGACGATCCTGGGCATCTCGAACATCTCGTTTGGCCTGCCCGCGGCCGCCCGCGAGGTGGTCAACTCGGTGTTTCTTTACTACGCCACCAAGGCCGGGCTGGATCTCGCCATCGTCAACGCGCAAAAGCTGGAGCGTTTTGCCTCCATCCCGGAACCGGAGCGGCGGCTGGCGGAGAACCTCTTGTTCAACACGCCGCCCGCCGACGCCCCGGACGAAGAACTCCGCATCGCGCCCGAGGACTGGCGCGAACAGACGCCCGAGCAGCGCGTGGCGATCAACCAGTTTCATATCGCGGCGATCGCCGCGCACTTCCGCCAGGCGAAACGGAAAGAAAAGGAGGCCGCCGCCGAATTGCCGCTGGACCAGCGGCTGGCGGGATACATCATTCAGGGCACTCGCGACGGTTTGATTGAAGATCTGAACCGCAAACTTGCCGAGGGCGCCGCGCCGCTTGACATCATCAACGGCCCGCTGATGGACGGCATGGCGGAGGTGGGCCGGCTGTTCAACAACAATGAACTGATCGTCGCCGAAGTTCTGCAATCCGCCGAGGCGATGAAGGCGGCCGTCAGCCACCTCGAGCAGTTCATGGAGAAGAGCGAGACGGCGGCGCGCGGCAAGGTGGTGCTGGCCACCGTCAAGGGCGACGTCCACGACATCGGCAAGAATCTGGTGGAAATCATCCTGGCCAATAACGGCTACCAGGTGATTAACCTGGGCATCAAGGTGCCGCCGGAGGTGCTGATCCAGGCCTACCACGAGCACCACCCGGACGCGATCGGCCTGTCCGGGCTGCTGGTGAAAAGCGCGCAGCAGATGGTGGTCACCGCCGAGGACTTGCGCAACGCCGGCATCCGCATTCCGCTGCTGGTGGGCGGGGCCGCGCTGTCGGACCGCTTCACCCGCGCCAAGATCGCGCCCGCTTACGCCGAGGCGGTCTGTTACGCCAAGGACGCGATGACCGGTCTCCGGCTGATGAACCAGTTGCTGGATCCGGAGTCGCGCGAGGCCACGCTGGCGGCCCACCGGCACCTGGAAGAGCAGCCGTTCGGGCAGGTCCCTCCAGAAGAAGCCGGACCCGTGACCGCGCAGCGTTCCGGGAAGGTGCGCCTCGGCCTGCCCATCCCGCCGGCGCCGTACCTGGACCGCAAGCTGCGCCCGGCGACGCACTTGGCCGAGATCTGGAGCTACATCAACCCGTTCATGCTGTACGGACGCCACCTCGGCTACAAGGGCAACTTCGAAAAGGATCTGGCCGCGCGCGAACCGAAGGCTCTGGACCTGTTCCACAAGATGGAGGAGGTGAAACAGGAGGCGGCGGGCTTTATGAAGGCGCGGGCCGTGTGGCAGTTCTTCGAGGCCGAGCCGGACGGCAATGCGATTCACCTGTTCGCGCCGGGCGCCGCCACGCCGCTGCACACCTTTCACTTCGGACGGCAGCGGCGGCGCGACGGACTGAGCCTGAGCGACTATATCCTGCCGGCCGAGGAAGGCCAGCGGGATCACCTGGCGCTGTTCGTGGTCACCGCCGGCGAAGGCATCCGCGAGAAGGCCGAGGAGTGGAAGAAGGCCGGGGCGTTCTTCAAGTCGCACGCGCTCCAGGCGCTGGCGCTGGAAACGGCCGAAGCGTGCGCCGAATGGCTGCACCGGCGCATCCGCGAAGATTGGGGCTTTCCGGACCCGCCTTCCCTCACCATGCACGACCGGTTCACCTCCCGCTACCGCGGCAAGCGCTACAGCTTCGGCTACCCGGCGTGCCCGAACCTGGAGGACCAGCAGGGCATCTGGAAACTGCTGCGGCCTGAGGATATCGGCGTGATGCTGACGGAAGGGATGATGATGGATCCCGAAGCCAGCGTCTCCGCGCTGGTGTTCCACCACCCGGATTGCGTCTACTTCACCGCGGACGAAGCCGAAACGGTGGTGGCCTAGGAGGAGGGAATGCGCGTGACGATCGGCTCGGACCACGCGGGTTTTGCGCTGAAGGAAACGCTCGCCGCGTACCTGCGCGAGAAGGGCCACCAGGTGGTGGACGTCGGGACGCACTCGCCCGAACCGGTGGATTATCCCGATTCGGCCGCGGCGGTGGCGCGGTCGGTGCTGGCGGGCGAGAGCGAGCGCGGCATTCTGTTGTGTGGCAGCGGCGTCGGCGCTTCGGTGGCCGCCAACAAGATCCCCGGCATTCGCGCCGCCGTTTGCCACGACACGTACTCCGCCCACCAGGGCGTCGAGCACGATGACATGAATGTGCTGGTGCTCGGCGCGCGAATCGTCGGGCCGGAGCTGGCCCGGGAACTGGTGGGGTCCTTTCTCGGCGCCCGGTTCACGGGCGAGGAACGGCACGTGCGGCGCCTGCGGAAGATCGCAGGCCTCGAACAAGGGCAGACGGCCCCCAAAGGATAGCGCCACAGGGCGCTTGCACATCCTTCCGTTTCGCTGCCCGCGGCGTCCACCCCCCGCCGCGCCCGCGCCAGCCTACAATGAAGTCATGAATTTGCGTCATGTTTGTTCCGGATTGGCCCTGGCCGGATGGCTGTGTTCACCCGGGTTCGCCGCCGGCAAGTGGATCAAGATGTTCGACGGTAAGACCCTCGACGGCTGGAAAGCCAACGAGCGGCCGGAAAACTGGACCGTCGAGGACGGCGCGATCGTCGGCAAAGGGCCGCGCAGCCATCTGTTCTGGATGCGGGAGCAGTGCGGCGACTGCGAATTCAAGGCCAAGGTGAAGATCAACGACGGCGGCAACTCCGGCATGTACTTCCGCGCGGAGTTCGGCGAGGGCTGGCCGAAGGGGTACGAAGCCCAGGTGAACAGCACGCACAAGGACTGGCGCCGCACCGGAAGCCTCTACGCCATCCAGGACATCAAAGAGCAACTGGTGCCGCCGGACACCTGGTGGGAGCAGCACATCATCGCCAAGGGCAATCACATCATCATCAAAGTGAACGGCAAGACGGTGGTCGACTACGTCGATACCCAAAACCGTTTCACCAAGGGATACCTGGCGCTGCAACAGCACGATCCGGGCAGCGTCGTCCATTTTAAGGACCTGATGTACCGTAAGCTCGATTAAGACGCGGCCGCCCGCGAACGTCATGACCGAACTCAGCGCCATCTGGATGCGCGTGGCCGCAGTACTGTATTCACTCGGCTTGATCCACGCCTTCCGGACCGTGGTGCAGGGCCGCGGCACGCTGTTCCGCTGGGCCTTGCTCGGCCTGCGGGTCGGAGCGGTGTTTCATTTTGTCGCGGTTGTGGAAGAGGGATTGCTGACCGGGCATTTCCCGGCCAACACCGTCTACGAAACCATTTCGCTGTGGGCGTTGTTAATGGCTCTGGTGTATCTGTTTGCCCATTGGCGATACCGGCTGGAAACGCTCAGCGTGGTGCTGTTCCCCCTGATCTTCATGATGACCCTGATCTCGGGGCTGGGGCGGCCGGTGGGGTCGTGGACGAGCGAGACGGTGCGCAATGTCTGGCTGATCATTCACGTGGTGCTGGTGCTGCTCGGGTATGCGGCTTTCTTGCTGACCGCGGTGGGCGCTCTCGCCTACCTGTTCCAGGAGCGGGAACTGAAGCGAAAACGCCCCCAGGCGTTCTACTACCGCTTGCCGCCACTGGGCACTTTGGACGAATTGATTTCGCGGTCCATGGGCGTGGGCTTCGTGCTGATCACCATCTCGATTGTCGTCGCCGCCACCTGGGCGTTTGTGGAAGTCGGCACCCGGTGGATTCGGGATCCGAAGATCGCGATATCCTTAGCCACCTGGGGCATCTATTTGGTAATGGTGTTTTTGCGGGTGTCGGCGGGGTGGCGCGGGCGGAAAGCGGCCGTGATGGCGCTCACCGCGCTGGGTTCGTCCGCGGTCACCTGGGTCGCGCACGTGGGGCTGCGCTCGGATTGGGTGCGATGAAGCTCTGGATCACCGGCCTCAGCCACAGAACCGCCCCGGTTGAAGTGCGCGAACGCCTGGCGATCGCGGAACCGGCGCTGCCCGGCGCGCTGAAGCTGTTGAAGTCCTGTCCGGCGGTCTCCGAGGCGCTGATTCTGTCCACCTGCAACCGGGTGGAATGGTACGTAGTGACGGACGAAGCAAGCGATCCGCGCGAGGCGATCCAGGGCTTCCTGCGCGAGACCCGGCTGGCCGATCCGGAGGAGCTCCAGCCGTACCTGTATGAGTTTTCCGGCCGGGACGCGGTGCATCATCTGTTCCGGGTCGCCTCCAGCCTGGACTCGATGGTGCTGGGCGAACCGCAGATTCTGGGACAACTGAAAACCGCGTACGCGCTGGCCAAGGCGCATGGCGGGATCGCCGGCACGCTCGACGTCGTGATGACGCGCGCGTTCAACGTCGCCAAACGCGTGCGCTCGGAAACCGGGATCGGGCAGATGGCGGTCTCGGTGAGTTACGCAGCGGTGGACCTGGCCCGGAAGATTTTCGGCTCGCTCCAGGGCCGCTCGGTGCTGCTGATCGGCGCGGGGAAAATGTCAGAGTTGGCGGCGCGCCATCTGCGGCGGTCGGGCGCCGCTGCGGTTTTCGTCACCAACCGCACCTACGAGCGCGCGCTCGAGATGGCCAAGGTGTTTCAGGGCGCCGCGCTGGACTACACCGGGCTGGTGGAGTTTTTGCCGCGGATGGATATCGTGATCGCCTCCACCGGGTCCGCGTCGTATATCCTGAGCCGGAGCGATATGCAGCGGGTGATCGGCGCGCGGAGGAACCGCCCGGTCTTCCTCATCGATATCGCCGTGCCGCGCAACATCGATCCGGCGGTCAACCAGCTCGACAACGTGTACCTGTACGATATTGACGATTTGCAGGAGGTGGTGAACTCGAATCTGCGCGAGCGGCAGAAGGAAGCGCGCCGCGCCGAAGAGCTGGTGGAGGAAGAGGTGGGGCGCCTGATGCAGCGGCTGAATGCGCAGGCGGTCGCGCCCACGATCGTCAGCTTGCAGGAGCAACTCGAGCAGATCCGCCGCGCGGAAATCGAGCGCCTGCGCGGCAGGCTGGGCCCGTTGACCCCGCAGCAACAGGAAGCGATCGAGGCGCTGACGCGCGGCATCGTCAACAAGATCGCGCACGGGCCAATCTCGGAGTTGCGCCGCCGCGCCGGCGACCCCGATGGCATCCACGTCATTGACGCTATCCGGCGTGTGTTTCACTTGAAATAATGCTCATGATCGGATCGCGCGGGTCGGCGCTCGCGCTGTGGCAGGCCAACTGGGTGAAGGACCAACTGGCCGGGCTCGGCTTCGCCAGCCGCTTGGAGATCATTAGGACCACCGGAGACAAGATCACCCAGGCGCCCTTGGCCCGCATCGGCGGGAAAGGGCTGTTCACGAAGGAGATTGAAGAGGCCCTGCTGGCGGGCGCGATTGACTTGGCCGTGCACAGTCTGAAAGACCTCCCCACGGCCCTGCCGGCTGGCCTGACGCTGGCGGCCGTGCCCGAGCGCGCGGATCCGCGCGACGCGGTGGCGGGCCGGGCCTTGTCCGATCTGCCGGCGGGCGCGCGCGTCGGCACCAGTTCCCTGCGGCGCGCGGCGCAACTGCGGCGCTTGCGTCCCGACCTGGTGGTGGAGTCCATTCGCGGCAACGTGGATACCCGCCTGCGCAAGCTGGACGAAGGACAGTACGATGCAATCCTGCTGGCGGCCGCGGGCCTGCTCCGCCTGGGTTGGGAAGCCCGCATTGTGGAGTGGCTGCCGCCGGAGGTGATGTGCCCGGCCGTCGGCCAGGGCGCCCTGGCGATTGAGACGCGGGAGTCCGGCCGCGGGTTCGAGGTGTGCCAGGCGTTGAACCACGCCGCCACCCGCGCGTGCGTGGACGCCGAGCGCACTCTGTTGGCGTCCCTGGGCGGCGGCTGCCAGGTGCCCATCGGCGCGCACGCCGCCATCCGCGGCGGCCAACTGCATCTGCGCGCGGTGGTGATTGCGCCGGACGCCACGCAACTGGTCGAGGGAGAACGCCAGGGTCCCGCGGACGCCGCCGAGGAAACCGGCCGTGGCCTGGCGGCGGAACTGCTGGCCGCTGGCGCGGGCGCCATCCTGGCCGCCGCGGGATAGCCACGCACTTGCAACCCGGCGCCGGCCCGCCAAAACAATTTTCTTTCGTTCTGTTTTGAGGCAAAATAGGGAGCGATGCCCTCGTTTCTGATCTACCGGCTGAAGGAATCCGCCAGCCAGCAATTCCGCTGGGCCCCCCACGTGTCCGGGAACACCCCCGTCAAGCGCAAGGATTACGAGGAAGGCGGACAGGTGGAGGCGGACAACGAATACGCCGCCTGGCGCCTGTTGCGGGAGGCCGGGCAGCCCCTTCGCGTCGGCGACGTGCTGCAAGACCCCCAAGGCGGACTGCGGGTTTGCAAATACGTCGGCTTTGACACCGCGGAATGGGTGCTGCCTCCGGTGAAAACCGGCCTGGAGCACATCCCGCCCGCCTCGGGCCCCTTGGCCGCCGCGGCGGAGACGACTTAAACCGCCGCGTCCCGCGACGCCTTCCCCTCGCTCTCTCCCTCCCGCACGGATTTGCTGTGGAGACGACTTAAACTGTCGCGCGTCCCGCGACGAAGCTTGCCCCGTGCCGACGACGGTGGGGGTTCCCGAGTACCGCAACTTGGGGGGAGCAGCTAAGGTGCGTGACCCGCGGTGATAGGGCTTCCGCTTTATTCCTCGTCCCGCGAAGACAGGACACCATAGCTTAGGCGTCAGGCTGTTCCGCTTGCAGCCGCGCACTGATCTTCGACAGGAACTTGAACACAGACGTATGACTCGAACGCTATTCCTCTTGGGTCTCGGCTTGGCCGCCACCCTGCCGGCCGAAAGCGCCACGCTCATCGCGCGCTTCAATGGGGTCATCAACCCGATGAACATCCAGCGGGACGTGGGAGATGGCGGCGGATGGATTACCACCAGCGTGGGCTTGTTCGGTTTCACGCGCCTGGGCGGCACTTATCTTGGAGATCCGGTCGGCGATTTCGTCGGCTTTTGCATCGAGCCCCGCGAGTTTGTCACGCCCGGCGTCACCTACACGTACACCACGGAGGACTTGCAGTACGGCGCGACCAACATCGGCGGCATGGGTCCGGTGCGTGCTGACTTGCTGCGGGAACTCTACGCCCGCTATTTTCCGCAGTTCATTGCGTCGATTCCCGCAAACACTGCCCGCGCGCTCCAGATCGCCACGTGGGAAATCGTCCGCGAGACGACCGGCGTGCTGGACGTTTCGAGCGGCACTACACGGTTCCGCAATCCCGCCGATCCCGCCGCCTTGACGCTGGCGCAAACCATGCTATCCAGCCTCACCGGGACGGGGCCGAGGCTGGACGATGTTTACGCCCTCAACCGGGTCGGCGCCCAGGATATTGTCTTTCAGGGCACGCCGGAGCCGGGCACCTTGCTGCTGACCGGGGCGGCGCTGTTGCTGGTGGGCCGGTTCGGCATGCGCCCTCCGGGCGCTGCCGTCTGATGGTGCGCCTGCGGCGGGCTCGGCGGCGCGCTCCCGCCTACGGGCGGTTCGCCCACACCGGCCGCCGGCGGTCGAAGGGGCGGGGTTGGAGATTCCGCATGGGCAGCCACGTGCGGTAGAAGTTGCCGTAGGCGCCCGCCGTAGCGAAATCGCAGAGGCGCACGGAGGTCCCGTTCGCGGCGGCCGCCTCGAAGAGCACGATGGGCGGGAATTCGCCTTCCGCCCGCACGGGCCGCAAGGTGAGCTGGCGGGCATCGAATTCCGGAATCTCATCCGGTCCCAAGCGGTTATAGGCCGGATCGAAAGCCAGCAGGAGCGGCCCATAGTACACCGACGCCTTGCCGTCGACCTCGCGCTCGCCTATCCAATAGTGGGGCGACATGTCGAGCCGGAGGGTAATGGTATCGCCGGATTTCCATTCGCGTTCGACCCGCAGGTAAGCGCCGGGGGCCGCGGCCAAGGGCGCCCCGTTGACCTTCGCCCCGGTGTTGGCCGACCAGCCGGGGATACGCAGGTACAGGGCGAAAGTCTCGGGCTTCGGCAGGCTGAGCGTGACGTCGATCTTCCCGTCTGCCGGGTAACGAGTCCGCTGGGTCAGGGTCACCTTCTGGCCGGAAAGCGAGGGAATCGCGATGGCGCCCGGACCGTAGTAATTCAACACCATGCCGTCGGCGGCGCGCAGCGCGGCCCATTCCGTGAGCAATCCCAACCCGCGCGGCGCGTTCACCGAGCAGCAATTCAGTTCCGGACTTCCCGGACGGGCTTGAAACACGATGTCGTGCGCGGAAGCCTTCTTCACGCCGTCCATGGGGGTGTTGTACGTCCACCAGCTTCCCGAGGGGTGCTGCCCGCCCATCAGCCCGTTGAACAGCGACAGTTCCAACTCGTCGGCCACCAGCGCCTCGCCGGTGAGCTTGAGCATGTCCACGCTCAGGTCGATCCAGGCTACGGTGCAGCAGGTCTCGATGGCGCCGGGGTCGTAAGGGTTGCCGGTGGTTTTTTCGCCGGAGGTGAATCCGCCCGTGTTGTGCCGGTCGCCCTTGAGAATGCTGCGCCAGATGTGTTCGAATGCCGTGCGAAGCTGCTGGTTGGCTGTCAGCCGGTACAAATCATACATGCCCTGGAAGTCATGCAGGCTTTCCCAGCGGTTGCCGGGAAACTCGAACATTTCCTTGCCAGCCAGGGCGTAGCGCAGGTACAGGCCCGCGCCCGGGCGGTCCCACTCGCGCACGATCCAATGCGCCATCGCCAGGTAGGAAGGTTTGCCGGTCACCCGGTAGAGGTTAGTAAAGGCGTGAATGACGGCGTAATTCATCTGGCCGAAGGAGCCGTCATTGGTAAGCGGAACTCCTTTGTCGAGAAACTTGTCCACCAGCAGGTCGGCCGCGCGGGTGGCCGCCGCCAGCGCCTCGGCGGAGCCGAACTCTTCGTGATAGAGCAGGAGCGCGCGCATCGCCCAGTAGTGGCCCCAAATGTCCCAGTTTTTGCCGGTTAGCCGCCGGGACTCGTCGAAAGGCCCCAAATAGCCGTCCGGGCCCTGGCTCTTGAGGAACTCGGTCACCAAACGGTCGAGGCTCTGCTTTTGACGCGGGTCGCGCAGGAGCCGGTAGTTGAGAATCGCCGCGCAGAGGTGTTTGCCAATGAATTCGCCCGACCAGGGCAGCAGATTGCGGTCGGGTTTGCGGTCGCGGTCAAAAAACATCCGCAACAGGGCGGGGTTGGCGGCCGGGGCGCGCAATTCCCAGTTTTCCAGGTTGGCCTTCAGCCGCTCGCCAACTAGGCCACCGAGCTGGTAGTCGATGCCCGGCGGCCGGGAGAAGCGCGGCGCCGCTTGGTCGGCGACGGCAGCGGCCACGGCAAGACGGATCGGAAGAAAGAGCACGAACAGCAAGGCGAGGCAAATCATGGACGTTTCCGCCATCATAGGGCGGCCGGCGGGGCGGATGCCACCAGACGCCCGGCTTTGCCTCGCCGGCGGGCTAAGGGTTCCGTTTCACGTCCGTGATCTTGCTAACCTCAGGCGAAGCGCCTCCTCCAATCGTCCGCCGCCGGGCGAACCGGGAGACGCTGGCTTGGAACGGAATGCCGACCTTTGTGCCTAGCTACTTTGCCGCCGTCGCGCTTGGCGCCGGCGGCGCCGCCTCCGCCATCGAGGGCGGGGTCCGGTGATGAGCTGGGCTCTTCGGCTCCTGGTGGCGGCTTGGTTGGGAGCCGCGTCCGGCGCCGCGCGCGCGGAGGAGCTAGAGATGTGGCACTGGTGGAACCAGGAATTCGAGCTGAGCCGCAAGGTCTCGGTCGTCTTGCATGGCCAGTTTCGCACCGTTCGCCCGCTTCACGACTTTCTGCAAGGGCGAGTGGGCCCTATCGTGAAATTCCTCATCTTGCCAAGGACGGCGCTGGTGGGCGGTTATTACTATCGGCGGGAACCGAACGGCCGCTCGCCGGGTTTTGGCGACTCGCACCGTTATTTTGGCGGAATCGTCAACAATTCATTCCTCCGCCAGAGAGGCGCGCTGCCGCCGGCCCTCCTGGAGACCCGGTTTCTCACCGAACGCTTTCAGGACGGGCCGGCGGGCGCCCTTACGAATTACACCCGGTTCCGGTATCGCAACCGGCTGAGCTTCCGCGAATGGAAAGTCTCACCCTTGCTGGGCTATGAGGTTTTTACGTTCGTGCGCAGCTTTTGGGGACAGCGCCCCCTTGCCGGCGTCCGGTGGCGGGCGCACCCGAGGGTGATGGTGAACGCAGGGTACTTTTGGGACGGGCGCGCCCCGCGCGCCGGCGTGCAGCGCCACGTACTGTTCACCAACCTGTTGATTCGCTTCAAACGCACGCCGGACACGGATCTCCCCAAGCGCCCGCCGTTCTGATTCGCGATGAACCGCACTCCCTGAGACAGCACCCTCTGCACTCGAGCACTCGCGCGCTGGCTCGACTGAAACGGCTACGTTCGCCGGGGCGGGCGGAGGACCGCCGAGAGGATGCCGCCCGCCAGCGCGAGCAGGGCCAGCGTCGTGTAGACTTCGCGGTACCCGCCGGCCAGGTCGCCCGCGGTTTTGGCCCGGTCCATAATCCCGGCGAAATAGCCGGGCACCAGAAACCCGCAGACTCCCCACGCGGAAAAGAGCAACCCGTAATTGGCGCCCACATGGCGGGGACCGTAGTAATCGGCGGTGAGCGAGGGCATCAGCGCGAGGTAGCCCCCGTAGGCAAACGCCGCGAGGCACAAGCCGATGAGCAGCGGCAGGAATCCGCTACTCTCACGGAGGAATCCCAGGCACGCCACCAGGGAGACCGCGCACATGCCAAGGACGGCCGCCCGTCTTCCGAAGCGGTCGGACACGCTCCCCCAGGCCAGCCGTCCCACGCCGTTGAACATCGCCATCACGCCCAGGGCGGCGCCGGCTGACATCAGGGCGGTGGTTTGCGCCATCTCGCGGAGAAGCGGAGTGGCTTCGCCGATCGCGGTCAGTCCCACCGAGGTGCCGAGAAAGTACACCGCCCACAGGGCGTAGAACTGCCAGGTGCCCAGCATTTCGCGGGTGGGAATGTCGACGCGGCCCGCGCCGCGGCCGGTCGGAGGCGTCCATCCCGCCGGCTTCCAACCCGGGGGCGGGACCCGGTAAACCTGCGCCGCGCCGATCACTCCCACGAAAAACATCCCGGCCAACACCAGGAACGTGCGCGGAATGGTCTCCCCCAGCCGCGCCGGGTCTTTGCCGATCAGCGCCTCCAGCAGGGGACCGAACACCAGCGGGCCGACGCCAAAACCCATCACGGCCAGGCCGACAATAATTCCCCGCTTGTCCGGGAACCATTTGATGCAGGTGGCGATCGGGGTGACATACGCGAACCCTACCCCGAGCGCGGCGACCACTCCGTAGGCAAACACCAGCCCGGAGACCGTGTCGCCGAGCCATGCCGCCAGCAGGCAGCCCAAGCCCAACAGCAATCCGCCCACGCTGGCCACCTCGCGCGGCCCCCGCCGGTCCTGCCAGAAACCCGCCAGGATCATTCCCGCGGCGAAGGTGAGCAGCGAATACCGGTATGGGGCGATGGTCTGGGCTTTCGTCCACCCGTGCAGTTGTTCCAGTGGTCCGCGAAAGATGGACCAGGAATAAATGACGCCAAGCAAGACCTGCATGAACACCGCGGCCCCGGCATAGCGCAGGCGGGGAGCAGCGGGTGGCGCGACCGTTTCGAGATCAGGCATACAAAGCAAATGGGACTCGCCGCCGGCGGTTTCCGCCGCGAGGAGTGACCCATCATCGCATTCCGCGCGGGCTTGGCTCAACCGTCCCTGGGGCCGGGCGCGCTGACCGCCGGCGGATTGCAGGCGGGCGCCGGAGGCCTACCGGGCCCAGAAACTGCGGCTCAACAATACCAGGAGCGTGTAGAACTCGAGGCGGCCGGCGATCATGCAGCCGGTCAGCACCCACTTGGCGAGCGCCGGCAGATGTCCATAGTGCTCGGCCGGACCCACCGCGCCCAGACCGGGTCCGATGTTGAACATGGACGCCGCGACCGCCGAGATGGTGGTCAGCACGTCCACCCCGGCCGCGGCCAGCAGCAGGCAGGCGACGAAGTTGACGAGGAACGCCAAGTAGACCAGATTGAGCACGCCCTGCACCGCCGTCTCGGGGATCACCTGGCCACCGACGCGGATGGCGAACACGCCATGCCGCTCGGTCATGCGGCGGAATTCCCGCCGGACCACCTGGGCCAGCAGCATCAGCCGGAACACCTTCAACCCGCCGGCGGTCGATCCGGTGCAGCCGCCGGCGAACATGAGCGCCAGCAGAATCAACTGCGGCAAAGGGTGCCACCGCTCAAAGTCGGCGGTGACAAAGCCCGTGGTGGTGGTGATGGAGGAAACCTGGAATAGGGCGGCGCGAAACGCCTCCCCAGGCGCCGTCTCGCCTTGCAAGGTCAGCGTGAGCCCGATGGCCAGCGTCGCCACGGCCACCAGCGCCAGAAAACCACGAATCTCGGCGTCGGCGAAAAACATCCGCCCGCGCCGTTCGATCCACAACTGGTAGTGACGGGCGAAGCTGATCCCGGACAGCAGCATGAAGACGATGACGATAGTCTCGATCAGCGGACTACGAAATCCGGCGATGCTGGCGTTGCGGGTGGAAAACCCCCCGGTGCCGAGCGTTGAAAACGTGTGGCATACGGCTTCAAAGCGGCTCAAGCCGGCCAAGCGGAGCAACAGGAATTCAAGCAGGCTGAGCACGAAATAGATGCGCCACAGCGCGAATGCGGTTTCGGTGATGCGGGGCCGCAGCTTTTCCGACTTGGCCCCGGAGAACTCGGCGCGATAAAGATGAGCGCCGCCAATGCCGATCAGCGGCAGCACGGCGAGTCCGAGCAAAACGATGCCCATGCCGCCCAGCCAGTGCGTGAAGTGCCGCCAGAGTTGCAGCGACCGGGGCAGGACCTCCACCTGCGGCAGCACCGTGGCGCCGGTGGTCGTGAAACCGGAAGCCGCCTCGAACACCGCATCGGTGAAGGACGGGAAGTAGGGAGAAAGCCAGAAGGGGATGCCGCCAAAAAGCCCCGCGCAGGCCCACACTACGCTCACCAGCAGGATCGCCTCGCGGGTGGACAGATCCCGGGACGGCCGGGTGCAACCCCCGACCAGGACCGCGCCCGCGGCGAGCGTCACGCCCATGCCCGCCGCCAGCGGCCACTGGCCCGCATCTGCGTCCCGCAGGGCGAGGATCAGGGGAAGCAGCATCGTGATGCCCAGGACGGCGAGGAACTGGCCGAGGATGTAGCCGATTGCGCCCGCCCGGATCAAGAGGAACTCCAGAACGAGGGCGCCTCCGACAGAAACGCCGATTCGAGCTTGCGCACCGACGATTCCAGCGTGAAGAAGATCACGCGGTCGCCCTGCGCAATCACCGCGTCCCCCCGGGGAATCAGCACCTCCCCCGAGGGGCGGACGATCGCGCCGACCAATGCGCCTGCCGGCATTTTCAGTTCCCGGAGGGGTTTGCCCACGTAACGGGAACCGGCTGGGGCGATCAGTTCAATCGCCTCGGCTTCCTCCTGCCGGAAAGTGGTGACGGAGAGCACGCGGCCCTGGCGCACGAATTGGAGAATGCCGTCCACGGCGGCCAGGCGCGGGCTGACGGCAGTGTGGATACCCAGGCGGTGCGCCATGGGCAGGTAGTTCAGCCGGTTGATAAGCGCCACCACTTTCCTGGCGCCGAGCCGCCGGGCCAGCAGGGACGCGATGATGTTGTCCTCGTCGTGGTTGGTCAGGGCCAGAAAGGCGTCGATGCCCTCGATGTTCTCGTCCACCAGCGTGCTTTCGTCGGTGCCGTCCGCATGGATCACCACCGTTTCGTGCAACAACTGGCTGATCTTTTCGCACCGGGCGGCGTCGCGCTCGAAGAGCTTGATGCGCAACCCCTGCCCCTCCAATTCCTGGGCGATGGCGATACCGAGTTGTTTGCCGCCCAGAATAAAAACCCGCTCGATCGAGGGCTGGGCGTGGATGCCCATGAAGCGGAAATCTTCCTCTAAATCCTGCGCGGTGGTGACGACGTACACCTGATCGTCCGCCAGCAGGCGGTCGCCGCCGCGGGGAATCACCACCTGGGAGCCGCGAAAGATCATCGCGATCAAGGAGTTCTTGGGCGGCCCGGCGCGGTCCAACTCCTCCATGGTCTTCCCGGCCACCCAACTGTCCGGCTCCACGTTGATGCTGAAGAGTTTCACCCGGCCGCCGGCGAACTCGAAAACGTCGGCGACGCCGGGCACACGCAAGACCGGCAGGATGCGCGCCACCATCTCCGATTCGGGGTGGATCATCAGGTCGATCTTCAGGTCGCAGTGCGCGCACACGCGGCGCCAGTGTTCAAACTCGTGGGTCCGCACCCGGGCCACCTTGATGGCGCCGCGCGACTCGGCTTGCGCCACCATGCAGGCCAGCAGGTTCACCGAATCCACATTGGTGACGGCAATGAACATTTCCGCTTCGCGGATGCCCGCCCGAAGCAGCGTGGACACGCTGAGCGCGCTGCCGTGCACAATGCGCGCGTCGACCTGTCCTTCCAGATGCAGGCACCGGTCGGCATTCTCCTCGACGACCGTTACCTCGTTGCCTTCCCGGCTCAGACGCCGGGCGATCAACAGGGCAACCTCGCCTCCGCCCGCAATTAGCACGCGCATGGACAGGTCCGGTAGGGAAGGTCCCGCAGATTCATCTCACCGTGATCTTAGCAGCCTGTGTTTCCAGCGCGATGGCAAGCGTACGCCCAGGCGGCGCGGGTCTTGGCGAGCGGCGCCAAGCTTCGCATGGGCCCGGCGGCGACGTCACGAAACCGCGGTGAAAGCATCCTGCATTTCGGCGAGAATGCTTTCCGCCGCGCGCCGGGGGTCGGCCGCGTCCAGAATCGGCCGTCCCACCACCAGGTAATCCGCGCCCGCCCGGATGGCCTCCGCCGGCGTCGCGTGCCGCTTCTGCTCGTGCGTGGGCGCGCCCTCCGGCCGGATGCCGGGCGTGACCACCAGCAAGCGGTTCCCGGCGAGTTCCTTAATCTTCGCCGCTTCCCGCCCGGACGCGATCACGCCGTCGCACCCCGCTTCCAGGGCTTTCTTAGCCCGGAACAGAACCAATTCGTCCACAGCATGCCGCGTGTACCCCATCTCGGCGATGTCGCCGACGTCCAGACTGGTGAGCACCGTCACGGTGAACAGCTTCAAATCGCTTTCGCCCTTCGCCTCTACGGCCGCCCGCATCAGACTCGCCGGACCATGGATGGTCAGGAAGGAAACGCCCAGCCGCGCCGCCCGTCCCACGGCTTTGCGCAGCGTCTCCTGCACATCGTAGTACTTATAGTCCAGGAAGACGCGCTTGCGCTGCGCGAGCAACGATTGCAGGAACGTTTCCACGCCCGGGGCCAGTTGTAACGCCAGCCCGATCTTGAAGAAGTTCACCGCGCCTTCCAGCGTTTGCACCGCCTGCCGCGCCTCCTCGACGCCGGCGACGTCGAGGGCGATGATCAAACGGTCCTGGGCAGAGATGGAGTGCATAGCGAAGGGGCCGGCCGCGCCGCGGAAAAGCCGCCCGCTAGCCGGTTGTGACGATTATGCCATGGACCAAACCGGGAAAGCCGGCGTTGCCTTCGCGGTCACGGCCATCCAGCGGGCGATTGTCTTCGGACCCGTAACCCCGTTTCGTCGCGGCGCACGAAACCAAGGTACCAGTATCGAGGTACTACATTCACGCCAAATCGCCAGCCGATTTCCGGGGAATTTTTACGGTAAAACGCACCTGGTCCTGCGTAACTCGGTCTAGAAGTTCTACGAGTTTCCGGGTGTACGCTGAGGGCAATCCGCGAAGGAGATGGTATGAATGAGTAGGCTCGGGCGGGATAAGCTCCGAGAGAAGGGATTTTCTCGGAGTAGACAGGTCACAGGCTGGATCGGTTATGTGAGGCGTTC
>Ga0272446_1000970_pt1 | contig 43335 bp, 27 predicted proteins | sample YNPCB0061_FD_194587 | JGI IMG/M metagenome (GOLD analysis project Ga0272446, IMG submission 194587) | Hot spring microbial mat communities from Yellowstone National Park, WY, United States - YNP-CB-006-1 | ecosystem: Environmental > Aquatic > Thermal springs > Hot (42-90C) > Sediment | place...
AGCGCCTTGCGCTCGTGCGATTCCAAGTGAACGCGTGCGGCCGGCCGCATGCTCCCCGTCTGCCAGCAGTCGATTCATCGGGCCAAGTTTTCGGTGCCACTTTCCGGATGGTGTACTAGGTACATGGCGATCTCCTCTAGGGACAGCCAGCGGTCTTCCACGGGTACGCGCGCTCCTCTCCGGTCAGGCTCGCCCGGGCAGAGGTGTCCCGAATACCACGCGGCCGGTGCGGATGTCTATAAGTAGATGCGGAACGGTGCCGGTCGATACGGAACCAGGCGGCACGAGCCGGCTTCGGCTCAACGCGACGCGCTCGCCAGGAGGCGAGGAGGGTCAAGTCGAGGAGCTGCCCCACGCGCGCTGGGCGGCGCGCAGGCTCGACCTTCGGCGGCGGCGGGATGATGCTGCGGACCACGCAGTGGACCGAGCGGACGCCCGGCCCGGGCTTCGTCTCGACAGACAAGCGCCGCGGGCGGGTCGCGTCCGCCGCGCCGCTACTCGTGTAGAACGTGGGAGAACGGAACCCTGACCCCAACACGTGTTGGCCTGGACCCCAACACGTGTTGGCCTCTGGACATCGCCGCGACCGTTGCGGGGCGACGCGATGCCAGACCATGGCGACCGTCGTGGCGGCATGCTAGGCCCGCCGCGTGCCGTCCGACGTGCTCAGGCAATTCGATGAGGTCCTGCGGATCCTGCTCGAGGTGCGGGACATCATCGGCGGGCGTGTCCACGACCCCGTGGTGCCCGCGTGGTGCGCGTCGCGCGGGTGGACGGACCTGGTCTTGTCGCTGTCACGCGAGCAGGTGACGGACTGCGAAACGACCGGCCCGGCTGCCTGGTTCGCCGCATGCCGGGACGCCCCCGAGTCGCTGCGGTCCGTGGCGAGGCGCGTGCAGCAGGCCGTAGCGATGCCGGACCTGGGCTCGCGTGCCTTGCACCGGCAGCTCATCATGACGTCCGTGCGCGAGCGCAAGCGGATCCAGATCCGCGCCCTGGTCGAGTCCCTTCGCCCGCTCGCCATGCGGAGCGTGCGTGTCGTCGACGTCGGTTGTGGCGCTGGGCATCTCACGCGCATCGTGGCCGAGCAGTGGGGCAGGGACGCTGTCGGGCTCGAGCGCAATCACGACCTGGTGGCGCAAGCGGCGGAGCTGGCGCGGCTAGCGCAGGTGGAGTTTCATGTGTGCGATGTCTTCGAGGACGACATCGACCTGCACGCCGGCGACCTCGTGGTGGGCTTGCATGCCTGCGGAGAAGTCGCGGACGTAGCGCTCGCGGCTGCCGTGAGGGCGAGAGCGTCGGCCGCGTTCGTGTCCTGCTGTCAGCAGAAGGTGCGCGGCGCCTCGCGACCCGCCATCTCGCGGCACGGGCGCGACGCCGGGCTGGTGCTGTCGCGCGAGGTGCTCGGCCTGTCGAACTTGTCGTCGCGCGCGATGGGCGTCGAGGTTCCGCTGCAAGACACGATGGCTGCCCGGCGCGTTCGCCTCGCGCTGCGCGTATTGCTCCGCGCGCGAGGCGTCGCCCTGAATCCCGGCGACGAGATGCGGGGGATCAACCGTCGCCGCGCACGCAAAGGCTTCGAGGCGATCGCCGCGGACGCGATGCGGCTGCGAGGACTTCCTTCGCCGACCGCAGCCGAGATCCGGGACAGCGAGGCGACCGCTCGCGAGCAGTTCGACGTCATTCGGCGCCTGTCGCTGCCTCGCAACATGCTCGCGCGGCTCGTGGAGTGCGCGATCGTGCTCGACCGCGCTGCCTTGCTGGACGAGCATGGGTACGACGTGGTGGTCGCCACGGTGTTCGACCAAGAGGTCAGCCCGCGCAACCTCGCGGTGGTCGGCCAGCCGCGGACGTAGCGCATCGGTGCGTTCGGTCGGGCCGGGTTCCAGGCCAGCCCGAGCAGGGCGTGCTGGTGGGCCACCCACGCCCACGAGCCACGCGGCACCGATGGAGTCATCGCGTACGCGCGCTGCGGGCGAAACAAAAACCGGTCGAGCGAACGCACCCGTGTGGCATTCCATCGTTGCCCGGCGCGCTGCGACGAGGCTAGGCTGCGCGTCATGGCGAATCCTACCGCGACCTTTCAAACCTCGCTCGGCACCTTCACGGCCGAGCTGTACCTCGACCAGATGCCCATCACCGCGGGCAACTTCATCAAGCTCGCGAAGAGCGGCTTCTACGACGGCCTGCACTTCCACCGCGTGATCAAGAACTTCATGGTGCAGTTCGGCTGCCCCTTCAGCCGCGATCCGAACAGCCCCCGCGCCGGCATGGGCAACGGCCCCGACGGCTGTATCCCGGACGAGTTCCCTGCCAACGCGAAGCTGTCCAATGAGCCGGGCACGCTGTCGATGGCGAACACCGGGCGGCCGAACAGCGGCAGCTCGCAGTTCTTCATCAACACGGTGCACAACCAATACCTGGATTGGTTCACGCCCGGTCCGTCTCGCCACCCCGTGTTCGGCAAGGTCATCTCCGGCATGGAGGTGGTCAAGGCGATCGAGTCGACGCGGACCACCGCGGGGGATCGGCCCAATCCGCCGGTGCAGATGATCAAGGTGACGATCGACGGCGCGTAGGTCGGCGACCCAGGATCCGCCGGATCGCCGGACCGCGCCCGACAGGCGGCATGCCGTGCGAACCGGACACGCTACGGCGACGACACCGATGCCGGCGCGTTGTCGGATTCAGCCGTTCGCGGCTTGAGCGCAAACGGACCCTGGGTCGGGTCTCTCTCCTTCTGCAACCAATCCCAGAACGCCTTGGCCCAGATCGCACCGCCTTCCTTGTTCGGGTGGATCTTGTCGTTCCCACGAGGCAGCGTCGGCGCTAGTGGCGTCGAGTCGAAGACCCTGCACGGTGCCGAGTCGCGCTTGATTACCTGCACGATGCCCGTCTGCCCCTGCGGCACCGGCGGCGGCGGCGTGACCCACACGCAGCTCGTCGTGCCAATCACCGAAGAGACCGCGCGCACCGCGTAGGCGTGGTCCTCGGGCTGTGGCATGCGCATCTCGTTGGCGCCGATGTTGATGATGACGAGCTGCGGCTTGTACGATCGCATGAGCTGGCGCACGTCGAGCGCATTGAGGATCGTAGGAATGTACAGCGACTGCCTGGCTCGCAGCACGTAGCGTGCGCCCGCCTCCTCGAAGAGCGGCTTGAGCGCCTGCGAGAACCCCGCTTGCGCGAACGAGTCGCCGATGTGCAGCACGACCGGGGCGCCGGCGGGCGGATCAGCGGGCTTGTCCGCACGAACCGCTGGGATGGCTGCCACGATACCGACCAGACCCAACACGACGGAACCGAGCCAGCTACGGCGGATCATGGTCCGAACGATACCGTCGCCGCTGCACCTGGGCCAATCAAATCGCGGGCTGCGCTCGACGCCTGTTTCCTTCTTTCGGGCGTCGCGTTACATCGGGCGCCACTCGTGGAACCTGCGCCATTTTCCCCTGCATTCCGCCTGGTCACGCCGCTGGGCATCTGCGTGGCCGTGCACCTGCCGCGTGCGGAAGCGATCGACCCCGGGCTGGCGATGCTCCACCCGGACGAGCGCGCGCATGCCCTCACGCTCCCGCCCTTGCGTCGCGTGACGTGGATCGGTGGGCGTGTCGCGCTCCGGGCCGCGCTCTCCGGGATCGCTCCGGATCCGCCGGCCATCCTGTCCACCCCGCGCGGCGCTCCGTCGCTGCCACGCGGCCTCGCCGGTTCGATCAGCCACAAGCGTCGCATCGCCATCGCCCTGGCCGCGCCCGCCGACGTGCATGCGCTTGGTGTCGACGTCGAAGAAGCCGCGCGGGCGCCCATCGACATCGCGCGGCACGTGCTTCGGCAAGAGGAGATCGACGCCGTGGCGCAGCGTTCCGACAGCGACCGTTTTCGCGAGACGCTGCTCCGCTTCTCCATCAAGGAGGCGATCTACAAGGCGATTGACCCCTTCGTGCAGCGGTATGTCGCCTTCTCCGAGGCGTCGGTGCAACCTTTCCCGAACGGAACCGTCCGTGTTCACCTCACGCTGCGCGGGCGTGAAGGGCCATTCCGGATCGAGGCGTGGTGGACCCTGCGCGACGACCTGCTCATCTCGGCTGCGCGTGCCTGCTCTGCCGCCGATCTCGGCCGCTGACCACCGTTGCGTGGCGTGGGATGCGCCGCGTGCATGGCGCACGACTCGCGTCGAGATTCGGACACAATCCTGGCCGAATGCTCAGGCTGTGAGCGACGCGGACGTGCGTCTCGGCATCTGTTTGGTGCGCGTCCTGTCGCCGGCGGCGTTGCTGGTCTCGACGCGTTGGAAAGGCCGACGACATGCAGATGGTAAACGGAACCAACGACCGCCTTGTGACGGAGCTGACCGACGCTTGGGCGCGCACGGGCGCGGCGATCGAGCCGTCTCTGGTCGCGCAGACCCGTGAAGCGTTGGGGCAGATCGGCGGCGCCCAGCTCCATGCGATCACGCCGCTGGTGAACCTGTTGTGCGAGCATGCAACGCGCCCGGATCATCCAGCGCGTTCCTTGCTCATCGACCTGCTCGACCGCGTGCGCAGGCGGGTGTTCACCGAGTCCGTTCCGCCTTCGGATGCCGACCCCTGGGCCCGCCTGATCAGCCGCGTAGTCGACAGTGCCAACTTCACCTTCCCTGAGCTGCTGACATCGCGCGAGCGCACCGATCCGGACGTCGTGGCGTTGCGGGTGCTGGGCGCCGGCGCGTGCAGCCTCACGGTCGCCGAGGTGGCCCGCAGGACCCGTGCGATCGCGCGCGGCCTCCTCTCGCTGCTCCCCGGAGACCCCGACGAATGCGTGGCCGTGCTGTCCGAGAACAACCTCGAAACCGCCCTGTGCGATCTCGCCTGCCTCGCCAACGGTATCGTCAACGTCCGCGTTCCCGCCAACGCGGTTGCATCCCATGTCGAGTACATCCTCCAGCATGCCCAGGCCCGCGTGCTGATCGTGTCCCAGGAAGACCAGATCCAGAAGGTGTTGCCTGCGCTGGGGCAGCTTCCCGCGCTCAAGGCCATCGTCGTCGTGGAGCCCGAGATCGCCGCGCGTCACGGCCTGCTGTCGCTCGATCAGCTCGTCGCGCAGGGCGGCGATATCGATGACGGCATCCGCTCCGCCCGCGCAGCCGCTACCCGCAGCCGCGACCTGGCGACCGTGATGTACACCTCGGGCACCACCGGGCTGCCCAAGGGCATCATGTTCTCGCATCGGAACATCGTGTCCAAGCGCTTCTGCCGTGGCCTCGCCCTGCCGTCCCTCGGCGAAGGCGACGTGTTCCTTAGCTACCTGCCGCTTTATCACACGTTTGGCAGGTGGTTCGAGCTGACCGGCACCCTGTACTGGGGCGCCACCTACGTGTTCGCACGCAGCCCCTCGCAGGCCAGCCTCCTCGAGGACTTCCAGAGCGTGTCGCCCACGGTCTTCATCAGCGTCCCGAAAAAGTGGATGGAGCTGCACGAGTGCGCCGTAACCGACGCCGGCACTGACGAGCCCGGGCCCGTGGCCGACCGCCTCCGGATCCTGACCGGAGGACGCCTGCGGTTCGGGGTCTCTGCCGCGGGATATCTCGACCCGATCGTCTTCCGGTCCGTCGAGCGAGCGGGCGTCCGGATCTGCAGCGGATACGGGATGACCGAGGCCACCGGCGGCATCACGATGACGCCTCCTGGCGGCTATCGCGACGGATCCATCGGCAAGGGCCTGCCCGGCATCGACCTGGCCATGGCGGACGACGGCGAGCTGCGCATCCGGGGTCCCTACGTGATGATGGGCTACTTCCGTCCGCCAGACGGCATCAGCGGTCTGGACCAGGACGGTTGGTTCGCCACGGGCGACATCGTGTCCCGAGATGACGACGGCTACTATCACATCGTCGACAGGAAGAAGGAAATCTACAAGAACCGCAAGGGCCAGACGATCGTTCCGCAGCGGGTGGAGAACCTGTTCCGCGACTTCGACGTCGTGGGCCAGGCGTTTCTCGTCGGCGACCACCGGGAGTACAACACCCTGTTGCTGTGGCCCAACGTCGAGCGCATGCCGGAGCTTGCATCCCGCTCGCCCGAACAGATCCGGGCCATCCTCGAATCCCTCGTCGTATCGGCCAATCGGTTCCTCGCGCGCTACGAGCGAATCGTCGCCTTCGAGGTGCTCCCCCGGCCACTGTCCGAGGACCACGACGAGCTCACACCCAAGGGCACGTTCAAGCGAAAGGTCGTCGAGGAGAACTGGCGCCACCTGATCGAGCCCATGTATCGAGATCGCAACGTGACGCTGTCCGCCGGCGGTCGCACGGTGCTCATACCCAACTGGGTGCTGCGGGAGATCGGCGCGTTGCGAAGCCAGGTCACGCTTCGCGATGGTGTGCTGACGGCGCGCGAGGGTTCGATTGCGGTGGGGCCGTCGGATCGGGTGGCGGGCGCGCTTCGCATCGGCGACTACGACTATGCGACGGAGGCGGCTTCGTTCGACTTCGGTTCCCTGCTCGCCACCCCGGAGTTGTGGATTGGAAACGACGCCGTCCGTGCGTTCATCGGCGCGGAAGCGTTCGGCAACCTGCTTGCGAAGGAGCGTCAGCATGGGACCGCGCTGAGCCTGGTGGCCCTCGCGGCCTCGCCGCCGTCTGCGGAGCGCATCCACCAGCTTCTTCCGCTCGTCGCGCAGGAGCAGGTCAGCGCGGACTCCGCGCACGCCGCAGCGGTCTTGATGGACGCTTCCGACGCCGAAGCGGTGCGCGCGATCGCCCACCTCGAACGTGGTATCGGCCACGCCAGGTCCGATCTTTCGGCCCTCTGTCGTGCCGTGCTCCGCCGTGGCGCTATCTCGCCCAACCGCACCGTGCGACGCCTCGCGTTCCGCGCCCTTCTCGCCGGTGAGCTCGAAGCTGATCTGATCGCCACGGTGAAGGCATTCCTCCGTGACGGGCGCGATGACATCCTGGACCAAGAAGACCTCGCGGCCATGAGCGATCGCGGCTTGCCCGATGCGCACGTTTCCGCCCTGCTCGGCGTGCTGTCGCGCCACGCCAGGGCAGGGGACTCGGCCAGCATCGATCCCCACGACCGCGCGCTGCTCGGCGGGATCATCCGTATCCTGGGCGCGTATGCCGTCGAACACCTCGCCTGGTACGCTCGCGTCCGATTCCCCCTCGCACGCCTGACGCTGGCCGACGATCCGGTGGTGGCAGCACGCGCTGGGGAGGAGATCGACCGCTTGCAGATCGGCTTCCGCGCAGCCCTGGGCCCCAACCTGCGCCTCGCCGTCGACCCCGAGACGGGCAAGGAATACGGCTGGTCCGACGTGCTCGTGTTCGACGAGAACGTCTGCGAGGCGCACCGCGAGCCCTTGCGACGCGCGATCATCGAGACCGGCCTGGTGCGCGAGTCCGTGTTCATCTTCGGCAAGGGCGTCTTGCTGTCTTTGGCGGATGTGGCCCCGCGCGGGCTGTGGATCAGCCTCCTGGGCACGCAGCACGGCAAGTCGGTATACCGCCTGTCGGTCCAGACCCGTTCCCGCGGCGCGTTCGACATCGCCATCAACCTCGCCGAATCGCTGCCCGTCTCCGAGCTGCGCGAAGAAATCCGATGGCTGATGTCGGCGGGCGACCAGCCTCCGCTCGTGGAGGAGTTCGGCGGCTACTTCGCCGAGCACGGCATTTTCACCGAGGAGTTCATCCCCGGCGAGACGGTCGACCGACAGGTCGCCCGCCTGGTGCGCCAGGGGGCGATCGATCGGTTGCGCGCGATCTGGCCATTCCTGGTGTGGAACGCGATGCGCGCCCACGCGGACTTCTGGGACCGCAGCGCGCGCAAGCTCGCGCTCGCGACCCCGGCGCCGTCGAACTTCATCATCCCGTCGCACGACTATCAGGTTGGCGCGCGGCTCGTGTCGATCTCCTCCCGAAGCGCCTGCACGGACCTGCACGAACTGCTGTCCCGTTTCCAGCGCTCCTTCGTCGAGCCGGTTCAGGCGGCCTATCCGCAGGTCGTCGGCCTGATCTCGCCCGTCATCCTGCTGTCCGCGTTCGTGGAAGCGGTGGGGCTGGACCGCGGGCTGGCCGCCCTGGCGAGCCTGCCTTCCGGTGACTGGTCTTCGGTGTGCGCAAGCTTCGTCGAGGCGGTGAACGCGCGGGGATTCACCCCCCAGCGTGTGTACTTCGCCTGCCAGCGCTACGCACGCTGGATGGCCGTCAACCCGGGCGCAACCCTGGAAGCGCGCGGTCAGATGCTCCAGCAGCTCTGGGAAACCTATCGCCTGGAAGAGGTCGAGGCGTCCTATCCGGACACGCGGATCCGCTTCTTCCGGCAGACGGTCTTCCTCGACGCCCGCGACGACCTCGCACGGGAGCTCGACCGCCTCATGGCCCTCGCGCGGCAGTCCAGGATGGATACGCAGGAGATGAGCGAGCAGCTCGCCGCCGTGCGAGGCACGATCAAGCCTACCGCGGAGGAAGACTGGTTCCTCGCCCGCCTGACCTTCCGGCACCTGCGTCCCACCGACGAAGCCTCGCTCGTGTCCCTTTCGTCCGGCACCACCCGCACCACCGACGTCGAGGTGACGGTGTACGACGCCGAGGGCGCGCGCTACCGCATTCGCGGACCCGTTTCGCCCAGGGAGGTGGCCAAGCTTCTGACGTTGTTCCACCAGGCGAATCTGTCGGTCACGTTCACGCCGGAGCACGAGTACCTGGTGGTGATCGACGACGACGATCAGGTCGTGGGCGGCTTGTATTATGGTGGTGTCGCGAGGGACCGGGCCTACCTCGAGAAGATCGTCGTGGCGAGGAAACACCGGCGCAAGGGCATCAGCGACGGGCTGATGAACGAGTTTTTCCGACGTCTGAAGAGCCGAGGGGTGCGAAGCGTGGTCACTGGCTATTTCCGGCCGGAATACCTGCATCGCTTCGGTTTCAAGACGGAGCCGAGCTACTCCGGGTTGGTCCGCGACGTGGTCCACGAGCCGATCGGTCGCGAGGAGCGTTCCGGCATCCGGGAAGAGGGCTCCCCATGACGCGGTGGAGCTGGACCATCGTGGACTCGACGCTGCGCGAGGGCGAGCAGTTCGCCCGTGCCGCGTTCCGTACGCAGGACAAGATCGAGATCGCGAGAGCGGTCGACGCGTTCGGCGTGGAGATGATCGAGGTGACCAGCCCCGCGGCGTCTCCCCAGTCGCAGCGCGACGCCGCGGAGATCGTCAAGCTCGGCCTCCAGGCGCGCGTCATCACGCACACGCGCTGCAACACCGACGACGTGCGGGCGGCCATCGACGCAGGCGTATCGGGTGTGGGCCTGCTGTTCGCCACGAGCAGGATTCTCAGGGAATCGTCGCACGGCAAGAGCATCGAGCAGATCATCGATGCCATGGCGCCACCGATCCGCCTGGCGCTCGACCATGGTCTGGAGGTACGGTTTTCGGCCGAGGATACGTTCCGGAGCGACGAGCAGGATCTGCTGCGGGTCTACCAGGCCGCCGAGTCGCTGGGCGTGCATCGAATCGGACTGGCCGACACGGTGGGCATCGCATCGCCACGCCAGGTCTATGCTCTCGTCCGGGAGGTACGACGCGTGTTGCGGTGCGATATCGGCTTCCACGGCCACAACGACACGGGCTGTGCCATCGCCAACGCGTACGAAGCCCTGTCCGCCGGCGCCACCCACGTCGACGTCACCGTCCTCGGCATCGGTGAGCGGGTCGGGATCACACCACTCGGCGGCCTCATCGCCCGGCTGTATACGGTCGCACCCGAGGAAGTGGCGGCGCGCTACCGCCTCGAACAGCTCCGCGACCTGGAGAAGACCGTCGCCCGGATCGTTCGAGTCGAGATTCCGTTCAACAACTACCTGACAGGCGACACAGCCTACTCCCACAAGGCGGGTATGCATCTCAAGGCGATGATGAGTAATGCTGGGTCGTACGAGATCATCCCTCCCGCCGCGTTCGGCATGGATCGCAAGATCATCGTGGGGAGCCGCCTCACGGGGCGTCACGCCATCGCGTACCGGGCGCGCGAGCTGGGGCTCCACTTCGGACAGGGCGAGTTGCAGCGCGTCACCGCGCGAATCAAGGAGCTTGCCGACCGGGGCGAGCTTTCGGAGGAAGAGCTTGACCGCGTGCTGCGCGAATGGGTGACCGCATAGTTCCTCCCGGTTCGCCCGGCACGGGCATCGAACGCCCGTGCGAGGAGCGGTCGCGGTAATCGAGGGCGTGGCGGTCGGGGAGCGCCACCGGTCAGGGGCGGCGGGACGGCACCGGCGGCGTCGCGATGGCGAGCCTCACATCGACAGGCCGCCGTCGACGTCGAAGGTGCGGCCCGAGAAGTAGTCGCACTCGAACACGAACTTCACGGCCAGCCAGATGTCTTCGGGGACGCCGATGCGGCCCACCGGAATGCGCTCGACCAGGGCATCGCGCGCTTTCTGGTTCATTCCCTGGGTCATGGGGGTTTCGATCATGCCCGGCGCGACGGCACCGACGCGGATGCCGAAGGGGGCGAACTCTCGTGCCCATGTGAGCGTGTTGGATGCCAGCGCGGTCTTGGCCGAAACGTAGTTGGACTGGCCTCGGTTGCCGTGGCGGGCGATCGACGAGATGTTGACGATCACGCCGGGGCGGGACTCGGTTTCCACCATCTTCGCCACGACCTCGCGCACCATCATCGTGGCGCCGGTGAGGTTGACCGCGATGACCGCGTCCCAGTCCGCCTTGCTGAGCTTCTTGACCTGCCCGGTGGCGCGATCCTTCTTGACCAGCAGCCCGTCGCGCAGGATGCCGGCGTTGTTGACCAGGCCATTGAGCCCACCCATGCTCTGGTGGGCCCACTGCACGAACGATTCGCAGTCCTTCTCGTCGGACACGTCGAGCCGGCGCGTGAAGACCCCCGGAGGAAGCTCGCGCAGCCCGGCTTCGTTCACGTCGCCGGCAGCCACCTTGGCACCGGCTTCCGCGAGGCGGCGAGCGAAGTGTGCGCCCATGCCCCCGCCGGCGCCCGTGACGATGACCTTCAGTTCGTTCAGCTTCATGGTTTCTCCTCGGTTGCGTATCGCGAGCGTGGCCGCCGCCCCATCGCGGCGGTCGCGGCACGATGATCGATGTTGCAAGGCAACATCATGGATCGTCCTCGACGGTCGAGGATCGTACGCATGCTTAGCGTCCGCGACGCGAGCTGTCAAGCTCCGATTTGATGCGTTGCAACATCGTCACGGCACCATGGCTTGCTTGCGACGCGTTGTTTCGACTCCATCCTGCCGGATGGACGGTTCGCGGTATGTTGCGACGCATCATCATCCCTTGACGCCGGAGCGCGCATGGGATAATCGCGGCGTCCAGTCCTATCGTCCCCGCCGCCCGCCGGCGGCGTTGCCCGGAGGCTCCCCCGATGGCAGAGCTCAACGTCAATATCGGTCACTGGGTGCGCCAGAACGCGCGCATCTACCCCAACAAGACCGCCGTCAAGTCCGGCCCGCGCGCCTTCTCCTATGCACAGCTCGCCGACCGCACCAACCGCCTCGCCAACGGCCTCAAGGCCCTCGGGCTCGCCAAAGGCGACCGCGTCGCCCTGCTCCTCATGAACGGCGTCGAGTACGTCGAGGCCGTCTTCGCCTGCTCCGCCGCCGGCCTCATCGCCGTCCCCCTCAACTGGCGCCTCGGCTACGACGAGCTCGCCTTCATCCTCGCCGACTGCGCCCCCAAAGTGCTCATCCACCACGGCCAGTTCGCCGAGCGCGCCGACGCGCTCACGCGCAACTGCGCATCCATCATCAAGCGCCTCGAGTCCTTCGACTCCGGTGCGCCGTCCTCCTACGAGGATTTCATCGCCGCAGCCAGACCCGACGACGCCGTCGACAGCACCGTCGGCGGCGATGACCCCCACCTCATCATGTATACCTCCGGCACCACCGGTAATCCCAAGGGTGTCGTGCTCACCCACGCCAACTGCTTCTGGCAGTCCATCAACGGCTGGGCCCTCGGCGTCGCGCCCGAAACCATCGCCCTCGTCATCCTCCCGCTCTTCCACGTCGGCGGCCTGAACGGATCCGTTACCCCCATGATCCACGTCGGCGCCACCGTCATCCTCCCGCCCAAGTTCGACCCGGCCGACGTGCTCGCCACCATCGAAAAAGAGCGCGTCACCGGCATGGTCGCCGTGCCGGCTATCTATCAGATGCTCTACGATCACCCGAACTTTGCGAAAACGGACCTTTCTTCGATCGTTGCCTTCATCTCCGGCGGCGCGCCCCTCGGCATCGACCTGACCCGCAAGTACCACGAGCGAGGTCTCGAGTTTCGCCAGGGCTACGGACTCACCGAAACCTCCCCAGGCGTCACCGGCATGGGCCCCGGCGAGTGCCTCCGCAAAGCCGGTACCGCCGGACGCCCCTGCCTCTACGTCGATGTCCGCATCGTCGATGACGACGGCCACGACCTGCCTGCCGGACGGGCAGGGGAGGTCATCGTCCGAGGCCCCAACGTCATGGCGGGCTACTGGAATCGCCCTGAAGAAACCGCCAAGGTGCTCCGCGACGGCTGGTTCTACACCGGCGATATCGGCTACCTCGACGAAGACAACTTCCTGACTCTGGTCGACCGCAAGAAAGACATGATCATCTCCGGAGGCGAGAACGTCTACCCCGCCGAGGTCGAGAAGGTTCTGCTCGAGCACCCCGGCATCGCCGAAGTCGCCGTCGTCGGCCGCGCCGACCCGCGATGGGGCGAAGTTCCCGTTGCGTTCGTGGTGCCACGCCCCGGCTACTCCCTCACCGCCGACGAGCTCATCACGTTCTGCGCCGACCGTATCGCTCGGTACAAGACCCCCAAGGAGATCATCCTGCGCGAGGTTCTCCCCCACAACGCGGCCGGCAAGATCATGAAACCCGCCCTCAAGCGAGAGCTCGCCGGCGACAACTAGCTTCCGCTCCAGCGATGGCCAACGCAACCATCATGCGTGGGCCCAGTCTCCTGCTTGTCGGCCATCGCGCACGCTCGCGCCACCGACAGCGTCTCCGCGTGAACGGGAAACACGGCGCGATCCTTCGATCGGCCAGCGGCTCGCGCGATGTCGGTCGATTGCCTCAGCGCGCCAGCACCTTTGCCAGCATCGCCGCCAGCTCGGCGGAACGGTAGGGCTTGGCCAGCACCCCCTGGAACCCATGCCGCCCCGGATCCGCCATCACCGGGTCCTCCGAGTACCCGCTCGACACAATCGCCTTCACCGACGGGTCGAGGCGCTGGAGGGCTTCGACGCATGCCTTGCCGCCCATCCCCCCGGGCACGGTCAGGTCCACGACCACCGCCCGGAATGGCTTGCCCTGTCGTCGTGCTTGCTCGTAGGCGTCGACCGCCGCCTGTCCATCCGTCACGCAAACGGGCTCATAGCCAGCACGGGTCAGCATCTGCGCCACCACGCGAAGAATCGCTGGCTCGTCGTCCATGACCAGGATCCTGCCATGCCCGGGCACCGCCGACGCGTCCTCTTCGAGCTCCGGCGCCGCGTCCGGATCCGCTGCGGGGAGATAGAACCGGAACGTTGTCCCGCGCCCTTCCTCGGATTCCACCTCAAACCACCCTCCGTGGTTCCGCACAATCGAGTGGGACGTCGTCAGCCCGAGCCCAGACCCTTCCGACTTCGTCGTGAAGTACGGATCGAAGATCCGGCCCACGTCGTCGGCCTTGATCCCGACCCCCGTGTCCGTCACCGAGACGACGACATGGCGCTCCGTCACGGGGCCGTCGTCTGCCTCCGACGTCGACGTCCTGTTCCACGCCTTGACGATCACGGTGCCGCCCTGGGGCATGGCTTGTTTCGCATTGATCACCAGGTTCTGCACCACCTGGGCGATCTGCCCCGCATCGGCCCACGTCGGCCAGAGGTCGTCGTGGATGTCGAGGTCGCAGCGCACCTTCGATCCACGCAATGCGAAGGTCGCGGCGCTGCGGATCGTCTCGCCGAGGCGCACGACCCGCCGCACCGGTGCGCCGCCTTTCGCGAACGTCAGGAGCTGCCGCGTCAGCCCCTGGGCGCGCCTGGACGCGGTCTCGGCTTCTCGCAGCAGCTCGGCGGCAGGGTCGCCGTCGCGCAGCAAGTCCGACGCCAGGCTCAGATTCCCGAGGATCGCGGTGAGGATGTTGTTGAAGTCGTGCGCGATCCCGCCCGCCAGCAACCCGATTGACTCGAGCTTTTGCGCTTGCTGCAGGTGCAACGCCCGCGCGTGCTCCTCCGTGATGTCGCGCAGCACCAGCACCGCGCCCTGGCCGCGCCCCTCGGCGTCCCGCACCACCGACTCGGCGTACGACACCAGCCGCTCTTCCCCGGCCGCCACGACCAGGCGAAGCTCCAACCCCACACGCGCGTTGCGCTTGCCTTCCACCAGATGCGCGATGGCAAGCTCTTTCCTCTCGCGTGTCCTCGTATCCACCAACTCCAACAGCGCACTCGCTTCGGCACCCAAGCACTCCGCTTCCGCTCGTCGAAGCAGCTTTGCTGCCGATTCGTTCATCAACACCACCCGGCCGGATGCGTCACACCCCAGAACCGCTTCCCGGATCGCAGCGAGCGTGACGGCCAGCCGGTCCCGCTCCGTGTGCGTGGCCTGCTCCGCCCGCACCCTTCCGAGGGCTTGCACCACAGTCGTTCCGAATCCCTTCAGGAGCAGATCGTCGTCGTCTTGCCAGGTTCGAGCCTCGCCGAGCATCCCAACGGCGATGACTCCTGCGAGCCCGCCATGCAGCGCGAGCGGGACCATCAGGACCGACGTGACACCGACGCGCGTCCACAGGGCCTGCTCGTGGGTCGCCGAGCCGTCCATGGCCGCCACGTCGTGGACCCGGATGGTTCGCAGCGCTCCCAGTTCCCTCGACAGCCAAGGATGCTGGTCCAAGCGCGGTGGCAGGATGCCCTCCCAGCTACCTGCGGCGCCAGGACGCGTCCAACCGTGCCGGCTCGCGGACGTGTCGTGCTCCCGCATCTCGACGAACACCGCGGCGTCGGTGCCCATGTGTTCGCCCAGCTCCTGCAGAACCTCGCGAACCACGTTCCCGACAGACCCGGCCGTCACGTGGACGAGCTTCGCCGCAATGGCGGCCAGCACGCGCTCCCGCTCGAGACGCAGCGCGAGCGCCGCCTGCGCCTTCTCACGCTCTTGCAGCTCATGACGCAGCGTTTGCGTCTGCTGCGCCACGCGCCGGCGTAAGCTCCAGCTCCAGCTCAACGCCGCACCCGCTATCCCGAGAAGCGGGAGCAGCGGCAGGGCGAGGTACTTCAACAGGCTCAGGAACGACGGCTTCGGTGGCTCGACCACGCCGAACCAACGGTCCTGGATTGCCTTGTATTCGCCGGACGCCTTCAGCAGACGCAATCCCTCGTTGAGCGTGCCTTGCAGCGCGGTGTCGCCTTCACGCACGGCGAAGGCCAGCTCGCGGGAGAGCAGCGGCGGCCCACTGGTGCGCAGGCTCGCGAAGTCTCCCCGGGCTACGCCGCCGGCGGCATAGATATCGGGCGCGAGCGCACAGTCATGGGTGCCGGTCGCGAGCAAACGCAGCGCCGCCGGCTCGCTGTCCACCAGCACGAGCTCCCGTCCGTAGCCGCGCTGCAGCAAATAGTCGTGCATTGCGCTGCCGCGCTCCACGATCACTTGCCGGCCACGGAGATCTTCCTCGCCCCGGATGTCCGGCGACGACTTCCGCACGAAGACCGAGTAGTGCACGATCGTGTGAGGCACGGAGAAATCGTAGATTTCGTCCCGCTCCGGCGAGTACAGCATCCCCGCCGCGAGGTCGATCTCGCCGTTCGCAAGCGCCCGCCGGACCTCGCTCCATGCGTCCGGCCGAAACTCCGCCGTCAGGCCCATCGTGGCCAGCACCGCACGGGCCAGCTCGACGTCGTACCCCTGTGCGGCCCCGTTCTGGTCGACATATTCGAAGGGCGGATAGTCGAAGCCGACGCCGACCAGGACGCGCTGCCCCGGTCGTTTCTCGACGGGATCCGCGGCGGCTTGCGTGCACCATAAACCCGCAACCACCGTCGCGACGACGATGAGCCTTCTGCGAGACAGACTCAACCCTCGTGCGCTTCGAGCGCCCTCCGCGGCGGCCTTCGTGATCGTCGTGCGACGCGCCACCAGGTCATGGTAAGCGCTTGTCATCACGTTTGTCGAGTTTGCCGCGCGGTCGCGACGGCGCGTGCACGGGTGGGCTCCCGCGGTTGGCCGGCGTGCGAGCGGGCGTGGGCGTTGGGCTCGGGTCGGCGTGGGGCGGTGGCGTGGCGGCGAACTGCCGGGGGACGGCGTATCAGGCTTGCGCGCGCGCGAGGATCAGGTCCACCGGGTTGGGGTCGAGCCCCTTGGGATGCCCGGCCACCCAGCTTTTGGGCGAAAGAACGTACGAGATGTGCCCTGCATGCGGGTGCACGACATGGGTGTAGCGGTTCCCCATCAGCGCCATGACACCATACGCTGTGCGGTCGGGAATCATCACGTCGCGCCCGCCGAAGAACCCGATGATGGGCAGGCGAGTGCGGTCGAGGATGGTTCGGAACGAAAGCGGCCTGCCCCTGTACGAGAACGGGATGTCTCCGTTCTTCGAGATCCCCTTGGTGAAGAGCTTGCTGGCGAAGCGGGCCAGTCCCACCGGGATCGGAAAACGACGCGCGCTCTCGCTCGAGATCCAATAGGCGCCGGCCAGATCCCTGCGCTGGGTTGCATCGAGGTCCCCGATTGTCCTGACCTTCGCGTACCCTGTCTGCGCCCAGCCGGCCGTGAAGTGCCCCAGGGGGGTTTTGTGGAACAGCGTCTTGAGGCCGAGGTCGAGGCTGAAGCGCATCGCGTCGGCATGGACATAGCCCCCCAGGAGCTGGAACATCGCGAAGGACATCTCGTGGGCCACGTCGGGTGTGAGCAGCGAGAGCTGCGACAGCTCCGTGCACTCCCTGCCGTCGTAGGGCGACACGAAGGTGCAAGCGAGGCTGAAACGCTCGTCGGCCTCTTCGGGACGCGCGGCGACGAACGCGATCGTCTGCATGCCGTGCCCGCAATAGCCCTCCAGCACCATCTTGCGGCGTTGGTTGTGCTCGAAAGCCATCGCGGAGAAATCGGCGAAGGCGTCGACGAGATGGTCGAGCGTCAGCCCGGCGTAGTTGACTTCGAACCGGTCGCCCCGCAGCTCGACCGCGTAGACTGCCATGCCGCGCTCGAGGAACCGGTCGTAGAAGTTCGCCTCGGGAAGGAAGCGAAAGATCCTGTCCCCGTAGGGAATGCCGCCGCCCGCGTGGAACAGGCTGACCGGCTGACGCTCGACCCCTTCCTTGGGCGGGATGTAGGTCAGCTTGAGGTACTCGTCGCTCGCGAGGATTGTCTCCCCCGGAAATCGCGCGGACCCGTACAGCTCACGCCCCATCGAGCGCATCAGCCTCTCGTAGCGGGTGGCGGCCCTGAGTCGATCCCAGGTTTCCGTTGCGAACCCGTGGATGCCGCGCCCTTCGCGCAGCGACGACACCAGCGACGTATTCCACTGCTCGGCCATGGATACCATCGCATCCATGGCGGGGAAGACATTGCCCTCGAGGAGCTGGTGGGTCGTGTACGTGCTCAGGCGTAGCGTTCGGATCGTGTTGTGCGCGGTTTCGCGCTGCAACTTCCCCCAACCATCGAGCAGCGTCGCGGCCCACGGGTGGACGCCTCGCGTGTTCTTCTCGTCGCTGGCTGTAGCCTGCATGGCAGCTCCTTGTCGCGCCTCGGGAGGCAGTGGATGGTGCGATGCACCATGTGTTCGCTGCTTAGCGAGGAGCGCGCTGGTTGTCAAGAAGCTACTTGCAAACGTGATGATTATGGCTCGTTGGGCTTGCGGGAGCGATCCCTTGCAAAGACCTGTATGGTGCAATGCAATAACAGAACCTCCCGCCGTCGACCCCGGCGCCGCCCGCCCATCTACCCTGCTTGAATCCGCGCCCGGTCGCCACGCAGTGTGCTAGACCCACCGTCCCAGCCTTCCCGTTGCTCCGCATGGATCCGCCTCCGCCTCCGCCTTCGCCCCCCGCCGCTTACGCTCCCGTCGATATCGTCGCGTCCGCAACGTGGATGGTCCTCGGCTCGGCGTTCTTCGTGGGGCTGGCTGCCCTGGTCAAGCGCGCCAGCGACGAAGCGTCCACCATGCAAGCCGTGCTCTACCGTTCCGTTGTCTCCGCCCTCCCCGTCGTCGCTGCCATGGCCGCCCAGCGTGTCCCCGTGTTTCAAACCACCCGCCGAGGACTGCTCGCGCTCCGCGGCGTCGCGGGCTTCCTCGCCCTGTTCTTCTATCTCTGGGCCGTCGGCCACATCCACCTCGCCGACGTGATCGCCCTCCAGCAGCTCAGCCCCATCTTCGTGGCGTTCCTGTCCGTCCTGCTGCTGCGCGAACGCCCTCGCCGATCGCACTTCCTCCTGGCCGCCGTCTGCCTGCTCGGCGCCATGCTCGTCGTCAAACCCACGCGCGGCCTCGCCTCCCTCGATTCCCTCGCCGCTCTGCTCTCCGCCGTCTTCTCGTCCGTCGCCTACGTCGCCGTTCGTGCCCTCACCCGCACCGAACCCACCCAACGCATCGTCGCCTGGTTCTCGCTCGTGGCGGCTCTTGTCTCTGCCCCCTTCGTCATGGCCAATTGGCGCCCCCTGTCGCTCCGCTCCCATCTGCTTCTCATCGCCGCCGGATGCATGGCCGCCGTCGGCCAGCTCATGATGACCGCGGCGTATCGCCGTGCCCCCGCCCACATCGCCTCTGCCTTCTCCTACGCAAACGTGCCCCTCGCCTACCTCCTGGGCGTCCTGGTCTGGCACGAACGGCCTGACGTCTGCGCGAACGTGGGTATCGCCTTGATTGTCATCGCCGGCGTCACCATCGTCGTCACCTCGCGCCCCCGCACGGCCCGCTGAACGATCGCGCTTGCACAATCGTGAGCCATCACGTTAACCTCGTGCTCAAGGATGTCACCCAAGGGCCCTCCTCCTCTCGCCGCCGGTGCGTTGATGCTCGCCGTGTGCGTGGCCCCCGCGCGCTCCGCAATCGCCTCCGCGGAAGACCTCTTCGGCTATGGTCCGGCGTCGCAGGCCATGGGGATGACCGGCACGGCCGCGGGGTCGGGCTTCGAGACTGTCTACACGAACCCGGCCCTGCTGTGCCTGTCCCACGAACGCAAGCTCTCCCTCGGGTTCACAGGCGCCCATTATGCCTTGTACGCAGACGGGCCCCTCGCTCCCGGCGACATGCACATCCAATCCGTACGAGGCATCGTCATCGGCGCCACCCTTCCCATGGGGTTCGGTGGCGTGTTGCGCGACCGCCTCACCCTGGGCGTGGGCTTTTTCACGCCGACCGACGTGGTCGTGCGCGGGCGAGTCCTGTATCCGGAGACGCCGCAGTTCGGCGTGCTAGGAGAACGCGCGCAGAGCGTTGCCCTGCAGCTCGGCCTTGGCGCGAACCTCGGCCACGGTCTGCGCGCCGGCGGCGGATTCGCCGCCCTCGCCGCCATCGCCGGCAAGGTTCTCGTCGCTACGAACGAGTCCGGGCAGGTCGGTACCAAGGTCGATGACCAGCTCATTGCCACGTATGGCCCCATCCTCGGCGTGAGCTATGACCTCGGGCCGGACTACCGCGTTGGCGCCACCTATCGCGGCGTGCTCGACGCGCGGTTTGCCGTGGAGATCGTGGTGCGGGACCTCGGCAGTCTGGAGGTGCCACCGTTCAACATCGCGGGCATCGCGCAGTACGACCCGCGCCAGATCCAGCTCGAAGCGGCGAGGGTCACGGGTCCATGGCGGGCCGCCATCGCCCTCACCTGGCGAGACTGGAGCGCCTATCCGGGCCCGCCCGAGCCCACGGTCCTGTGCCCCGGCGACAAGCCCGACTGCGCCGCTCTTCGTCCGCCCCCCTTCAACTTCCACGATACCTTCAGCCCTCGCCTCGGCGTCGAGCATGTTCGCGACGCCGCTTCGGGCGTCGCATTGCACCTTCGTGGCGGATACGCCTTCGAGCCGTCGCCCGCCCCGCAGCAGTCCCGCGAGTCGAATTTCTACGACAACTCCAGGCATGTGCTCACGGCGGGCTACGGCCTGCATCTGAGCGATCCGCTGCCGCCCATCACGCTCGACCTGTTCACCCAGCTTCACCTGCTGCTTCCGCGCACGCACACGAAGGACGCCGACATACCGGCCGACCATCCGGGGGCGCCCTCGACGAAAACCCACGGGTCGATCGTGGTCGGCGGCCTCGTCCTGGGGGTGGCGATATGAGGAGCAGCGCCCTCGCCGTGGCCTGCGCCGCGGTCCTGATCGCCGCGCCTGGCTCGGTCCGCGCCAACCCTCTCGACACCTTCGGCTTTGGCTCCCGCGAGTCCGCCATGGGCGGCGCCGTGGTCGCCGACACCTGGTCCTTCGCCGCAAACTACTACAACCCCGCCGGACTCATCTCCGCTCCCGGTACGCAGATGTCCGTCGGCTACTTCCACGCCGCCCAGCACCTCCAAGTCAACGGACTCGACAACAACGTCGACCCCGTCCGCGGCATCGTCGGCGGTCTCGTCGTGCCCGGCAAACTCCTCGGCTTGCCCCTCGCCTTCGGCGTCGCCGTACATCTACCCGACGATCGCCTCTCCCGCGTCCACTCCCTCAAAGACGAAGCCCCCCGCTGGGAAATGTATGACAATCGCTCCCAGCTCCTGTTCATCGCCACCAACCTCGCCATCCGGCCCGTCGACTGGCTCGATATCGGCGGCGGCGTCGCCTACCTCGCCGCGACCCGAGCAAGGATGGATATCTCCGGATTCGCCGTCATCCCACCCGGCGACCCGTATGATTCCCAGCTCCGTCACGAAGTCGACGGAGACCTCACCACCGTCCGCTTCCCCCTGCTCGGCGTCCGAATCCACCTCTCCGACCGGGTCCACATCGGTCTCGCCTATCGAGGCGAGTCCAAGCTCGACCTGAAATTCAGCGCGTACCTCCATGGTCAGGTCGGCTACGATCTCATCCGCGTTCCGGCCACCTACTCCCTCGAATCCCACACCTACGATGTCTTCCACCCCAGGCAGGCGGTGCTCGGCGCTACGTGGTTGTTTCATCCCCGCGCCCGCGTCGGCCTCGACCTGACGTGGATCGATTGGTCCTCCTACGAACGCCCTATCTCCAACAGCAGCACCCGGCTCGACGTCGACACGGGTGGGCTGCCGCTGGTGATCCCGCCCAGCCCCAAGCCTACCGTCGCCGTCGACCCCGGCTTCCACGACCGCATCCAGCCCCGTGTCGGCGTGGAGCTCATCGCGGTGCGCTGTGCCCACTTCGCGCTTCCCGTTCGCGCCGGCTACGTGTGGGATCCCTCGCCGGTGCCCGATCAGGTGGGCAACACCAACTCGATCGACACCGACCGGCACACGTTCAGCCTGGGCGCCGGCGTGAAGCTGACGGCGCTGCTCGAGGAGATCCCGGGCGATATCACGGTGGACGTGCACGCCGCCTACTCGGTGCTGCCGGCGCGGAAGGTCTACAAGGAAAACCCGGCGGACTTCGTGGGAGACTACGAAGCTTCCGGCAACATGCTGGCGCTCGGCGCCACGCTGGGTCTGGGGTTCTGACATGCCCATGCGAGCGGAAACCGATCCGATGACGCGCCGTCTGAGCGCTTCGTTCCTGCCGCATCACGCACGCGCTGCCGCCGTCTTTCTTTTCATCGGCGCAGGTGCGGCCGGGGTTGCTCTTGCTGTCAACGCCTGCGGTGTCCGTGCTCCGGACAGCCATGGGGACGAGAACCTGCCGAACGCGAAGGCCGGGCCTTTCCGCGTGCTTCGCGCGGGCGAGGCGCCTCCGCAAGACCGTACGATGCCCTACGCCCTGCGCAGGAAAGGTACCCGTGACCCTTGCGCCCTCGACATCGACGGCAACCCTGCGACGCCGGACGTCAGGTTGTACGTCGCCGCCTCGGACCGCAGCTATCCCGACGGTCCGCCTGTCGCCATTCTCGCGTTCGAGGCTGCCGACGGCAGGTCGTTCGACCCCAAGACGGAAGACGCCACGGTGCTGGTGCCGTCGGAGGCCTGGGAGGAGGGGCGGGTGGGCGCGCCGTCGGTCTTGCGCGTCGGTAACCAAGTCTGGATGTACTACGATGCAGCCGGCGGAATCGGGCTCGCGCGGTCCGACGACGGCCTGCATTTCACGAAGGTGCCGACGCCCGTGCTGACCGCCGACGCCGCGGTCGCGTGGGAGGCGGGCGCGACTCCTTCCGAGCCGTCCGTCGTGCAGGTCGACGACGGCTCTTTTCGAATGTTCTATGTTGCGGCAAGCAGCATCGGGGAAGCGAGATCATTGGACGGTGAGCGTTGGGAGCGGGTCACCGGGGGGCCGGCGATCAGCCCCGTTGCGCCACCGGATTTCCCCACGCCCGATGCGGATTCGGTCTATGAGCCCATCGACGACGTTCGCGTGTCCGGGCCTTTCGCGGTGATGGGGACTTCATCGTTGGGGCGACGGATCCTGCGTGTCTACTATGCAGGATTGAACCGGATCGGACTGTGGTCGTTGGGGCTGGCGGCGCGTTACGACGGTGACGGCGTGCTGCAGCGTGCCTATGGTCCGGTGTTGGGCAATCTGTACGCGCCCAAGGGTCCGAGCGTGGTGTTTTTCGACGACTTCACGCTGCTCTGGTTCACCGCGCCCGAGGATCGCACGAAGCCGGACAGTGCGCCGGCTATTGGAGAGGGCGTGGCGCCAGCAACGGTGTCGCTGCAGCTACCGGGGCTGTAGCTGGGGGTTGGCTGTCGTGCCTTGGCGGGTGGCAGCGGAGACCGCGGACGCCCGCGGACCAGAACAAGGGACTTGGTGCGGCGACGGAAACGGTCGGTGCGCGATGCGTCGTCCCGGTGCGGACTCGCACGGTTCGAAGCGCACGAGCGGAGTCGCAGCGCGCTTTGCAAGAGCCCATCGACCCGCAACCTTTCTGCGGCGCCCTGCGCAATCTGCATCCGACAGGCCCGGCATGCACACACGGTCACGACGGTCCTCCGCATCGCAAGCACCTTCGATCCGGGCGCAACTCGGCCCGCGAAGCTCGTGTCCGGCTCACCGGATTGTGCTACCATTCGCCTCTGATGGCGCCGAGACGACCTCGTCTTCCCTTCGCATGGGCTGCTGCGGTGTTCATTCTGCTTGCGGGGGGCACGGCGTCGGCGGACCCGACGTTTCCCGGTCGCGCGCCATTCCACGGCCGCTTCGCGTTTCGGGTGTACACCGAAGACGACGGCCTCGGTCCCCAGAACGTGGATTGCCTTCTCCAGGACCGGACAGGCTTCCTCTGGATCGGCACGCAGGGCGGGCTTACGCGGTTCGATGGGCGGCACTTCGTGCGATTCGCGGCAGACAGCGGATTGCCCAGCACGATGATTAACGTGCTGCACGAAACCGCGACAGGCGCGCTGTACGTGGGAACCGACGGTGGCCTGGCCCGGTTCGACAACGGTCGTTTCATCACGATCGGCGCGGCCAACGGGCTGCCCGATGGCGGTGTCTTCAATGAAACCCTTGCGTCGGATTCGCAAGGACGTCTGTTCGTCGGAAAGACGGAGGGACTGTTCGTCGGCGCGGGAGACACGTTCCGACATGTGGCTCTGCCAGCAGGTATCGAAAACGGACCGGTGGCAGGGCTCCACGTGGCGCCCGACGGCGTGCTGTATTTTGGACGGGGAAAGAAGCTTCTTGCCTTAAAGAATGACGTCGTTATCGACGTCGGGCGCGACAAGCTGCTCCCAGAAGAAGAGGAGATCGGCGCCACGTCGACCGACGCGGACGGTCGCCTTTGGGTGCGGAGCAACAACCACTTGTGGGTCCTGGCGCCGGGGGCAGCGCGGTTCGATCGCGATGACCACGGGCTACCTCCTGCTGTGTTTCGGGGACGCCTGGCCCTCGACGACCAGGGCCAGATCATGGTGCCTACTTCGGCGGGCCTCGCCCGAAAGTCGCCTGACGGTTGGCGGATCATCGACAAGCGGCACGGACTGGTCACGGATCTCACGTCGTCCGCGATCGTGGACCGCGAAGGGTCGCTCTGGATCGGCCTCATCGGCGGAGGTGTCGCACGCCAGCTCGGCAGCGGGTCGTTTTCGGCCTGGACCCGCGCGGACGGTCTTTCCCACGACCTTGTCTGGAGCATCGCGCGACAACCCGTGGCCCATGGCACCGGACCGTTGTGGGTGGGCACCCAGGCCGGCCTGGACCGCGTCGACCCTGTCGACGGCTCAGTGACCGCGGTGAAGCTGGGAGACGACGCCGAATCCACCGCAGTGCTGGCGCTGATTGCGGATCCCGACGGAACGGTCTGGGCGGGGCGCTACCAATCAGGCGGCGTGGCGCGTGTCGGGCCAGAGCCAGGCTCCGTGCGCATCTTCGGCGCCGACGACTTGGGACTACAGGATTTTCGCGTCGAGGCGCTGCTCCGAGGGCCCGGTGGCGAGCTGTGGGCAGGATGCAGAGAGGGCGCCTACAGGCTCGAGCCTAAGATGGACGTGTTCAGGCGGGTCCGCGTGGGTGACGGGCCCCAGCGTAGCAAGTTTCGCAAATTCACCGTCGCCTCCGACGGAAACGTCTACGGCGCCAGCGAGCACGGGCTCGTGCGTCTGACGGGAGGCGCACCCCGCAGGTACGCCACCGCGGACGGTTTGCGCACAGCCGGGTTGCTCGGCCTCTTGCCCTTACCCGATGGTACCATGCTCGTGGCCTATACCGACGCACCTCACCAGGAGATAGACCGTGTCACGCTGACCCCTGGCGGAATCGCGGTCAGCCCGGTCGCAAGCATGACGGACTTTCCGGATCTGCCGGCCGTGGTCGGGATGGATGCGGCGGGCAATACCTGGGTAGGATCGGTCGGGCTCGACGTGTTCGCCAGCGACGGGTCGCGCAGGCACTACGGCAAGCTCGACGGTCTGCCTGGCGAGGATGTCGCCCAGAATGCGTTCTTGGCCGACGCGGACGGCTCGGTCTGGATCGGAACGACAAGGGGACTGGTCCATTACGTGCCTGAACGGGTAGAACGCAGGCACGTTCCACCGCCCGTCGTATTCACCTCTATTCAGGCTGGGGACCGCTTGCTGCAGGCAGGCTCTCCCGCCGTGCTGGACCGCGGCGAGCGAGATCTGTCCGTGAGCTGGGCGGCGCTGACCTTCGTCGATCCGCAGTCCGTTCGCTACGAGTACCGCCTCGCTGGATTGTCGTCGGACCCGCACACCACAACCCGCGACCAGATGATCTTTTCCCAGCTTCCGTCGGGCCATTATCGCCTGGAGGTCGTGGCCGTCGCAGCCTCGGGCGTGCGGAGTACCCGGCCCGCTGTCTTCGAGTTCAGCGTGCGTCCAGCCTTGTGGGAGCGCTGGTGGGCCTACGTTGGATATGTGCTGGGGGCCGGTGCGTGCGTGTTCGGACTCATCCGTTTCCGGGAATCCGCACTCCAACGTCGCAACCGCGAGCTGGAGGAACGGGTGCGCCAGCGCACCCTCGATCTCGACGACAAGATCCGCGAGGTGGAGGCGGCCCGGAATGAGCTCGCCGCCAGGAACCAGGAGCTTGCCGCGAAGAACGAGGAGCTGGTAGCCTCGCACCGTCGGGCGGACCGGATCTTCTCCGCCCTCGCGGAGGCGCTGCCGGGTTCGGTGCTCGACGGCAAGTACCGCATTGACGCGGGGATCGGGAAGGGGGGCTACGCCGCGGTGTTCCGTGGCATGCACCTGGGGCTCGGAAGACCGGTTGCCATCAAGGTATTCCGGCCCGTACCGGGGAACGATTCGGCCGAGGCGCTGGAGCGATTCCGCCGCGAGGGCATGACGACCAGCAAGCTGAATCACCCAAACGTCGTGCAGGTCTTCGACTCCGGGATATCCGCGGATGGCATCGCGTACATCATCATGGAGCTACTCGACGGCCAGACCCTCAAGGAGTACATGGCAGCGCCCCGGCCGCTGTCGTTGCAGCGGGTTGCGCAGATCATCAAGCCTGTTTGCGATGCGCTCGACGCCGCTCACGGCGAGGGACTCATCCACCGCGACATCAAGCCGGACAACGTGTTTCTGCACAACAGCCCGTCAGGCGAGGTCGTGAAGGTGCTGGACTTCGGCATTGCCAAAGCGTTCGAGCCCCAAGGCGCCGAAGCAGCCCTCCACACCCGGACCGGATCCATCCCCGGAACACCAGCGTACATGGCTCCCGAGCGCCTCACCATGAGCGAGACCGGACCGGCTTCGGACGTGTACAGCGTCGGCGTCCTGACGTACTACTTGCTCGCTGGGCGACTGCCGTTCAAGGGGACGCACACGGAGGTGGCTCTTCAGAAGCTGACCGAGGCGCCGCCGTCTCTGATGGAGTTGAACCCGCGCGTAACGCCCGAGATCGACGCCTTGGTCTTGCGCGCGTTGCGCAAGGATCCGGATCTCCGCCCCACAGCGCGCGAGTTCGCGCGCCAGCTCGTGGAAGCGGTCGAATCCGCCCAGGCCCGGACGCGCAGCGCTGGTCCGATGCCGGGCGCGGACGGAGAGCGCTCGCCTGCGTAGCATTGGGCGACCGGGCGACAACCATCTGGCCCCCCGTCACCATCCGACCGCCGACGGCATTGACAGCCCGCGCTGGATCATGGCGCCGACGCCTCGCATCTCGTTCCAGGCGAATGCGAAGCGGCACGACCACCGCGCCAGTCGCCGGCTTCGACGTCTGCTCGTCGTGCTGCCGGAGGAACGCGGGGCATGGTTCGTCGTGCGACGTCTGCGCAACACGATCTGCCGCCACCATCATCGCCTTCTCCGTTTCATACAGCCCGCGTCGATCCTGCTCAGCTCACCCATCGAAGCCAGGTGACGGCACCCGCAATGGCTCAGGCAGTCCGCACAGCTCAGCGCGACGACGTTCCTCGCTTGCCGCAGGATGCGATCTCTGTCGCGGTCGATCGAGGTGTCGTCATGGCCGATGACGAGATGGTCGTTGTGGCCGTCGCCGATCATCTGGGTGTCCCGGTACAGACGGCCTGGTGCGGCCACGGCCACGCTCGTTGTCGAGCGTGCACCGGCTCGCACAGGGCAAGCCGCCCGTCATGTGCGGACAGGATCTCCGTGTGGATCGGGTCGAGCAGCGGCGCGGCGTCCCTGTGGAACGCGGCCGTCCGCAGGTTACACGTAAGCCCTGCTGTCGATGCACCGGAGGGAAACGAGGGGATGTGATTAGTCCAGGCCGGTCAGGCGCTCCAGCGTCTGGCGTAGCTCGCTGACTTCGCCCTTGAGGACGAACGCGCGCGCCCCCGCCTTCTCCGCCGCCTCGCGCATGTCCTCGTGGCTCGAGTACACCACCGTGCGGATGTGCGCCGTGAGCTCCGCCGCTCCCAGCCGTTCCAGGAATCGCACGCCGTCGATCCCCGGCATCCGGATGTCGAGGATCAACGCGTCCGGCTGCATCGTGCCCACCGCGATGAGCGCGTCGAACGGATCCTGGAACACGGTCAGATCGAACCGGCGCGACAGCACGCGCCGCAGCGCCGCAAGCGCATTCGGATCGTCGTCGACCGCGGCGAGCTTGGGACGGCCCGCACGAATGACCTCGGGCATCGGGTAGCCGAACTGCCGCAAGAAGTCGACGATGTCCACGCGGCGGAAGCGCAGGTGACGACCCTGTGTCCTGAAGTGACGGATGTTTCCGCGATCGGCCCAGTTGTGGATCGTCTTGAGGTCCACCTGGCAGAAGCGGGCCATGTCGCTTGCCGTGTACAGCTCGGGGGAGTTGTCTTCGCTGTGTGCCATGGAGGGCATCCTAGCAAGAGCGGGCACGGATGGCGAGTGTTCGAACATGGCGAACCTGCTCCCCACGAGAACAGGCAAATCCAGGGCAAGAATCAAACACCGGCCGGGCCTCGAACCCCGGTCCGCCCCCGGTACGACCGAGGCCGCCGATCTCTCAACAGCTCGTCGCGACGTAGAACCGCGTTGGCTGTCGCCGATCCATGAGACGGCCCTCAAGGACCGCCTTCATCCATGCACCAACGCTGGTCTGAAGACGATGCGCCGTGCGTCTTGCGAGGCGTGGACGTCGGGGGGGTGTCGCGCCGATCAGGTCTGGGCGAGGCCCATGAGACGCTCGAGCGATTCGCGCAACTCGGCGACGTCGCCCTTCATCACGAAGTCGTAGGCGCCGGCTTGGAGCGCGGCGTCACGCTGGTCTTCATGGCTCGAGTAGATCACCACGCGTATGTGGCTCGTGCTCTCGAGCGTTCGCAGCCGGTCGAGCAGGTGCAGACCGTCGAGCCCGGGCATGCGAATGTCGAGCACGATGGCGTCCGGCTGGACCGAGCCGATCGCCACGAGGGCTTCGAACGGATCCTGATACACGCTCAACTCGAATCGGCGAGAGAGAACGCGACGAAGCGACGACAGCACGTTGGGGTCGTCGTCGATGAGCACGAGCTTCGGTTTGCCCTGCGACAGAGCCTCGGGAACCGGGTAGCCGTACTTGCGTAGGAAGTCGAGCACGTCGAGACGACGGAACCGCAAGTGGCGCCCGGGCGTGCGGAAGTGTCTGATCTCGCCCTTGTCGGCCCAGTTGTGAATGGTCTTGAGATCGACCTGGCAGAACCGAGCCACGTCGCTCGCTGTGAACAGCTCGGGGGGATTCGGGTTATCGTTTTCAGCCATGGATCAGCCTTTCAGGAGGTACCATGCAGCGGGTTGACGTCGCGGCCGACGGCTCGACGACGAGGACCGGACCATCCTAACAAGTCGCGACGACACGTTGCAACGTTCAAGCCACGATCATCCTTGGCGCGTCCAGCATATCCCTGCTCGCCGAAATTGCTAGCGGAAGATGCACTGCGACCCAACACGCAGGGACCACGCGCGGCCGCGGCAGGCCAGGTCGGCGCGTCGGTGCGCTCGTGCTGCGCGCCGGTTCGGCGCGTGGGAAAGACCTGCCGGGCCACACCCTGGCCCGCTGCCATGCGACCGCCGGGCATCGACCCAGGAACCTTGCGCCGGTGCCGTAGTCTCAAAGGCCGACGGCTGCGCGCTGTCTCACCTTCCGTTGCATAGGACAGAGGGGAACCCGCCATGACTTCAAATCGTATCCATGTGCTCGCAGGTGTTGTCGCCACCGTCATCGACGCAAGCTGCACTGCAGGGAACAGCCCTGTTCAGTCGCCACCGCCCGCGCCGGCCAACTCACCGCCCGCTCCCATCGCGACCGTTGCACGAGCGGCCCCAACGCCTCCCCGTCCTGCCCCGCCCGTCATCACGGCGGCCATGGCCGGCGAACCGGCCGGCGCCACGCTGGCCGAGGCACGCCTGGTGTCGATGACGTGTGAGGACTACGAGGAGACCGCGCGCAGGCAGATGGATCGCATCATCGCACGGATGCGGGCGGACGTGGACGCTGCCTATCAGACGTGGGTCGAGGCGCAACCGAGCTGTTGGGAGGAGTATCGATGGAGGAATCCACCGCAGCCGGGCGGCGGGTCCGTCGGCGGCTTCGGCGCTGGCGGGTTTGGGATCAGCGGCACCGGCATGGGAGGGGGAGGCCGTGGCGAGGGGATCGGGCTCGGATCGATCGGGACGGTGGGACACGGAGCCGGCACGGGTTCCGCGTCACCCGCACAAGCGCAAAGCGCGTCCGGCACCAATAATCAGGTCGCCGGTGTCGACGAGGCCGACATCGTCAAGACCGACGGCCGCTACGTGTACCTCGGCGTGAACGGAGCGCTCCGCATCGTGGAAGCGATGAACCCGCGGGTGGTGTCGATCACGAAGCTGCCTGGTGTGGTGCGCGAGCTGTTCGTGCAAGGTGATAGAGCAGTCGTGTACACGTCGAGCAGCACCCCACGGCCGCGCTGCACCTACGGGTACGACTGCCAGTTCGCGGGCGACGGCACCTCGACAAACGTGCTCGTGCTCGACATCGCGAACCGGGCAGCCCCCAGGCTGGCGAGGCAGGTGGAGCTTTCAGGAGCGTTGATGGCGGCGCGCCGGATCGGTAACACGGTGCACACGGTGGTCGCCGACAACGACGCACCGGAGCCGCGATACCAGACCTGGCCCGCGGACCTGGAAACCTGCGGGAGCAAAGAGTCCGTCGTGCGGGCGAAGTTCGCGCGGCTCAAGATCGAGAACGAACGCAAGCTCCGCGAGCGGAAGGCGTGGTTGCCCACCATCCGCGAGCAGGGAAACGAACGGGCGCTGTGCGAAGGGCTGCTCCGCACGGCAATGCCCGACGGCGCCGCATTCACCACGGTCGCGTCGTTCGACCTGCGCGACGACGTGTCACCGACCACCACATCCACGATCCAGAGCCGTCCTGGTGCCGTGTTCGCGTCCTCGAACGCGTTGTACCTGTCCGTCGTCCACCGGCGCGGCGGCTTCAACGGTCGCTGGTACTCGTTCTATCCGTCGGTCGACGAGGTGAGCGAGGTGCACAAGTTCCGCATCGGCGACAGCCCGAGGGAGACCAAGTACGTGGGCAGCGGCGTGGTCCCCGGCCACGTCCTCAACCAGTTCGCCATGGACGAGTGGTACGGCTACCTGCGAATCGCAACCACGCGCGGAAGGGTGCCAGACCCGCATGTTGAGAGCGTGGTCTCCGTGCTCGCGGAAGGGGAGGGCGGCAACCTGGTTCGCGTCGGAGCCGTCGGCAGCATCGCCCCTGGAGAGGACATCCGCGCTGTCCGGTTCGACGGCGACCGGGGCTATGTCGTCACGTTCAAGAAGACCGACCCTCTGTTCGTGATCGACCTGTACGATCCATCGCGCCCGGCCGTGCTCGGTGAGCTCAAGATCCCGGGATTCTCCACCTACATGCACCGGATCGATCCGGACCACCTGCTGTCGATCGGGTTCGACGCGAATGACCACGGCGACTTCGCGTACTTCGACGGGGTGATATTGCAACTGTTCGACGTACGCAATCCGACGGATCCGAAGCTGCTGCACAAGGAGAAGATCGGAACGCGGGGATCCAGCTCGGAGGCCGCGACCGACCACCTCGCATTCAACTACTTCGCCGAGAAGGGGCTGCTGGCGATCCCCATGACGATCTGCGAGGGAGGCGGCGACGGCACATTCGGCGACCGGCTGTCGTTCAGCGGGCTCCTCGTCTATGACGTCAGCGTGGACCGAGGCTTTACCCGTCTAGGCGGAGTGGACCACGGTACCAAGGGCGCAAGCTGCTCGACCTGGTGGTCGAACGCGAACTCCGTGGTCAAGCGCAGCGTGTTTCTCGATGACCTCGTCTACTCCATCGCCACGGACCGCCTCAAGGTGCAGCGCATGGGACACCTCGGGGAGACCATCGCCGACATCGCGCTCATGCCTTGAAGTTCGACCGACAGCAACCTCGAAGGTAGCCGGGATCGCTGGACACTCCAACCCGGCGAGGTATTCCCGGATCTACTCGAGCCCGATCTCATGGAATGGGATGTCCTGCCACCCCGGAATCTCCAGCACGGGCGAGTCGGGTCGGAGAGACAGGTCGAGGCTCGCTTCGTTTACGAAGTGAGGATCGACATCCTCGCGGTTGTCCGCGGTCGAAGCGTATACGTCGAGGGTTCCTGCGGTGGCGCGGATGAAGGCGCCGTTGGCGAAGCCCGCGTTGCGAGCGAAGACGCTGCCCTCGGGGAAGAGCCAGCGAGCGCCGGGCGTGATGATGGCGCTCCAGTCGTTGGGAATGGCCGCACACTCCGGGTAGCGTGACGCCCATGGATCCTGCTGGTAGCCGACTTGCTGCAGCTTCTCGAGGAGGTTCCAGCTATCGCCGGGAATGTTGTTGGGCCCGCCGTTCGGCTGCCACTCGTATCCGCGGCTGTCCGCGGAAAGCGCGTCGCCGCAGCGCGCCGCGAGGTTGTTCACCATGATGTCGTCACGCCCGCCGCCGTGCTGGATCGCATGTCCGCTGATCCGATACAGCACGTTGCCCTCCACGCGCACACCGCTCAGACAATCGTCGAGATACACTCCATGTACGCCATAGCCCTCGAAGAAGGTGGCGACGTCATGGATAAAGTTGTGGCGTATGACATTGCCGCGGGCGCCCCAATCCCGCCCCGAGTAGATCGCACCCGCGTCGCTGGAGAACCGGCATACGTCGTGAATCGCGTTGAGCTCGATGATGTGCTCGTTGCCTCCGAAAAGGATCGCCGAGTGGGGCAGGTGATGGATCAGGTTGTGGCGCACCGTATTGCCCGCTCCGTTGACGGCCACCGCAGGGCGATATGTCCATTCCCACCGGCAAAGGTCGTGGAAGTGCGAGTTGTCTACCACGTTGCCGCCGGCCGACAAGCTCGGTCGGTCCCCTCCACGCACCCGCACCCCGCCGTTGCCCGTGCCGTACACCACGGCGGACCGCAGCACGTTCCTCTCACCTTCGATCGACGCGGCGTCCGTGCCCGCGTTGCGCAGGACCAGACCCTCGAACAGGTTGTCGGCGCTCGCGTTCACGCGCAGCAGCGACGACCGTCCCGCTTCGAGCACCAGGTCGCGTAGCTCGACGAAGCTCGCGCCTTGCAGCTCGACCAGCGGGTCGGCCATGATCGACACGGTCACCTCGCTCTGCGCGAATCCAGCCGGCGGCCACAGATACAGCTTGCCCGTCGCTCGATCGAGCCACCATTCGCCCGGCTCGGTGATCTCCTCGACGAGGTTGTACGCATACCATGGCTGGCCCGCATCAATGCCGTACCCCGGCACTTCGACCATCGTGACCGTCTTCGTCCCGGGGTCGATGGCGCTCGCTTGCACATGACAGTCTGCCCAAGCGTACTTCCAGAAACCGTGGAACCAGGCGTCTTGCGTGCTCCATCGCGATGGACGATCCCCATGGTAGCGCCACACGGTATCGGAGATGCGTTCGGCGATCGAAGCGAATCCATGATTCACCGCCGCCGGGTCCAGGTGCGTGACCTGGCCGGTCGCCCCCGCCGATGGCTGCATCGGGCCGAGCTCGTGCGCGTAGCGGTACCACCAGGGATCCGCGTCGCTCGGGTAACCGCTCGCCTGCGTGGTGAGAAACCATGCCGTGTACGTCTGTCCCTGGTAGTCCCATGTCGATCGGTACAGGTGATACGCAAGCCCGTCGACTTCACCCTGCCTCGCAAACGACGACACACCATCCTGCGTGCCCACCTTGACGTAATGGCCGGTCACGTCCGGTGATGCATTCCCGTACAGATCGAGCTCGGACGCCGTCTCGGCGCCGCTCACCACATCGTTTGCATCGGCGTCGGGCCAGCGCGCAAGCGTCATGGGGACGCCGTCGACGAACAGCTCCAGCGGCGCGCTGCTTGCCGCTCCGCAGAACCCGCGTTTGCTCAGCGCTCCGAAGTCCGAGATGCCCTGCGCCTCCAGATCGACGCGCATGACATGGTCGCGCGCCGCCGGGTCGAGGCGTGCCTTCACCGGATCGGCGTCGTCGACAGGAACGAACGCCGCCACAGGCACGCGACGTCCGCCCGAGATTCGCGCCGATTCACCCGGCCGAGCTCGCCAGACGACAGGGTTGCCTGCGGTGCCCGAGTCCTGCGCCCCCAGCGATAGCGTCTTCGTCAGCTCGTAGACACCTTCCCGCACCCAAACAACGATTCCGCCAGCGGGCACACCCTGACCGATGATCTCCCGCACGCGCTGCTGCGCCCGCGCAAGGGTCTTGAACGGATGACCCGGGGCACCGGTGTCCGTGTCGCTGCCGCTCGGACTGACCTCCACCTCCGCGCCGTAGACCGCGCACTCGCACTCGTACCAGCGGGCTCCGTCCGGCGAACACCTGCTCGATCCCACGCCCTGCGCGCAGTCGCATGTCCGCGTCTCGTTGGGGGTGCATGCTCCTCCGCCACCGTCGCCACCGGAATCCTCGACGCCTCCGTCGGAGGAGGTCGTTCCTCCCTCGGAGCTCCCCCCAGCACCTGAATCCGTCGCGCTGCCCGATCCCCCCGTGCCCGACATCGCTCCGGATGCCGGCGAGTCGTCCGAGCCGCACGCCGCGAAGGGAACGAGCGCGAGCGCGCAAGCGGTCAACATGCACCACGACCTGGTCGAGAGGAAGGCCATCATGGCTTGCTATGATACCGCAAATACGCTGCACCTGCGCGAGGCCAGCCTGACCGCCGAGGGAAGCCCAGGACGACACGGGCGTTGCCTGGCGGCCGGTCGAGGATTCCCGCCGGAAGCCGATCCCTGCGGCAGGAAGGGCGCTCAGCAACTCTCCCGCCCAGCAAGTGCCTCAAGCGAGCTGCGCGCCGCCCGAATGAACGTATCGTCGGTGCCGCAGCACCCACCCACCATGCGGGCGCCGACCGCGACCATGCGGGCGAGATCCCGCCCGAACGCATCGGGATCTGCCTCGTAGTAGATGCCGCCGCTCGTGATCACCGGCTGTCCGGCGTTGGGCTGCGCCACGATGGGTACGCCGGCAAGTGCGCTGCTGGCTTGCTCCACCATGGTCAGCATGGAATCGGAGGTCACGGTGCAATTGAATCCCACGACGGTCGCGCCGTGCTCATGAAGCGACGCGAGCGACGTGTCGAGCGCGTCACCAGCGAAGGTGAAGATGCCGTGCGGCTTGATGTCGAACGTCATCGAGCACACGACAGCAAGTCCGCTTGCGTGCGCCGCGCGCAACGCGGCCTGCGCCTCTCGCAGGTCGTACATCGTCTCGATGGAAATCAGATCCACGCCCGCGCACTGTAAGGCACGCACCTGCTCGGCGTAGGAATCGAACAGGTCCTGTTCCCGCGCGTCGCCCCGCGGAGGCAGATAGATGCCGGTCGGGCCGATATCGCCTGCAACGAGGACAGCCCTGCCGGCCGCTTCGCGGGCGATCGCTACCGCCCGGGCGTTGACCTCGGCGCATTTGCCATCGAGCCCAACCGCCGCGAGCCTGATCGGTGTGGCCCCGAACGTGGCCGTGTGAATCAGGTTGCTGCCGGCGCGCACGTATCGAAGGTGTGCTTCGATGATGCGAGCAGGGTGATTCAGAACCCAACGCTCCGGGGCCTCACCCGGCGCAAGGCCCATGGCGATCAACATGGTGCCAAGCCCGCCGTCTAGCAAAAGGGGAGCCTGGGCGAGGCGCGTGAGCAGATCGGCGGGCGTCATGACAGCCTCAATTGAAGCATGCCGGGTGCGGCGGCCAACAACCGTTCGTCCCAGGCCCCGCGGTCGGCCACCAAGGAAACACGGACCGCGCGCGCCAGGCTCGACCGCGACGGCGGACCCCACATCGGCTTGTGCGGCATTCCGCGGAGCATCCCCTGCGCAAGATGCAAGATCGTCACGCGAGCTCGCGCAGCAGGTAGGCCCTGTTGCCGAGCCCCATCCACTCGGCGTGCGCAAGCTGCACGTCACCGCTGAGCTTCGGGAAGGAAAGCGCGTCGAGAGCGGCTCCTTCGTTGGCCCGGACCAGATCCTGGACTGCCTGGTCGAGTGCGACCGGGTCCGTCGAGGCAGCAAACCCGATGTCGCGTGCAACGAGGTCCGACCCCGATGCCATGCAGTCGCACTCGCGCGTGAGGTTGACGATGCCCACGACGTAGGTGATATGCCCATGCAGCGCAGCGATGACCCCTGCCGCGTGCTCGACCATCTTCTCCTGAAGCGCGGACGAAGCGCTGTCCCAGTTGAAGCCCACGGCGTCGACCCGGCAGCTCGCGATGCACTCGCCACAGCCGATGCAGCGGTCGTAGTCGATGACGGCGACCCCGTCGTCGCCGAGCGCGACGGCATCCTCGGGGCACGACGCCACGCACGAACCGCAGGACGTGCACTTTGCGCGTCGAATCTTGGGTTTCGTGTCGCTGTGCTGCAGGAGCTTTCCCTTTCGCGACGCGCAACCCATGCCGACATTCTTGAGCGTGGCTCCGAACCCCGTGGCAAGGTGCCCCGTGGCGTGGGACAGGACCACCATCCCGTCGGCGTCGGCGATGGCGTGCGCCACGCCAACCTCCTGAAAGTGCTTCCCACGGACCGGCACCTTGACCTCGTGTCGGCCATCGAGACCGTCGGCCGGCACAAAGGCCGCGCCCGTCTGCTCGACGGTGAAGCCGTGCCGCTGCGCCACCGCAGCATGCTCGGCCCCATTGGACCGCGGCCCGCTGTAGAGAACCGACGTGTCCGTGAGAAACGGCCGGCCGCCCTTGTCGATGATTGCGCCAACGACGGCTGCAGCGACCGCCGGAGGCAAGTACGTGTGCAAGCCAGGTTCGCCCACGTGCAGCTTGACCGCAACGAAGTCGCGCCTGGAGATGAAAGAGATTCCGGCGGCCTCCAGCACGGCTCGTGCCGCTGCGGCCCAATCCGCGGGCGCGGCGCCCTGGGTCACTCGTCGAAGAAATACCTCAGATGTCATGCTCATCGTACCGTTGAGAGGGCCTGGCACCGCGGACGACTCCGTCACGCTATCGTAGCGCTTTTCCCCGGGACTCGGAGTGCCTTCGTGCGCGGTGAATCCGTCTGTTTCTTCGCAAACCGCAGGGACATGTCAGCGCCCCCGCGGCCATCTGCCGCGCGTACCCACCGGGCGTGGCGCGCTACAGCTCGCTTGCGCCGCGCCAAGCAGCGCATGGCGGGGGTGTCGATTGGCGACCGAAGGTGCTTTCAGTTCGTTACTTGGACCCAGCCGTTCAACGTGTCCGTGTTGCTCAACGCCCCCGACCCGTTGTTGAGAACACAGAACCCGACCTGCCATGTCCCAGCGCCTGGCACGACCGTGGCGATAGCCGGCCACGCAACGCGGGTTGTGGTGGCCTGGCCGGTGGAGGGAGAGGGGCTGAAATTGAAGAGCGATGCGCCGCCCGTGGTGGACCGGAAGCAGATATCGTATCCGAAACTCTGCGTGCCGCCGGAAAGCAAACCGAGCGGGGCTTGCACGGCTGCCGTCAACCTCTGATTGGCAGTCGTCGTCACGATTGCGGTCGGGCCAACGAATTGCCACGTGGATACGTTTCCAGGAACGATCCCGATCATGCCGCCAATCCTTGCGGTTGCAACAACCCCCGTGGGTCCGGTCGGCCCCGTCGGCCCCGTGGGTCCGGTCGGCCCCGTCGGCCCCATCGGTCCGGTCGGTCCGGTCGGTCCCGTCGGCCCCGTCGGTCCGGTCGGTCCTTGAATGCCCTGAGAACCTGTCGGCCCCGTGGGTCCGGTCGGACCTCGTGGTCCGGTCGGCCCGGTGGGACCGGTGGGGCCCTGGATTCCCTGCGCCCCCGTGGCTCCAGTCGGTCCCGTCGGCCCAGTCGGTCCCGTCGGCCCAGTCGGTCCTGTCGGCCCAGTCGGTCCTGTCGGCCCTGTGGGTCCGGTCGGTCCCGTCGCCCCGTCGGCGCCGGCAGGCCCAGTGGGTCCCGTCGGGCCGACCAAACCCGTCGACGGTCCGACCCAGTTGCCGTTCGCATCGATGACCAGCTTCCCGTTCACGGTCACCGTCGTGGGCGTGATGTCGCCCGTCGCATTGTCGGCCATGAACGCATACGGCACGCTCGTGATCGTCTGCCGGGGGCTCATTTCCTCGTCGGTGCCGACCGTGATTCCCAGATAGCGTGTCGAGCCGTCGAACAGGGTAGCGGGAAAGGGCTCGACCTCGCCGAGTCGCACGGAGAAGTAGCCGCCGTCCAGCGACACACTCTGCTCCTCGGTCCAAAGAGGCGCGGTCGCAGTGGTGGTATCGTAGATGGCAAACTTGAAGGTCACCACCCCCACCGCAGGATTGCCGTTGGCGTCGAACAGCCGTCCCTGCTCGGTCAGAACCCGCGGCACCGCGGCATGAGCTTGGACCGTCCATGCCGCGGTCGCAAGCGTAATGGCTCCAAGAAGTGCACCCAACATTGACGTTCGCATGGTCATCACCTTCCTCATCACGGTGCCTGGGTCGCCCCGATCGCACCGGTCACAAGACGATAGTTCGAAGAGCTCATGGTCTCGTTGCCGCCAGGACTCTCGCCGAGGGTCATCACAACGCGATAGTTCGTGCTCGAGCAGTACGTTGCCCCGGCGGCCAGCCCCGTGCCTGTTCTGGACCCCGCGTTGGTCCCGCCGGTCCCGCCAGTGCCGCCCGTGTCGGTCCCGCCGGCACCACCCGTAGCAGTGCCGCCTGCACCGCCGGTATCGGTCCCGCCGGTGCCGCCCGTTTCGGTCCCGCCGGTGCCGCCCGTTTCGGTTCCCCCCGCGCCACCCGCCGTGGTGCCGCCTGCGCCGCCTGCGCCGCCGCTGCCTCCTGTGCCTGGGGCGCCTGCGCTACCGCTGCCAACAGACTCGCCTCCACCACAACCCTGCAGGACGAGCATCGCCGCGATCCACAGGGAAACGCCAATAGAAAGAACTCTCAAGCGTGCATCCCTCCTTCCCCGTAAACGGCCGTCGACCAAGAAACGGATTTTGCCTAGCGCGTGTCGCGTCGGTCGTCAAGACAACATCTGCACGCGCCACCACCTTCGCCTGTTCGAACGTTTGACCCCTGGCGGGGACGTAGCGCGATCGCTTCCAGCAGGGCGGGGCTCAGGCGGACGCCGCCACACCCGGGAGCAGGGGAGTCCCGCGCGAAAGGTCCGGACCGCCCGGTAGCATAGAGCAGATCGCGAGCTGCCGCCTGCGCAGTCAGGTCATGTGACCGCCCGACGCCACCCCAGTCACACCAAACCCGCGCTTCGCACCGCGCGTTCCATCTGCTCGATGCGATCCTCGAGCTTTCCGGTGTAGCCGATCGAAATGCGCACCAAGCCGGGGGAGAGCCCCATCTTCGCCTGGTCCTCCGGCGGAATCTCCGACGACGTCGACGATCCGGAGCACGACATCAGCGTGTCGAAGTAGCCCAATGACACCGCGATGTAGCCGAACTGCTCCTCGTTTTGAAGCAGGGACATGAGACGTTCGGCGCGCTCGGCTGTCTTGCAGTCGATGGTGAGCAGACCACCGAACCCGTATCCGGCGTTTGCCATGGACGAGAACAGCTCGTGCTGGCGATGGGAGCGCAAGCCAGGATAGCTGACCGGCGCACCGATCGCTTCCAACCGCTCGGCGATCGCCAGCGTGCGTCGCCCATGCTCGCGCATGCGCAGCGGCAGGTGGGGCAGGCGCTGGTAGATGTCGAAAGCGCAGCGCGGATCCATGGTGGGCCCGAGCAGCATGACCCGGCCGGTGTGCAGGTCCATCAACTCGTAGATGAAATCACGGCTGGCGCAGATCGCGCCCGCGATCATGTCGCTCGCGCCGTTGACGAACTTGGTCAGCGAATAAACCACGATGTCCGCACCCAACCGGATCGGGGAAACGACCACGGGAGTGAACGTGTTGTCGACCACGAGTTTCAACCCATGGCTGTGCGCCAGGTCGGCGAGCGCGGGGATATCCGCCACCTTGAGGGTGGGATTGCCGACGACTTCGGTATAGATGAGCCGGGTTCGGGGGGTGATGGCCCGCTCGAAGGCTCGGATGTCCGTGGGATCGACGAAGGTCGTTTCCACCCCCATCTGGGGGAAGGCTTCCCCGAGCAACGCGTGGGTGCCGCCGTAGATCGTTTCGCTCGCGACGATATGATCTCCGTGGTGGCAAAGTTGGAGTAGCGCGCAGGAGATGGCCGAGATGCCGCTCGCCGTGCAGAGGGCGAATTCCGCGCCCTCCAGGGCTGCCATCGATCTGGCGAGGACGTCGACCGTGGGATTGAAGTGACGGCTGTACAGGAAGCACCCCCCTTTTTCCGGTCCGCGCAACCCCGCGAAGATCTCGGGCATCGTGCCGGGCTCGAGGACCGTGAAGGTCGCCGAACGCTCGATGGACGGGCACACCCCGCCGTGTTCACCGAACTCGCGCCGTGCTTGCACAAGCGCCCTCTCTGGATCGAAATCTGCCATGGTCCTACCTCCGCGCCCAGCAGGTGAAGGGACAATCGCTTCCGTCCGGGCGCTTGCGCCAGATACCACGACAGGACTTCTACGCGCCACGCCGCAACGGCGAAAAAACGCACGCGGCCAGCGGTGCCTGACATTGTCGAATACCGCGACGTTCACCGTGGCGTGTCACGGAGCAATCTCGGTCGCGTCTAGCACGCGCCGCGCGAGCACGGCATCGGTCGACGCGCGCCCCTGAGGGACATCGTACCGAAGCTCGTAGCCCCGACCCTTCATCAGAAAAAAGCAGGAGTAGGACACGAACACGCCCGCGGGTGGAAGGCGGTAGGATACCTCCACTTCCAGGCCGGGGTACTTGCCCAGACAGCTCGCCGGACGCTGGTCCTCCCACGCATAGGACGAGCCGCCTTGCGCCAGCACGTTCTTCTCGGTGGCGGCGTGCAGAATCCTGGCAAACTCATGGACGTCGTTGGTGACCGGGGAGCGGACGGCGCCCAGCGTGATGACATCCGCTTCGCTGGCGTCGAGGTTCCTGGTAAGCACGATGGTCCCGGCGTCGGGGGTGCTTGCTGCGAAGTCCGCTGGGTAGTGCGCGGTGAGCAAGCCGTTCTTGGTCACGTACGATTCGGAGAGCGCAACCTTCATGGGATCCTCGGGCGGGGCCGGAGGCGCCACGTCGGTCGCCTCGATGATGCGCTCCACGAGCACCGTGTCCCGCGACACTTGCGGCTGCGGCAGGTCGTAACGGAACTCGTAGCCGATGTCGTTCTCGATGGCGTAGCACGTCTTGCTCACGTACGCCGACCCGATTGCCATCGTGTAGCGAATCTCCACCGACCAACCAGGACGCCCTCCGAGGCACGTGGCGGCGTGCTCGCCAGTCTTGGTGTACGTTCCGCCGTTGCTCCGGACGAACGTCTCGGATTGAGCGTCGAGCAGCCGGGCAAACTCGCGCACGTCATTGGTCACCGGATGCGCGACCGCCGCAACCACCACCGATTCGGTGTCCACGGCGCCGACCTTGCGCGTCATGGCGAGGGTTGCGTGGTCCAGCGCCTTGGCCGCGAAGTCCGCCGGATAGTGAGCGGTCAACAGCCCGTTGGGTGTGGCGTAGCTCTGCGTCAGGGGTACCGTTCGTGGATCCTCGGCGGGCGTGCGGGTCTTGACCACGTTCCACACGCCCAGACCCACACCGATCGCGAAGGGGACGCCGATCACGACCATCCCCCCAAGCACTGCCAACACCACGATCACGATGACCGTCGTGTTCGTGCCTGGGCCTGGTCCGGCCGATCGAGAGCCGGATGGTGACGATCCGGTGGGGTCCACGCATCGATGCTACGAGGGGCGGCCGTGGAACGCAATGCATCCCGTCTGGACGATTCGATCATGGCGGCCGCGCCACGGCTGCCGGTTCCGACCGAACCGCGTGCCGGGCAGCGTCGAGCGAGCAAGGCGACGTCGGATGGTGGTCAGGTCAACGGGCGGGCGGGCGAGAAAGAGGGGATGCGGACACCGGCAACGCCCACAAGCGGTCGCGGTGCAGGTATTCCTGGAGCGCGGCCGCGTCGCAACCCGGCACGAGGCACAGCGGGCCGCTGCTCGCGGATCGCGTCTTGGTGCCGTTGAAGCTCACATGGAAGTGGTGGTGATGGAAGTAGTACCAGCCGTATCCCTCGTTGGTCGGCTCGTACGCCAGCTTGACCTTGGCGGCATTGCAGGCGCTCGTGGGGATCCACCCGCCTTGGCAGAGCTTGTTCAACGCCATCTCCACGATCGGCCCGACCTTGCCATCGACGCCGAGCACCCGCATGTTGGGACTCTCGAATACGGAACCGATGAACAACGCCGTACGCCACGGGTCGAGCAGGTGCGGCGCCTTGGTGCAGTGATAGGCATCCGCGCCACCGGCGTAGTGGTCGCACACGGGACGCGCGCGATTGTCGGCCGTGTTGACCTGATAGTACGCAATGTCGATGTCGAACCCGTTGGTGTGCGTTCCCGCCGGGTGTCCGGGCTGCCCGATGGATGTCCCCGGAATCGACCCGTCCTGCTCGCTCATGTCGATGAGCCCGACCGGACCCCCGTTGCCGAAGGTCCAGTCCTTGGCCTTGCACGCGACCTTGGCCGCTGCGTACTGGATCAAACGCACCAGATCGCGGCGTAGCCAGGACCGGTACTGGTTCTGCCAGGTCTCTCCGTTCTCGGGATAGTCGATGTAGCCGTCGCCCTGCGTCGGATCGAACTGGATGAGCTCGGCACAGTCCTCGGTCTTGGGATCGCAGGCAAACGAAGGCAGGTTGGGGCAGTCGACCGTGTCGGTGCCCGGACCGTCGCCATAGTCCGGTATGCACGTGCCCTCGTAGCAGACCTCACCGTCTGCGCAGGAACCTTCGGTACATGGCGGGTCGACACAGGCGATGCCGTCGCAGACCTTCCCGGCCGGACACGTGTTCGCCTTGCACGGCGAGCAGTTGCGAATGCACACCGACTCCGTGTGCTCCGTGTTGGTATAGAAACACGTCGCATTGCCGTCGCATCCACCCGTGGTATGGCATCCGGTCTGGGCGCCGTCCGGGATGTTCCCCTCCTCCAGGCAACCCAGATAGCCGTCGCCGGTCACATCCATGCACTGTGTTCCAAGCGGGCAGATGCCGCAGTTCTGGACACAGGCCGACGCGGTCTTCTCCGGGTTGGTGTAGCGACACGCGAAGTTGCCGGTGCAGTCCGGGCCGTCCGCGCAACCCGTCTGCGCGTCGGACGGGATCTCGCCGGCCTGTGTGCATGCAAGGCGGCCGGAGCCATTGATATCGGTGCATGCGAGGCCGTCGGGACAGAGCGGATCGTTCGTCGCGGCGTCGGGTTCGGCGTCGGGCAGACCGGCCTCCGGCTGCGTCGATGCCTCTTCCGCGGGTTCCTCGGTGACGTCGGCACCCGCCTCCGGCTGCGTGGCGGGGGGAGTGAGGGGCGTCGATTCATCGCTCGTGCTGCCGCACGCGATGAGGGACAGCGGCAACAAGGGCACGGTGGCGAGGGCGAAGTACAGGCGTGGATGGTTCATTGAAAGCTCCGAAGAGGTGGTGCAGAACGCGAGGACACCTTGACCTACATCGGCTCAACTCGTTCTTCAACAAGATTCTCGGCGGCCGGCGACGCGTCGCTCCGTGCGGGCGCGCCCATGTCCGGGAACGGACCTGGATGCGACAGAAGAAGCGCCGGCTGACACGCGCGTAGCGGGCCTGTTGCGAGGCACGGCGTCTCCGATTCGCGCGCGGCGGCGAAGGGTCTTGCAAGCGTTGAGACAGGTGGTTATCACCGACGCCAGGTCAATCAAGCCTGGCACGCGGGCCAGGATCTCCGGTTGGAATGGCGCGCAGCGTGCGAACGGTGTGCTGTGTTCGGAGGTGAGCAATGGTCCTTTGGATTGCAGAACAAGGACCTCTCTGCGACGTGGTCGCGTCGGCTGCGGGTGGGGCCGACGGCGCGGTTGCGGTCGCGTCGCCG
>Ga0272446_1000971_pt1 | contig 43300 bp, 31 predicted proteins | sample YNPCB0061_FD_194587 | JGI IMG/M metagenome (GOLD analysis project Ga0272446, IMG submission 194587) | Hot spring microbial mat communities from Yellowstone National Park, WY, United States - YNP-CB-006-1 | ecosystem: Environmental > Aquatic > Thermal springs > Hot (42-90C) > Sediment | place...
TCACCGCCAGCGATGTGCGCTATGACCTGCTGGCGCAGGCGCGCCTGTTTCACTTCGGCTACCCGCCGCTGATGAAGCAGTTTTACATCGACGACGGGGCGCAGTTGACCGAAATGTTTCGGCGCGCCAAAGCCACCGGCGCAACGACCTCGCTCGACATGGCGCTGCCCGACCCCACCTCGCCGGCCGGCCGCGCCAACTGGCCGGTCATCGTGCGCAACACGCTGCCGTATGTGGACATCTTCCTGCCCAGTATCGAGGAGATTCTGTACATGACGCGGCGCGAGACGTATGACGATCTGCGCCAGCAGGCGGGAGGGCCGCACATTCTGCCGCTGGTGACGCAGGCCCTGCTGCTCGATCTCAGCGCGCAACTCATCGATCTGGGCGCGAAGGTGGTCGGGATCAAGCTGGGCGAGCGCGGTCTGTTTCTGCGCACGGCCGGCCGCGCGGCGCTGGAAACGCTGGGCCGCGCGCAGCCGGGCGATCTGGCGTCCTGGGCCGATCGCGCGCTGTGGTCGCCGTGTTTTCAGGTGGATGTGGTGGGCACGACCGGCGCGGGCGACTCAACCATCGCCGGCTTTCTGTGCGCCCTGTTGCGCGGGCTATCGGCGGAGGATGCGCTGAACATGGCGGTGGCTGTCGGCGCGTGCAACGTCGAAGCCGCCGACGCGCTGAGCGGTGTGCGCCCCTGGGATGACACACTGCGCCGCATTCAGGCCGGCTGGCCCAAGCGCGCGCTGGCGGTGGAGGCGCCGGGGTGGGTGTTTGACCCTCAGCGCCAGATGTGGGTCAGATATGCGTCTTTTGAGCGCACGGGAAGCGCATTCAAGCCGGTATAATCGCTTCGGAGCAAGCCTCACGGCGCACAGGTTGAGAGCAATGATCTTGTAGCATGTAGTCGCATCATGGCATGTCCCAGCCCCTGATTTGTCCCCAGTGTGGCGCCCCACTCATTCCTTCGCGATTTGCGCGGACGGTGACCTGCGCGTATTGCGGCACAACGACGCAACTCGATCCATCTCATGTCGCCGCCGTCCGGTTTCACGAAGCCTATCGAGTGTGGAACGATCCCCAGGCGCATGGCTATTCTTCCTGGCTTTCCCTGGGCAAGGATCATTAGGCAATCGAGCATCTGCTTGGCAAGGGAGACACAGCGGACGTATATGCCGGACGGCGTGCCAGATGGCCGACCGAACTGGTCGTTTTGAAGGTGGCGCAGGGGCCGCACAGGAACGCCGCGCTGGAAAACGAGTGGCGTGTGCTGCAATCTCTGCAAGGGAGCGCGGCGCCGGGCGCGGAGGCTTTTGGCAGGTTGCTGCCGCAGCCGGTCATGCACGGAGAGGTCACAGCTGGCTTCTTCAGCGGCCGCACGGTCAACGTGTTTCGCCGCCAATGTGGCTTGCGACACTCACTTCAGGCGGTGATGCAACTGTATCCCGGTGGAATCCCGCCGCGTTCTGCAATCTGGCTGTGGCGGCGCATTCTGGAACAGCTTTCATTCCTCCATACGTCCGGTTTGGCGCACGGCGCTATTGTGCCGGCCCACATTCTCGTTCAGGAAAACGATCACGGGGCGTCTCTGATCGGGTTTGGCTGCGCCGGCGAAATCGGCAAGAAGACATCGGACAGGCCGGCGGATTCGGAAGCCTTTTACCCGGAGTCGGATGCCTGCCCGCTGACCCCCCAGCTCGACCTGGCGATGAGCGCCCGGACGATGATCGCTGCCCTCGGAGGAGACCCCGCCTCTCAATCCCTGTCGTCTTCTGTTCCTGCCCCCCTGGCTAGCATTGCGCAACGCATCGCGCGCCTCAGGCCGACGGCTGACAGCGAAAGCGCCTGGGATGTTCGGGAAATGCTGGGCGACCTGGCCGGACGCGTCTTTGGTCCGCCCCAGTTTTGTCCGCTGATCGGGCGCGCTGCCTGATTATAGATTTCTGCAAAAGGAGATTCGACGTGGGATATGGCAATTACAGTGAATCGGCGCATCAGGCTTTGATCAGCGCCCGGAGCAGTCTGCCTGTGGAGCAGGTCTTCAGACAACGCGCCTGCCATCCGTTGATGAATCCGAAAGGGGTGCGCGTGCGCGAAAGCCGCGATAGCGCTGACCACCCGAAGTCGCTTGGAATTGTCTTCGCGCTCGATGTCTCTGGCTCGATGGGCGAGATTCCGCATCTGCTTGCAACCCAGCAACTGCCCCTCTTTATGAAGGTGCTGATGGATTGCAAAATCCCCGACCCGCAGGTGCTGTTCATGGCTTTTGGAGACGCGGTTTGCGACACTGCGCCTCTTCAGGTGGGGCAGTTCGAGTCCACTGCCGAACTGATTGACCAGTGGCTGACCTGGACTTACATCGAAAGCGGCGGCTGCAGCGATCAGGAAAGCTACGAGCTGGCCATGTATTTCCTGGCGGCCCACACTGAAATGGATTGCTTTGTCAAACGAAACAAACGCGGTTACCTCTTCATGACAGGCGACGAGGTTCCGTACCCGATGCTTTCCCGGCACGTCGTTGAAGCGGTGGTCGGGGATCGCCTCGATGAGGACATCCCCTGCGAGGAAGTCGTTGCTGAGCTGCAAAAAACCTTCACCCCGTTTTTTGTCATCCCTGATCGCAAGCGCGCCCAAACCTGCGAACGGACATGGCGGAACCTGTTTGGCGACCATGTCCTCTGCCTGCGATCTTCAGAGGATGTTTGTTTTGTGACAGCGGGCGCCATTTTGCTGTGTGAAGGTCTGGTGGGTGAAGTAAATCAGCTTGCCTCGCTCCTGCGCCAGGCGGGGATGCCGGCCAGCCGCGAGAAGAGCGTGATGCAGTCCCTGCTCCCGCTTGCGCAGATTCGCCTGTGATCCTTGAGCGTTTATTTTCTGGTTGATCTCGGTTTCGGGGATGCCGGCAAAGGTCTGCTGACGGACTTCCTGGCTCGCCGCCTGGGCGGGGGCGTAGTGGTGCGCTACAACGGCGGGGCGCAGGCTGGCCACAACGTGGTGACGCCGGAAGGGCGTCATCACACGTTTTCGCAGTTTGGCGCCGGCATGTTCGTCGCCGGTGTCAGGACGTATCTCTCCCGCTATGTCGTCATTCACCCCGCTGCGCTGCTGGTGGAAGGCGACTTGCTGCAGCAGAAAGGGGCGCCGGATGTGTATTCCCGCCTGCGCATCAGCGAGCAGGCGCTGGTCATCACTCCCTTTCATCAGGCCGCCAATCGCATTCGGGAGATTGCGCGCGGCGCGGCGCGGCACGGCAGTTGCGGCGTCGGTGTGGGGGAGACGGTGGAAGACGCCCTGGCCAGTCCTGAAACTGCCCTGCGCGCGGCCGATTTGACCCGCTCGAGCGCCCTGCGCCACAAATTGCGGGAAATCCGCGCGCGCAAATATGAGTGCATCCGGCCTTTGTGCGCCGGCAAATCCGATCCACTGCTTGCGCGTGAACTCGAAGTTTTCACCTGCGATGAGGCGCTGGAAAACTGGCTGGTCTCCATCGAGCGCATCAAGCGGCTGGAGCTGGTCACCTCGGATGACGTTCTGAAGCAGTGGATGGAAGCAGCCGGGCATGTCATTTTCGAGGGCGCGCAGGGCGTGTTACTCGATGCAGAAGCCGGCTTTCACCCCTACACCACCTGGTCGAACTGCGCCACGGACAACGCCGAAGCGATCCTGCGCGCCCTGCTGCCCGGCGCAACCGCCTGTTGCATCGGCGTCCTGCGCTGTTACGCGGTGCGTCATGGGCCAGGCCCTTTGCCCACCCAAACCGAAGCCTTGAGGCTGTTAATCTCCGAACACAATCAGTCCAATCCCTGGCAGGGCGCCGTGCGCTACGGCTGGTTCGATGCCGTGCTGACGCGCTATGCCCTGCAGATTACAGGCGGGGTGGATTGGCTGGCTGTGACTCACCTCGACCTGCTTTCCCGATTGGATGAGTGGCGATATTGTCGAGCCTACGCGCTTGCGTCTGACGCTGCCGCAAATGGGTTGGCGCAGGCAGGGCGCTGGCTGACGCGCCTCCCCGATCAGCGCGGTCTCTCTCTGGTGGAACGGACGAGGCTGACCGAGTCGCTGGGAAGCGTTCAGCCGGCGCTGGACAGCGTCTCGCCGCAGGAAGAGACAGTCCTGAGCGCCATCGAAACCGCCCTCGACGCGCCGGTGGGGATGGTGTCTCGCGGCCCGCGCGCTATCGACGTCCAGATGCGTGCACATCTCTCCCTCGGTTAGGCTGCCAAACGCTCGCCTGAGATTGTGACTGTTTGTGCTACCATCGCGCGCCATGCGCGTCGATTACCACGTTCACACCCATTTCTCTTGCGACTGCAACTACAGCATGGAAGAGATGTGCCGCGCCGCCATCGCCGCCGGCGCGCAGCACATCGCCTTCTGCGAGCACGAGGAGCACAACCCCGGCGATGAGTGCTATCACACGCTCAACCACGACGCCTACTGGCGCGAATTGCGCCGCTGCCGCGATCTGTTCGCCGGCCAGTTGACCATCCGCGCCGGCATCGAAATCAGCGAGCCCCACCGCTACGCCGCGCAGATCGCGCCGACGCTGGCCGCCTATCCCTGGGACTATGCGCTCGGCTCATTGCACTGGCTGGACGAGCAAACCAACACCCTGCGCCAGGAGTTCGCGCACAAGTTTGGCCCCGGCCGGTGGCGCGAGTCCTTTCGCGCCTACTTCCGCGAAATGGAGCGCATGGCCCGCGACGGCAACTTCGATGTCGTCGCCCATTTCGACTACCCGGCCCGTTACTTCAAAGCGCCGCCCGGCGAGGTGTACGACATCGCCGAGTTCGAGGCTGAAATCCGCCCGGCCCTGCAGGCGCTCATCGCGCGCGGCAAAGGCATCGAGATCAACACCGGCTCGCTGCGCAAAGGGTTGAGCAATCCCTGCCCGCCGCCCATCGTTGTGCGCTGGTTTCACGAGATGGGGGGGCGGGTGCTGGCGCTCGGCTCCGACGCTCACCGCCCGCAGGACATCACCGCCGGCCTGACACTGGCCGCCGAGATCGCGCGCCAGGCCGGCTTCACCCACATCGCCACGTTTGAACGGCGCCAGGCCGCTTTGGCTGAGCTGACGCCGGCGTAACGCGCCCGATTGCGCGGTTCGCCGCAAGTCGCGCTTATAATCAGTCGCACATTGTTGAGGAGTGAAGGATATGTCAAGCGCAAGCACAGCGGTGAAAAACGACGCGGCTGCAAACGCTCAACCTGCGAAGCCCCCGTTTGTGAAAGGGTTGGCCGGCGTCGTCGCCGTGCAGACCGAAATCAGCTCCGTTGACGGCCCGCGCAGCACGCTCATCTATCGCGGCATCAACATGCACGAACTGGCCGAGCGCGCCAGCTACGAGGAAGTGGTTTATCTGCTGCTCTATGGCCGCCTGCCCAATGCCGCTCAACTGGCGTCGTTCAATGAGCGTCTGGCGGCAAACCGATGGATCCCCGCCCAGATCGTCGATTTGTTCCGCGCCATGCCGCCCGACACCGTGCCCATGACTGCTCTGCGCACGGCCATCTCCGCCCTCTCGTTCTATGACCCCGAGATCGAAGACATCTCGATTGAAGCCACCGAGCGCAAAGCGATTCGCCTGATCGCCCAGTTGCCCACGCTATTGGCGACGTATCAGCGCATTCGCCAGCGGCAGGAGCCGATTCCCCCCAATCAGCATCTGTCTCACGCGGCCAACACGCTGTACATGCTGGACGGCCGCACACCAGACCCGGACTTTGTGGCGGCGCTGAACGCCTATTTCGTGCTGCTGGCCGACCATGGCATGAACGCCAGCACATTCACGGCGCGCGTGGTCGCCAGCACCAACGCCGATCTGCACTCAGCCATCACGTCGGCCATGGCCGCGCTGAAGGGCAACCTGCACGGCGGCGCCAACGAAGCCACCATGCGTATGCTGCTCGAAATCGGCGATGTCACGCGTGTGGACTCGTACATCGACACCTTGTTTGCTGAGAAGCGCAAGATCATGGGCTTTGGCCATCGCATCTACAAGCACAACGACCCGCGCGCGCGCCACCTGAACTATTGGGCGCAGCGCATGGGCCGCAAGGTCAACATGCCCCAGTTCTACGAGATGTCGCTGCTGGTCGAGACCTCGGTGCTGCGCCACCGCGAAATCTACCCCAACGTGGACTTCTACAGCGCGTCGATGCTGTACTATCTCGGCATCCCGATCGACCTGTTCACGCCGATGTTCGCCTGCTCGCGCGTGGCCGGCTGGAGCGCCCACGTCATCGAGCAATACAAGGACAGCGCCCTGATTCGCCCGCAATCCGAATACGTCGGCCCCGTCGATTTGCACTACGTCCCGCTGGCCCAGCGTCCGTGAGAATTCCTGCGCTCAGCGCCCGATAACCATGCTGCCCATTGAATCGCGCCTTCGCCGGATGCTCGCCGAGCAACTGGTTGCCATCATTCGCGCCAACAGCCAGGAGCGCGCACTAAAAGCTGCCCACGCGCTGATCCGCGCCGGCTTCAAGCTGGTCGAGATCACCATGACGATCCCCGGCGCGCTCGAAGTGGTGAAAACGCTGTCGGATAGCGCGCCCGAAGATGTGATGATCGGCGCAGGCACGGTGATGAGCGCCGCCAATGCGCGCGACTGCATCGCGCAGGGCGCGCAGTTCATTGTGTCGCCCATCTGTGAGACCGACATCATTCGCCCCTGCCGGGAGGCCGGCGTCGTGGCTATTCCAGCCGGCCTCTCGGCCACCGAGATCGTCCACGCCTGGCGGCTTGGCGCGCACGTGGTGAAGGTGTTCCCGGTCGGCACGGTCGGCGGCCCCGGCTATATCAAGGCGCTGCGCGGCCCCTTGCCCGACATCCCGCTGTGGGTGAGCGGCATGGTTGCGCCGGCCCAGGCGCGCGAGTACGTCGCCGCCGGCGCCCAGCTTGTGGGCCTGGGCAGCGATCAGTTGTTGCCGGCGCGCCTGGTCGACGCCGGCGACTGGGATGGCGTCGCCACTCACGCCCACGCCCTGCTGCTGGCGGCCAAAGGTGTGCGGGAGACGTAATGCTCGGATTGATCCAGGCTATCATCCGACCGGCATATCTGATTCTTTCCACCCTCGTCGTCTCCCTCATCGGCAGCCTTATCGCGCTGGTCGGTCTGCAAGTGGCTTACGCCGATCGTGTTTTCCCCGGCGTGCGCTTTCAGGGCGTTGACCTGTCGGGCAAGCGCGCCGAAGAAGTCTTTCAACTGGCTCAGGCCGCAGCCGCTTCTCTGCGCGCGCCGCTCGTCACCTTGCGCATGAGCGATCGCTCAGTCACCTTGCGCGCCTCTGACCTGGGCCTGAACATTGACCCCGCTGCGACCACTGAACGGGCGATGCGGATCGGGCGCGCCGACGATCTGGCAGAGCGCGTGCTGACCCAGATCCAAACATGGTGGGCCGGCGCGGAAATTGCGCCAGTTGCGCTGATGGACGAGGGTGTCTTGAACCGGGTGCTGTCTCAACTGGCCGAGGAAGCCGAAGTCGGCCCGCGCGACGCCGGGGTGTCGTTTGAGGGCGGCGTCGTCCGCGAAATACCTGCTCAGACGGGCCTTGCACTGGACACGAACCGCGCATCGCGCCTCATTCGCGTTGCGCTTGCCACCGGCAAGCCGCTCGATCTGGCCCTGCCGACGATTCCCGTGATGCCGCGCGTGCTCAGCGCCGCCAATGCCGCGTCGATTGCGGCGCAGGCAGCCAGCGCCGACCTGGTGGTGATGGCGCCGCGCTGGAACGACAGAGGCGAGCCAATTGAGCCGGTCGAGGCGTTCCGCATCCTGCGCGCCGACATTCCCAACTACCTGATCTTCGAGGAGATCAGCGCCACCCTCGGAACGACGCTCTCCCTCACGCAGACCGAGTTGAGCGTAACCCTGAACCGCGCCCGGCTGCGACCCATGATCGAGCCGCTGGCTGCCGCCGTCAACGAGACGCCCGAAAACGCGCGCTTCGTTTTCGATGACGCCACGCGCGCGCTGAAGCCTCTCTCAAGAGGACGGGACCAACGGATATTGAACGTCGAGGCCACCCTTGACGCCATCGCTGCGGCGCTGCGCAGCAACGAGCTGGAGCATCGCGTCATGCTGGTGGTCAATGCCACGCCGCCGCCCATCCCGGCAACGGCCACCGCCCAAGACCTCGGCATCACCGAGCTGATTACCCAGGCGACCACTTTCTTCAAGGGGTCGAGTTCAGCCCGGCTGGCGAACATTCGCGTCGCCGCGGCGCGCTTTCACGGCGTCGTGGTGCCGCCGCAGAGCACTTTTTCATTCAACCGTTTCCTGGGCACAGTCAGCACAGATGAAGGATTCGAGGAAGGGCTGATCATCGTCGGCGACCGCACGATCAAAGGCGTGGGCGGCGGCGTGTGTCAGGTGTCCACCACGGCCTATCAGGCTGCGCTGCGCGCCGGCTTTCCCATCGTCGAGCGTTATCCGCATGGCTACCGCGTAAGCTACTATGAGCGGGGCATGGGGCCGGGGTTCGACGCCGCCGTCTTCTCCCCGCTGGTGGACATGAAGTTCTTCAACGACACCGATGCGCATCTGCTGATCGAAACTTACTTTGACCAGGCGCGGGCCACGCTCACCTTCAAGTTCTATGGCAGGCGCGACGGGCGCGAGGTGTCGTTCTCTGAGCCGGTGATCGAGAACCTTGTGCCGCACGGACCGGACATCTACGAGCCAGACCCGGAAGGCAAGCTGGGCGAAGGCAAGGTGCGCCAGGTGGAATACGCCGTCGATGGCGCCACGATCACTGTGCGACGCACCGTCACCCGCGCCGGCCAGACCCTCATCAACGAGCGCATCGTGAGCAAATATCAGCCGTGGCAGGCGGTGTACCAGTTTGGCCCCGGCTTCACCCCGCCCGAAGGCGCCATCGTCAAGACAAAGCCATGACCTATCCTCACGCGGGTCTTTGATTGCGCGCTGAACCTGCCAGCCTGTGAGCCATCAGCGCATCAGCGACAGGCGCCCATCGCTTTCGCGCACCGGCGCGAAGATGGGCCGCTCCTCCGGCGACAGATTGGGCTTGTGCACGGCCAGCATCAGTTGCCCTTCGAAAGTGGTGAACAACATGCCGTGGCCGCCGTCGTCTCGATACAACGGCTCGGCGTCGTGCGTCCACGGGCCGGCGATGTCGCCGCTTGCAGAGCGCGCGATGCCCAGCGTGTAGCCGCTCTCGCTGAAGCTGGACCACAACATCAGCAGGTCGCCATTGCGGGCGCGATATAAAAACGGGCCGTCGGTGACGAAATCGATCTGACCCTGAACAGCTCTGACCCACGGCGCGGCGCTGGCGCGGAAGAGCAGTTGCGGCGGGCTGATCGCCCGGCTCAGATCGGGCGCGAGGCGCATGGCGCATATCTCGCCGTCATGCACCTGCACCCATTCGTGGCAGAACACGATCCAGGGCCGGCCCTGCTGATCGATGTGCAGCGTGCCATCCAGGCATTCCCACGCGCCCGGCGTAACCGGCCCGTCGCTGTGAACGCGATACGGCCCGCGCACGGAGTCTGCCGCCAGAATCTGTGTGCCGCGCCGCGCCTCGGCGGACTTGAAGCTGGCGAACAGATACCAGCGGCCGGCGTAGTGATGAACCTCCGGCGCCCAGAAGTTGCGGTCGGCCCAGAAACCTGGCTCGGGGCGAAACGCCGGGAACGGCCCTTCCCAATGTTCCAGATCGCGGCCGTGCCAGACATCGAAGCCGACCGGCGTGCCGCTCCAGCAATCGGCGCCGGGGGTGCCGAACAGGTAGTAGCGGCCCTCGTCGGGCGCAGGCACAACAAAGGGATCGCGGATGTGGATGTCGGCGTTGGTGGGCATCTCGAAGTCCTCGTGTGACGCTGGCTCACGCCAGCGTCACAATAAGCCCGGCCTGGGTGGAGCGGGTGATCGAACACTGGCCGCGCAGAACGTCGCCCGAAGGCAGGCGCGCTGTCACCGCATAGTCGCCGTAGAACGTGCGCAGGCTGACGCATCCGGCATCATCGGCAGTTATCCGCGCGCGCGTCGTCCAGCGGCGGTGAAAGGCATCCATCAGCCAGTCATACAGCGGCTTGGGAGTCATATCCTTGCGCAGCAGGCCGGCAGGCGCGCCCTGCCACGCGCCGTAGTCGGCGAAATCCCACCAGGTGATGGCTTCGACAGCCGGGTGACTGAACAACAGCGTATAGAGCCGGCTGCCATAGTCGAGTTGAGCGGCCTCACCCTCGGCGGTGCTGCGCCAGTCAGCGTGAACGAAGTGCCAGTCATTGTCGTCGGCGGCTTTCAGCCGGCCCGACAGCACAGTCAACTCGGTGAAGTGCAGCGGCAGACCAAAGCGGGCATAGGTCTCGCAGACGGCCCACGCCCGCTCGATGGGCCACGTTCCCTTGTGCATGTGGCTCTGGATGCCGATCACATCAATTGGCGCGCGGCGTTCGACGAGGCCGGCGCACACCTGCTCGAAGGCCGGTGAGATGTTGAAGTCGTTGTACAGCAGCGTGGCGGACGGATTCGCTTCGCGCGCCCACGTCAGCGCCTGCGCCACGCACGAGACCGCGCCCTCGCGCGCAATCCAGCGTCCGATGGCGTTGTCGAAGTTTGCGCTGACCGTGGCTTCATTCACCACGTCCCAGATGTCGATGCGGCCCTTGAACTGCGCGACGATGGTGTTGACGCGCGCGTGTTGCCGGCGCAACACCTCGGCGTCGTCGAGCGCGCTGGCCCACGCCGGGAACACTTCGTGCCAGGCCAGCGGGTGGCCTTTGCTTGTGATGCGCTGCTGGGCGCACCAGTCGGCCATCGCCTCCAGCCGGCGCTCATTCGTGCGGCCCGGCTCAGGCTCGTAGCCGCCCCAGTAGAACGGCAGCGTGGCGTAGTTGAGCAACGCGGCAAAGCGCTCCTCGTATCCTTCCCGCAGCGTGAGGGATTCGATGCCGCCCACGTGAAAGGCGTTGGCGCCCAGCTTGAAGGTGTGCCGTGTGAGCGCGATCTCGACCTCAGCGCGCGGCAACGGCTGGCCGTTCGGGCCGGTCAGCCGCAACGCGACCTCGGCCGTGCGATGCGCCTGAATGCGCGTTTCGGCGGAAGACAGGATTTGATCAATACTCATGCGTCATGTCCTTCCCAGGCCCGCCATCTCCGGCGAGGTGGATACGCTGTGCCATAAGCGACAGTGTACGGTCTGGGCGATTGTTTGGCAAACGATGCGCGACGCGCAGCTTTGAGCAGATTCAAGTGTCGGACTCCTCAAAGGAGTCCGACACCTGCGCTTTGTCAGCCGGCCAGTTCGATCAGCGCGCCAAAGCGCCCGGTCTTGCCCTTCTCGGCGCGATGTGAAAACCACTCCAGGGTGTTGCTGGCGGTGCAGAGGCCGGCTATCTCAATGTTGCCCACCCCGGCGTCATGCAGTTGGGAGCGCGCCGCCTTCCACAGATCGACGCGCGGCTTGCCGTTGCCGGCCAGGATGACCGGCTCGCGCACGGCAGACTGGATGCGCGCCGCCACATCCTCGCCCACCTCGAATTTGTCCGGCCCGATCGACGGCCCGATGCACGCGCGGATGTCGCGGGGCCGGCAACCGTAGGCGCTTGTCATCGCGCGCACCGTGGCCGGCAACACGCCGCATTCGATGCCCAGCCAGCCGGCGTGGGCGATGCCGATCACCTCGCGCGCCGGATCGTGGAACAACACAGGCACACAATCGGCGAAGCGCAGCGTCAGCGCGACGCCGCGCCGGTCGGTCACCATTGCATCGGCGTGAACGTCGTTTTGTCCCAGGTCTTCCTCGGTGATGACGCGCACGGTGTTGCCATGCACCAGCCACGAGGTAACGGCGCGCTCGGCCTGCGCCGACAGGGCGGCGTACATGCGCCGGCGGTTCTCAGTCACTGCTTCGGCCGTGTCGCCGGTGCTGCGGCTGAGGTTGAGCGAGTGGTAGCACCCCTCGCTCACGCCCCCCAGACGGGTGAAGACGCCATGTTTCAGGCCGGGTGACAGGAGCGATTCAAACTGGTAATAGGCCATCTCGCCATGGGTCAAGCGTTGCATCCTGCCGATTGTGCCATACCCCATTTCGCGGAGCCTGTCGCCGGCGCCTGAGCCTGTCGAAGGCGCCTGTCGAAGATAACGGCAACTGCTGCGGTGGCTTCGGCAAGCTCAGCCACCGCCGGCGCCTGAGCCTGTCGCCGGCGCCTGAGCCTGTCGAAGGCGCCGGCGGTCGCATCTCGCCGATCGCACCGTACCCCACTGAGCGGGCTGCGCGTGTTAGAATCCTGCTCCGATGTGTGGACGGCAACCTGGTTCGCGGCCGGCTGCGAACTGCATCGGAAAATGCGCATGCTGCGCGTTGCGCGCGTCTGTCAGCATTCACCGGGCCTTTGGAACACCAAAGGCCTTTTATTTTGCCTCCCGCCGGCGTGTGGGCGGACCAGATCAAACGGAGCGTGAAATCAGATGAACTCACTCAAAAATCGTGACCTGATCGGCATTGCGGATCTGAGCAAGGACGAAATTCGGGCCGTGCTGGCCCAGGCCGCCGAATTTGAACAGCGCCTGGCCAGCGGCGAGGTGCTGCGCCTGTGCGATGGCCGCATTCTGGCCACAGTGTTCTACGAGCCGAGCACGCGCACCCGGCTGTCGTTCGAGAGCGCCATGCACCGCCTGGGCGGGCGCGTCATCAGTGTCGCCGAGGCCCGCACCAGCAGCAGCGCAGCCAAAGGCGAAACCATCGAGGACTCGGCGCGCATGCTGGCCGGCTATGCCGATGTCATCGTGCAGCGCCATCCTGTGGTCGGGTCTGCGCGCGCCCTGGCCGACGCCGCCGATGTGCCCGTCATCAACGCCGGCGACGGCGCCGGCGAACACCCCACCCAGGCGCTGCTCGACCTGTACACCATCGAGCGCGAGAAGGGGGCTTTGGATGGCCTGACTGTCGCGATGGTGGGCGATCTCAAGAATGGTCGCACAGTGCACTCGCTGTCCAGGGCGCTGGCCCACTGGCGTGTGGAACTGGACCTCGTTGCGCCGCCCGAGCTGGCCATGCCGGCGGCGCTGGTGGCTGAGTTGCGAGCGCGCGGCGTGGTCGTCCGCGAAACGTCGAACATGGACGAGGCGCTTCAGCGCGCCGATGTGGCCTACATCACGCGCATTCAGCAGGAACGCTTCATCACGCCGGATGAATATCTGAAATACAAGGGCGTGTACATCATCACCGCCGATGTCGTTCGACGCGCCAGGGCCGGCGTGTCCATCCTGCACCCATTGCCCCGCGTGGATGAGATTGCCGTCGATGTTGACGATCTGCCGAATGCCGCGTACTTCCGTCAGGCCCGCAACGGCGTGTATGTCCGCATGGCCTTGCTGGCAATGGTGCTTGGCGCGATCTGAGATTAGCCTGGTGTCCGTTCGTTCAACAGGTCGAGCAGCGCGGTCAGGCCCAGCAGATAGCTGCGCCAGCCAAAGCCGGCAATCGTGCCGGCGCACACCGGCGAGAGGTAGGAGTGATGCCGGAACGGCTCGCGCGCGTAGATGTTCGACAGGTGCACCTCGACTGCCGGCAACCCGACGCCGCTGATGGCGTCGCGCAGGGCCACGCTGGTGTGAGTGTAGCCGCCGGGGTTGATGAGAATGCCATTGGCCTGCCCGCGCGCCAGTTGAATCTCATCGATCAAAACGCCTTCGTGGTTGGATTGCGCGATTTTGAGCGTTGCGCCGCGCGCTTCGGCCAGCGCCCGCAGCCGGCTGTTGATGTCGTCCAGCGTGACGCTGCCGTACACCGCCGGCTCTCGCCAGCCAAGCAGATTCAAGTTCGGTCCGTGCAGCACCAGGATGTTCATGCGTCGCCTCTGTTGTGATATCAGGTGATTTGTCGGTCAGGCTTGCCCGGCGTTTAAAGTGATGCCAGGGCGCATTGCTTGAATACAATGCAGGCTATTATGCAACTCGCACTCACCAACAAAGTCGCGCTCGTCACCGGCGCCGGCTCCGGCATCGGCAAAGCCGCCGCGCTCCTGTTCGCCGCCGCCGGCGCCAGAGTCGGCGCGCTCAGCCGCACCGAAAGCGAAGTTCAACGCACCGCCGAGGAAATCCGGCAGGCCGGCGGGGAGGCGATTGCCCTCAAGGCCGACGTTGCCGACGCCGCTCAAATGTCCGCAGCTTTCCAGCAACTGATGGATCGCTGGAACCGGCTCGACATCGTGTTCGCCAACGCCGGCGTCAACGGCGTGTGGGCCAAAATCGAAGACCTGACCCTGGAGGACTGGAGCAAGACCATCGCCATCAACCTCACCGGCACGTTCATCACGCTCAAGCTGGCCGTGCCGCTCATCAAGCAACATGGCGAGGGCGGCTCGATCATCGTGTGCTCCTCAGTCAACGGCACGCGCGTGTTCAGCAACACCGGCGCCACCGCCTACTCCTGCACCAAGGCGGCGCAGGTCGCCATGACCAAGATGCTGGCGCTGGAACTGGCGCCCAGCCGCATCCGTGTCAACGCGATTTGCCCCGGCGCCATTCTCACCGAGATCCGCGACAACACCGAGCGCCGCAACCTGGAGCGCCGGCAGGGCGTCTACATTCCGCTCACCGGCAAGCCCGGCGCATCAGAACAGGTGGCCCGGCTTGCGCTGTTTCTCGCATCCGACGCCTCCGATCACATCACCGGCACCGAAGTGTGGATCGACGGGGCCGAATCGTTGATTCAGGGGTTCTAGAGCCAGTCGTCAGGAGTCAGTCGTCAGTCGTCAGAGGGTGGCGCGCCCGATACGCAATACGTGATATGCAACCCTCAACCCTCAACCCTCAACCCTCAACCCGTCATGACCACCCCACCTTCATTCACCCGCCCGGAGGTCGAGCAGCGGGTCAACGAATTGCTCGGCCAGATGACGCTCGAAGAAAAGATCGGCCAGATGAACCAGGAGTTGCCGCTTGCGCCGCCGCAACTGGAGGCGTTGCGCGCCGGCAACGTCGGTTCACTCATCACCGAGGTGACTGCGTTGGCCGGCGCCGGCGTGGATGCGGCGCCCGAAGTGCGCGCCGAGATCTGCAACGACTTGCAGCGCGTCGCCGTCACCGAGTCGCGTCTCGGCATCCCCATCTTGTTTGGCCGCGATGTCATTCACGGTTATCGCACCGTCTTCCCCATTCCGCTCGGCATGGCTGCAACGTGGAGCCAGGAGCGCATGGAGCAGGCCTCGGCGGTCGCCGCTGCCGAAGCCAGCGCCGCCGGCGTCAAGTGGACGTTCGCGCCCATGCTCGACATCGCCCGTGACCCGCGCTGGGGGCGCATCGCCGAAGGCCCCGGCGAGGACCCCTGCCTGGGCAGCGCCCTGGCGCGCGCGGCGGTGCGCGGATTCCAGGGCGATGACTTTTCACAGCCGGACCGGTTGGCCGCCTGCGCCAAGCACTACGCCGGCTATGGCGCAGCCGAGGGCGGGCGCGACTACAACTTCGTCGATGTCTCCATGCGCACGTTGCGCGATGTGTACCTGCCCCCGTTTCGCGCCGCCGTCGAGGCCGGCGTGGCTACGCTCATGTCGGGCTTTCACGATTACAGCGGCGTGCCCGTGGCCGCCAATCGCACGCTGTTAACCGACATTTTGCGCGATGAATGGGGCTTTCAAGGTTTCGTGGTCAGCGACTGGAACGCCATTCACGAGCTGGTAGTGCACGGCGTGGCTGCCGATGACGCGGAGGCAGCCGCCAAAGCGGCGATCGCCGGCGTCGATATGGACATGATCGCCGGCGTCTATCCCGGCCATCTCGCCCAGCAGGCGCGCAGCGGGCGCGTGCCCATGTCTGTCATCGATGAAGCGGCCCGGCGCATCCTGCGCGTCAAATTCCTGGCTGGCTTGTTTGAGCGGCCCTACACCGACCCCGATCGCGCGCCGCGCGTCATTCTCGCGCCCCGGCATCGCGCGCTCGCCCGCCAGATTGCCCAGGAGTCGTGCGTGTTGTTGAAGAACGAAAACGGCTTGTTGCCGTTGAAGGCCGACGGCCCGTTCAAACGGATTGCCGTGTTTGGCCCACTGGCGCATGGGCGCAGCGAGCTGCTGGGCACGTGGACGCTGGACGGGCGCGGGGAAGATGTCACCTCCATCGCCGACGCCGTGCGCCAGGAAGCCCCGAAACACTTCGAGATCGTCACGCCCTCGGCGATGCCCGATGAAGCGCTGTATCACACGCTGATGGGGGTCGATCTGGTTGTGCTGGTCGTGGGCGAGCATCCGCGCCGCAGCGGCGAGGCCGCCAGTGTGTCCTCGCTGGGACTGCCGGCCGGCCAGCGCCAGATGATCGAGTCGGTGCGCGACGCCGGCGCGCCGGTTGCGCTGGTGGTGCTGGCCGGGCGCCCGCTGGCGATCAAGCGCGAGGTGGACCTGGCGCAGGCTGTGCTGTATGCCTGGCACCCCGGCACTGAGGGCGGCTATGCCATTGCCGATCTGTTGTTCGGCAGGGCTGCGCCGAGCGGGCGCTTGCCTGTCACCATGCCGCGCGCCACCGGCCAGGTTCCCATCTACTACAACCATCGCAACACCGGCCGCCCGGCGGCCAGCCGGGGCGACTCGTCGCGCTATATCGACCTGCCCATCGCGCCGTTGTTCCCGTTCGGCTTCGGACTCGGCTACACGACCTTCGCCTACTCTGATCTGCGCGTGAGCAGGGCCGGCGAGTCGGTCGAGATCAGCGCGCACGTGACCAACACCGGCCCAACCGCCGGCGTCGAGACCGCGCAGTTGTATGTGCGCGATCTGGTGGCGTCGGTGACGCGGCCGGTGAAGGAGTTGAAGGGCTTTCAGCGCATGGCGTTGCAGCCGGGCGAATCGCAGCGCGCCCGGTTCATCCTCTCCGCGCAGGACCTGATGTTCACCGGCCTGGATGGCAGGCCGACGGTCGAGCCGGGCGCGTTTCAGGCGTGGGTCGGCCCGCACAGCGCCGCCGGCGCGCAGGGCGAGTTCGAGTGGTGAGCCGGAGGTGCAATTAGATTTAGAATGCCGGCATGAGCCAACACGGCCAGACGCTCCCCTCTTCGCTTGCCCGGCGCGCGGCCGAGCTGCGCCGCGCGTTGAACGAGCACAGCTACCGCTATCATGTGCTCGACGCGCCGATCATCAGCGACGCCGAGTACGACGCGCTGTACCACGAACTCAAACAGATCGAGGCCGAGCATCCCGAACTGGTCACGCCGGACTCGCCCACTCAGCGCGTGGGTGGCGCAGTGGCCGAGGGGTTCGCCAAAGTCCGCCACGCGCAGCCGATCCTCAGCCTGGCCAACGCCTTCGACGCGGCGGGCGTGCGCGCCTGGCACGAGCGGCTGGTGCGCTTTGCGGCGCAGGCCGGGGTGCATGCCCCGACCGGCCTCGATGCGTTCGTGGTCGAGCCAAAAATCGACGGCCTGACCATTGTCGTCACTTACGAAAATGGCCTGCTGGTGCGCGCCGCCACCCGTGGCGATGGCACGATCGGCGAAGACATCACCGCCAATGTGCGCACGATCAAGAGTGTGCCGCTGGTGTTGCGCGACGTGGCAGTCGCGCCGGCCCGCCTGTCGGCGCGCGGCGAAGCCTATATTCCGATCAAAGCCTTCGAGCAGATGAACGCCGAAGCGCAACAGGCCGGCGAGCGCACCTTCGCCAACCCGCGCAACTTCGCCGCCGGCAGCCTGCGCCAGCTCGACCCGGCCCTGACGGCAAAGCGCCCGCTCAGCGCCCTGTTCTATGCCATTGTGGAGTGGAGCGGCGACGCGCCAGCGCCCGCTACGCAGTGGGATACCCTCGAATATCTGCGCGCCGCCGGCTTCCCGGTCAGCGACCTGTCGCGGCGGGTCGATGGCATCGAGGCGGCCATTGCCTATTGCGAGTCGATCATCCCGCAACGCGACACCCTGCCGTTTGAGATCGACGGCATGGTCATCAAACTGAATGACCTGGACCTGGCGGGCCGGCTGGGATACGTGGGCAAGGACCCGCGCGGCGCGCTGGCGTTCAAGTTCCCCGCGCGCGAGGCAATCACTGTGCTGCGCGGCGTCAGCGTTCAGGTGGGCCGCACCGGCGCGCTGGCGCCGGTGGCCCAGCTCGAGCCGGTGCAACTGGGCGGCATCACCATCTCCAACGCCACGCTGCACAACTACGAGGACATTGCCCGCAAAGATATCCGCATCGGCGATCGCGTGATTGTCAAACGCGCCGGCGATGTGATTCCCTACGTGGCCGGGCCGGTCGTCGAAGCGCGCACCGGCGACGAGCAGGCAATTGAGCCGCCGGCCGCCTGCCCGTTCTGCGAGACGCCCGTGGAGCGGCGCGAAGGCGAGGTGGCGATCTATTGCCCCAACCCAGATTGCCCCGGCCGGCTGGATCGCGCTATTGCCCACTTTGTCGGGCGCGGGGCGATGGACATTGAGGGGCTGGGGAGCAAAATCGTCGCGCAGTTGATCGACGCCGGCCTGGTGAGCGACGTGGCCGATTTGTACGCCCTGACCAAAGAACAATTGCTGGCGCTCGAAGGATTTGCCGAGAAGAAAGCCCAGAAGTTGATCGACGCCATCGCCTCATCCAGACAGCAATCGTTAGAGCGGGTGTTGATCGGGATGGGCATCCGGCACGTGGGCAGCGTGGCCGCGCGCGCGCTGGCCGAACACTACGGCAGCCTGGATGCGCTGCTCGGCGCCAGACTCGAAGACCTGCAAGAGATCGAGGGGGTCGGGCCGATCATTGCGCAGAGCATCCGCGACTGGGCCGGGCGTGAGTCCACTCGCAAACTGTTGGCGAAGCTCAAGCGCGCCGGCGTCGACCCGCGCCAGGAACCGCGCCGCCGCGCCGCGCCGGCAGCCGGTCCTTTCGCTGGCCAAACGTTTGTCATCACCGGCACGCTCAGCCAACCCCGCGAAGATGTGGTTGCGTGGATCGAATCGCTGGGCGGCAAGGTGACAGGCAGCGTCAGCGCCAAAACGAACTACGTTGTGATCGGCGACGCGCCCGGCGCCAACAAGGTGAGCAAAGCGCAACAGCTCAATGTGCCGATGATCGGCGAAGACGAATTGCGTCGGTTGGCGGGTGAGAGATGATCCCGGCAGGCGCAGGATTCGGACATCTGATAGGGCGCTCGCTGCGTCGCACAGCGAGCGTTAACGGGCGTCGCGCGGCTGCCTGGCTGGATGGCGTTCGTCGGGCTGGATGATGACGCCAATCGTGGCCAGCTCCGCCACATGCCTGGGCGTGAACACCATCGGCTGAAGATGGGCGTGTGAGGCCGCGTCCGGCGCGCCGGCCAGCGCAGCGCGCGGCGCGATGGTTAATGTGTATTCGTTTGCGCTCAGGCCGGCGAAGGTGTAGACGATCAGCACGTATTCTGACCCGGCCGCAAGCTGGCCTCGCACCGGCCACACGAATGTTGCCTGAGGCGCGATCACCGTGTTGGTGACCGGCGCAACCGACATCGTTCCCGTCGCGCTGCAACTGTCAGACGTGATCCGGCGCAACAACAGGTTGCCGGTCGCGGTCAATGGGTAGTTGTGAATGCTGATGTCGTAGGACGCCGACGTTGCGCGGAAGCGATAGACGTTGAACGTGTTGTCGGGCGCCTGATCGAATGTGGCCGGCGGATTGACGAACAGGGCTGCGCACAGGGTGTGGTTGTTCAGCGGGGGATAGCGATGGAGCGCAACCGGCAGGTGCGCCCGGCGCGGCGTGAAGAAGCCGGCGATAACGAGTGTGTTCGTGACGAAGCCCTGCGCAGTGGCTGCCGGCGACACCAGGGCCGACACGCGAATGGTCGATGTGAGCGTTTGCGTCGCTGACCGCAGCGTGCTGGTCACCTCGGCGCTATACAGGCCTCCCGGCCCGGTCGATCCAAAGCGCGGTGTGATTGCGCACACCCCTGAGCATGTCACAGACAGCGTCACCGGCGCGCCGGCGCTCACCGCGTTGCTGTAGCGATCCGTGACGGTGAGGGTCACTGTGCTGCGGCTCACTCCGTCGGTGCTCAGGCTGCCCGGCTCCGCGCGCATACCCAGCGCAAAGGGCGGCCCCTGCGTGATCGTGTATGGGGCGCTGGCTACTCCACCGCCCGGCGCCGCGTTGCTTGCCGTGAGCGTATACGCGCCCGGCGTGGTGAACGTCTCCGAGGGGCCGATGACGGTCAGCGTTGTGGTGGTTTGCTCGACTACCGAAAGCGGCGCAGCATTCAGGGCGACTTGCGTGTCGCTCACAAACCCCGATCCGGTGAGGGTCACTGTGAACGGCGCGCCGGCCACGGACACATCCGGCAAGACTGTGTCGATCACGGGCGCAGGATTCAGAACCGTGAATGTGAACGGCTCGGATGGGCCGCTTACGGCGTCGATGAGCGTAATCGCTGCTGTCCCGGCTGTGGCGAGAAATGACGCCGGCACGGTTGCGGTGAGCGTTGTGGAATCAACCACGCCGGCATCGAGCGCGACACCGTTCCACACCACCGTCACCGTCGCCGTGTCAAAGTCTGTGGCGGTGATCGTCAGCGGCAGATCGGAGCTGCCGGCAAGCGTGTCTGGCGGCGACACGGCGACGATCGAGGATGCCGCCGCTCGAACTGCCGCGACCAGCAGCATCGCTGCAAGCAAAGCCAGCCCTGCCAACACGACACGTCTGGAATGATGCGCGAGGGTGGCTCTCATGGGCGTGGCGGCAGATCGGGTGAGAGAGTTGATGTGGGTGGCGGCGGCTGAGGCGGTTGCTCTGCCGGCTGAGTTGTGGGCTGCGCCTCTTCGACCACGGCCGTCGGTGTCGCCGTGTTTCGGCGGACAGGCCGGCGGGTGGGTGTCGGCGTAACGCTCGGCGTGATCGTTGCAGTCGCGGTTGGCGTGGGCGTTTCTGTCGGTGTGGCAGTAGCCGAGGGGGTGAGCGTGGGCGTTGACGTTGCCGTGGGAGTGGGTGTGGGCGACGGCGTGCTGGTTAGCGTTGGCGAGACGGTGGGGCTGAGTGTTGCGCTCGGCGCCGCCGTAGGCGATGGTGTGGGTGTTGGCGTTGCTTCGCCCGCCAGCAAGGTGAACGAGGGGATGAGCCGCTGCATCCACTGCGCGAAGCTGGCTGAATTGCCATCTTCGCTCGCACCGTCCTGTCCGATGCCATTCCCGGCAAACAGCGCCATGGCGAGAGCTGCCGCAGCAACGAGCGCGGCAAGACTCAACCCCACGGGCAGCATGACCCGCGCGACCGGGCTGTCATATCTCAGAACGGCCACTGAGACGCCGTCAGGCGCCTCGAACTGGACTGCCGAGCCGAGCAAGGCATCGACGATGCGACGGGTGGACTTCTCCTGTCTGAGCACTTTGGCGACGCGCTGTTCGCCAACAGCCTGCAACAGCGCATCGGTGACCAGAAGAAGGGTGTCACCGCTCGCCAGCCGGTGCTGCGCGAAGCCGATGTCTTGCGCGGTGGAGCGTTCAGCAGTCAGAAGCGCGAGCCGGCCTTTGCGCCACACAAAGGCGCGGCACGCGCCGGTGTGCGCAATAGAGACGATCCCTTGATGAGCGGCTGCCGCGATCATGCTGACCCGTTCTGGTTGAGCAGAAGCTGGGTCGGGCTGCGCATGAGTCCCTTGAGCCGGAGTCGGGGGTGTCTCGCGGTCGCTTGTCGTTGCCGGAACCAACACCGACTGCCAGGTTGTGTTCAGTTGCGCGAACTGCGCCACATTCTCGAAAGCAGCGCGCAGCGCGTTCCCTGTGGCAACGATTCTGCTTGCCGGGTCGTAGAAGATGTTGAATAACGTGTCGGCTGCCAGCAGCGCTGCCTGGCGGCTGCCGGCGTGGCCGGGCTGTGCGCCGCACACAAGCAGCAAGACGCCGCGACGCGCAATATCTGCGCGCCGTCTGTTCACCGTGGCGAGAACGATGTCGTCATTGGGGTGGTGAGCGCCGTCAACTTTGCCGATGTCCCACTTCAGTGCCATGAAACCGGCCCCTTCATCTTCCGATGGACGCGCTCGCGTTGGCAAATTCATTCTAGCAGAGCCGGCCCTGCGGCGCGCTGAGAGAGTCTCCGCAGGCCGGCAAGAATTCGCGCAGAGGCCCTGCGTGGCGCAGGCAGAGCGCCGTTGCCTGAGCCTGTGGAGGGCAAAACGGACACAGGATGAGTCCTTTTGCGCCTCCTCCGTTTGGTATGCTTATACTGCCCTGTGAGGGACACAGCGCCTGTCTGTCCGCGCATCGAGAGGACATATGCAAGACAAGCACAAGACCAAAGCTCAACTGATTGAGGAATTGGCTGCGCTGCGGCAGCGGATCGCTCAACTTGAGCAGGTGGACGCCCGGCGGGAGGAAGCGGCGCAGACCTTGCGAGACGCTGACCGGCGCTTCCGCGCGCTGCTCCAATCCGCTTCAGCGGCTATTGTGATCATCGACAGTCAGGGCCGCATCGTCATGATCAACACGCGCACTGAAACGCTGTTTGGCTACACACATGACGAGTTGGTCGGTCAGCCGCTGGAGATGCTATTGCCGGAGCGCTATCGTGAGATTCACGCCGCGCACCGCGCGGAGTTCGCGGCTCAGCCGCGCATTCGCCCGATGGGCGCCGATCTGCATCTGGTGGGCCGGCGCAAGGATGGCAGCGAGTTCCCCATCGAAGTCGGCTTGAGCTACATCGAGACCGAGGCCGGCCTGCTGGCGATGAGCTTCATCCTCGACGTGACGGAGCGCAAGACCGCCGAGGAAGGATTGCGCCTGATGCAACGCGCCATTGAATCGGCGACCAACGGCATTGTCATTGCCGACGCGCAGCAGCCCGATATGCCGATCATCTATGTCAACCCAGCCTTCGAGCGCATCTCCGGCTACAGCCGCGATGAAGTCATCGGCCGCAACTGCCGGTTTCTGCAGGGCAATGATCGCGACCAGCCGGCGCTGGAGGAGCTGCGCGCCGCGCTGAAAGCCGAGCGCCCCTGCCAGGTGATGCTGCGCAACTACCGGAAGGATGGCACACTCTTCTGGAACGAACTCGATATCGCGCCGGTGCACGACGAACAGGGCCGGCTGACTCACTTCGTGGGTATCCAGAACGATGTCACCGAGCGCAAGATGGCTGAGGAGGAACTGGCGCACAAGAATCGGGAACTCGACCAGGCGCTGGAGGCTGCCTCAGCCGCCACGCGCGCCAAATCCGAGTTTCTGGCCAACATGAGCCATGAGATTCGCACTCCCCTCAACGCCATCATTGGCATGACCGGCCTGCTGCTCGACACCGCCCTCAGCAAGGAACAGCGCGAATATGCCGAGACCGTGCGCATCAGCGGCGACGTGCTGCTGTCGGTGATCAACGACATCCTTGACTTTTCCAAGATCGAAGCCGGCAAGATGGAAATGGAGCAGCAGCCGTTCGATCTGGTGGACTGTGTCAAGGCCTCGCTCGACCTGCTGGCGCCCAATGCGGCCGAGAAAGGCATCGAGATGATCTATACGATTGATGAGGGCACGCCGGCCATTTTGATCGGTGATGTGACCCGCCTGCGCCAGGTGCTGGTCAACCTGCTGAGCAACGCTGTGAAATTCACGTCAGGAGGCGAAGTGGTTGTGTCGGTCAGTTCGCGTCTGATTGGCAGCCCGGAGATTGCGCCGGCCGAGCACGAGGTTCACTTCTCCGTCCGCGACACCGGCATCGGCATTCCCCGCGATCGGCTCGGGCGGTTGTTTCAACCGTTCAGCCAGGTGGATGCTTCGACCACCCGGCGCTATGGCGGCACCGGCCTGGGGCTGGTCATCAGCAAGCGCCTGGTCGAAATGATGGGCGGCAATATCTGGGTGGAAAGCGAGCCCGGCAAGGGATCGGTGTTTCACTTCACCATTCGCGTCAAGGCCCCGCCGCAGCAACAGCGCATCTCCCAGGTTGCGGCGCAGGCCGAGATGGCCGGCAAGCGTGTGCTGATCGTGGACGACAACACCAGCAACCGCACCATCCTCACCCGCCAGATCCAGTCGTGGGGCATGCAGACCCAGGATGCGCCATCGGGGCCGGCGGCGCTCGATCATATCCGCGCCGGCATGCGGTTCGATATCGCCGTGCTGGACATTCAGATGCCAGACATGGACGGCCTGACCCTGGCCGACGAGATTCACAAACTCCTGCCCAACCTGCCGCTCATCATGCTCAGCTCGATCGGGGCGCGGGACGCCGATGACCCGCGCCCCTATATCGCCGCCTATCTCACCAAGCCTATCCGCCCTGTGCAGTTGTACGGCATCATGGTCAACCTCCTGCGCGGCCAGCCGGTGGCCGTTCAGAAAGCGGCGTCTGAGATGTCGCTTGATTCTCACATGGCGCAGCGGCATCCGTTGCACATTCTGCTCGCCGAAGACAACATCGTGAACCAGAAGGTCACGGCGCGCATCCTGGAGCGGCTGGGGTATCGGGCGGACATCGTCGCCAATGGCTATGAAGTGATCGAAGCCCTGGAGCGTCAGCGTTACGACGTGGTGCTGATGGACGTGCAGATGCCGGAGATGGACGGCCTGGAAGCCGCCCGGCGCATTTGCCGGCGCTGGCCCAAAGAGGAGCGTCCGCGCCTGATCGCCATGACCGCCTATGCTCTGGAAGGAGACCGCGAATGGTGCCTGGCAGCCGGCATGGAGGACTACATCACCAAGCCGGTCAAGATCGAGGAACTGGTCGATGCGCTGGAGCGTTGCCGGCCGGTGTTGCCGCCGCCCACAGAAGCGGAGACCGCTGTCCATGACAGCGCGCCTGTGCTGGATCAAAGCGCCATTGACAGCCTGGTCGCCGTAATGGAGAAGGAAGTGACCGAAGTGCTCGACGTGTTCCTGGACAATGCGGCCAGGCTCATCAGCGAGATCGAGCAATCGGCGCAGCAGGGCAATGCTGAAGGATTGAAGAGCGCCGCCCATACACTCAAGTCGAGCAGCGCCATGTTCGGCGCCATGCGGTTGTCCAACGCCTGCAAAGATCTCGAACTCATGGGGCGAACCGGCGCGGTGGAAGGCCTCTGGGAAAAAGCCACGCGCGCCAAAGCTGAGTATGAACAGGCAATTGCCGCGTTGAAAGAGGCGCGCGACCGGATTGCGCAAGGGTGAGGAAGATGCGCCGCGATCACGGCTGCCCGGATGCGTCTGGATGCGTCGTCACCGCCTCCTCATCAAACGCTGAACGGTCGTCGCGCAACACCCACGAGGTGAGGTCGGTTGCCCGGCCCTGCCGCACCCCCACGATCACAAACGAAATCGCCGGCAGCGCAAACTCGCGGTCGGTTTCTGATGGCCGGGCCGGATGGTCGGGATGCGAGTGGAAGAAACCGATGATGTCCAGCCCGCGCCGGCTGGCCGCGCGATCGGCGCGCACAAAATCGTCGGGCGAGATGAGATAGCGGTTGCGCTGGCCCTCGCGCTCATTCTCCACAGACCATGCGTTCGGCGCCAGATACAGGTCGCGCGCGATCTTCTGGTCGCCGTCCATTTCGCCGATCAGAATGCCGCACGCCTCGCGCGGATAGCCGGCTTCGAGGTGGTCGCGCATGCGCTGGAACAGGTCGTCGGTCAAAATGAGCATGAGGATGCCTTGCCATTCATCCTGCGCGCGCAGGAGGCGCGCGCGTCCTGTGTGGCTATGACGTCCGGCCTGGCGCGCCGCCGTCGGCCAGCGCCGCAATCGCCCGTCTGGCGTCCTGCTCATCAACGTCGCTGGTGATGAACGCGTCGCCGGGCGCGCGCAGCAGCGCGAAGCGCAGTTTCCCGCCGCATTTCTTTTTGTCCGATTGCATCAGGCGCCACACGGCATCGACATCGACCGCAGGCAGCGACACCGGCAGGCCGCCGCGCGCCAGCGCATTGCTGACTGCCTCGACCAGATCCGCGCCGCACACGCCCATGGTTTGACCCAGACGCATGGCGCACACCATGCCCAGGGAAACAGCCTGACCGTGCTTGATGGTGAAGTCGCTCCAGGCTTCGATGCCGTGCCCAAAGGTGTGGCCCAGATTCAGCAACGCGCGCCGGCCCCGCTCGAAAGGATCTTCCTCGACCACGTCGCGCTTCAGCAGGATCGCGTCGCGCAAGGATTGGATGAGCGACGAGCGGAGAGCAGGGTTTGCCGTCAATTGCCAGTCGCCAGGCGCCAACTGCTGGATGCGCTCCCACGCCTCGCCTCCGCGCAGCAATGCCGCTTTGACCATCTCGGCGTAGCCGCACTGCAATTCGACGGTTGGCAGCGATTGAAGCAACCCATGATCCATGATGACAATGTCTGGCTGCTTGAAGGCGCCGACCAGATTCTTGCCGAACGGCGTGTCCACACCCACTTTGCCGCCGATACTCGAGTCGGCCATTGCCAGCAGCGAGGTGGGAATCTGGACAAAAGAGACCCCGCGCATGAACGTGGCTGCGGCGAAGCCGGCCGCGTCGCCCACCACACCTCCGCCCAGCGCAATCACCGCGCTGTTGCGCTCCAGGCCGTTTACAGCGAACGCCTGATACATGTCCTCGACCGAGCGCAGGGTCTTGTGGGTTTCGCCGGCCGGCATGATGTGGACAAAACTGGTCAGGCCGACCCGGCCCAGCGCGCGCTGGAGCCGGCCGGCGTACAACGGCCCGACCTCGCTGTCGGACACAATGGCCAGCGGCGCTGACCAGCCGCGCGGGGCCAGCGCAAACCCCGCCTGGTCGATCAGCCCCTTGCCCATTACGATGTCGTACTGGCCGGCAGGATGTCGCACCGCAATGCGCTCCTGCTCGGCGCGATAGATGTCGAGCGCGCACTGCGCGGCCTCTTCGGCGCTGCGATGGGTGGTGTCGAGGTGATAGTGCAACTCGGCGTATGCCGGCGCGCGCGCCTTCAGCAAATGCGCCACGCGGTCGTGGATGTTCTCGCCCGGCTGCGTGGCGCGCAGCAGGGGGCGTGTGGAGGCGTCCACGCGCCGTAAAATGGCTTCGGGTGAGGCGGTCAAACAAATGACCACGCCGGCCTGCAACAGCGCCGCGCGATTGGCCGCGTCCACGATCATGCCCCCGCCGGTGGCAATCACAATCCGCTCGCGGCTCGCCAACTCGCGCGTCAGCGCACCTTCCAGCGCCCGAAAGTACGGCTCGCCTTTGTGTTCAAACAACTCTGAAATGCTCAGCCCTTCGCGCCGCTCGATCTCGGCGTCGGTGTCGATGAAGTCGTAGCCCAGTTGCCGGGCTGCGATCTGGCCGATGGTGGTCTTGCCGGCGCCCATGAAGCCGGCCAGAATGAGCGGTCTATTCATATCCAAATCGCCACGCTGTGTTGTCCATCGGTAGATCGTCCAGCCGCAGCCGTCGGAGCGCCTCGAAGCGCGGGCGCATCTCGTCGATCGAGTCGCCGCCCAGCTTTTCCAGCAGCGCGTCGGCCAGCGTGATGCACAGCATGGCCTCAACGATGGGCACGGCGCGCGGAACCTGGCAGAAGTCGCTGCGCTCGTACTGCGTCATCGCCGGCGCGCCGGTCGCCAGATCGACCGACTGAAGCGGGGTGAGGGTGGTTGCGATCGGCTTCAGGGCGGCGCGCACCACGATCGGCGCGCCGTTGGTGATGCCGCCCTCCAGCCCGCCGGCATGGTTGCTCGTCTGGCGCACCTCGCCTTCTTCGAGGATCAGTTGATCCTGAACCTGCGTGCCGGGCCGCAACGTCTCGGCAAAGCCGTCGCCGATCTCAACGCCCTTCATGGCGTGGATGCTCATCACAGCCGCCGCGATGCGCGCAGACAGTCGGCGGTCCCAGTGCACGTGGCTGCCCAGGCCGGGCGGCACGTTCAGCGCCACGCACTCGATCACCCCGCCGAGCGTGTCTCTGGTCTGCATGATGTGGCGAATCGCTTCGCGCATGCGCTCGGCCGTTTCGGGGTCGTAGCAGCGCACGTCTGAGGCTTCGGCGGCGCGGAAGCGGGCCGGGTAGTTCGGGTTGGTCAAGTTAGTCAGGTTGGTAAGGTTGGATGGGCTTGAAGGGTTGGCAACTTCTGAAACCTTATCCACCTTGTCAACCTTATCAACGTTATCAACCTGATCCACAGACACATCGCCGATGCTGACCACATACCCGCCCACGATGATGCCGAACCCGGCCAACAGCTTGCGGCAGGCGGCGCCGACCGCCACGCGCATGGTGGTCTCGCGGGCCGAGGCGCGCTCCAGCGCCAGCCGCAACTCGCGGTAGCCGTATTTGACGGCGCCGGTCAGATCGGCGTGGCCGGGGCGCGGAATGGTCATGGGTGCGATGTCGCGGTCGCGCCATTTCGCGTGATCGAGGTTCTCGACCACAAAGGCGATGGGGCCGCCGGTGGTTTTGCCGGCCATCACGCCGGCGGTGATGCGAACGTGGTCGCGCTCGATCTTCATGCGCCCCCCGCTGCCATACCCTTGTTGCCGGCGGGCCAGCTCTGCGTCGATGTCAGCGGAGGACAACGGCAGGCCGGCCGGCATCCCTTCCAAAATCGCTGTAAGCGAGGGGCCGTGCGATTCGCCGGCGGTGAGAAAGCGGATCATGGCTTGATTGGATGATCGGGCCATCGGGCGATTTGGTGATTGACTCAATGACTCAATGACTCAATCGCCCAATGGCTCAATTGCTCAATGGCTCAATGACGCAATGGCCTAACTGGCGATCGCCAGTGCGCCCATCGGATCCCACGGCGGCAGCCGAACCGGCTCCGATTCGAGAATCGGCAGCAACTCCTGCGGCACGTACTGCTTCTCGACGGCCACCTCGTACATGTACTCGTCGAACCAGGCGTCGCTCATCACCAGGAAGCCCTTGTCGCCCAGTTTGTCGCCCCAACTGTTTTCCACGCGCCACTTCACCGGCCGGCCCTGGTCGTCCAGATCGACGCCGGTGAAGACCATGGCGTGGGTCATCACGCTCTGGCCGTACTCGACGCGCTCGGCTTTGTCTGCGCGGAAGGGCGCGCCGTACACCGAAGCGTAGTCATACAGGCCGGTGTGCAAAATCCCCAGGTCGCGCTCCAGCATCTTGCCCACGTCGCAGCCGAACCAGACCGGCTTGCCATCCACAATCTGCCGCACAGCCGCCTGCTTGAACACCGGCATCTCCACGTTCAGATAGCGGATGATCTCGCCTTCGGCCACGTTGCCCAGATACGAGATGGTGTACAGCGTGTTGAATGGCTTGTCGGCGGTGGGGCAGTGAATCAGACAGACCATCGCGTCCAGGTCGAACTGGACGTAGCGGCTGAAGAACTGCTGCGGGGTGATTGCGCCGTCGCGGTGAAACAGGTCGTCCTTGTCGCGCCATTGCCAGAAGAACTCGCGCGGCGGCTGGCCGAGGTGAATGGTCAGCATACGGTAAATGTCGGACATCATGTCCACCTTGCGCGCGCGCAGATCGGCCATGCCGGCGCCCCGCGCGCTCATGCGGCGCAACTCGGCGGCGTCTTCGCGCAGCCGGTGGGTGATGAGCGATGTCATCACCCATGAGTTGCCGCTGCTCTCCGTCTCCGGCATGAAGCTCTTCGGCACAACGCCGTACTTCTTCACCAGGTTGACGAACATGTCCCATTGCCCGCCGTCCTGAATCGGGTTTTGCAGCAGGAACATGATCAGCCGGCCATCTGTTGGCTCGCTCAGCGTGTCGAGGATGCTCTCCAGGAAGTAGTTGGCTTTCTCCAGCTTGTCCCAGAACATCATGTAGCTTTGGGACAACTCGAACTTCTCCACATTCAGGCGCTTCATCGCCTCGACGCGGAACAGGTTCAGGCCGGCGAACAGCCAGCATCGCCCGCTGCGCTCCTGGGCCGTCGCCTCGTTGCTTTTCAGCATGTGCGAGTAAACGTGGTTGACGCTGGCGACGACCTCGCGGTTCAGGGCCACGGCGTGCACCGGGTTTTTGGTGACGGCGTTCATCGCCAGGCGGTTCTTCGGATCACTCTCGAATTGCGACTGATACTGTTGCAGGTGTTCGGCTGTGATGGGGCCTGCTGCGTGGGTGGAAATCATCGCTATCCTCCAAAAGATGGTTGAGAGATTACGCGGGTTGGGCCGGCCCGTCAAGCGGTTGCGCAGGCGTCCCCAGCGCCCGGCGCATGACATTGGCGACCTCGGCGATGGAAAGCGGCAGCGTCAGGCCGGCTGTCCACAGGGCAAAGGCGGCTGCGCCCTGCTCGGCCAGCATGCCGATGCCGCCGATGACGCGCAGGCCGGCGCTTTCGGCCTGTCGCATCAGCCGGGTCACGCGCGGCTTGTACACCAGGTCATACAGCACAGCGTCGCGCGGGAAGGGCGCGCCGTCGATCCACGGGGTGGTGTCCTCGTTTGGCGCCATGCCGGCAGACGTGCAATTGATAATCAGTCGCGCGTCCTGAGCGGCTTCGCTCAACCCGTCCACGTCCAGCGCCTGCGCAGACAGCCGGCTGTCTGGGAACACTGCGCGCAAGTCATCGACCAGGCGACGTGCTCGCGCCGCGTCGCGGTTGACCACCGTAACGGCCAACCCGCTGTGCGCCAGCGCGTACACGACGCCGCGCGCCGACCCGCCTGCGCCCAGCACCAGCGCCTTGCGGCCATCCGGCCCCGCGCCTGCTCCGATATCCACGCCGTGATCCACGCCGTGCCAGCGCAGATCGTTGAGGAAGCCGATCCAGTCGGTGTTGTCGCCGATCAAGCGCGTCTGAGCGGGGTCAGCGCCGGCCTGCTTCAGGATGGTGTTGACCGCGCCAACCGCCTCGGCGTGCCGGCTGATCTCATCCAGGAACGGCATGACGTTGACTTTGTGCGGCACGGTCACGTTGGCCCCGGCGATGCTGTCGTCGTCGCGGATGCGCCACACCCGCTCGGCCAACTCGTCCAGCGGCGTGTGCCACAGCTCATATTGCCAGTCCAGGCCAGCGGCGGCGAAGGCCGCGTTCTGCATGGCCGGCGACGCGCTGTGCCCAACCGGAAAACCGATCAACCCGACTCGCTTCACGACACCGCCTCCGGGCAAAGCGAGGCCAGGTCGTCGAAGAAACCGGGATACGTTTTGCTGACGCACTCGGCGCCGGTGATGACCGTTCTGCCGTCGGCTGCCAGCGCAGCCACGGCCAGCGCCATCGCCATGCGATGATCGCCCCGGCCATCGACTACTGCGCTGCGCAATCGGGTTGGCCCTTCGACGATGAATCCGTCGGGTGTGGCGTCGATGCGCGCGCCCATCTTGCGCAATTCCTCCACCAGGCCGTCGATGCGGTTGCTCTCCTTGACGCGCAACTCCTCCGCGTCGCGCACCACCGTTGTGCCCTGCGCCTGGGTGGCAGCCACGGCGAAGATCGGGAACTCGTCGATCATGCGCGCCACCCGTTCGCCGCTGACGGTGATGCCTCGCAGCGCGCTGGATGAGGCTATGAGGTCGCCCACTGGCTCGCCGCCCGCATCGACAGCGCGCGCCTCGACGGCAACCTGCGCTCCCATCGCTTCCAGCGCGTCGAGCAGGCCGGTGCGTGTGGGGTTCAGGCCGACGCCGGTCAGTCGCAGCCGGGCCTGCGGATGGATGCAACCGGCCACCAGAAAGAACGCCGCCGAGGAGAAGTCCGCCGGCACGCACAAATCAACCGCGTGAAGGCCGTGCGCGGGGGGCGTAGCATGAATGACGCCTCCCGTGCCGTCGTCGCCGCTTGTCCGTCGCTCGACCTGCGCGCCCATCGCCGCCATCAGCCGCTCGGTGTGGTCGCGCGTGACAACCGGTTCTGTGATCATCGTGTCGCCTTCGGCGTACAGCGCGGCCAGCAACAGCGCCGATTTGACCTGCGCGCTGGCGACGGGCAGGGTGTAATGGATGCCGCGCAGCGCAGCGCCCGCGATGTGTAAGGGGGCGCCGCCCTGTGTGTCGGTGATGCGCGCGCCCATCTGATTCAACGGTTCGCTGATCCGGCGCATGGGCCGTTTGCGCAACTGCGCGCTGCCATCCAGCACGCTGTTGAACGACTGCCCGGCCAGCAGGCCAGCCAGCAGGCGCATGGTCGTGCCGGACGAGTCACAGTGCAATGCGGCGTCAGCCGGCCTTAACCCGCGCAACCCGCGCCCGTGAACGGTCAGCGCGCGCTGATCCTGTTCAATGCTCACCCCCAACTGGCGCATGATCTGGATCGCCGCGCGCGTGTCATCGCTGTCCAGATACCCCTCGATGCGGCACGCGCCCTGCGCGATGCTGCCCAGCAGCGCGCCGCGCACGGTGATGCTGCGGTCGCTGGGAACGCGCAACTGGCCGGACAACTGCCTGGGGGAAGAGATGGTCTGCTGCATGACAATTGACGATTGAGCGATTGACGATTGTGTGATTGATGATTGACACACCGGCGCACAGCACTCAGCACTCAGCACTCACCACTCACCACTCACCCAAAATGGGCTTTGCGGGTTTGGGCGGCGGCGGTCAGGTAGACGCGCAGGCCGGCTTCATCTTTGCGCTCGATCATGGCGGTGAGCTGGTCGAGGGCAAATTGAAAATCGCGGATGGCGCCGACGACAGCGGCACTATTGGTCAGCAGAATGTCGAGCATCATCGTTACATCGCTGGCGGCCACCCGGCTGGTGTCACGGAACCCGCTGGCAGTGACCTGCCACAAGGCCGGGTCGTTCAGGCTGACCTGTTCCGTCGCTGTGACCAGGGCGACCGCCAGTGAATAGGGCAGGTGGCTGGCAAAGGCGACCAGCATGTCGTGCCGGGCGGGATCAAGTTCGAGGGTGACCGCGCCGGCGTTTTCGGCCAGTGCCCTGATGGCTGCGAACGCGTCGTCGTCGGTGCGAGTTGAGCGGGTAAGAATCCATGTCTTGCCGCGATACAGATCAGCGTCGGCGGCGTCGAGGCCGGTCACCTCCTTGCCGCACATGGGGTGCGACCCGACGGCCCGCAGGTGATCGGGCAACTGGTTCATGGCGCGGATGATCTCGGACTTGGTGCTGCCCAGGTCTGTGAGGATAGCGCCGGCTTTGGCTGCGCCGGCCAGAGCCGGCATCTGCGCAATGATCGTGCGCACCGGCGTGGCCAGCACAATCAGGTCTGCGTCGGTCACGCCCTCCTCGAACGATGTTGTGGCTGCATCGACGACACCCCGCGCCAGCGCCTCGCGGACGGTCTCGGCGCGCCGCGCCACGCCGGTGATGCGGGCATAGTGGCTGCGCACGGCCAGCGCAAGCGAGGCGCCCATCAGGCCCAGTCCCACGACGCACATGGACGATGGCCGATTGGCGATTGCGGATTGCGAATTGACGATTGACGATTGGCCCACAGCCTGATTGTACGGGATGCGTGCAGGATACAGGATACATCCCCGGAATCTTTAAGATTCCGGGGATGTATCGGATGCGACGCTGTGCTAGAGCGTTCGATCCACGGCTTCGGCTACCCGGCGCACCTGCGCCACCAGCGCCGCATAGCGCGCCGGCGTCAGCGACTGCGCGCCATCGGACAATGCCTGCTCCGGGTGCGGATGCACCTCGACGATCAGGCCGTCGGCGCCGGCGGCGATGGCCGCCTTGGAGACGGCGGTCACGTACTCCCACTTGCCCGTGCCGTGGCTGGGATCGACGATCACCGGCAGGTGGCTGAGCTGTTTCAGCACCGGCACCGCGTTGATGTCGAGTGTGTTGCGGGTGTAGGTCTCGAAGGTGCGGATGCCGCGCTCGCACAACATGACGTTATAGTTGCCCTGAGACATGATGTACTCAGCGGCCATCAGCAGCTCCTCAAGGGTGCTGGACATGCCGCGCTTGAGCAGCACCGGCTTCATGCTGGCGCCAACCGCCGTGAGCAGCGGATAGTTCTGCATGTTGCGCGCGCCGATTTGCAGGATGTCGGCGTAGCCGGCCACAAGGTTCACCTGCTCCGTTGCCATCACTTCCGTCACGATCGCCAACCCGTGTTCGGCGCGCGCCTCAGCCAGCCACTTCAGCGCGTCTTCGCCGTAACCCTGGAACGAATAGGGCGAGGTGCGCGGCTTGTAGGCGCCGCCGCGCAGGATGCTGGCGCCGGCTTGCTTCACCATGCGCGCGCTCTCCATGATCTGCTCACGGCTTTCAACCGAGCATGGGCCGGCCATCAGCGCAATGCCGGCCGGCGGCCCGCCGATCGGCACACTGTGACCGTTCACGCGAATGGAAATGATGGTGTCGTCCTTTTTGAACTCGCGGCTGGCCAGCTTGAAGGGGCGCAGGATGGGCACCACGCGCTCCACGCCGCTGAGCAGTTCAAACAGGTCGCGGTTGACCGGCCGATCGTTGCCGACCACGCCGATGATGGTGCGCTCTTCACCCTGTGATAGGTGCGCCTTCAGGCCGATCTCTTCGATGCGTTTCACCACCGCCCCGACTTCCGCCGTGGAGGCGTCGGACTTCATAATGATCACCATCTGCTCGCCCTCCTGTGTGGCGTTGTGCCCACGAATCTCGGATCAGAACACAGAATACAGAATACAGATTTCAGAGACAGAATCTGGCGTTCAAGATTCAGAATCCAAAATCCAAAATCCAGAATTGTCAGAGGCTGCGGTCCATGGCTTCAGCAATGCGCCGCGATTGGCGCACCAGATCGGCAAACTCTTGGGGCGTCAGTGACTGCGCGCCGTCGGACATAGCCTGAGACGGGTCGGGGTGCACTTCGACGATCAGGCCGTCGGCGCCGGCGGCAATGGCGGCCCGGCTGGCGGCGATGACGTATTCAGATTTGCCGGTGGCATGGCTGGGATCGACCACCACCGGCAGGTGACTGAGCTTCTTCAGCACCGGCACCGCGTTGATGTCCAGCGTGTTGCGCGTGTAGGTCTCGAAGGTGCGGATGCCGCGCTCGCACAGCATGACGTTGTAGTTCCCGCGCGACATGATGTACTCAGCGGCCATCAGCAACTCTTCGATGGTGTTGGCCATGCCGCGCTTGAGCAGCACCGGCTTCATGCTGGCGCCGGCTGCGTTGAGCAGCGCGAAGTTTTGCATGTTGCGCGCGCCGATCTGGAGCACATTCGCGTATTGCGCCACCAGCGGCACCTGCTCTGGCGACATCACTTCCGTCACGACGGCCAGCCCGGTCTGTTCGCGCGCCTCGGCCATCCACTGCAGCGCTTTCTCGCCGTAGCCCTGGAACGAATAGGGCGAGGTGCGCGGCTTGTAGGCGCCGCCCCGCAGTCCTTTGGCGCCGGCCTCCTTCACCGCGTGCGCCGCTTCCAGCACCTGCTCGCGGCTTTCGGCGGAACATGGCCCGGCGATGATGATGATCTCGCCGTTGCCCATCTTGACGCCATGGCCGTTCATACCGATCAGCGTCACGGTCGTGTTTTCCTTCTTGAAATCGCGGCTGGCCAGTTTGAACGGCTTGAGAATAGGCAGCGTCGCCTCAACGCCCGGCGACGTCTCGAAGATGGTGCGGTCCACCGGCCGGTCGTTGCCCACCACGCCGATGACCACCCGCTCTTCGCCGTAGATCGGATGAGCCTGAAAACCCAGCGATTCGATGCGCGCCATGATGGCGCCGACTTCTTTGGCAGTTGCGCCTGCCTTCATGATGATGACCATCTTTGCGCTCCTGGATTGAGTGATTGACTGATTGACTGATTGAGTGATTGAGTCATTGAGTCATTGGCCCAATGGCAGCATCGCGCCTTGTCACAATTTGACCTGACTGTTAGCCTTCCTGAATTCGATCCGGGCGCAATCGCTCAGCGCCCCGGATGTAGACGTGTTTGATCTCGCTGGCGCGCCTGTCCGTGTTCCAGTGGATGAGAATGCGCACGCAGCGCGCCAGGCCGTGCGGCACCTCCATTTCGTGCATGCACATCAGCGCGGTGTCTGTCCAGCCCAGTTGCCGCGCGGCGATGGCGGGATACTCGGCGTTCAAGTCGCGGGTTGTGCTGAAGAAGGCGCTGGCAACGTCCTCGGCGCGAATGCCGTTGGCCTCGACCAGTTTCTCCAGCAACTCGCGGGTTGCCTCGATGATTGCTGTCTTTGTGTTCTCGGTCGCTACTGTCGCTCCACGCACACCGCGTAATCCCATATCTTGATAGTCCTCCTTGCGCTGTCACAACAAAAAGAGCGCGGGGCTTACTGCTCCGCGCTCTTGATTCCCTGAAATCCGTCTACTTCAACCGGTTGTTCCCTGCGTAGACTCGCGTGGGAGTAAGCTGCCTTTGCCCCTGGCAAAGTAGCCATAAAACCAGAAGTAGCTAAACGAGAAAGCTCCGCGAGTCATTGCTCAGTTGGCACGATGGTAATTGATGCCGGGTGGTGTGTCAAGGGGCATTTTTCAGGCGTTTTAGAATCCCGGCCATGCCGCGCTACATCGCCCTGTTCAAGCCCTACGGCGTGCTGTCCTGCTTCACACACGAGGCGCAATCCGCCGCCGACGCCGGCAAGCGCACGCTGAGCGAGTTCGGTCTGCCGCCCGGCGTCTACGCAGCCGGCCGGCTGGATTACGACAGCGAGGGCTTGCTCATTCTCAGCGACGACGGCGGTTTCATTCACCGCTTGACCGATCCGCGCCACAAGCTCCCCAAGACCTACTGGGCGCAGGTTGAGGGCGAGCCGGCTGAATCTCAGCTAAACCAGTTGCGGCGCGGCGTGATGATGCGCGATTATCGCACGCGACCCTGCCGGGCGCGCGTGCTGGCAGCCGGCATTGCTCCAGCAGAATCGAACGGGCCGTTTCCTCAATTGCTGCTGGCCGGTGAGCCTGTCGAGCTGCCCCCGCGCGACAAGCCCGTCACGCCACACGGCCCAACCGCCTGGATCGAGCTGATTCTGACCGAGGGCAAGAAGCGCCAGGTGCGCCACATGACAGCCAGTGTTGGCCTGCCGACCTTGCGCCTGATTCGCGTGGCGATTGGTCCGCTGACCATTCAAGGCTTGTTGCCCGGTCAATGGCGCGACCTGTCGCCGGCAGATATTCTTCTGTAGGGCAAGCCGCCAGGCTTGCCAGACCGCCATCGGACAAGCGTTGTAGTTGTAGGGCAAGCCGCCGGGCTTGCCAAGCCGCCAGGCTTGCCAGACCGCCGGGCTTGCCTTGCCTACCGCACAACGATCGGCAGGAAGCGCGTGTGAGCGCCAGGCGAGATCCAGCGCGCGCTCTGGCTGAGTGCGCCCGTGCCGTCATTCATCAGCACGGCATGATAGAAATCGCGCTGCGGCCCGCCCAGCGCCGGCGCGCTGATCTGGTAGGTCAGGGTAATGGCTTCGCCAGCGCCCAGACTGCCGGCCCAGACAATGCGATTGCGCGACACGAACGTGCTGCCCGCCGCCGGCGCCTGAATCGTGGGCGTGAGCAAGGTCAGGGCGACCGGCACGATGCTGGTCACCCAGGCCCCCGGCGCGGCAATGCCGCCCGCGTTCGTCACCCGCGCCGTGGCTGTGAGGATGCCGCCCCACGCCGGCGGCGTCGGTTCGACCGCCAGCGATGAGACCAGATGTGGCCTGTCCACGCGCACGACGGACTGCTGTGTGAAGCGCAGGTCTGGTTGATGGATGCTCACATGCAGATTGGCGGTCAGCGCGTCTCCGGCAGACAGCCCCGCGCTGGTGGTGGCCACGAAAGTCCACGTCAGCGTCATGCCGGCCTGTAGATCGCCCGACCACGCGCCGGCGTGATGCGCGTTCCAGCCGGCCAACGTGGATGAGATGACAAACAGATCGCCCGACACCGGCGCTGAGATCGTCACGCCGGGCGTGATGGCCAGCGCCGCCGAGATCGTCCCGTCTGCGCGCAGGACAATCGTGAAAGTCACGCTGTCTCCAGCGGCGATGCGCTCGCGGTCCGGCGTCAGCGTCGATTGTCCCAGCCACGACAACCAGCCCACACTGCGGTTCATCAGGTCGGCGCGAACAGTGTCCGTTAGCGCCTCGAAGGCGAACGGCATGAACACCGCGCGCCAGTCTGGGGCGGCGCTGCCTGCGGCGCCGGCGCGCGCCAGGCCAGCCGGCTGGCCGCTGTCGCCGCGTAGAATCACCTGCGTGCCCGTCATGGGCTGAACGGCTGTGCTGAGATTCCAGAAGTATGGGAAGCGGTTCATTTCGTCCAGCAGGCTGCCGCCGCCGAAGCCGTCCCCGATCACATTGCCCGGCGCGCCCACCACATTCGAAAAGGTGTCGTCGTAGTCAATCGCCGCCACACCCAGGTAGTTCTGGTTGAAGACGCTCAGCTCGGTGTAGAACAGCGCCGCCTGCGACGAGAAGAAAAGTCGCCCGCCGCCGTCCAGATACTGCCTCAGCGCGTCTTGTTCCGCCGGCTGGATCGGGTCGAACCAGTCATAGCCGTTGAACCACACCACCAGCGGATACAGGCGCAGGGTGGTGATGGGCGGCGAGTCGGCAATCCCATATCCCCAGCGCGTGTCCCAGCGATCGGCGCGGTTGCCTTGCGCGGCCAGCGCGTCCAGATAATCCTGCTCGCGCTGATAGAAACGGTCGTCGTCCACCAGCAGGATGCCGGCCGGCGTCTTGCTGGTGAACTGCACGGCCGCCGTCACTGCCGGAGAAATGCCCGATCTGGCCGTGACGGTCACCGCGTCGCGCGCGTCCCAGCCCGCAGAAATGGGAATCGTGACCGTGATCAGCGCCAGCGTGCTCGAGCAGGGGGCCAGTTGCGCCAGCGTCGGGCTGATGACGGTCGGCCACTGGTTGCCGCTGAGCGTCAGCGTGAAGGTGTCGGTCACGCCGGCCTCGCCGGTGTGGCGGATGCGGATCAGGTGCGTGATGACGCCGCCCGGCGCGCCGATCGGCGTGCCGGTGTGATAATCGTCGCGCGAAAGCGCCTCGACCCCAAGCGTGGGGCGCGGCGCGTCGAAAGCATTCAACACGCGCTGAAGCGTGTCCGCCCGATCATGAGCCGAGTTGATGCTCTCGAATCCAAAAGCGAAGAAAGCCGAGCGGTGTTTCAGGCATTGCGCCGCATACACGCCGGCCGTCTCGATCTCCGGCCCATCTGCGCGATATCGACCCAGCCCGTGGCCATTGTCCGGGTTGACTACTCTCACCGTGTCCACCAGGGCCTGGTTGTCTGCCCCGTCCCCGCCGCTGATCGTCAACACTTTACCCGCCAGCAGCGAGCCAGGCGCGCCGGTGACGACGCGCGATGGAACGTCATCGGCAAGGTAATAGGCGTTCAAGCGTGAGAAGTAAGGATGCCACAAAAAGCCTCCGCCGTCGTAGAAGGCGATATCCTGACCGCTGAGCATCAGGTTGCGCCCGCTGGCCAGATACCGTGAGATGACATTGCCGGCGCCGATGTATTCCGGCGAATCGAACGGCGACGACCAGATCACGGTGTCGTAGCGCAGCAATTGTGTGATGGTTGGCGTGTCTGCAGGCAGACGCTTGACGCGCAACTCGTCGTAGGTCAGCGCCAGGTCATCCAGCGCGCGGCGATACTGGCCGGCTGCGCTGCCGTAATACCACGCCCCGCTATCGACAAAGGCGATGCGCTGGGTGGGCGTCAGGGCGAAGTTCAGCTCGCTGATGACGCCATCGCTGACGGCGACGGTGCGGGTCTGCACGCGGTAGCCCAGCAGGCGCGCTTCGATGGTGTACACGCCGGCCGGCAGATTGAGCGCGTAGTAGCGTGCCGGCGAGCCGCCATTGGCCAGCGATGATTCCGGCGTGCCCAGCGCGCGCAGCACGGTCTGGGTGAGATAAACTCCGCTGAGGACATCGGTGACCACCCCGCGCACAATCCCGGACGGCAGAGCAGTCAGATTGAAGTTGACCACGGTCGCGCTGTTCGTGATGACGATGCGCGGTGATGACGTGGCCGGCTGATAACCAAACGCGCCGGCGGTGACCGTGTAGATGCCGAAGGGCGCGGGCATTGAATACCTCCCGTCCGCGCCCGCCAGCGTTTGAAGCTGCTGCGCGCCCGAATGCGCCATCACCAGCGCCCCGCTGATGGGCTGCGCACCGTCCAGCACGCGGCCGGTAATCACGCCGGTGCTGATGACCGACAGCACGGCATTCCAGGCGTCCACGCGCCCCCAGCCGCTGTCGTTGTTGGGGAGGGTGGTGGAAAGCGGCACAGCCGTGCCGGTGAGCGCGCGGGTTACACTGACTGCCGTCAAAGCAGGATTGGCGCTGAGCAGCAGCGCAGCGACGCCGGCCACATGCGGCGTCGCCATGGACGTGCCGTTGGCTGTGGCGTAACTCCCGCCTGGGAATGTGGAGAGGACGCCGACGCCGGGCGCGATGATGTCCGGCCGCACCGGCCCGAAAGGGGATGGCCCCCGGCTGGAGAAGTAAGCCACATCGTCATCGGAATCGGTTGCGCCGACGCCAAACGCGCCGGGCAGGCTGGCCGGCGAGCCAACCGTGCCGGCGCGCGGGCCGGCGTTGCCATTGGCAAAGAGCACCACAATGCCGGCGGCGCGCAACGTTGCAATGTCCGCCGAAAACTCTGTGTCCAGGCTGTTTTCGCTGCCCCAGGAGTTGCTGAGCACATCCGGCGCGTAGGCCGGGTCGCCTCCCGGCGCCAGCATGAATTGAAACGCGGCGTGCAGCCAGCTATACAGCCCGTAACCGGCCCCGTTCAGCCCCTTGGCGGCCATCCAGCGCGCGCCTGGCGCCACACCCACCCCGTTTTGGCCAACGATTGTGCCCATGGTGTGCGTGCCGTGCCCGTTCAGATCGCTGGGGTAGGCCGCCGATTCGTTTGTCGCGTCGAACCAGTTGTGCAGGTGATCGGCCACCGGCCCGCCAGTCCAGCCGCGATAGCGCGTCTTCAGCGCCGGGTGATTCCAGTCCACACCGCTGTCGATGTTCGCCACGACCACGCCCGTGCCGGTGATGTTCAGCCCGCGCCAAACCTGGTCGGCGCGGATTTTGGCGATGCCCCACGTGGTTTCACCGGGACCGGGCGGATCGCCCAACAGCCGGCTGCTGAGCGTCACGCTGATCGGCGCGCGCAGAAATTGTGTAGGGCAAGCCGCCGGGCTTGCCCCACCGCCGGCTTGCTTTAATTCCACGCAGCAACACGCAGGGCGCGCGTTGGGGGGCGAGGCCGGCGTGCTCGGCGCTGCGTACTCAGCACTCGGTACTGGGGGGCTGTTGATCCATTGCCGCCATTCGTCCGGGCTGATCGACGCCACGTCGTCGCGGGCGGCGATGGCCCTGATAACGTCTGGCGAGGCCTGCAGCGCCACGCCGTTGAATATCCAGAACGAGCGCATGTCGCTGATCTCTGGCGCGATGTCGGGCCGGGAAAGGAAAGCGCGCAGACTGGCCTGTGATTCCTGGGCGCGCTGTTGCAGCGACGTGGCCAGGGCGCGCCGGCGTGTGATCGCCTGTTCGCGCGGCAGTGTGTCCAGCGGCTCGTCCTGCGCCAGGGCGGTGGCGATGGGCGAAGGCCGGCTGTCGCGCAGCCGCACGATCACGCGCAGTCTGGCGCCGGGCGCGGCGGACTGCAGCGCCTGTTGCAAAGCGGACGATTCGATTTTGGATGTTGGATTTTGGATGTTGGATTGCGGCTCAGGCGCTCGGTCGTGGCTTGACAGGCTCAGCGCTCGGCTGTGAGCAGGCGTCAGCGTCATGCAGCACAAGGCGGCGAGCAAAGCGATTCGGAGAGCGTTTTTCATATCGAGTTGTGCGGGCGATTCAGTTTCAGATTTCGGCGTCTGGGCGGCCGTTGATGCGCGCGATGGCCCAGGCCGCGTGTTCGCGCACGAGCGGTTCTTCGTCTTCGAGCAAGCGGGTCAAAGCGGGCAATGCCTCTGGACTGCCCCAGTTCCCGGCGGCCACGCACGCATTGCGCAGCAGTCCGCGCCGTTTCGCGCGCAGCACTGCCGTGCCCTTGAACCGGCTGTTGAACGCGGCGCGATCCCATGTCAGCGCATCCAGCAGGCGCGGCGCGATATGATCTTCGCGCAGCCCTAGATCATCCATGCGGCGCGCAGGGCGGGAATACTGCCGGACATACGGGCACACATCCTGGCACACATCGCAGCCGAAGATCCAGTTGCCCATCAACGGGCGCAGATCGAGCGGGATGCTGCCCTTCAGCTCGATGGTGAGATACGAGATGCAGCGCCGGGCGTCGAGCACGAACGGGGCCGGAAAAGCCTGAGTCGGGCAGGCCGTCAGGCAGCGGACGCAATTGCCGCAACCGCACTTTGATTTTTGATTTTTGATTTTAGATTTTTGAGGGGGTGTGATCAGGACGTCGCGCACCGCGCCTTCATCAGGCTCTATCTCCATTGGCGTGAGGATTGCGCCGAGGAAGAAATAGGAGCCGCGCGCGCGATGGATGAGGCAGGTGTTCTTGCCGATGAATCCCAGGCCGCACTGTTCGGCCCAGGCGCGTTCGAGCACCGGGCCGGTGTCCACATAGGCCCTGGATTCGCGCGCGATGAACTCGCCGAGTTGTCGCAGGCGGGGAGTGAGGGTGTCGTGATAGTCAGCGCCCCACGCATAGCGGGCGATGCGGCCGCGGGCGGGATCGAGCAGGAGTTCAGAGGGTGCCTCCAGCGTGTCGTAGCTGGCGCCGGCCAGAATCACCGTGCGCGCGCCGGGCAGCGCGAGACGCGGGTTGCAGCGTTTGTCCGCGCTGCGTTCGAGATAGCTCATCTCGCCGGCATAGCCCAGAGTCAGCCAGCGCAGGAAGCGATCGGCGCCGGGCGTAGGGCCGGCCGGGGCAAAGCCGACCAGGTCAAATCCCAGTTCCAGAGCGCGCTCGATGACCAGTTGGGCTGTCAGCATACTTGCTCATTCGTGCGCCAGCCGCATGCGCCGTTACCTGACCTCGAAGTTGGCGACAAACTGCAACTGGTCATCCAGAAAGACGCGCACTTCGTACAGGCCGGCGTCGAAGCCGTTTGGCGGCGACCAGTCGATGGCGGCGTTGCCATTGCCCGATCGCTCCCACGGGAGCGACTCGAAGTACACGCTGCCGCCATTGCGGAACCAGTTGTGCCGCAACCGCCGGCCTTCGGGCACGTTTTGAAAGTCGAAGAAGATGTAGATGGATGGAACGCCTGCGTTGAATTGCAGTGACGGGTTGACGGGCAGGCCGGACGGATCGACCGCGCTGGCAATGGCGCGCAACACGAAATGCCTGTCGCTCGGCGTCGGCGTCGGCGCCGGTGTTGCCGCTTCGGTTTCAGTCGCTACAGGGGTCTCGGCGCCGGCTGTGTTCGTGTTGACTGTGGTTGCTTCTGTCGGCAGAGGAGATGGCTGTGGAGAGGGCGATTGCGCTGGGGGGCGAGGTTCAACGGTATCGGCAGGCAGCGTGTCGGCAAGGCGACTCGCCGGTTCGGTGGGACTCGCCGAATCGTCCAGAATGGGCGTCGGCAGGATGGTCGTCATGATGATGGCCGCTGCCGGGGCTGTGGGCGGGGTCGGCGGCCCCAGGGCGGCAAGGCTGCCGGACTGAGGCTCC